>Ga0207695_10000056_pt1 | contig 382433 bp, 317 predicted proteins | sample KBSC54metaG_FD_184354 | JGI IMG/M metagenome (GOLD analysis project Ga0207695, IMG submission 184354) | Corn rhizosphere microbial communities from Kellogg Biological Station, Michigan, USA - KBS C5-4 metaG (SPAdes) (version 2) | ecosystem: Host-associated > Plants > Roots > Rhizosphere >...
GTCGGGTAAATGCGGCCAGTGCCGTTGGAAAGATAACGCCGGGCTGGTACCTCGTTGAAGCGCGTACTACCGACCGGTTCGGCCAGGAGGCGAAGGATGAAAAGTACGTGGAATGTTTCGAAGGGAAAACCGGGAAACCGGGACGTCCCGAGTACGACTGGGAACTACCCGATATTATCAGGGCCGAACCGGGTGCAGCCGTATCGATCGCTTCGGGGTCTTCGGCGGATGTGTATGTGATCAGGACCGTGCAACACGCGGATGAGGACGATCCGGTGAAGCGATTCGCTTATTTTAGATTGAACGCCGAAAAGAAAGATACAACCTGGAATATCAAAGAATCGGACCGTGGTGGGTTCGGGATAGCGGATGCCTGGATCATCAATAACCGGTTGTACACCCATTTTTCGCACGTGGAGGTGCCATGGACGAATAAGGAGCTGGATATCCATTATTCCAGCTATCGTGACAAGACCAGGCCGGGCAGCCCGGAAAAATGGGAGCTGCGGATCAGCGGCAACAAAGGTGAGCGGCTGGCGGCGGAGGTATTGACGGCGATGTACGATGCGTCATTGGACCAATTCGATACCCACAGTTGGTCGGTCCCGGATATCTACCCCTCCTTCGAAAGCCAGGACGATTGGGATGCCCGGGATAATTTCAGCGCCTGCGACGCCCAGTCGCTGTCCCTGGACGTGTACCGGCCGCTGAATGTCTTGAAAATTTATGATCGACTGTTGCAGGTGGGGGATGTGGGAAGCGTTGTGATCCGGGGGCAGCGGATGTTGAGAGAAGGAGCACGGAAGAATCTGGGGTTTTATGCAGAGCATGGACCGGCACCGTCCCCGGCGGCGCCTATCGTACACGCGCGGAAGGATTTTCGGGAGACGGCCTTCTTCTTCCCCGATCTGCGGACCGACAGTGCGGGCAATGTGAGCTTCTCGTTCACGATGCCGGAGGCGATGACCAGCTGGAAGTGGATGACGCTTGCGCATACGCGGGATCTGGCATTCGGATATGGCGAGAAGACGGTGATCACGCAAAAAGAGCTGATGGTACAGCCGAATGCGCCGCGGTTCCTGCGCGAGGGGGACAGGATGGAGCTTCCCGTGAAAGTAGTCAATCTAACCGATAGCGAGCTGACGGGACAGATGAGCCTGGAGCTGACCGACCCGACGACGGGGGAAACGGCGGATGGCTGGTTCACGAACCGGCAGGCCAACCAGTATTTTACCGTGGCGGCGAAGCAAAGCGCGGTGATCGGTTTCCCGATCGATATTCCCTATCAATACAACCGGCCGGTGACCTATAAGGTAGTGGCGCAAGCCGGCGGTTATAGCGACGGTGAGGAAGCCACATTGCCGGTCGTCAGCAACAGATTGCTCGTAACGGAAAGCCTGCCGTTGAATATGCCCGGCGACGGCACACGGCATTTTAGCTTCGGCAAGCTGTCGAAAAGCGGCGGCAGCGAGACGCTTAATCACCACGCGCTGACCGTGGAATTTACGGCCAACCCGGCCTGGTATGCACTGCAGTCGCTGCCCTACCTGATGGAATATCCGCATGAGTGTTCCGAACAGGTATTCGACCGGTTCTATGCCAATGCGCTGGCCACCCGTATTGCGAACGGCTCACCGCGTCTGCTGCAGGTGTTCGACCGGTGGCGAACGGCCGACACGGCCCAGTTGCTGAGCAAGCTGCAAAAGGACCAGCAGCTGAAAAACATATTGCTGGAGGAAACGCCGTGGGTCATGGAAGGAAAAAGCGAGTCGCAGCAGAAAAAAAACCTCGCCCTGCTGTTCGATATGAGCCGGATGAGCAGGGAATCGGGGGCGGAGATGGACCGTCTCCGGAACATGCAATCGCAGGACGGGGGGTTCCCCTGGTGGTCGGGCGGACCCGACAATCGCTATATCACGCAGTACATCCTCACCGGGATCGGTCATTTGAAACGGTTGAATGCCGTCCCCCCGGAACTGGCGGGAAGAATGGACACAATCGTAAGTATGGCGCTGTCGTGGCTCGACCTGCAAATAAAAAAGGATTATGAGCGCGAGCGGGCGGCGGATGCAGGCGCGGGGAAGGCGACGGAAACACCAGCGGGAAAGGCAGCGGTTGCCCGAGCGGAGAAGGCGCGCCCGGCCGACCGGGTCATCGGCGCGATGCAAGTACATTATCTTTATCTACGTAGCTTGTTTCCCAACCAGGGTTTGCCGGGCAATGCATTTGCAGCAGTAAATTATTTCCGCAAAAAGGCGCAGCGGGAGTGGGTGAAGTGTAGTCCCTACTTGCAGGGGATGATCGCCCTGGCACTCTATCGTACGGGAGATATCCAAACCGCAAAGGACATCATCGCCTCGCTCCAACAGAATGCCATCCGGGATCCCGAACAGGGAATGTACTGGAAAGGGATGGAAGGCGGTTATAACTGGTGGCAGGCGCCTGTAGAAACGGAATCGCTGCTGATCGAGGCCTTTCATGAAATCAGCGGGGACGCCCGCACCGACAGGGAACTGAAGACCTGGCTGTTGAAACAAAAGCAAACGCACAACTGGGCGACGACCACTGCAACGGCAGATGCATGCTATGCGCTGCTGATGGGAGGGCAGAACTGGCTGAATGCAGAGCGGTCCGTCCAGGTCCGGTTAGGTGATAAGACGATCGATTGGCCGGCGGGCGCGGGAGATGCGGAAGCAGGATATCATAAAAAGGTATTCGATGGGCCGTTTGTAAATCCTTCGATGGGGAATATTACGGTATCGATGGGGACAAAAGGCGACGGAGGATCGCCCGCGTGGGGAGCGGTCTACTGGCAATATTTCGATATCCTGGACAGGATCACGCCACCGGGCAGCTCAAAGCCGGCGCTCAGCGTGAGCAAGAAACTATTTATCCGGCGGGATACCGATCGTGGCCCTGTTTTGGAACCGTTGGCCGACAATGGTGAGCTCAAGCCCGGTGACAGGGTCGTCGCGCGGATCGAAGTGCGGGCCGACAGGGATATGGAATATGTGCATCTCAAGGATATGCGGGCGGCGTGTCTGGAGCCGGTGAATGTGATCAGCCAGTACAAATGGCAGGGCGGGTTGGGTTATTATGAAAGCACGAAGGATGCCAGTACCGATTTCTTTTTCGATGTCGTTCCCCGCGGGACCTATGTGCTGGAATACGATCTGCTGGCAGGGCAATCGGGAAATTTCAGCAATGGGATAACGACGATAGAATGTTTGTATGCGCCGGAATTTGCCTATCATACGGAGGGTATCCGGGTGAGCGTGGAGGCGGGCAATTGAGGGAATTTGCGTAACTATGGGAGAATTGAGAGAGCAATTTGAAATATTGATCATTGGCCAGGGTATTTGCGGCACGTTTTTGAGTATCGAGCTGGAACGGGCGGGGATCTCGCATCTCGTTCTCGACGACAAACGTCCCCACAGCGCCAGCAGGGCCGCGGCGGGGCTGATCAACCCGGTGACGGGAAGACGGATGGTCACTACCTGGATGATCGATGAACTGATGGCTTTCGCACGGGAAGCGTATGAGGGGCTGAAAGAGCTGCTGGGATCGTCGTTTTTCGAAGCGGCTAGCGTCACCGATTTTTTTCCCACCGCGCAGATGCGGCTGGCATTCTTGCAGCGAATGGAGGAGGGCGCGCCCTTCCTCCACTTACCCGCCGATGAACATGCCTGGGATGGTGTTTTCCGCTCTGATCTCGGGTTTGGGCTGATCGGTCCTTGCTATCTCGTGGATCTGCCGGGATTGCTGGATGCAGCGCGTGCGCGAATGCTGGGGAAACGCTTTTTGCGCGAAGAGCGGTTCGAACGCGAGGAACTGATCGTGGTCTCGCCCGATATGGTGGTGTATAAGGATATCGAGGCCCGGAAGATCGTGTTTTGCGATGGGATCGAAGGTTTCTCGAATCCGTGGTTCTCGCGTCTGCCCTTTGCTCCGAACAAGGGTGAAGCGCTGGTCATCGACATCGATGGGTTGCCGTATGAACATGCGGGAGAAAAAAGGGTGTTTAAAAAAGGAATCAGTTTGGTGCCCTGGCGGGAAGGAACGTTTTGGGTGGGCTCTTCTTACGAGTGGGCCTTCGGTCATGGAGAGCCGTCGGATGCGTTCCGTCACCGGACGGAGACTCTGCTGCGGGAATGGTTGCGGCTGCCTTTCCGGACATTGGCACATCTGGCGTCGGTGCGGCCGGCCACGCTGGAGCGGCGTCCTTTTGTCGGATTTCATCCGGTGCATCCGGCGGTCGGCATCCTGAATGGGATGGGGACGAAAGGGTGTTCGCTGGCGCCTTATTTCGCGCATCAGCTGGTCCGTCATATGGTCGATGGAAGTCCTATTCTTGCCGCTGTGGACGTGAGGCGTTTCACGAAAGTCCTGGGGCGGCATTGAATGCGTTTCCGCTCACACCGTGACTTCGGCAACTTCTGCGGGCTCGTCCGCGGGGACGGTCTCCTGGGCGGACGCGGTCTCCTGGCGAACGAGGATCGTGGTGCTGCCGGAAAGACAGTTCAGCGGGTCCTGGTTGAGGACGCGGGACATCGCCCTGTAGAGATCGGGGAGTTCGTGGCGGAACTGGACCGAGCTTTCGAAGAAGATCTCCACGGCAACGGCCCAAAACTCGTGGTAGTTGGTGGCCGCATAGTCCCCCAGCAGATTCTTGACGCCGCCCTGCATCGAAGTGAAAATGGGACGGGCGACCTTGGAGAAATTGGGAAATTCCTTCTTGAAATGTTTATCCTCTTCGGTACGGGTGATGAAGTTGACATAGGCCAGGGCATGCGCCATTTCGTGCAGTCCGACATTGCAGTTGGCGGTCTGGCCGGAGATGCCGCGCATAAAATTATCCCAGGAAAGATAGATGCCGGTCTGGTCGACATGTCCCATAAAGGGACGGGAATAGAACCCATAGTGATAGTCGTCCCGTAAAATGAAGATATCGTCGAAATAATTGAGCTTGAACTTATCCAGACCGAAAGTCAACTGGACGGCCGCGGCGCTGACCAGGATCGGCATTTCGGCGCATTGTTCCACCTCGATGTAATGGAAATTCTTGGAATGTTGAAAGAGATAGGTCCGGAACAGGAACTTGCGCTGTTCTTCGAGGCCCAAACGGGTGTAATACCGGAAGTGTCGGGACACGACGGCGTGATAAAAGGTCTCGCTTGCGATGAAACGTTTGAACTGGTGCCGGGTGTAAAGCCGCTGGACAAGCACAGTTACCGGACGATTAAGGAGCAAGATGCCCAATACCAATGAAAAGATGACGACGATTTCCATAAGGTTCATTGTTCTTTGTAGTTCAAGAAATGATAGCTTACGACCAGGTCTTACATTGGCTTGGATACGGTACTATGGCTTTCAATATTAGAGTGGAAAACCGATACGTGGGTTTAATCAAGAGGAATGAATCGTACGGATAGGAAGACAAAGTAAAAAGAATTCCCGAAAAAGTAAAGGGCCGGCATAAAATTTTTGTGGATCATTTTTGTAAATGGCTGGCCTTCAGTTGCTTGCCGTGCGGAGGTCGGATGAGGCCGACGAGGAACGAAGGGTGTCGGCGGTAGTAGCGGGAATGTACAGAGGGTCGGCGGAAGCTGAGGGTATGGGCAGGGGAGAAGTATCTGCCGTCAGCAGCTTGTCGGCGGTCAGGGGGTCCTGGTTGAGGAGGATGCAAAGCGCGGAGTAGAGCCCGGACATCTGTTTTTTAAGAGAGTTGGAGCGCTCGAAGAAAGTTTCGATACACACGGCCCAGAACTCGTGGTAATTGGTGGCGGCATAGGGATCGAGCAAGGTGGTTTCCCCTGCTTGCATTCGTTCAAAGATGGGCCGGGCGACTGCAGAGAATTCGCTGAAATGATCATGAAACCTATCGTCGCGGCCTTCCTGGACCGAGAAGTTGACATAGGTAAGTGCGTGTGCCATCTCGTGAAGTCCGACATTCTGTCCGTCGGAGTAATCGGAGTATTCCCGGAAAAAATGATTCCAGGAAAAATAGATGCCGTCTTCGGCGACATGACCTTCGAAGGGTTGGTTGTAGAAGCCATACCGGTACCGGTCTTTCAGGATATGGATGGTCCTGAAATGGTCGAGGAGATAGTTCCTGAGGCCGAAGGTAAGCTGCACTGCGGTAGCGCTGATCAGCAGTGGCATGATCTCCACCGGTTCGATGTCGATGTATTCGAACTTTTTTACCTCCATAAAGACCAGTACCCGCTGCAAAAAGCGCCGACGGCCAGCATCGCTGAGACTCCGGTAATAGGGATTATACCGGCTGAGCAGGGTGTCGTAGATGCGGTGTTTGTCTTCATACAGCCGGCGCAGCCGGCGTCTTCGCGCCAGCGCCGAAAAGTATAAGGTAATACAGATGAGCATCCCCAGGGCCAGCAGGAAGCCGATCATATGGCCAGAACCAATCGTCATCCCCTGAAAGTACAGGTTTTTCGCGCAACTGCCAATGGAATGCGCGCGTTTGGGGACAAATGGGGTCCGGGCGGGGCGAGGGCGTAGATCAGGCGCGCGTGAGCCCTTGCTACCTGACTGGTTTTTAATACCTTTGCACCTCGTAAATAGACAGGGAAAAATGTATCGAACACACACTTGCGGAGAATTGAGAAGCGCCCAGATCGGGCGAACGGTTACGTTGGCAGGATGGGTACAGACCGTCCGGAAATTCGGCAGCATCAGTTTTGTCGATCTGCGTGACCGCTATGGGATCACCCAGCTGCTGTTCGGTGAGGAATTGAATAAAGAGCTGGATATCCAGCCGCTGGGCAGGGAATTCGTCGTACAGGTGAAAGGAGAGGTTGCTGAACGCGCCAGCAAGAATGCCCAGCTGCCAACGGGCGATATCGAGATCAAGGTCGGGTCCTTTACGATCCTGAACAAGGCCGTTACCCCGCCATTTACGATACAGGACGATACGGACGGAGGAGACGATCTGCGGATGAAATACCGTTACCTGGACCTGCGCCGGCCGGAGGTGAAAAAGAACCTCGAGCTGCGGTATGCCGTTAACCTGGCGGCCCGTGCGTATTTGCATGAGAATGGTTTCATGGACCTGGAAACCCCGTTCCTGATCAAATCGACGCCGGAAGGGGCACGCGATTTCGTCGTGCCTTCGAGGATGAACCCGGGGCAGTTTTATGCCCTTCCGCAGAGCCCGCAAACCTTCAAGCAGCTGTTAATGGTCAGCGGATATGACCGGTATTACCAGATCGTGCGTTGTTTCCGGGATGAGGACCTCCGGGCGGACCGCCAGCCGGAGTTCACTCAGATCGACTGCGAGATGAGCTTTGTCGAACAGGAGGACATCCTCGTCCTATTCGAGGGGATGGTCAAGTATATTTTTTTGAAGGTAAAGGATATCGATTATACGGAAAAGGTCGAGCGGATGAGCTGGGAACAAGCGATGTGGCAATATGGGAATGACAAGCCGGATATCCGGTTCGGGATGAAGTTATTGAATTTGAAGTCGGCGTTCACGCTGGGCGGGAAGCGGACGGCGGCGGGAGAGTTGATCGCCGGTGCGGGTTTTGGGGTCTTCGACAACGCGGAGACCGTTCTGGCCATCGCGGTACCGGGGTGCAGCGAGTATACCCGGAAACAGACTGACGAGCTAACGGAATGGGTCAAGCGTCCGCAGATCGGGATGCAGGGGCTGGTCTCTATCAAGTGTAATATAGATGGCAGCTGCAAAAGCAGCGTCGATAAATTCTATCCGGAGCCGAAGCTGAAGGCGATAGCTGCGGCAGCCGGGGCAAAGCCCGGCGATCTGATCCTTATCCTGGCGGGCAGGGAGGAGAAGACGCGTAAGGCGATGAGCGAGCTGAGGCTGGAAATGGGACGCCGGTTGGGGTTGAGGAGGGAAAACGAGTTCAAATTAGTATGGGTGCTGGACTTCCCGCTTTTTGAATACGCGGAGGACGGGAACCGTTGGGTCGCCCGTCATCATCCATTTACCTCGCCGAAGCCGTCGGATATCGACGTCATGATCCGTAACAGCCCGGTCATCGGGCATGCCGAGAAATATCTCGAGCATCCCTACAATCATATCAAGGCCAATGCCTATGATATGGTGCTTAACGGGAATGAGATCGGCGGCGGGTCGATCCGTATCTATCAGCGCGAGCTGCAGGAGAAGATGTTTGCCGCGCTGGGCATGTCCCGGGAAGAGGCACAGGAGAAGTTCGGCTTTTTGCTCGGCGCCTTCGAATACGGCGCACCGCCGCATGGGGGCATTGCATTCGGTTTCGACCGGTTATGCGCTATCCTGGGCGGCAGCGAGAGCATCCGGGATTTTATCGCCTTCCCTAAAAATAACAGCGGTCGGGACGTGATGCTGGACGCGCCGGCCCCTATCGACGAGCCGCAATTGAACGAGCTGTCGATCCAGCTGAATATCAAGAGAGATAGTTTATGAAAGTAATTCGGACAATTGGATGGATATTAGCCTGGTTCAATCTGGTATTTTGGGGGATCCCCATCGTGAGCTCGCTGTTGCAATCTTTAGCCTCGCCGAATCCCCTGATTTTGGTCATACTCGTATTTTTTGCCGCCATACCGCTAAATAGCTTTGCAGCGTTAAAGCTTCACAAGAGCCTCCGAAACCCGAAGTTGCCGCTGGGACATCAGACTCCTATCGGAATACGCTTTGTAGGCGTCTTTGCCCTGGTAATCGGAGCGATCATCGCATGCTGCGGCATCATGATCTCGCAACATGCACAGGAATTCCTGCCTTCATTCAAAGAGCAGATGGCCCAGTACAAACAAGCCGGACCGATAACGGTGAATAGTGTGCGGGAGGCGAGTATTTTCATGATCGTATTGGGTGTTGCAGAGGTCGCAAACGTGATACTGAACACGCGGTTGCTGCGGTGGTATTACCTCGTTAAGCGGAGCGACGTACCCTGAACCAGGAGAGGATCCCGAGCACTACGAGGAGGCCCGCGAAGATGAGCAAAATCCTTTCTACCGGCCCGAGGGGTCTTCCTTTTCCATTCTTGATCATTTCCTGACAATCGGCGATATAGTCATAGATGCCGGGATAGTGCCTGTTTAATTTTTGTACCACCTGGAATTCTTTGAGCGCCGCGCTATAGCGATGCTGGCTGTAGCAATCAAGAGCGCGTGCGAAATGAAGGGTGGCGGTGCCGGGTTGCGGATCGATGCCCGCGCTGTCGATGTATTCGTTGAGGATCGCGACCGGCACGGCAAAGTTGAGTCCGGCTGCCAGTCCGCCGGTATTTTCCAGCGAGCCGAAGGTGGTGAGCCCTACCACTTCGCCTTTTTCATTGCATACGGGGCCTCCGCTGCTGCCATGATTGATATTGGCGTCCATCTGGATCACGGGCCAGTCTCCGACGGACTGCTTGATCGCGCTGACGATGCCGGTGGTCAAAGTGGGTTCGATGGCCGAAGCTGCGGACACAAAATCATTGTTCGTAACGGGCCCCGGGTAGCCATAGACGTACAGCTGCTCGCCGACCTGGGGCAGCGCGGCGGATGCCAGCTTCAATACAGGCAGCGCATCGCCATCCCGTATCTTGAGAATAGCGATATCTTTACCTGGCATCGGTTGGCCCCTGACGACGACGTTCGCCACTCTTTTGACAGTATCGGTCTGCTGTACGCCGTTATCGATCCGGTAGACCACGTAGATGTTCTTTTTAAGATCGTACAGGATCATGGAGAACAGACGGGAATAGACGGAAGCGTAAGTAGTGTACAGCAGGCTGCGTTGCTGTTCGTTGAAATGGGTGGCCCAGGAGTTTTCGAGGGCCGCGATGCTGGCCTCGGTAATCTGCCGGAAAGCGGAGAGGATGAACTGGCGCCGGATGAAGGCGTCTTCGCGATCGATCAGATGACAGTTGGTAGCGACGTAGCCATCAGGGGTGATAAAGAATCCGGTACCGACGGACGTGATCTGTTCAGGCTGTTTTATGTAGTCGAAGGTGGTTTGGAAGAAGCGGCCGGGGCGATTGTTCATTTCGCGGAGGACGATATCCAGTTTCTGTTCGGGGCTGACGCCTCCCCCATGGTCCAGCTTTTGTATGGAGTCCAGCAAGGCGTTGAAGGCCTTCTCGTCCATTTTCATGCTGTTGACATAGACATTGGCGGTGTATTCGGTTCGGATCATGACCACGCCCGGGCGGTTGAGGGCATAGTTCTGGACTCCTGACAAATCGGGGTTCCTGCCGCTTGCCAGGCAGCGGATCGTCACCAGCAGGAGACAGGTCAGTGTGAGGGTTTTTATCACTTCTTTCCTAAAACAGGAAAAAGGGGAAGATGTTGTACTATTGCTGTATTAAAAATTGTTATCGTGTCTTCACAAGCGCCTCTTGCCGAGCGGTTAAGACCGCAAACGCTGGATCAGCTGGTCGGTCAGCAGCACCTTACCGGCAAGGGTAGTGTATTGCGGACGGCCGTAGCGCACGGGAGGCCTCCCTCCATGATCCTCTGGGGTCCCCCGGGGACCGGCAAGACCACCATTGCGGGGATCATTGCCAATACCCTTCGAGTGCCCTTTTATACGCTCAGCGCTATTTCCGCCGGGGTGAAAGAAGTCCGGGAAGTCATTGCAGAGGCAAAGGAAAAGCCCAGTGCCATTCTTTTTATCGATGAGATCCACCGGTTCAACAAGGGGCAGCAGGACGCCTTGCTGGGGGCCGTGGAAAAAGGCATCGTGACGCTCATCGGGGCGACTACGGAAAACCCATCGTTCGAGGTGAATAGCGCCTTGCTCAGCAGGTGCCAGGTGTATGTCCTGAAGCCGTTGAGCGGGGAGGACCTGAACGAGTTGCTTCGGCACGCATTGCGAAACGACGAATGGCTGAAAGGTTTGGATATCGGGCTAAAGGAAACGACGGCATTGATCACCATCTCGGGAGGTGACGCCAGGAAGCTGCTCAATCTGCTGGAGGTGGTAGCAGACGGAGCCGGAAAGGGCGCCGTGATCACCGATGCGCTGGTGATGAAGATCGCGCAGCAGCGTATAGCTCTTTATGATAAAAAAGGAGAGCAGCATTACGACATCATCTCGGCGTTCATCAAATGTATCCGCGGCAGCGATCCCAATGCCGCCGTCTATTGGCTGGCGCGTATGATCGAAGGCGGCGAAGACGTGAAATTCATCGCACGAAGGATGCTGATCCTGGCCAGCGAAGACGTCGGCAACGCAAACCCCAATGCGCTGCTTCTCGCCAACGCCTGTTTCGAAGCGGTCAACAAGATAGGATACCCGGAATCGAACCTCATCCTCTCGCAATGCGCCATTTACCTGGCCTCGTCACCGAAAAGCAACTCGGCGACGGCGGCTATCGGCGCCGCGCAGGAAGCGGTCCGGTCGAAAGGCGATCTGCCGGTGCCCTTGCATATCCGGAACGCGCCAACCGGGCTGATGAAAAAACTGGACTATGGCAAGGGATACGAGTATAGCCATAATTTCGAACAGAACTTCTCGCTGCAGGAATACCTTCCGCAAGAACTAGCCGGATCAAAATTCTATGAGCCGGGAAAGAATGCAAGAGAGGAAGAGCTGCGAAAATTCCTGCGCGGCCTCTGGGGCGATAAATACGGATATTGACTATGACAACCTGGACCTGCACAAAATTCGACCAACTGTCACCGGTAGAATTGTATGCGATCCTTCGCCTGCGAAGCGAAGTGTTCGTCGTCGAGCAGAACTGCATCTTTTTAGATATGGACGACAAGGATCAGCATTGTCATCACCTGATGGGCAGACGGGGCGATCAGCTGGTGGGATATTCCCGGATCGTACCCGCGGGAATCTCCTATGGGGAATCTTCGATAGGCAGGATCGTAACTTCCCCTGCGGCGAGACGCCAGGGCATCGGGCGGGAGCTGATGGTCCAAAGCATTCACACCTTGTATGCATTGTATGGAATAACGGACATCCATATTGGCGCGCAGGTTTATCTCACTTCTTTTTATTCTTCATTCGGCTTTGTCCAAAAAGGGGAAATCTATCTCGAAGATGGAATCGAACATATCGAAATGTTGTTGACAGCCAGTAAATAAGAGAGTTAGCGTCATCCGTGTCCGCTGTGGATAAAATTGTTGTTAATGCATACACAATTTGAAGTGCTTTTTTCGTTTTTTACCTGAAGCCCATTTTTCAATTTTCATTGAAGAACGGAATCCAAACCATCGGAAAACTAAATCTAATATCAATGAAAAAGTTTTTACACTCCTTTTCGTGGAAGTGTTTATTCCTGTTGACTGCTGCTTTGTCCTTTCTTTCTTCCGGCTATGCGCAGGACGATGAAAGGAACAACAATGAGATAGGGATAACGGTAGGCCCCATGGTATTCCTTGGCGACTTAGGCGGCCACGCCGGCAAGGGCACCACCTTCATCAAGGACTACAACATGAACACTACCAAACTGGCCGTCGGTGCATATGGCGCCGTCTATCCCGTCCAGTGGCTGGGTTTTCGTCTCTCCGTGAATTATGGTGAAATAGAAGGCAATGATGCCAATATCAAGCCGAAAGGCGGGGACGAAGTGACGCGCCTGGTACGCAACCTGGACTTCCGCAGCAAGATACTGGAAGGTACGCTGATGGCAGAGTTCTTTCCTACTGTTTTCCTGGAAGACGATCCCGACGATGTCACGGCCCGTTTGCGTCCCTATGGCGTCCTGGGTCTCGGCGTATACCATTTCAATCCGCAGGGCACCTATCGCAATCCCGCCGGTGACACCTACTGGGTCGATCTTCGTCCCCTTCATACGGAAGGCGAGGGTTGGGCCGAGTACCCCGACAGAAAGGAATATTCGCTGACACAGCTGAATATCCCGATGGGCGCCGGTATCAAATACTTTTTTTCCGAAAGTGTGAACCTGTCCTTCGAGATCATCCACCGCAAATTATTTACGGACTATCTCGATGACGTGAGCACGAAGTTTGTGGACCCGACCCTGTTCTCCAAATACCTGACCCCTTCGCAGGCTGCGATTGCGATCGCCATGTCCAATAAGGCCCCGCAGGGATATAACACGTCAGGATATATGAAGGGTAATAAGAGAGGCGATCCTACCCAGAACGATGCCTATTTCACGATGCAGTTCAAGATGGGTATCCGCATCGGTGGCAACAGCTCGTCGCGCTGGAGGAATTCGACCCATTGTCCGTTGCTGAGATTTTAATCCCTTCGGGGGCTATAGATTGAATTGTTGATCGTACCATTTATATAACCTTGTCCGCCGTTGTTGATCCGTACCCTAATTCTTTTAACGAGCTAAAAAACGTATGATTAAACCTGTACCCGTAAAGAAAACTTCTTCCCTGCCATCGAACGCTCTTATCATTGGGCTGGCCGTTATCGGGCTAAGCCTGTGCGTTCAATGTACCGCTCAAGCGGCCGGCGGCGAATTCCCCGGTTCGCCTGGTTTCGATACCATACATAGTATCCAGGTCAGTAAGTCAAAAATCAGCAAAAAACACAAGATCCGGCTGTATCCTGACGCGAGACAGCAGGTGCTTTTCTTTTCCGCCACCGGTGAAGAAGGCAAGGTGTACCAGCTGTTCCTGTTCGACATGGACGGGCGGCTGGTGAGCCAAACCCGCATCAGAAGTCGCGAGACGACCGTGCTCACCAATATTTCAGAAGGTAATTTTCTTTTCGAGGTATTTACGGATGACGAACGCATTGAGAATGGACAATTGACCGTACGGTAATATAATTAACGCTAAACCAGTAAGCAAGCAGGGAAATTGGTAAAATCCGAATATCCGAAGGTTAAGTAAAACCTGATCCGTTCCCTATTTAGGTACCCTTTACTAAACAAAGATTTTATTAATCACTCCCTGCTGCTGCTTATTGGACCGCGGGAAACCCCTAACCCCTTAGATTCAGCAAGAATGGCCCCTCGCGGGTCATTTTTTGTTTGGGCGGGCATGGGCGCGGTTGGTGAGGAGGGATGGGCGGCGTTCGGCGAGGCGGTATGGGTGGCGGCGTCAGAGAAAAATTTCCGCGGCCTCTTTCCAGCTGCCGATGCGGTCGTAGCCGGTGACCCGTAGGTTATGCGGCGCAGTGAACAGATAGGGTTTGCCGTTGAAGCCCCTGAGGTTCTTTACATGGTCGTCGATCATGAAGTCGCCGGATACGAGGTCCTTACTACCGGTGAGGGCCAGCTGCCGCCAGGTAAAGAAAGGAAAGTGTTCCATCAGCCATTCGTATTTATCCTTCAGTGAATTGGGGAACTCCATCGCCGCGGAAACGATGAACACCTCGTACCGTTCGTTCAGCCGGCTAAGCACGTCGACGCTATCTTCCATCACGGGCAGGTGGCGGAAGAAACCGGGCTCGCCGAGGCGTTGGTAGACCATGGCCTGGTGCTCCATGGGGAAGCCTTTGATCCAGGAGCCGTCCATTTTATCCTTGTCGGGTTGGACGCCATATTGTTCGTGGTACCACCGGATCATCTCGCCCATCGGATCGGCGATGACTTCGTCCATATCGATGATGATGCGTTGCATAGGTTTATCCTTTTCTCGTCGGCAGTTGGCTAATGATTGTCCTTCGGACGAGCCGACTCCGTCGGCGTCAATTCGTCTTTCAAAAATTTTGCCGTGAAGCTTTCCTTATTCTTTATGAGCTCTTCGGGCGTGCCTTCGAAGAGGATCCTGCCTCCGCCGTCGCCGCCTTCCGGGCCCAGATCGATGATATGATCGGCGACCTTGATGACGTCGAGGTTGTGTTCGATGACGAGGACGGTATTGCCCCGGTCCACCAATTTATTGAGCACGTCCAGCAGGTGGCGGATGTCTTCGAAGTGGAGGCCGGTAGTGGGCTCGTCGAGGATATAGAATGTCTTGCCGGTATCCTTTTTGCCGAGCTCGGTGCCTAATTTGACACGCTGGGCTTCTCCCCCGCTGAGCGTAACGGCCGATTGCCCGAGCGTAATGTAGCCCAGCCCGACTTCCTGCAGGACCTTGATCTTTCGGTACAGATAGGGGACGGCCTGGAAGAACTCCACGGCCTCGTCGACCGTCATATCGAGGACGTCGCTGATCGATTTGCCTTTATAGCGGATCTCGAGCGTCTCGCGGTTATAGCGTTTGCCGTTGCATTTTTCGCAGTGGACATAGACATCGGGCAGGAAATTCATTTCTATCACGCGCATGCCGCCGCCTTCGCAAACGTCGCAGCGGCCGCTTTTCACGTTAAAGGAGAACCGGCCGGCATTGTAGCCCCTGATCTTCGCTTCGGGAACGGAGGCGAAAAGGGTCCGGATATCGGTAAAGAAGCCGCAATACGTGGCGGGATTGCTTCGGGGCGTCCTGCCGATGGGCGACTGATCGATCTCTATCACCTTATCGACATGTTCCAGGCCCTTGATGCTCTTATATTCCAGCGGGTTCATGCGCGAACCGTACGCATGTCTGCTAAGGATCGGGTACAGCGTCTCATTGATCAGCGTGGATTTGCCGCTACCGCTGACGCCGGTGATGACGATCAGCTTGCCGAGGGGTAATTTGACATCTACATTTTTCAGATTGTTGCCTTTGGCGCCTTTCAGCTCGAGGAATTTGCCATTGCCCTTTCTTCGTTCCGGCGGAATGGCGATACTGCGGCGACCGTTGAGGTATTCTGCCGTGAGGGTATTGAGGCGCAGCAAGGCGGGCGGGCGTCCCTGCGCCACTACCCTGCCCCCATGGAAACCGGCGTTCGGGCCGATGTCGACGAGGTAATCCGCAGCCATCATGATGTCCTTATCGTGTTCGACGACCAGGACGCTGTTGCCGATGTCACGGAGATTTTTCAGCGCCTGGATCAGCCGGTGATTGTCGCGCTGGTGGAGGCCGATGCTGGGTTCATCCAGGATATAGGTGATGCCCTGCAGCTGCGAGCCGATCTGCGTCGCCAACCGGATGCGTTGGGACTCGCCGCCGCTGAGGGTGCGCGAGGGCCGGTCGAGGGTGAGGTAGGTGAGCCCCACGTCCATGAGGAAGCGAAGGCGTTCGCGTATCTCTTTGAGGATATCCCTGGCGATGATGTTCTGTTTATCGCTGAGCTTTTTTTCAATGCCGTCGAACCATTCCACGAGGCCGTTGAGGTTCATCGAGCTGAGCTCGGCAATGTTCTTCTCCCCTACCCTGAACCAGAGGCTTTCCTTACGGAGACGGGTACCGCCGCAGGTGCCGCAGGTCTTCAGCTCCATGAACTGTTCGACCCAATCGCGGAGCGAATCGGTAGTGCTGCCGGAGAACCATCGTTTCAGGGCGTTGACGATCCCTTCGTAGTCGGCGGCATAGATCTGACCTCCAGCGGCGTCGCCGGAGTCCTTGAATTCCACATCGAGGGTCGTCTCGCCGGCGTCGTTTCCATAGAGGACGAGATTGAGCGCCTTTTTGGACATGTCCCCGATGGGCGTATCGAGCGAGAACTTATTTTTTTTGGCGAGGGCCTGTACCTCGCGGAACATATAGGCCTCGCGTTCTTCGCCCAGCGGTGCGATGCCGCCTTCGTTGATGCTTTTCGAACGATCGGGGATGATAGCGTCCATACTGATCTGGTAGACGGCGCCAAGGCCCTTGCAGGTGGGGCATGCCCCGTAAGGGGAATTGAACGAAAAGCTGTTGGGGGAAGGTTCCTCATAGCTGATGCCCGTGTCTTCGCACATCAGCTGTTTGCTATACTGGAAGACCTTGTTGTCATCGTTGAGCAGCAGGAAAAGCAGGTCCTTGCCCATTTGCAGCGCCCTGGTGACGCTTTGCCCGAGACGCAGGCGCATCTCTTCGGTGACGGCCAGCCGGTCAATCACCACCTCGATATCATGGATCTTGTAGCGGTCGACCTGCATCTTGGGAACGAGGTCTTTTACTTCGCCGTCTACGCGAACCTTGAGATAGCCTTTTTTGCGGATATCTTCGAACAGCTCGCGATAATGGCCCTTGCGGCCGCGGACCAGGGGCGCCAGGATGGATATCTTTTTATTTTTGAATTTTTTAAAAACATTGTCGAGGATCTCTTCCTCGCTGAACTTGGTCATCTTTTTGCCGGTGTTGTAGGAATGGGCGATGCCGATGCGGGCATAGAGCAGGCGGAGGAAGTCATAGATCTCCGTGACGGTTCCGACAGTACTTCGGGGGTTCTTATTGGTGGTCTTTTGTTCGATGGATATAACGGGACTAAGGCCGGTGATCTTGTCGACGTCGGGTCGTTCCATATCGCCGATGAACTGGCGGGCGTATGCTCCGAAGCTTTCCATATACCGGCGCTGACCTTCCGCGTAGATGGTATCGAAAGCCAGCGAGGATTTGCCGCTGCCGCTGATGCCGGTGATGACTACCAGCTGGTTCTTGGGGATGCGGATGTCGATGTTTTTCAGATTGTGGACCCTTGCTCCGGATACTTCGATCGTTTCTTCGCCGGGGAGCAGGCCGGTATCGGTGTGATTGGACATAGTGCTAAGATAAGTACAACAAATGGGATGGTCGGAAGGTTTTGCTAAAAAATTTGGCCCAGGGCGGGTGCGCGATTTGGCCTGGGAGACGGCGCGCCGGAGCGAAAAAGACCGGCCCCGCCTTCGGCGGGGCCGGATGGAACAGGTCAAATGATTATGGATGAACTATTTGTGCAACGTGATCGTCGGTAAAGTGACTGTTTTCATCGAGTCTACCTTGATATTCATGATCGTGGTGTCCTGGTAGCCATTTCGGCCTTTGAAGGTGAAATCCCAGGTGCCGGGGCTTACATTCCGGAACTTGAAATAGCCTTCGTCGAAAGGCACCGCGTAGATGGTGTCGGTACCCATGACACCCATGACGAGGGCAGCGGCGCGTTCCGGCAGTACTTTACCCTGCACCTTTGACTCGGTCATGTCATTGAACACGGCGATATACGGTTTCAACAGGAATTCCCCGTTCCAGAAGAAGATACTCCGGGCCAGATTGAAGTCCAGCCAGATCTTGAATTCATTGTTGGATACGTCCTGCACGTTGGTGCGCGCGACATTGACCGTAAAGGAGGGGCTCGAACCGAAGACCTCCAGCGGGTAGGATGTCGCACTGTCGGTAAAGACTGTGTTATCCGAACCCAGGGTGATCCTGATCTTCAGGATCTTTCCCGTGGTGATCAGGCCCGATGCGAGCAATGTGTCGGTACCGTTTCGCAGATCGAGCAGGTCGTACACGCCGGGAGTAATTTGGAGGGTGTCCCAGAATACGGATCTGTTGGACTGGTCGCGGTGGCGGCCGTAATAGTTGTCGTCCCATTCATCGTCCTGGTCGGCGTCGTTCTGCTTAGAGGCAGTATCGATTTCCACTGCCACCTGGCGAATGTCAATCAATACTTTAGTGAAGCTGCCTGGCCCATCCATCATGTACAGTGAAACCTGGGACTGGCCTTTCGGAATATTCGGGTTGGAGTTAGGGGAGTTGCTTTTGTTACAGGCAAAGAAGAGTAGACCCGCTGCGGCGCCTGTGGCGGCCAGCAGCCATTTCGTTACAGTTTTCATGTCGTGTAGTTTTAAAGTAGAGGTACTCCGATATAAGCGTTATGGTTGCCAAAAACCGTTCCAAAGTCACGTTATCGATACGTTAAGCGTAAAACGGGCGCGCGTCCAAGGCAGAGAGGCGCTTCCGGTCCGACGGAGGGGCGCCGCCGGTCCGCTGGAGGAGGAGGCAAAATTTGGAAATTTGAAAAAAGATATTACCTTTGCCTCAGTTCTTACAACATCTCTTATCAAGAAAGGCTGAGGGAAATGGCCCGATGAAGCCTTGACAACCTGCTGAAGCTCTTAATACGAGCCGAAAGTAAGGTGCCAACTCCATCCCGATGGAATATCGGGACAGATAAGTCAGAATTCCGGCTTGGCAATATCGACAAAATATATTCAAAGCTCTTCTGACGAATCAGAAGAGTTTTTTTTTGCCCGGATGTGAACCATCCGGCGGGAGGTGCTGCAAGAAAACAACTTTAAAAAATTTGTTTTATGCAAGCGACAACACAATTGCTCCACAGCATTCCCGTCGATCCCTTAACCGGTGCGATCGCGGTGCCCATCTACCAGACCTCCACCTTCGTGCAGGAAGCGCCTGGTGTGAACAAAGGGTATGACTATTCGCGGACCGGAAACCCTACGCGGGCCACATTGGAAAACCTGGTAGCGCAGCTGGAAGGCGGCAGTACTGCCGCAGCATTCGCCAGCGGTTTGGCGGCAATCGATGCCGTGCTCAAGCTGTTGCAGACCGGCGACGAGATCGTCGCGGTAGACGACATTTATGGCGGCGCATTCCGGCTATTCGAACAGGTGTACAAGCGATTCGGGATCACGGTCCGTTATGTGGACACGAGTCATCCCGGCGCTGTTTTCAATGCGCTGACCCCGAAAACGAAACTGATATGGATCGAGACGCCGACGAACCCTACGCTGAAGATCACCGATATACGGGCGATCTCGAAAATTGCGAAAGCTGAGGGGCGGCAACGGTCCGACGCGGATGGGAGCCAGGGGTCCGATGGGAGAATCCTGGTATGCGTCGACAATACGTTCGCCTCCCCCGCGCTGCAGCAGCCGTTGGCGCTGGGCGCCGACATCGTCGTGCATTCGGGAACGAAATACCTGGGGGGACATAGCGATCTGATCGCGGGGCTGGTAGTGACGGCGGATGGCGAGCTGGGTCAGCGGATAAAATTCCTGCAGAATGCCGGCGGCGCCATTCTAGGACCGTTCGACAGCTGGCTGCTGATCAGGGGCATCGAAACGTTGCATCTGCGGGTGCGGCAACATTGCGCCAATGCGCGGGCCATCGCGGCCTTTCTCGAGCAGCATCCGGCCGTAGATAAAGTATATTATCCGGGTCTGCCGACGCATCCGGGTCATGCGGTCGCCGCAAGGCAATCGAAAGGATTCGGAGGTATCGTCAGCTTTTCGCTGAAGGAAGATACGCAGGAAGCGGCAACGGCCCTCGTGACGTCGACGGGGCTGTTCAAACTGGCGGAGAGCCTGGGTGGGATCAAGAGCCTGGTATCGCATCCGGCGCAGATGACGCATAAGACGATCCCCGCCGAGCGGCGCAGGGCGGCGGGGGTGGCGGACAGCCTTGTCCGGCTGTCGGCGGGGTTGGAGGATACGGAAGACCTGATCGACGATCTGCGCCAGGCGCTGGACCGGTTGGCGGTGGATAAGGCGATAAGGACAAAAAAGAGCAATCATCAAACACTTTCAATATAACGGGTATACTAATATGGAAACGCACAAGCAGCTGACGATCGGACTCTTCGGATTTGGCGTGGTAGGAGAAGGGCTTTATAAGGTCCTGCAGCAGACCCCCTCGTTAAAGGCCACGATAAAAAAAGTATGTATCAAACATCCGGGGAAAAAGAGAGAGGCGCCGGCGGAGCTGTTCACGACGGACCGGGAGATCCTGCTGAACGACCCGGAGATCAACGTGATCGTCGAGGTGATCAATGAATCGGGGCCCGCCTTCGAGATCGTCTCGAGGGCGTTGAGAAGCGGCAAATCGGTGGTCAGCGCCAGCAAGAAAATGATCGCCGAGCATTTGCCGGAGCTGCTCCAGCTGCAAAAGGAAACCAGCGCTTCTTTTTTGTATGAGTCGGCGGCCTGTGCTTCGATACCCGTGATCCGCAACCTGGAAGAATATTACGACAATGATCTGCTGCATTCGATCAAGGCCATCGTCAACGGCAGCACGAATTTTATCCTGACGAAGATGTTCGAAGAGAAGCTGGGTTTCCAGGAGGCATTGCTGCTGGCGCAGCAGCTGGGCTTTGCCGAGAGCGACCCTTCGCTCGACGTGGAAGGGTATGACGCCGCCAACAAATGGACTTTTTTGCTGACGCATGCATATGGCATCGTGGAAGGTACGGACAAGCTGGTCTTCAACGGAATCACGCATGTGCAGGCCGGGGATGCGGAAGTCGCCCGTGAGAAACGTTACGATATCAAGCTGGTTGCGCAGGCCAAGAAGCTGGGGAACGGGAAAGTGGCGGCATTTGTGTTACCGCAATTCATACCCCAGGACGATCACCTGGCCTTTGTAAAGAATGAATTCAACGGGGTGGTGATCGAGAGCGGTTTTGCCGACAAGCAATTCTTTTATGGCAAGGGGGCGGGGTCTTTCCCGACGGCCAGCGCGATACTGAGCGATCTTTCGGCGCTGCGGTATGAATACAAATACGAATACAAGAAACTCTATCATCATACGCCGCACCGGCTGACGGATGATTTCTTTGTGCGTGTCTACCTGAGCTTTGACGATCTGAAATATATTCCTAAGGACAGATTCCAATCCATCGAGGAGTGGCATGCCGACAATGACCGCAAATATCTCATAGGCGTGATCCATTTCCGGGAGATAAAGGATCATGACTGGTGGAAGCGGAACGGCACCTCGCTGATCCTGACGCCCGATCCCATTATCGAGGATATGGACGTGCGGCGGCTGAAGAAAAAGAGCCTGGAACTCGCGGGGCTGATTTGAGGATGTCAATGCGGCGTTGCGGCCCGGCGCCACATTTCGCGGAAAGCGGGGTCGTGATCGCGGAGCTGTTCGAAAGTACCTTCGCTGATGATGCGGCCCTGGTGGAGGATATAGACATAGTCGAATCGGGCGAGGAGGTGGAGGCGGTGTACGGATGCGATGACGGCCTTATCGGCAAAGGTCCTGAAAAGACCGTCGAAGATCAACGCTTCGGTGCGCGGGTCCACGCTGCTGGTGGGCTCATCGAGCAGGACGACGGAGCTGTCGCGGGCGGCGAGGATACCCCGGGCCAGGGCCAGCCGTTGTTTTTGACCGCCGGAGAGGTTGACGCCCTTTTCGCGGATGTCAGCCTGAAGGCCTTGCGGCAGCTGGCGGACCACATCGGTAAAATGAGCGGCATCGCAAACCTGTAGGATCTCCTCCTCGGGAAAAGGTAATCCAAGCGTAATATTATAAGAAAGGGTATTCTCGAAGATCTCGGGTTCCTGCGGGAACAGGGTAACGGATTCATTCAGCTGTTCGAGCGGGACAGAGCCGTCGTCCAGACGGATATCGACACCGGGTTCGGGATCGTAGAGACCCCGCAGCAGTGAAAGAAGGGTGGTCTTGCCGCTACCGCTTTCCCCGATCAGTGCGATGCGTTGTCCGCGGCGGATGGTCAGGTGCAGATCGTGGAGGCTTTGGGCGCCGCGGCGGGTATCGTACTGCGCATGATAAGAAAAATTGAGACGATAGATCCGCAGGGTAACCCAGCCTTCGGCCAGGCCATCGGGTCTGTCTGCGCGATGCCGCTCGGCATACGCCTCGCTGATGACGGAAGCCGTCTTCACATATGAGTCATACAGCATGATATTGGTATATTGAAAGGCGATATCGGTGAACACACTGGTAAACTGGTTGACGAAACCCAGCAGCGCGACCAGGCCGCCGACCTCGAAGAGCCTGCCCGGGGTCCAATGCTGATAGATATATCCGAGCGTGATCATGCCGTAGATGCACACGATGAGCATCTCCGCGCAGAACCATTTCCATTCGTTGATGAGCGCGCTGCGGCGGAACGGTTTGAAGATATCCCGCACCTTGGCGAGCAGGCCGGTTTCCATGCTTTTTTCCAGGCGGAGCGTGATCACGGTCATGATATTGGAGAGACTATCGAAAAGAGTGGCGGAAACGATATGCTCTTTTTCATTGACTTCGTCGACGGCCCTGAGGAAGGGGCGGTTGAACGTGCGGATGACCAGGATGGTGCCGATGCCCATGACTACGGCAATGCTGCCATAGAGCGGAGAGAAATAGAGGATGGCGGCAACCGAAATGACCAGCTTGTTCAGGGTATAGAGATAAATGAACCCGCGGTCGAAGAATTCGCGGAGCGACTCATATGCCTTGCGGACGCGGTTGATCGTCGCGCCGCTGTGGTGATCCTGCTGCCATTTCACGGGGAGGTGCAGTACCTGGTGGTATTTCTCCTGGAGGAAATTGCGGCTCAGGTGAAAGGCCAGGTTCCGTTCCATGATCCGCGCGGGGCCGTGGAAACACCATTGGACGAATTTCAACCCGATATAGCCTGCGGCGTAAAGCAGGGCGTAGTGCCAGACGTGTTGGAAGTCATGCTGGAGCATGCCGATGAACCAACCGAAGAGCAGCGGGTTGAGGGCATTGACCAGGCTGGCGCAAATGAACATGCCATAGACCAGGACGAATCTCTTTTTCTGACCGAAGGAGTAATGCCAGGCAGTTTTCAGCAACGAGAGATAAGGATTGTCCATCCGACGGAATTTAGGGGACAAATTTACGTCGAAGTTTGGAGTATAGGAGCGCACCGGGGCAGGGCGGCAGGCGAACGGACCGCACTCAAGGCCCCGCCCGTCTGAATTGCATCGCTACGCCTCCGCCGGAGGCAAGCGAAACGGTCAGGCTATCGGAAGCGCTGACGGTGCGCGTTTCTTTTATCAATTTATTCGGATCATCGCCGGCATCCGGGCTATCGCGCCAGATGGTCGCCTCATATTTGCCGGCGGGCAGGAAATTCAGCGGGATCGTCGTCCCGCGACCGGTGCTGCTATTGATGGCGCCCAACCACCAGACCTGTCCTTTTCTTCGGGCGATGGCCACCCATTCTCCGGGAATCGCGACGGGTACGCGGGTCTCGTCCCAGGTAGAAGGCACGCTTTTCAGGAAATCGAAGCCCGGTTGTCCTTCATAGGCCGCCGGATAATCGCAAACCATGGGCAGATAACTTTCCAGCACGATATACATGGCCAGCATATGGCAGCGTGTTCCCAGGACGAGCGGACGCGTGAACTGCGGCCTGTATCCCTGAGTCGTCACCGCCCGGAAACCGCCCAGGTGATAATCGGTTGCCCCGGCCATCAGGCGGGTGAAGACGACGTTGAGATCGTCATCGGGTGTGATCGGATCGTTCCATTTGTCATTCTCATAATTCAGCGTGCCTTCGCGGGTGAGTTCATTGGGCCAGGTGCGGATGAGTCCCGTGGGTTTATAAGCGCCATGGAACTGGATGTGCAAATGGTGCCGGGCGGCTTTTTTGAGAATGGTCGTCTGAATATTGACCATCTCCTGATCGTCCCGGTTCATAAAATCCACCATCATTCCCCTGACGCCCCAACGTTGAAAGCGGGTGAAGGCCGAGTCGATGTGGGGCCATAGTGCCTTCCAGTGGACCCAGACGCGGACGCCTACCCCTTTGGACGCCGCATAATCGCAGATCTGTTTCATGTCGAGACCGGGAATGGGTTTTGACGGATCGGAATGCGGGCCGGCGTCATAGCTGACGCCATCATTGGTATACCAGGCAATACCTCCGAAGCCGATGACGGTATGATAGTCGATCCCGTTGCGGGCGCAGAAATCGATATAGTATTGATTCGTTTCGAAATTGATGCCGGGAGAAATAGTCGTATCGGGCAGGATATCGCCATTCCACCAGTGGAAATCCGTTTTCCCCGGGTGTAGCCAGGATAGGTCTTTGATCGCGCAGGGGTCGTTCAGATCGGTGAGCAGATTGGACTCGAGGAAGGCGCCGGGTCGTCGGCCGATGAACACCACGCGCCAGGGTGTGCGATGAGGAAGGATGGCTTTGACGCGGATGGCGTTGGCGGCGGAAGCAGCGACGGGAGAATTCTCGATAGCGGGAGGGCCGGGAAGAGGCGACAACTCGCTTTTGAGCATGTCATGGTGCCTGATGAGATACATGCCGGCATAGTCGGTCAGTTGTGCTTCGGTGATGACCATATAGAGCGAGTCTCCCGGCCACCGGAGGAAGACGGGGATGTCCATCAGGGTATCGGCTTTTACCTCGCTAAAGGGCAGACGGGTATAGCGGTTCTCGTGCGAAGTGGCGAATCCGGGGAGGAAAGAGGCCAGGAGGATGGGGTTGCCGGCCAAGCGGAACCCCGTGTTCTCGGCGAGGAGGGCATAGCTTGTCCATTGGGGTTGTTTGGGAAAGACCCAGCGAAAGGCCAGGCCGTCATTATACAGCCGGACCACGAGGTCGATCCTCCGTCGGCGGCCATGGGATTCCTGCAAGGGAATTGTACATTCGTTAAACTGGTCGCTTACCTTGTTATTCCTGCCGACCGGCAATGTGTATTCGTCCAGCCCTTCCCGGTAAACGGGCGTAAGGACATGGAGGCCCGGGCCTATTACCGAGGAAGAACGGATGTTGCCCGACTCCTGGAATACGAGGGATAACGGTGAGGCGACAATGACCGGTCTGTTTTCGAACCAAACGCTATAGGTGGGAAGGCTGTCGCCGGGTTGAAAGGCGAAATGCAGGTGTCCGTCGGGAGAGGAAAGTACGATCTCTTTTCCGGAACAGGCAGTCGTCAGCAACATTCCTACAGTGACGAGGAGAGGGTAAATGAGTCGGAGAATCACCTTTTTTCAGGAAATATACCGAAAACCGACCGGAGAAAAGCGCCGGAATCGCGATCGGAGAGACGGATCGGACATGGGTAGCAGCAGGAACCAGGCATAGCCGTCGGGGAGGGACAAAGCGAGTCACCTATAGAAAAATGTGCTAATTTGACGAATCTTCGAGAGAAATTTGAAAAATTATGCATTCAGAAAAATTAAAATCTGTACATTTATTTCATTAACCCATTAAAATGAAATAAACATGGCAAAAGCTACCAAGAAGGCTGCGAAGAAAGCGGCCAAAAAAGCTCCGAAAAAAGCAGCAAAAAAAGCCCCAAAAAAAGCGGCTAAAAAAGCGGCCAAAAAATCTGCGCGGAAACCCAATGCAGCCTTTATGATACCGCTGACGCCGAGCCCGGTGCTCGCGGAGGTTATCGGCAACAAGCCTTTACCGCGCACGGAGATCGTCAAGAAGATATGGGACTACATCAAAAAGAACAAACTGCAGGATAGCAAGAACAAGCGCATGATCAATGCCGATAGCAAACTGAAAACCGTATTCGGCGGAAAGGATCAGGTCTCCATGTTCGATCTCGCCAAGATCGTCAGCAAGAATGTGAAATAGGCTCCTGCCTGATCTGGGCGTCGCCTTAGGGAATTCGATTCACGTCCATCGAACCTGCCATCCGGCTGATGGCAGGTTTTTTTATGCGCAGCGCGCGCTATGCGCGCGCTGCGGGATGGGGGTGATCATAGTTCGATCTGCAGCTCCTGTCCGGCTATTGCATAGAAGAAATTCTGCAGCTGGTGGAGGTATTTGATGCCGACGCGGGAGGGCGAAGGATGTCTCAGCTTCAGACCGTCTTCCGTGAGTTCGAAGTCCGTGTGATTATTACCGTAAGTAATGGTCCACTCTTCGCGGACGAAATTCCTGAAACCGCATTTCTCGAGGATCTTTGGGGTCAGCACGATGGGCTCGATCTCCTGCATGCCTGCTTCTTTGACGACCTCGACCACTTCGGACGTATAGGATGCGTCATAACCACCGACCTTGGAGAGATGCCGTCTGCCAATGCTGATGGCCGTGTCATAAACAATGGAAGTACTGTGGATTTGCTGGACTGTGATCACCTCACCTCTCCGGTTCAATACTTTATTCCCGAAGCGAAGGTCTTTTGCGTGTAACATAGAGTCTCTTTTACGTTTTGAAATACAATGAATTGGATCATGGTATCTCAAAGGGTATCGACTCTGTGGAAGGACTAACGGGGTACAAGATAATAGGCGATCATGAATTTTGCAACCCTCAAGGGTGCCCGCAGCAGGCGAAGAACGTATGCAGTAGGACGAGGGTGGGCCGAAGAAATTGAATTTCAACATTGTCGGTGAACCAAATTGTGCATAAAAATCTCCGGCCCAAAAGTGCGGAGCGCCTATTCGGTATGCAATGATCTCACCGGATTGGCAATGGCGGCTTTGATTGCCTGGAAGCTGACGGTCAGCAGCGCGATGAGCAAGGCGGCAATCCCAGCCAGCCCAAAGATCCACCAGGGAATAGCGGTCCGGTAGGCGAACCCCTGTAGCCAGCTGTGCATGGTCATCCAGGTGAGCGGAGTTGCCAGGAAGATGGCGATCATCACGAGTCTCAAAAAATCGCGGGACAGCATGGTCGTGATCTGAACAACGGACGCGCCCAGTACCTTCCGGATGCCGATTTCCTTGACCCGCTGGCCGGCGGTGTATGCGGACAGTCCGAAAAGACCCAGGCAACTGATCAGAATGGCCAACAGCGAAAACGTGGTGAACAGCTGTCCGAATTTGCGTTCGTTGGCATACTGGCGGTTGAAATAATCGTCGAGAAAATAATATTCGAAGGGGTTCCCCGGGAAGGCCTTCGTCCATGAGCGCTGTATTTCATCGAGGGTACGGGCGAGGTGATCTGCGTGGATCCGAATGGCATAATATTCTCCTTCGTACCAGTCGCAGGTGAACAGCGAAGGTGCAAGGGGCTTTTTAAGCGATACCTGGTGATAATCGTTGACAACCCCTACCACGACAGGCTTCAATCCGTTGAAATCAGGGATGGACAGGGTTTGACCAACCGCATCCGCGGGTGTTTTATATCCCAGCAATCGGGCGGCGGAGGCGGTCAGGATCACCGAGGTATCCGGGTCTTTCGGATAGGCCCTCGAGAAGGGCCGTCCCGCCAGGAGTTTCATCTTGAAGACATCCAGGAAACCAGCGTCCATACTATTGGTCCGCACGAGGATCGAGTCGTCGCCGTTGAGTCTCTTGATGGTGGTTTTGAATTCGCGCAGCATGCCCGGAATGGTTGAAGGGAGGGACACCGCCTCGACTGAAGAGCTTTTCTTCACTTCGTCGCGGAACAGGTCGATCTCCGCCCTGAATGCCGCGAGATCCTTTTCATCGCTGGGGGCCACGCCCGGGCGGTCCAGGATCACTACCTGGTCGATATTCATGCCCAGCGGCTGATCCATCATGTAATGCAGCTGCCGGTAAATGATGAAGGTGCCGGCGATCAGGGTGATGGATGCCATGAACTGCCCGATGACCAAACCTCTTCGCAGGAGGATACCGCCCGAGCTGCTTTTCCATTTCCCCTTGAGAACGGTGACCGGTCTGAACGAGGACAATACCCAGGCGGGATAGAACCCAGAGAGCAGCGTACCGGCTATCCAGAGACCAAATAATAACAGCATAAACCAGCTCTTGACCAGATAAGCGCCATCGAGCAGGAGTCCCGATATCCTATCGAACGCGGGTAATGAGATGACCGTGAGGCCCCAAGCGATCAGCAGCGCCAGGATATTGACGAGCGAGGCTTCGGTGAGGAACCGGACGATCAGTTGACGGCGGGAGGCGCCGATCACCTTATATATGCCTACTTCTTTTGCCCGGCCAATGGCCCTGGCCGTAGACAGGTTGATGAAATTGATCCAGGCGATGACCAGCACGAAGAGTCCGATGATCCCGAGGAAGGAGACGACATTGGCATTGCCGTTGGTCTCCGGCTCTTCGGCGAGATCGGAATAAAGGTGAATATCCTTTAGAGGCTGTAGGAAAAGCACCTGTTGCTGGCCCGCCGCCTGCAGCCGGGGTTTGTAACGGTTGACGAGACCAGGAAGGGCTGCCTCCACACGTTTTGCATCGGCGCCGGGTCTTAACCGGATAAAGGTGTACATATCTTCGCGCGTCCAGCTTTGATCATAGCGGAAAAGGCTATTCCTTCCGCGGGCGAATAGTGTCTTATAGGAAAACAAGACGTCGAATTTCAGATGGGTATTGGGAGGCAGGTCTTTGAAAACGCCGGTCACTGTGACCAGCTCGTCGTTGAAATCATCATCGTGCATGTGGAGCGTCCGCCCTATCGGGTCGGAGCCGCCGAAATACAAACGGGCATATTTTTCGGAGATCACCGCTGTAAAAGGGCTTTTCAGCGCATCGGCGGAATTGCCTCTCAACATTTCGTAATCCATCATCGGCAAAAAGGCGGAATCCGCATATAAGAAATGGCGCTGTTTCAGGGCAATACGATCGGGTTTGGCATTCTCGTTGGTAATGATCACATTGTTCTTATAACCGAGGTTGTACAATCGGGCGAAGGCTGTCACATCGGGTAACTCGCGCAACATTGCCGGTCCCACCGCGGGATAATTCTCGGCGCTGGCTTCGATCAGCTGTTTGTTTCGAAACGTTTGGATGCCGACCCGGTAAATATTGGCTCTATCGGGGATGAAATCTTCATAACTGTGCTCGAACCGCACATATTGGGCGATGAGCAGGAAAACTGCCATTCCGACGGCCAGCCCGATGATATTGATCGTAGCATAGGCCTTGTTCCGGGCCAGGTTCCGGATGGCGGTCTTGAAATAATTGAAGAGCATGGCGCGGGTTTTCGATGGCATAGCCAAAAAGATGCCGCTGTTATATTGACATACCAATCAGATATTTATGCGAATGCCCCGGCGAAGGACCGTCCGTTTTCGCTACAGCGGGTGTCCGCCGTCCGACGGTCATCACATCAAATGAATAGGTATCTTCGTTCTAACAATTACTACCATGACCAGCAAACTGCTTATCGGCCTGTTCCTATGCTGCTGTTACGTCAACTCCGGGGCGCAGATAGTCTACGGGGACAACAAGGCGGCCGGCCATTATCTCGCCACCCGGGGTATCCGGCTTTATTATGAGACCTACGGTCGGGGCGCCCCTCTCCTGCTGCTGCACATCAATGGCGGATCGATCAACATCTTTTCCAACCAGATCCCTTATTTCTCCAAACATTACCGGGTCATCGCGGTGGACAGCCGGGCTCATGGCAAGAGTGTGGACGCCGGCGATTCGCTGACCTTCGAAATGATGGCGGATGACTTCAACGCGCTGCTGGACAGTCTCCATCTCGACAGCTGTTATGTCGTGGGGTGGAGCGACGGAGGAATAAGCGGCTTGTTGCTGGCGCTCAGGCATCCCGAAAAAGTAAGGAAGCTGGTGGTCTCTGGTCCTAATCTATGGCCGGATACGACGGGTCTCGAACCTTTCATTTATCATTGGCTGGAGGCCATGGCCGACAGTATGCGGCGGCTGCCCCCTAACCCGCGCACTAAAAATGATCTGAAGATCGTCGAGCTGGATCTGAAGGAACCGCATATGACCCTGGAGCAGCTGCATGCCATCCGGTGTCCGACCCTGGTGATGGGCGGAGATCATGACGCCATCCCCTCTTATCATCTCTGGCAGATCTTCCGAAACATCCCCAAATCCTATCTATGGCTGGTGCCGGGGTCGGGGCATTTTGTGGCTGTTTATAAAAAAAATTATTTCAATGCGGTCGTGAACGATTTTCTCCGAACGCCGTATGTTAAGATCGAAGGGATGGGCATGCTTCATTAACCGGGCTTCGACAGGCGCCCCTGGAAAGGCGGCGGGTAGGGGTCAGTTGAGTGCCGAAAGCCGGGGTCGAAAAGGAAAGGCGCAGGCGAGGACGAAAGCGACTCCACTGAATCCCAGGGATTCCCAGACGCTGGTCAGCTCATTCCCCTGGTCAGTCACCGGGGCCGCTGCCGCGCGAGGGATATGGAGGATGAGGAACCAGATGAAGATCATGATCCCTGTCAGCATCGCGATCTGCTTCAATTTTATCCGTAGGATGATCCCGACGCCGGCACCGACAAGGGCGACGGCGGCGAAATAAGTCCAGAAAAGATGAGCGGGTATCCAGTCGGGGACGAGTCCCTGTACGAATTCGGCATATAGGAAGTGCTCGATCCCAAAGACGATGAGCATGACGGAAAAAAAGACGGTACCGAAGGGGATCAACCCTTCCAGGGGTTTTTCGAGAGCGGCCCTTTTCGGGGACATAGCCTCCGGCGGGAAGGAGCCCGCCATAATAAGGGCGCTGCCGGAAAAGCAAAGCTCTTTAAAGGCATTGTTCCAGGCGCCGATGTTGCCGGCATTCGGATCGTGTACGAGGTGGAAGGGGATATGGCAAAAAAGGACGAGCGCCAGAAATAGCCAGGCCAAAACCAGCATGGCGGTCCTGGCCATTTTTTCGGCAACAAGGGCAATCGCGGACCCTATGAGAAACAGGCTGAAAAGCCAGACGAGAACGATCTGTGCGGGCATTGGCGACGGCCACGCGGGGACGAAAACCGGCCGGAAGTCCCCATAATAAAATTGCTGACCTGCCAGACCGACCAGGCAAATAGCAAAAAACCCCCGTCCGGCCTTAATGATATTTTCCATGGTGTAAGGTGTTGATGCGTCCTAATATAAGAGAATCCGCCGGGTCGGCCCGGTTCAAATTGGAACAACTTGGTACAAAAGGGTTTGCGTTTGATCATACGGAGCTTTCGCGCGGGGTATGTGCCGCAGATTGGAGTTCACCCAAGAAATGTAGTTCACCCTGAAAGAAATATGAGAACTATGGATATTGCCATCAGGCAGCTGCTTCCCGGCGATGTGGCCGAATTTAGTCAGCTGGTCGGCGTTTTTGCGGAGGTTTTTGGTATGAATGGGTTCCGGCTGCCCGATGAACGTTATCTCGGGCCGTTGCTTGCTGGGCCAGCGTTCATCGTTTTTGTCGCCAGGGCGCCGGATGGCGTGATCGGCGGCTTGACGGCTCATGTGCTGCCGTCGTATTATGTCGAGTCATCGGAAGTCTATGTGTACGATCTTGCCGTGAGGAGCGAATTCCAGCGAAAAGGGGTCGGACGGAAACTTGTGGAGGCGCTGGCTGGTTATTGCAGGACACATGGGTTCCGGGAATTCTTCGTACAGGCGGATGCCCCGGACGAGCATGCATTGAGGTTTTACAGCGCGCTAGGGGGGATACCGCAGCGGGTTGTGCACTACAATTTCCAGATGGATAAATAAGTTAAGGTGCATTGCTCACCAGCCGGTAGTGCGTCGACACATGCCAGTGCCGGAGCGTGGTGATCTTGAATTGATTGCCTTTGGGGGTCACGTACACCAGCTTGATCTCGCGGAACTGGTTGTCCTTATCAAGGAAACCGATGACACATGAGAGAGGTGTCGATCCCTTCCGTAAAACGGGGCGCGGCGTATTGCCGAGATCGGGTAGTTTGACGGTGTCGTCGCCGGGCAGTCCGTCGTAATCTACATCTATGCGATAGTTCATCGTTTTGGACGTCTCATACAGTCTCACCACGAAAGTCCCGTGTGGATGACCGGTCGGTTCGCGATATTCCGATACCGGTTCCTTTTTAACTTTTGGCCGATCTTCGGAATTATGCCTGGCCGGAGGCAGCACCGGTTTCGACGGGTCTACCAGGAAGGTGTCTTTAGTGGCATGCGCCTGAGCGTTTGCGGGTGAGTGATTGGCGAGGATAAGCAGGACAATGCACAGGATAATCGGGATAAAGGGCCCTTTCATATCGGGACAAGATAGGGTTTTTCATCAATTGTTGCAAGTCACGGGCGCGCGATGGAATCGCCGTTATGTGCCGGGAATTTCTTAGCTTAACGAAAAGAAGCGAGAATGCCACGCCAGGGATCAAACCGCAATAAATACTACCTTTTAAATCATGTATTTGTTTTCTGCGTGTTGGTCCTGTTCATGAACGACCATTATCTCAAGTACGCCTATCCGAACTGGCTTACGGGCAAGTTGTCGGACGCCGCGGGTATCATTCTTTTTCCATTGCTGGTTGTCTTCCTTTTTCCTGCGCTGAAGCGATATTCGATATGGATCAGCGTGGTACTGTTTGCATTCTGGAAATCGGCCTGGTCGCAAGGGTTGATCGATCTTTACAATTCACTCGCATTTGTGCAGACTTCGAGGGTGGTCGATCCAACCGATCTTTACGTTCTGCTGCTGCTACCCATCCCCCACTACATTATCAGGAAAATTGACGAATTGCATTATATAAAGATCCATAAAGTGAGCCCGGTCGCAGCATTGATCCCAACCATTTTGGTACTGATGTCGACCGAACCCCCACCAAAGTTCTATTATTTGAGAACCAAAGGAAATTTGTGGTGCAATAGCTGTAGCATAACCGTCGATTACAACCAGGACGAGATCGTGGAGAAACTTAAGAAGGCCGATATCGTTTTCGACAGCATTACACCCATTCCTCCCGATGCCGCGGCCCATGTGCGGGGCCTGAAGGATGAGAATCCACATTTTTACAGGATCGATCAATTGATCATCGATAAGGATACGTTAAGAGAACTGGACTTTACCATGCGGACATACAGCAGCGGCAAAACGAGGATCTATTTCACCGGCATGCGGGTGCGGGAGGATCTCTCCGATCGCAAACTGGCAAAGAAGTTGAGGAAATACTACAAAAGTGTTCTGTTCAGGGAGCTTAAAAGCAAATTGGAGAATTAGCGGTATGGCGGTGGTTCGAATCTTAGCAATTTTCAGTAAATTTATACACCGATTAATGCATGGGTCATGGTTTTAAACGTAAATGGAGTAAAGCACGAAGTATCGGCAGACCCTGACGTCGCATTGCTGAATGTGTTGCGCAATCAGCTGGATCTGACCGGCAGCAAATACGGCTGCGGCGAGGGCGCATGTGGCGCCTGCACCGTACTGATAAACGGGAATCCCGCGCGTTCCTGTATCACGCCCGTCGGCTCCGTCGCGGGTAAAGAAATCACCACCATCGAGGGTCTGGAAAAAAGCGGAAAGCTTCATGCCGTGCAGGAAGCCTTTCTGACAACCGACGTCTTCCAGTGTTCCTATTGTGCATCGGGCATGATCCTTGCCGCGGTGGCGCTGCTCAACGCTAATCCATCTCCTTCGGAAGATGCCATTGTAAAGGCGATGAACGGCAACGTCTGCCGCTGCGGAACCTATCCATTTATTGTAACTGCCATCAAGTTGGCTTCGAAATCATAAATCATAAATAACCAACGATGGACAATCCCACTTTTACAGTAAGCCGTCGTAAATTCCTTAAGTTGACCGGGGGCGGACTGGTTGTCGCCTTCGTCTTCAAAGATTTCCTGGTATTTGCCGGCGGCGCCTCGCACGAGTCGCCCACACTTCCTGCAAGCGAAGTGGGTGCATGGATACAGATCGGAGAAGATGGAAAGGTCAGCGTTTTTACGGGTAAAGTCGAGTTTGGCCAGAATATACGGACCTCGCTGTCCCAGATCGTCGCCGAAGAATTGAAGCTGCCTGTCTCCTCCATCACCATGATCATGGGAGACACCGACCTGGTGCCCTATGATGCGGGCACCTTCGGGAGCAGGACGACCCCGCAGATGGGGACCCAATTGCGAAAAGCCGCAGCTACCGCCCGCGGAGTACTGATCGAGATGGCCGCTAAGAAGTGGGATACGACGACTGACGGTCTTTATGCCGAGAACGGTATGATCGTCAATAAGGCGATCAATCAGAAAATGGCTTATGGCTCATTGACGAAAGGGCAACAGATCCTGCGCACCATCGCGGACGACGTTCCGGTGATCGCAGCAAAGGATTGGAAAGTGGCCGGGAAAACGGTCCGCAAGGTAGATGGGGCACTCTATATCACCGGCAGGCATAAGTATGTTTCGGACATGCATGTGCCGGGCATGCAATATGCGAAAGTGCTGCGGGCGCCATCCTACAATGCAAAGCTGGTTTCCGTGGACGATTCGAAGGCAAAGGCGGTCGCGGGAGTGACGGTCCTGCGGGACGGCGATTTCATCGGCGTGGTCGCACCGGATGCGGAGTCAGCCACGAAGGCGCTGCAGCTCATTGATGCCAATTGGCAGGAAGAGACGGGTCAGCCATCCACGGCCAATATATTCGATTATCTCGTTAAGAATGTGGGTGGAGATGGCGGGGGCGGTGGTGAAGGCGGCGGAGGGAGACGCGGCGAGCAAGGTGATGTGAAAGCGGGAATGGCCCAGGGCAATTTCCGGCATGCGCAAACCTATCATGTAAATTATATCGCGCATGTACCGCTGGAGCCGAGGGCCGCGCTTGCCGAATGGACCGATGGGAACCTAACGGTCTGGACGGGGACACAACGGCCGTTTGGCGTCCAGGAGGAGCTCGTCAATACGTTCAAGCTCAACAAAGAAAAGGTACGGGTCATCGTGCCCGATACGGGTTCCGGTTATGGCGGAAAACATAGCGGTGAAGCGGCTATCGAAGCCGCGCGACTGGCAAAGGCCGTCAACAGGCCGGTGAAGCTGGTCTGGACGAGGGAGGAAGAATTCACCTGGGCCTATTTCAGACCGGCGGGTGTGATCGAGGTGGCGGCGAGCGTAAAGAATGATGGAACTATATCGAGCTGGAAATTCATCAATTACAACTCCGGCAATGCCGGATTGAATACGCAATACAGGGCCGTCAATAAGCAGGAGACCCATATCCCATGCAAAACTCCTTTAAGACAGGGCTCCTACAGGGCATTGGCCGCAACGGGCAATGTGTTTGCGCGCGAATCCCATATGGCCGATCTGGCCCGGTTGATCAAGATGGATCAGCTGGAGTTCCGGTTGAAAAACCTGGATGATGACCGGTTCAAAGCTGTCCTTCAGGCAGCTGCAAAGGCCTTTGGGTGGGATGGACCTAAAATGCCCGGGCATGGTTATGGCATTGCGGGCGCTTTTGAAAAGGGCGGTCATATTGCCACCTGTGCCGAAGTGATGATCAATAGTGACAAAGAAGTGCAGCTATTGCGGGTAACGCAGGCATTCGAATGCGGCGCCATTGTCAATCCCCACCACCTGGAGAACCAGATCATGGGCGCCATCGTTCAGGGTCTTGGCGGCGCGCTCTTCGAGAAGATCGATTTTGCAAACGGAAAAATACTCAATTCAAGACTTTCTGCGTACCGGGTTCCGCGTTTCAGCGATGTACCGAAGATCGAAGTGCTGTTGCTCAACCGAAAGGACCTACCGTCTGCCGGCGCGGGCGAAGCGGGGATCGTAGGAATCGCGCCTGCCGTCCGAAATGCGATACTGGATGCCACCGGTACGGCGTTGACTACTCTGCCCATGATCCCGAATGGGACGGTGGTGTAGACGCGAATGGAACGATGGCTTAAATGCGGATGGGCGGTCGCCCGGCCGGGGCGAAAATGCACAAAAATTTCCCCTTCCTTACGGATACAGGATCTGAAGGCGACAGGAGAGTTTGTTAGATATACGCTTACCTTCCGTAAAAAACAAAAGCCATGATCCAAATAAATCCCATGAGTATCGCCGTCTGATAATAGCACCAGAAAGCGCTCATTCCATTCTCCCTATCATAGTGTACCAGGCTCACAAACACTCCCACAATGGGTACCCAATATATTAGCTTACCAGACATAATCCAATCGTCACACACAGCAAAGTTACGCCAAAATACCGAAAAGTTCATGCCAGGGTGCTGCGCCTCCCAGAGGCATGTTGCAAGGAACATGCAGGCGCGGGCATAGGATTTGAGTTTATAGCAGAAAACAAGTTTATGAAAAAAGTATTGACCGTTGTGGCAGTGGCCATCTTTGTTGGCGGAGGAAATCTATATGCGCAGACATTTCAATGGGGGATCAAAGCCGGCGGCAACCTGACTACTTTCCTGTCGAGCAACACTTCCACCTATAATTCCTATTCCGCAACAGCCGGTTGGAATGCGGGCATTTTCACGAATTTCTGGTTCGATAGCGGCCAACACTTCGCCATTGCGCCGGAGCTCCTGTATACGACGGCGGGAGCGGAAGTAAGTGTGGGCACATCGGGTAACACAGGGACTGCCACTTCCAAGAGCAATCTGAATCTCGCCTATATGAACATACCTGTCTTTGCGAAGTACAAGTTCACAGGCGGTTTCTATCTCGAAACAGGGCCGGAGATCAGCTTCAACGTCAGCTCCGCCCAGTGGCAGGATCAAAGTGTAAAAAACCTGACCAATGGATCGGATTTTCTATGGGGTCTTGGTCTGGGGTATCAATCCCCGGTCGGATTCGGGATCGATCTCCGGTATAACCAGGGTCTTACCCGGGTGGACAACGTCGACAATGCAACGTGGAATGATGTGAATCTGCGCAATAGCGGATTTATGCTGGATGTGTTCTGGGCATTCTTCAACAATAACAAGAAGTGAGCGTCGATAAGGCTGGAATTGTTTGCCCCATTTTGTAGCGCATTAATGCTTACCTTTAAATGGCCGGTACAAAACCGGCTGTTTTCATGAATAAACTAGTTGCGCGAACCGGTCGCATTTTCTATGGCCTGGCTATGGCCGCCATGGGGATCCTGACCATCTGTTACCGGGACTTCCCCTATATGCTGATACCTCCGAAGCATGACTGGATCAGCAATCACATAATACTGGTATATCTATCCGGAACCCTGCTTTTCCTGGCCGGAGCATGTATCGTTCTCGGGAAAAAGCTCAGGCTTGTTTCGCTCCTGTTGGGGGCTGTGCTCCTATCGATATTTGTCTTTTGGTTTATCCCTTATGAATTATTCGTATCGTCGAACTATATGCATTTCGGCGCCTGGGAGAATGCAGCCAAAGAATTGTCGTTGGCCGGCGGGGCGTTCGTGATCGCGGGCGAGAGAAGGTCTTTGCCGCTGGGGATCTTTTTGTTTGGGTTGACCATTCTCAGCTTCAGCATCGATCATTTTCTGTATGCAAGGCAGGCCGTCGGATACATTCCATCCTGGATTCCCAACAAACTGTTCTGGATGTATTTTACCGGCACCGCGCTTCTCGGTTCTTCGCTTGGGATTATTTTGAACGTCAGGCGGGGGCTGATGGCTGCCCTTTTGGGGGCGATGATCCTGATCTGGGTCCTGATGCTCCACATTCCGAAAGCAGTCTCCGAATCTGGCGGTGGCGGCGGCGGTGAGGTTAGCAGCGCCTTCCTGGCGCTTGCCTATTGCGGGATCGCTTTTGTTATTGCCGGGATTAGTTTGAAGGCATCGAGAGTTATTCACTCCGGAGGCTCTTCACCGGATCGGTCAGCGCTGCGCGAATGGTCTGGGTACAGATCGTGAGGAGCGCCAGGAGCAGAATGAACCCTGCGGTGCCCGCGAAGACCCATACGGACAACCTTGTCCGGTAAGCATAGTTGTGCAGCCAGCCGCTCATCAGCCATCCGGCGACCGGTGAAGCGATGAGGAAGGAGAGGGCGATCAGGGTAACGAAGTCTCTTGCAAGGAGGCCCGTCACCTGGATAACGGTCGCGCCGAGCACGCGGCGGATGCCGATCTCTTTTGTGCGAACCTGGGCAGAATATGCGGCCAGTCCAAATAACCCCAAACAGGAAATGATGATGGCGACGATGGCGAAGACATTGAAAAGCGTGCCGATACGCTGGTCGGCGCGGTACATCCGGTCAAAATCGTCGCTGAGGAAAGAGTAAGAGAAAGGATAGGCGCCATCGTATCGTTGCCACAATTGCGAGACCGCGGCGATGGCATCCGCCGCCTGGCCGGGGCGGGCCCTGACGTAAAGGGTGGTCCAGCCGGCGCTGTCATAGCTGAAGACAAGAGGCGCTACGTTTTCTTTGAGCGATTTGAAATTGAAGTCTTTCACGACGCCGATGATGGTACCCTTGATGCCATGGAGGCTGAAGACCTTTCCGACCGGGTTTTTCATTCCGATCTTTCGAATGGCTGTCTCGTTGAGGATATAATGGCCGCTATCGGCCGGTGTGCCGGAAAAATTCTTTCCTTCGGCAAGCTGCAGCTTCAACGTTGGGATGAAGCTCTCGTCAATGAAGCCAAAATTGATCAGGAACGTGCTGGAGGGGTCTTTGCCCTCCCACCCCGTGGCGCCCGTTCCGTTAAATCGACCGGCGATCGTGTTGTTGGAAGCTGCAACGCCCTCCACCGACGGGAAGCGCCTCAGCTCATTGATGACGGTCTGGTAATGATCGTGCATGCCTTCGCGCATGTTGACGGACAAGACCTGGGATTGGTCGAACCCCAGGTTCTTTTCCCTGATAAACCTCAACTGGTCGCGAATGACGATGGTAGACAGGATCAGCCCGACCGAAAAAGTGAATTGCGTCACGACCAGGATCTTGCGAAAGCCTGCGTTGCTAATGCCGGCGACGCTGAACTTTCCCCGCAGCGCTTCGATCGGCCGGAAGGCGGACAGGAGGAGGGCGGGATAGATGCTGGCCGCGACCAGGGTGCCGATAATGGTACAGCCCACAACGAGCCAGACGCCCGGATCGGAGAGCCGAAATACAAGCTGTTTGGCGGCCAGGTTGTTGTAGAGCGGCAGCAGCAGCGAGATCAGGACGAAGGCCAGCACCGAAGCCATCCCGAAGAGGATGGCTGACTCGGTGACGAATTGAAGGAAGAGCTGCGGGCGGCCGGCGCCGACCATCTTACGGACGCTTACTTCTTTTGACCGAAGCATGGACCGGGCCGTAGAGAGGTTGACGTAATTGATCCCCGCGATGACGAGGATCAGGATGGCGACTGCGGCAAAGATACGGACGATCGACAACGCATTGTGGTCGCCTCCGTTGCTGACCAGGTGGATATCGCGGAGAGGACGGAGGGTGAAGAAATTCGTTTTTGAATCGGAACCTTGCTTCTCCGCGTAGATGGAGCTGAGCTTTTGCTGGACCGCTGCGGGTGAGGCTGCCGGTTGGAGACGGAGAAAGATCGTGTAGGTGTAATTTCCGAGGTCTTCATCGACGGGTTTCCAGCTGCTGTCGGGGAGATGATGCCCGAAGAAATCCATTGGAAAGAGTAAATCGTAATGGATAGACGAGTTATCGGGGAAGTCGGCGAGAACGCCGGTGGTCGTAAAGACATTTTTCTGATCGATGACGAGGGTCTTTCCCAGCGGGTCGGCATTGCCAAAATATTTTTTTGCAACGGAGCGGGTGATCACTAAGGAATGGTCGTCGCGGAAAGGCCGGCTGCGGCTCCCTTCGAGGAGGGGAAAATCGAACAGGGTGAAGAAATCAGGGTCGACGAAGGCGGATGAGGATTCGAGGAAGGACGCAGGTCGGGTGTCGGGGGAGGACGCGGGCCCGGACGTGGTCAACAGCTTCTCCCAGCGTGGGAGGATGCGGACAGCGCCTGCGACCCCGGGGATCGACTGGCGGGAGAAAACGGCCAGGGGGCCTGGTGCCCCATCCCAGATCTGGGCAGAGGCGCCGCTGCCGACATGTGAATCGATCTTGTAGATAAATGAGGCATTCTTATGAAAGCCATCGAAGCTCAGCTCGTCCCGGACCCAGAGAAGGATCAGGATGCCGACGGCGAGGCCGATCGCCAGGCCGGCGATATTGAGGAGGGAGTAGAAGCTATTGCGGCGGATATTGCGCCAGGCAGTCAGGAGGTTGAGGCGGATCATTGTCAGTTGGCTATTTTGAAGGTTGGCATTGCGCTTCCAGTGGTTTATTCGGTTCTGAGACTTTTTACGGGATTGGCCAGGGTAGCCCGGAGGGCCTGCAGGGCGACGGTCAGCAGCGCGATGCCGAACGCGAGGATCCCCGCTACGGCAAAGGTCCACCAGCCGATATGGATCCGGTAGGCAAACTCCTGCAGCCAGCTGTTCATGGCCCACCATGTCACGGGCACCGCTATCACAAAGGCAAGGGCAACGAGCAGAAGGAAATCCCGGGAAAGGATATAGAGCAGGTGTTGTACCGATGCACCCAGCACTTTGCGGATGCCGATCTCTTTCGTTCGCTGGATCACGTTATAGGCGGAGAGGCCCAGCAGGCCCAGACAGGCGATGAAGATAGCGAGACTGGCAAAAAGACCGAAGACGGTACCGAAACGTTCGTTCTCCGTGTATTGCTTGTTGAAATAGTCGTCGAGAAAGAAATAGCGGAATGCGTCCGTCGGGAAGTAGTGTTGCCAGACGGTCCGGACCGCCGCGATGGTTTGGGGCAGGTTGCCGGTGTTTACGCGGATCGAATAGAAACCGGGCTCCGGAAGACGCATTACAATGGCCAGCGGGTCTATCGCTTTCTGCAGGCCCTCCTGGTGGAAGTCCGCGGCGACCCCGATGACGTGGACGGTATCGATCTGGCTCTGGTCGGCATGGAGGGTCTCCCCGATGGCGTCTTCCGGTTTGATATAACCCAGCAGTCTGAGCGCGGTCTCGTTGAGGATGACTGCTTTTTTATCGGTCGGGTAGTCTTTCGAAAAGGGGCGACCGGCGATGAGTTTCAACCCGTAATAGCGGAAATAATCATAGTCGACGCCAAGGTGGTGCAGCATATAATTCTTTTTGGGATCCCTGCGGAGCCGTTGCCAGTCCGTCGCCCAGGTGATCTCGGTGCCGGGAATGTCCGTGGTGCCCGTGACCGCACGCACGTCTTTCAGGTTGAGGAGGTCATGCCGGAACGCCGGATAGGTGGCGGTGTAGGCCGAGTCCGACATAGTGCTGACGCCGTTGACCACGAGGGTTTGGCTGATGTCGACGCCCAGCTCCCGGCTGCGCATGAAATGAACCTGCTTGTACACGATGATCGTCCCCGCGATGAGGAGGATGGAGGCCGCAAACTGGCCGATGATAAGGGCCTTTCGGAGGAATTGACCGCCGCCGGCATTCTTGAACAGCCCCTTCAGGACGGTCACCGGGTGATAACGTGAGAGCACGAAGGCGGGATAAATGCCGCTTAGCAAAGTGCCGCCGAGAAAAAGTCCGGCAAAGATCTCGCAGTAGGTCAGCGGAAGGGAATGGATGGTGCGGCCGGTGAGCTGATTGAATAGCGGATTGAGCGCCCACGTGATGGCAAACGCCAGTACGCACGCCAGGCTATTGAGCAGCAGGCTTTCAACCATGAATTGCCGGATCAGATCGGTGCGTAGCGCGCCGAGGACCTTGCGCACTCCGACCTCGCGGGCGCGCTCGAGCGAACGGGCGGTCGCCAGGTTGATGTAATTGATCCAGGCGATCACGGCAATGAAGAAGGCGATCATGAACAGGAAGGAGACCGAGCTTCCGTCTCCGTTGGCTTCGGCCTCCTCGCCATAATGCGATGCCAGGTGAATATCGGTTAGCGGGAAGAGTTGAAGAAGGTTGTAGTCCCTGTTGGTCTTGTGCTCGGCAAGCGAGTTATAGTGCCGGTCCATGAAATCCGGCAGCTTGGCCTGGAGTCCGTGCCAGTCGGAGCCCGGCTTCAGCTGGATATAGGTATAGTAATCGTTCCACGACCAGGCTGTCTGGGTCGGATCTGCGGTGGTGTTACCAAAGTTCATCCAGGCCTTCAGTGTGGGATACGAGAACAGGAGATCGAGCCTGAGGTGCGAGTTATCGGGGAGGTCCGCGAAGACACCCGTGACTTCGGCAGGCCGGCGTTTCCCTCTCTCCTCATTATAGAGTGTCTTGCCCACGGGGTTGTCGTTGCCGAAGTATTTTTTTGCGGTTGTTTCACTGAGGATGATCTTGCCTGGTCCGACGAGCGCTGTGGCCGGGTCGCCTTTTATCAGGTGCAGGTCCAGGATATCTATCGCTGCGGCGTCGGCGGCATAACTTTTCTCCTCGTGGAACCGGGTATTGTTCAGGGGGTTCGTCAACTGGCCATCTGTATGATAGAGCCGGCAAAAGGATTGGATCTCGGGAAAGTCCTTTTTGAGGGCCGGTCCGACGGCAGGCGAAGTCGTGGCCCATCTTGTCGCGAAGCGGTTATTCTCGTAGTCGTTCTCCTGGACGCGAAAGATGGATTTCGCGTTTTTGTTATAGCTTTCGTAGGATCGCTCGTAGCCGACATATTCGAAGATCAGCAGGCAGCAGGTGATGCCTATGGTCAGGCCGAGGAGGTTGAGGATCGAGTATCCTTTGCGTTTGGCGAAGTTGCGGAGTGCAATGTGCAGGAAAGATCTCAGCATGTTGGTGTGTTGACGCGGGTTAGGCGGCAAACCGAATGCCGGGATCAGAGGGCGTTGGGTTCCATTCAGTTAGATTCGGGGCGTGGCGGGGATGTCCGGTTTTGATACACGGTGTGGGCGGAGACGGTACAGGGGCATACATTGGTCAGTGCAGCGTGCCGCCTTGCTCCAGGGCGTTGGGTTTCAGGGTCTGGACGGCCCCCTTTGCGGTGGTCTTCAGCCTGTCCCGATCGATCTTATCCCTGAATGCTTTCCGGAACGTATCGCTGGGTCCCTTCAAAAGGATAATGAGCGAGCCATCCTCGCGCGCGTACGGGTCGGCGATGCTGTCTACCAGCCGGACCGCTTCGAATTCTTTGATGAAGGAGTGCTGCATTTCCTGTCTATCGTCCGTGACGAGCAGGAGCACGTCGAACCGGTCAAAGTCCCGGGGCATCCAATAGAGGAAACTGGCATTGTTGCTGTACGCCGGCGGCAGATGGTACATCGGACCATAATAGTTTATGGCTCCTGCTTCACCGTAGTTGTCGCAGAACAGCAGGGTGCGGGCCTTCTCCGTGCTGTCAAGAGATGCGTAGGCCCTGGCCACCTTTTGGGTCATCTCGTCCCAGGACAACATATCGGCGAAGTCCTGGGGAAGGGAGTGGTCCCGGAGGTCCTCCCAGCGGAGAACTCCCGCTTTACGGGCAAGGGTGTGCCTGGTGTAGTATTCGGCCAGGGGAGCCGGGGCCTCGAAGGGAAGAAGGAGGGGGACCTCGATGACGCCCATGACAAGGCTAAAGGCAAGCATGCGTATCTTCCACCATTTGTTCGACCACGCTTCCAACCGGGTAGCGCCGAATGCGAACAGCACCGGGTAGGCTCCCTGGGAATAATAGCTTTTCCCGTGGCCCACCATCAGGAGTACGAGCGTTACGAAGAACGCCCAGGCTATGAACCGGAATTGTTTCGTGCGCGCCGCCCAGACGAGGCCGGTCACCCAGACAAAGAGGGTGGCCACATTATACAGGAGCTGGTCCGTGAGGAAGGTCCAGGGACTCAGGTACTGGAGCTGGGTGTCCCGGAGGGTCTTCATGTGATAGACTACCGGGAAGCCGTGGCGGGCCTCCCAGATGAGGTTCGGCAGGAAGAGCAGGAAGCCCAGGCCGATGGCGTAATAGAAATGGCGGTTGGTCAGGACTTTTCGGTCCCGGACGAGGAGAAGGCCGGCCAGCAGGCCGGTAGCGTAGAAGGCCATTGTATATTTACTGAGCATGCCGAGGCCGAAGCTGATACCTGCGACATAGAGATGCATGGGCTTCCCGGTCTGTTGAAATCTGATCAGTCCATAGGCCATCGCCGTCCAGCAGAATATATCCAAAAAATTCGGCTGGAAGAGGAAGTGCATCCTAAGCCATGCGCCCGCCATGAAGGGCATCCAGGCAAGCAACAGGGCGAACCAGCGGCCACCCAGGTGGAGCACGAGCCGGCCCACGAGGACGTAGGTAAGGGCGCCTGCAAGGGAAGGCCATATCTTGATCGCCCACATCGCGCCGCCAAGCAGGTTCGTCATCCACGCGAAGACGGAGAGCAAAGGGGGAGCTTCCATGTAGCCCCAGGCCATATGCCGGGCTTCCGCCAGGTAAAGGAATTCATCCCGATGTGGACCCCATGAAGGGTCCTGAAGGAAGAACGGCAGGATCAGCTTGATCCCGGCGAGAAGATAGAGGAGGCGCGCTGGTTTCATAGGAAAAAGATAAAAAGATCGGGGTACATTCACCGGAAATTTTGACGATAAGCAGGAAATCGGTGACGTACTGCTCAGGCCTCGTCATTTTGCGGTGGCCACGGTGCGGAAATATTCGTCCAGGTTGGCATATCCCATGGAAACGCCTTCTTTAAAGCCATGCGCGACAATCATTTCAAGCGTTGCAAGGTCATCGAATTTTTTCTCGATATACACGGTGGTTTTGTCCCCGTCGCTCTTGAAGGAATTGTTGACGATTGAAAACGCGCTACCGGGATTCCCGTTCTCATCGGCAAAAGTATTCCTTGTGGAGAAATCGGTCTTGGGATGAATGCCGAGAAATACAACCATCGACCAGCCCTTGACATTCTCTGGCGAGACCATGGCATACAACCAGCGCCCTCCTTCCCGGAAATCCATTTCCTTCGTCTGGACGCGCCATGGCTTGGGAGCCGTCCATTGGTCGAGTATCTCCGCTTTTGTAAAGGCGTCCCAGACGAGATCGAGGTCGGCGGCGAATTCCCGCGTAATGTAGATGGTCTTGGCGGCTTTGTCTACGGTGAAATCAAACAGCAGATTCATTTTTTCTTATTTTTTAGTGTGTACAATACTTGATCGAGTTGTTGGAACCTTTCTTCCGTAATCTCCCGGAACTGGTCCAGCCAGATATCGATCTCCTTCATTTTATCGATTTTCAGTTCATAAAAGATCTCCCTGCCTTCTTGCTTTTGGGCCAGGAGGTCGCAATCGGACAGGATGCGTAAGTGCCGGGATATGGACTGGCGGGTGATGTCGAAGTGCGCCGCAATGGCGTTGGGGGTCATTGCCTGCATGGCGATCAGGATGAGGATCGCCCGTCGGGTGGGGTCTGCAATAGCTTGAAAAATGTCGCGTCTCATAGCTGTCAAATAAGAAGCCAATCAGTTGCAAATATATGCGCAGCCAATCGGTTTCGCAAATTTATTTTTTGACGCCATTTGTCACGGTTTCAGGTAATGAAGCGCGACGCAGCCTGATTTAAAAATCTTCGTGTCAGCCAGTTTTAATTTTAATTTCTCCGGCAGGCGGGTACTTTCCAGCAGCCGTCTCCCTTCTCCGGCAATGATTGGATGGATGACAAAAATATATTCATCGACCAGGCCAAGCTGTATAAGGTAGGAAGATAGCGCTACGCCGCCCAGTAAGATATTTTTCCCTTTTTCTTGTTTCAGCCGGAGTATTTCATCCTCGGGTTTTTTACGAACGATCCTCGAGTTCTTATCTTCAACTTTGTCCAGCGACTGTGAGAAAACGACTTTGTCGACGGAGTCGAATACCCGGGCAAATTCGATCTCTGCCTTGGTCGAGGACGGGTCTTTCAAGACGTCGGGCCAATAGGGAACCATCAGTTGATAAGTGATCCGTCCGTACGCAAGCAGGTCGGCATCCCGTATAACGTTGGAAAAAAAATCAAGTATTTCTTCACTACCGCCCACCTTGGTATGGTCGCAGCAGCCGTCGATGGTAAGGTTGATGGCGTAAACCAGCTTTCTCATTTGGTTGCGTTTTTCGTTTTCCAGTTCGAAATTAGGGCATCGCTTTCAGAGTGGAAAGGTGTCAGTGCGGCATTTTTGGGGTAAAATGCGACGGGTTGCCATTTCGAAGAGCACGGCCAGTTGCCGGACGGATTTATTCAAACCATCAATGCAGTCGGGTTTGATCAGGTAATCCTTTGCGCCGAGCCGCTTGCATTCTTCCATGTCTTTCGTACGGCTGGAAGTACTCCACGTGACTATCATAATTTGCCGGTATCGATCGTCAGCTGAGAGCTGCTGCAGGACCTCAGGGCCGTTAAGATCCGGCATTTGATAATCCAGGACAATGACGGCAGGTAATTGACGAGGCAGGCATTGGTCTAAGAAATCCAGGAGTTCGCGACCGCCTTCTACCTCTTCGAACGCTATTCCCGGATTTAGAATCAACTGTAATACGGAGATAAATAGGCCGGTGAACTTTGGTGTCACCATGATGCTTTTTGAGGTAGAAAAGCAAACCAAAACTCTTCGAGATCATACACAAATGCTTTTAAACTGGTGATTAAATTAACAATTGCATACGTTCTTGACTTAAGCGAAATATGCGCAACCTAGCTGGAAGGCAGGGCATTTGATGCTTTCCAGTGAGCCGATTTTGGCGAATTGGCGGCGGCTCACGAATTGCTCACTGGAAAACGAGGGAAAGTGAGGCAACACAAAGGAAAGTCCGGCGGCCCCGAGAAAGCAAAAAGCCCGTCAACACTCGGTCAACAGGCTTTCGACGAAAAGTTTGAGAAACTAACTGCGGAGAGGGAGGGATTCGAACCCTCGATAGGATTTCTCCTATACACACTTTCCAGGCGTGCCAGTTCAACCACTCCTGCACCTCTCCGGTCGATCGTCCCCGCGCGCACGATTCACCAGGCCATCCATCCATCCGGCCGCAAAACCCGGCCGTAAGCCCCTCGCGCGAGGGCTGCAAAAGTACAATTTCCACCCTAACCTTCCGAATATTTTTTACCCTTCGCCCATTGTGAGCCACGCTCCGCCTGCGTCCATCACATCCGCTCCGCAGCCCCAACGCACAGCCAATCCCGCACCCCTTACATCCCCTCCATATCCTCTCCAAACAATCTCCGCGCGTTCTCACTCGTCGCGGCCGCTACCTCCTCCACCGGCAACCCCTTCACCTCCGCCAGCCGCTCGACCACATACCGGAGATAACTACTCTCATTCCGCTTCCCGCGATAAGGCGCCGGCGCAAGATACGGCGAATCGGTCTCCAGCACCAACGACTCCATCGGCACCCCCTGCAGCGCTTCCCCAAGCCCGGAGTTCTTATAGGTGATCACCCCGCCGATACCCAGATAAAATCCCAGTTCAGCGATCTCCCCCGCAGCCCTGGCATCCCCGCCAAAACAGTGGAATACACCCCTCAGCCGGCCATTCTGAAACTCCCGCACCACCCCGATACATTCCTTCATCGATTCGCGCGAATGGATCACAATAGGGATGTCATAGTGCAACGCCCATTCGATCTGGCGCCTGAAGGCGCCATATTGCTCCTTCTCGAATGTCCGGTCCCAGTAAAAATCGAGCCCGATCTCCCCCACCGCCACCCAGCGACGCCGGCCCAATTCGGCCTCCACGAATCGCAGTTCAGTAAAATGGTCGTCCTTGACATTACAGGGATGCAGACCCGTCATGCCGATACACCTGCCGGGATAGCGGGCTTCCAGGCCCAACAACGCTTCCTGGCAACGACTATCGATCGCGGGTAGATAGAACTTCTCAACTCCTTCTTTTTCAGCCCGCTGTATCACTTCGTCGATGTCCTTGGCAAACTCCTTGTGATAAAGATGGCAATGCGTGTCGATCAGCTGCATGTGATAAATATTACCATTAGAAATACAAATATCCCCAAAACCCGTGATTGCTATCGCGTCGCCGGCCACGCGCGCAATTTTCCTGGGCCTTAACCCTCGCCCTCCCCCGGCCCAAAACCCTATCCGAACGCGTATTCCAGGCCATCACAAAAGACGTCCGATCCGTACCTGTCCGGCGCCGGGAAAAGCCCAAAACCGGCAAAACCGGCAGTCCGACTGACTAAATTACTTTGCACAAATAAAAAAAAGATTTACCTTTAAACCAGTTTTCATAGGGTACGGATTAAAAACGGGCCAGGGTGTCTACCCAGGCCCAATTTTATTTTTGATATCACAATGCCCGGTGCGCACCGCTCAAGATCATTCCCAACACGGGAAAAAGCGCGCATCTTCACAACCCATCACCGCATCCCCCCACCTCCGTCGCCACAACTTATCATACTCATCGAATCGCTTCAAAGCGATAACCCATCGCAGAAAAATGCTTCAACACTGCAGGCAAAGCTATCCGTAATCGCTCGAATGCCTTCTCACTGTCATGAAACACGACAATGGATCCCGGCCGCGCACGACGTTGCACGTTCCTCGCACATCGCTCCGGGGAAAGCGCTTTGTCGAAGTCCGCACTCAATACTTCCCACATCACGATCTTATAGTTGAACGGAGCGTCGCGTAATAAGGAAGATTGCCACCTCGTGATTTTCCCATACGGAGGACGGAACAGATCGGAGTCGATCCATTGCGCGGCGACACGGATATTCTCCAGGTATTTTTTGTCATCGGTCCTCCACCCGTCGAGATGATCATACGTATGATTGCCCACGCGATGACCATCCAGGAGAAGCCTCCGGTATAGCTGCGGATATTCCTGTACATTCTTACCGATGCAGAAAAAAGTAGCGCGGGCATCGTATCTCTTCAATTCGTCCAGCACGAACGGCGTAGCCGCCGGATGGGGACCATCGTCAAAACTCAGATAGAGCAGCTTTTCGCCGCCCGCAGGCATCCTCCAGACAAGACCGGAATATAGTCGACGAAGCCACCAGGGCGTCCTGACGAGATAGAACATGCAGGCAAGATAATCATTTAACGAGTGCACCGCGGTACCCGCGGCGCCCCTTACGACGCGGCCGTTCCGGCCGCGCCCCCTTATTTCACCGGCTCATCCTTCGTATACGTATTCACATGGATCACCCGCCCCTCATCGCGGAAGATCGTCCCCTTATCCCGTACGAATTTTTCCTGGCTCGCCTCATCCTTCAACAATGCATCCATATACCGCTTCACCGGCGGATCTTTCAGCATCACAGGAGCACCCGCATTGACCGCCTCATCGATATACCCATGCAACAAGGGATCCAGTTGCGGATAGAACAGATCGGTGCCGGCAAATATATCGGTGCCCATGATCTTGTCGCCCGTCAGCGCGACAAAGCCGACCACATTGCTGTCCGTCTTCGCGAACTTACCCATGAAAAAGCGGAAATATTCATCATGCACCGTCATGTATTTCTTGTCCTGGTAACGCGACAGGTAGGCAAAACTCTTATTCTTGAACGCGCCCGCCTGCAACTGACGATCGATCTCTCCCCAGATCAACACCTGGTTATGACCCGAATCCATCACTTTACGCAAATGGTTGTTGGCGTAATTGCCGTACTCGAATTTCTTTTCCTTGTCGCTCCACCGTCCCTCTTCCACACACATCACGGGCACATACTGGTCCTTGGTAGACGGCTTGAGGATCGTATCGTGCACGATCATACGGTCCTGCCGGCCGCCCGCGACGATCTCCCCACCCGAGATATAAACCGATTTATTCGTGTGCGTGTTGAGTCTGAGCCAATGGACATTCTCGAACGAAGTCGTCCCCCGTTCCGTCACCGTCACCATCCCCTTCTTCAATGCCTCTCCCAATGGCACCACGTCGCCGCCAAAACCCGGCAGCCCCCCGCCACCCTTCTTCCGGACAGGAATGATCTTGAGATTCTTGAACGTCCAGGCACTGTCATAGTCGACATATACCGTTTCATAAGTAAGCTGGGCGGAGGCCGAAAGTAGTGTGAGCAGCAGACAAAAAGTCAACGAAAATTTCACGATAAAATAATTGTTTTTTTGCCATTTCGGGCAGCCAGGGCAGTCAGGATATGGTGTAACGCCGAATCCAGTCGTTTAGTATGGCCTTCTGCCAGCCTATGCCGGCCGGGTCGCCCGCTCCCGCCCGAGAAGGCTTCAATTTTCCTGCCAATAACCCGCCTAACCCGCGACCGTAATAACACTATTCTCTTTGTACCTTTGCTCCCATGAGCAAACGAGTTAGGGTCCGCTTCGCACCCAGCCCCACAGGCGGCCTCCACTTGGGCGGCGTACGCACCGTACTTTACAATTATCTCTTCGCCCGCCGCCATAACGGCGATTTCATCCTGCGGATCGAAGACACCGATCAGGCCCGCTATGTGCCCGGCGCGGAAGAATATATCATGGATAGCCTATCGTGGGCGGGACTCGAACCGGATGAAAGCCCCGCCCGTCCGGGTTCCTACGGCCCATACCGCCAGTCCGAACGGCGGCCGCTCTATGCCCAATACACCCACCGTCTCATCGCCGCCGGGCACGCCTACTACGCCTTCGACACCCCGGAAGAACTCGAGGCTATGCGCGAAAAACACAAGACCGCCGGCAACCCGTCGCCGCAATACAATCACGATCTTCGCAAAAAAATGCGCAATTCGCTGACCCTCGATCCCAAAGAGACCGACCGCCTGCTGGCCGATGGTACCCCCTACGTCATCCGGATTAAGCTGGAGGCCGACCAGGAGGTCAGCTTCACCGATATGATCCGCGGCGATGTCACCTTCAATACCACCGGCATAGATGACAAGGTCCTACTCAAAGCCGACGGCATGCCCACCTACCACCTGGCCGTCGTGGTAGACGATTTCCTCATGGAGATCTCGCACGCCTTCCGCGGCGAAGAATGGCTGCCCAGCGCCCCGGTCCATATCCTGCTCTGGCGCTGGCTCTTCGGCGAGGACAAGATGCCCAAATGGGCACACCTACCGCTGATACTGAAACCCGATGGGAATGGCAAGCTGTCCAAACGCGACGGCGACAGACTCGGCTTCCCCGTTTTCGCCATGAACTGGACAGACCCACGCTCGGGAGAACCCGCCACCGGTTTCCGTGAAACAGGTTTCCTCCCCCAGGCGTTTGTCAATCTGCTGGCGGTGCTTGGCTGGAACGACGGCACACCCCAGGAGATCTTCACCATGGAAGAGCTCATCCAACGATTCTCCCTGGACCGCGTTCACAAGGGAGGCGCAAAATTCGATTTTGAAAAAGCAAAATGGTTCAACCACGAATGGATCAGGCGTCTGCCCGCTACGGCTTATAGCGAACAGGTCCTTCCGCTCTTCAAAGCAAAAGGCATCGACATACCCGCCACCGATCTCGTCCGGCCCGTCGGCCCCGCAGAACATCTGCTGTTCATTCCGCCGATTACGATGGACCCGACCCTCGAGCCCCAGGTACCCGATATCGATTTCACGCCGCCCGAAATACTTCCCAACCGCTTCGAACGTATACTCGATCTGGTGAAAGACCGCTGCCACCTGCTCCCCGATTTCGTCGCGCAGGCCGCTTTCTTTTTCGAAGCCCCACAGACTATCGATCTCGATTCGATCCGTCCAAAATGGAACGAGCCGAAAAATCTCTTCTTCGTCGAACTCCTTCGCGGGTGGAGGTTTCGCGAAGATTGGGACAGCCATTCACTCGAGGTCGGCTTCAAGGAAATGGCCGCGGCGGCCTCTATCAAAGCCGGCGAGCTCCTCCAGCCACTCCGCATCATGCTGGTAGGTGGCAAGTTCGGTCCCGCGGTCTTCGACATCGCAGCAATACTCGGGAAAGAGGAGACCGTCCGTCGCATACACCACGTGCTTACCCTCCTCAATTTTGCCTAACTTCACATTCCTTATGGCAACCCCCAAAAAAACACCAACCGGTCAGCCGGATCACTCCTCACAGCAACCGCAGGGTCGCAATAACGGGCAGCGTCCCCTCCGGGTACTCGTTGCAAAGGTCGGCCTCGACGGACACGACCGCGGCGCCCGGGTCATCGCCACCGCGCTGCGCGATGCCGGCATGGAGGTCATCTACACGGGCCTCCGCCAGACACCCGAGATGGTTGTCAACGCTGCCTTACAGGAAGATGTCGACGCCATCGGCATCAGCATCCTCAGCGGCGCCCACATGACGGTCTTTCCCCGAATAATCGCGCTCATGAAAGAAAAAGGCATGAACGATGTGCTCCTCACCGGCGGCGGTATCATCCCCGAAGACGATCGTCGCCAGCTGCAGGGACTCGGCGTAGGCGAGCTCTTCCCGCCGGGAACTCCGACCGCCGATATCGCCGGCTATATCCGAAACTGGGTCCGGGAAAACCGCGATTTTTAAAACCTCGCCGACCCACAACAACCGACCACCAAAAAAACCTTCCCCCGCCGAACCAACCAACGACCAAAAAAACCTTCTCCCCCCAATCCACCCCACCAACAAAAAACCGACGTCATGTATAAAACATTACTCACTGAACTGTCCGACAACATCCTAACGGTCACCATCCATCGCCCCGACAAACTGAACGCGATCAACAAAGATGTCATGAGCGAACTGGGCGAGGTCGTGAACGAGATCTATGACAACGCAGCTATCCGCAGCGCCATCATTACCGGCTCGGGCCAGAAAGCCTTCGTCGCCGGCGCCGATATCTCCGAATTCCAGGGACTTTCGATAGAAGAAGGCCGGGCGCTGTCATCGAAAGGTCACGCCGTCTTCAACCGGATCGCCACTTCCCCCAAACCCATTGCCGCCGCAGTCAACGGCTTCGCGCTCGGCGGGGGGTGCGAGCTGGCCATGGCCTGTCATTTCCGGTTGTGCACCACCAACGCCAGGTTCGGACAACCCGAAGTCAACCTCGGCGTAATCCCCGGCTATGGCGGGACCCAGCGGCTCGTTCAGCTCGTAGGCAAAGGTCGCGCGCTCGAGATCATGCTCTCCGGCCGTATGGTCGATGCCGCCGAGGCACAAACCATGGGCCTGGTCAATTATATCGTCACCGAACAAAATGAGCTCCTAACCAAAACGCGCGAGCTGCTCTCGATCATCAACGAAAAAGCCCCCATCGCCATCGCGCGCGTCATCGAATGCGCCAACCTTGCGGCAGGGGACGCCCATACTACCGGCGATGGCGCCACCTCCGCCGGAACAGACACCAACTGGCAACCCGATCCCTTCGGCGGCGGCAGCAGCGGCGACGACAACTATGAAAGGCCCACCCTCGACGGCTTCTTCCGCGAACAGCAGGCCTTCGGCGAATGTTTCGCCACCGAAGACATGAAAGAAGGGGCCTCCGCTTTTCTTGAAAAGCGAAAGCCCCATTTCCGCGGCGCCTGACGGCGCCGCGCCAAACTCCCCGATCTCCCGCACAGGTCCAAAAAATCACATATACTTAAATAAATTTCCCAACTCCCCCTCCAACCTTTTTATGAGCCGCCCGGCCGCTACGCTGCTGTTGACCTTCCTCCTGCTCGCCGGCAGCCCCGCCGCCTTTGCTCAACCCGATCTCTATTACACCCTTACGGTGGACTCCTCAGACCTTTCCGGCTACGACGTCACGATCCGCATCGAACACGCGCCTCGAGTCTTCCACCTCGCCATGGCTACCCATCATGAATACGACGACCGCTTCTGGCGCTTCGTCACCGGCTTCCACGCGTCGCAACCCGCCACCTTCTCACGCACAGACAGCGCCTTATGGTCCATCACCACGACCACCGAAGACGTCGTCGTCTCCTATCGCATTACTCTTCCGCCGCCCGCGCCCCTCCATTTTTCCCATCGTCCATTTCTAACTTCCCACGGCGGCCTCATAGGCGATCTTCACTCTTTTATGTACATCGTAGAAGACATCCATGCACCCTGCCGCCTTACCCTCCACCTTCCTCCCGGCTGGTCGTCCGCCAGCGGTCTTGACCCATTCACTACCACACCTCACTTACTCGACGCTCCCATCCTTATCGGCTACCTTCACCGCTGGACCTTCGTAGTCGACGGCACCCCGCACGAGATCGTCTATCTTCCATCCACCCCCACCCTAACTTTCGACACCGCCACACTGCAAAACAACATCCAAAAGATCGTCCGCACCGCGCACACCATCTTCACCGCCTTCCCTTATAAACATTATACTTTCCTCCTCGAAGACGCCTCCGCCGGCGCACTCGAACACGGCGCCTCCGTTACTATCGGTGCTACCCCCTCCGATCTCTCCACGCCTAATAGATCCGGCATCTACGAAGAGATCGCCCATGAGTTTTTCCATTCCTGGAACGGCATGTCCATCCAGCCCCCGGGTTATACACCGCTCAACTACGGTCCCCAACAGCTGACCACCGGTCTCTGGTTCACCGAAGGCTTCACGATGCTCTATGCCGACCTCATCGCGCGCCGGACCGGCCTGCCTACAGAAGACTCCACCCGTCTCCTGCATCTCACCCGGCTCATCACCCGCTATTATCGCGACACCGGCAACAGCGTCCTTCCACCCGCAAAGGTCAGCCTCGCCGACTACGTCCAGCCAGGCCCCCTCGGCGATTACTCCGCCAGCACCCATCTCCAGGGCGAGCTCCTCGGCGCCTGTCTCGATTTCCTCATCCGCGACGCCACCTTCGTCGAAACTGCTGCGCTCGCCTCCGGCCGCCGCTCGCTCGACGACCTCATGCGCAACATCTTCCAAAAATTCGGCAACAAACAACCCTTCACCGACAGCGCCATCGAATCAGCCACTGCCGCCATTTGCAAATGCAACGCCGCCCACACCTTCTTCCTCGACTATCTCTACGAAGGCAAACCCATCGATTTTGCTGCTTACCTCCATCTCCTCGGTCTCCGCATTCAACACGACCAACCCCTCGCGCGAGACCCCCAGGGCCATCCGCTCCCCGACACCCGCGTCTATTCCTACATGCTCCGAGATGACACCAGCCTGCGCATCGGTATCTCCAACCCCAATGGCTGCTGGGCAAAAGCCGGCTTGCACACCGGCGACATCATCACTGCCATCGATAACCGCCCGCTCCATACCCGTCAGGACTTCCAATCCGTCCTCCGCACCTTGCACATCGGCGACACCGCGCTCGTCCAAACCATCCCCTCCTCCCCGCACACCGCCGGCACAACCACGCAAAAAAAGACCGGAACGAACACCGTCCCGGTCCATATCTCTTCTTATACAACCCCATTAATTACCATTACCGAAGACCCTGCCGCAACCCCCAGACAAAAACACCTCTTCCGCGCCTGGTCCTCCGGCGCTCCTCGCTAGTATCCAAATATCTCTTCCAGCGTCAGCACCTTCACATCCCCCACCTTCTTCAGATCGTCCATCTTCACCCTCTTATCGCTGGCAACCACACAATACGTATACGCCTTACCGGCCAGCTCCTGGGAATGGAACTTCTTCACATCATCCATCGTCAATTTATCGATCGCCGCATATTCGTCTTTTCGCTGGTCATAATCCAACCCCTTCTCCTTCGCTTGCAGATAGGCGAACACGATGCCATCCTCCGTGAACCGCTGCGTTTCGATATCCTTCTTCTCACTGGTCCGCGCCAGCTCGAAATTCTGCTGGTTTTCCGGCAGGTCGTTCAACAAGGCATTCATCCCGCCGATGGCCTCGTTCATCTTGTCGGCCTGGCAACCTATATAAGCCAGGATATAGAAGGGATCTTCCTTTTTCGCAGGCGTACCATAGGTAGCAAACGTCGCATAGGCCAGCGCCTTCGATTCACGCAGCGTCTGGAACACCACTGATCCCATTCCGCCGCCAAAATAATTGTCGAATAGGTCTACCACGGGTTCGCGATTGACATCGTAGCTTTCCGAATTGCGGATCCAGCAGATCTCGCTTTGCACCATATCGTAATTGGCAAACAACACCTGGTTTGCCGATTGCTGGACAAAAGGAAAATGCTTCTTCTCCGGATAAGGCGTCCAGGCCGCGGGCAAATGATGCAACGTCGTGATCGACGAAACAAAGGCATCCATCGACAGCGGTCCATAGTAGATGATGGTATGCGGATAGTCCAGCAGGTGATGCAATACATTGGTAAGGTCCTCCGCTTTCAGATTGGCCACCTCCCCGGCTGAAAGCGTCGTATTGAAAGGGTTCCTGTCGCCATACCGCGCATAGGCGATAAGCCCCTGCATGATCGCATTCTTATTCAGCTTGTTGTTGGCGCGCGATTTCATCAGCCGGCCCTTCAGCGCCGTCAGCGCTTCGGAATCCGGCAGACAGTTGTGCACCACATCCTCGAACAACGATACGGCCTTTCCGAAATTCTCCTGCAGACCCGTGATAGTGATCGTCGTCACGTCATTGGTGGCATTGACCGTGAAATTACACGCAATGTCATAAAAGGCCTTGCTGATCTCAGCCGTGGGATGCCGCGCCGTTCCCAGGTATTGCAGATACGTTGCCGCCAGCGGCAACAGCCGGTCATTGAAATTCCCCATGTCCAGCCGGTAGTAAAGATGGAACAGATCGTTTTCCTTGTTGGGCACATACAGCACATCCGCGATCCCCGCCTTGCCGTGCCCGATGCCATCCTTGAAGTCCAGCCACTGCGGAGATACATCCGATACCGGCATCGCTTCGATCTTCTTCACGAATGCAGACTGCTTACCGGCATTCGTCTCCACCGGCGTGATGGGCGGCTTGTCAACTTTGATGATGCTCTTGTCTTCGCCCTTCCGCTTGTACAGCAACACATAATTATTGGCCATATATTTGCCCGCGACCCGCACGATCTCGGCCTTGGAGATGCCGGCCTGCTCATCCAGCTCGGCTACTTCGTGGTTCCACAAGGTATCCCGGTGCTGAATAAAACCTTCCATAAGATCGTTCACCCGCGATTCGTTCTTCTGCAACCCTTCCTGCAAGTCCAATTTGCCATTGGCAACGATTGCTTTCACGAGACTCTCATCGAATTCGCCCTTCTTCAATTTGTCGATCTGCTCCATCAGCAGGTCGCGCACCTGCTCCAGCGTTTGCCCCTGTTTCGGCGACGCCGCAACGATCATCACGCCATAGTCTTTGAATTGCTCCAGACCAGCCTGCGCCCCCTGTACCTTCTGCGTCTTGTTGAGATTCAGATCCAGCAACCCGGCCTTACCATTGGAAAGGATATCGGAGATTAGATCCAGCACCACGGCATCGCGCGTCATACAAGCGGGCGTCCGGTAACAGATACGCATATTCTCCGCACTCGGGCCATAGACTGTCTTGACGATGGGAGCCGTCAGGTTCCGCTCGGGTGGCGGATTATACAATTGAACCGGTTTGGGCTGCATATAGGCAAAGGCCTGGGCGATCTTGCCTATCAGCACGTCGGGATCGAAATCACCGGCCATGATCACCGCCATATTGTTCGGCACATAGTATTTATGGTAATAGGCCCTGATCGCCCGGAGCGACGGGTTCTTTAGATCCTGTATCGTCCCGATCGTCGTCTGCTGACCATAGTTGTGCGTGGGAAAGAGATTGTAGAGCATGGCCTGTTGCATCTTCGAGCCGTCATTGTCGAGCGTGCGGTTCTTTTCCTCGTAGACGGCTTCCAGTTCCGTATGGAAAAGACGGAAGATCGGGTCGCGAAAGCGTTCGGCCTGCACGTCGAGGAATTTATCCATGGCATTCGACGGGATGTCCTCTTCGTACACCGTCTCCTCCACCCAGGTATGCGCATTGCTTCCCTGCGCGCCGATGTTGGCCATCATCTTATCGTATTCATTGGCGATGGCATAATGAGAAGCCACACCGCTCACGCTGTCGATACGATGATAGATGCGCTTGCGTTGCATCGTATCCTTTGTGCTGTTGTATTGTTCATAAAGCGCGTCTATCTGGTCGAGATACGGTTTCTCCTTTGCCCATTCCAGCGAGCCATACTTTTCGGTGCCTTTGAACAAAAGATGCTCCAGGTAATGGGCCAGACCCGTATGATCCCTTGGGTCGGTATTGCTGCCCGCGCGGACCGCAATGCGTACCGCCACCCGCGGTTCCTTATGATTGGGGCTCAGGATCACGGTAAGTCCGTTGGCGAGCGTATAGATACGAGCCTGGAACGGATCATTGCTGACATATTTATAGGTATATCCACCACCGCTGCCCTGTTGCCAGACATACCTGGCATCGGGATTGGTGTTCTGGGCATAGGTGACCGGAGCTATCACAATAGCGACGACCAAAAAGAATGCATAAAGGGTTTTCATTTGTCTCATACGGCAAATCAACTGAATTTCCACCATTTTACCCACCCCGTACATCCAATTTTGCCGGATTTCCCCCTTTCCGCCTAACTTTGGCCCTCCAAAAATCACCACCATGGAATACCGGATCGAAAAGGATACGATGGGCGAAGTAAAAGTACCCGTCGACGCTTATTATGGCGCTCAGACCCAACGGAGTGTAGAAAATTTCCCCATCGCCCGGGATACCGATCGAATGCCCAGAGAGATCATCCGTGCCTTCGCCTGGTTGAAAAAGGCTGCCGCCCTCACTAACCTCGAAGCGGGCGTACTGTCAAAAGATAAAGCCGAACTCATCGGCCGCGTCTGCGACGAGATCCTTACCGGCGCTCTCGACCAATGGTTCCCGCTGGTGGTATGGCAGACGGGCAGCGGAACACAGTCCAACATGAACGTCAATGAAGTCATTGCGTATCGCGGACATGTACTCTCCGGCGGAAAGCTCACCGACAAGGAGAAAATCCTCCATCCCAACGACGACGTCAACAAGTCGCAATCTTCCAACGACACCTTTCCGACGGCCATGCACATCGCCGCCTATACGATCCTGTTGAATACCACCATTCCCGGCATCCTGGCCCTGCGCGATACCCTCGCGGCAAAAAGCAAGGCCTTTATGAAGACGGTAAAGATCGGCCGCACCCACTTTATGGACGCTACCCCCCTTACTCTTGGGCAGGAGTTTAGTGGTTACGTCTCTCAGCTCGACCACGGCCTCAAGGCCATCCGCAACACCCTCTCCCATCTCTCCGAGCTTGCCCTCGGCGGCACCGCTGTCGGCACCGGTATAAACACCCCTCCGAATTATTCTGAAAATGTCGCAAAACAGATCGCTGCCCTCACCGGCCTCCCCTTCATCACCGCTCCCAATAAGTTCGAAGCCCTCGCCGCGCACGATGCCATCGTCGAATCCCATGGCGCGCTCAAGACCGTCGCGGTTAGCCTGATGAAGATTGCAAACGACATCCGCATGCTCTCTTCCGGACCCCGCAGCGGCATCGGCGAGATCCATATCCCCGACAACGAACCCGGCTCCTCGATCATGCCCGGCAAGGTGAACCCAACGCAATGCGAGGCACTTACCATGATCGCAGCCCAGGTGCTCGGCAACGACGTAGCCATCAATATCGGCGGCGCCACCGGCCACTTCGAGCTCAACGTCTTCAAGCCGGTGATGATCTACAATTTCCTCCACAGCGCGCGACTCATCGGCGACGGCTGCCAAAGTTTCAACGAACGCTGCGCCAAAGGCATCGAGCCCATCGAAAAGAATATCCGCGAGCACCTCAACAACTCGCTGATGCTGGTCACCGCGCTCAACACAAAGATCGGCTACTACAAAGCCGCCGAGATCGCCCAAAAGGCGCACAAAGACCACACCAGCCTCAAAGAGATGGCTGTCAAGCTCGGCTACCTCACCGCCGAACAATTCGACGAATGGGTCCGCCCCGAGAATATGGTAGGAAAACTCGACTAGAACTATGGCGCGCCGTTCCGGCGCGCCCCCAACCCGGCCTTCACCGGCGCGCCCCCGCCCCCCTCATTCACCGCGTAGCGCCCTCACCGGGCTGGCCACCGCCGCCCGCACGGCCTGGAACGAGATCGTCACCACCGTGATCACCAGCGCCATCAACGCCGCCATCACAAACACGCCCGCCCCAATCGAAATACGATAGTCATATTTCATCAGCCATCCATGCAAAAAGTAGAACGCCAGCGGCGATGCGATCAAACAGCTCACCAGGACCAACACGACAAAGTCCTTCGACAACAGCATCCACACCTGTCCCACCGATGCCCCCAGCACCTTCCGGATGCCGATCTCCCGCGTCCGCTGTTCCGCCATATAGGCGGCCAGTCCGAAAAGCCCCAGACACGAGATAAAGATCGCCAGTGCGGCAAAGATCCCCGCCAGCTTGCCCACCAGCACTTCCAGCGAAAACTTATCGGCATATTGCTTGTCGGCGAAAGAAAAATGGTAAGGATAGGACGGATTGTATTTCGAAAATAACGCCGTCAGCGCCGCGATCGCATCGGCCGTCTTCACCGAAGGTGACAACCGGTACATCATTACATTGCCCGACCGACGAGGCGCATAAACGAACATCGTCGGGTCCGGTGGCGCAAACGGCGACAACATCAGCGCATTCTTCACGATCCCGATGATCCGGCGCGTCGTATCCCAGGTGATCACCTGCCCGACGGGCGCTTTGATCCGCATCCGGCGTATCGCCATCTCATTGAAAATGACATTCAACGTATCCACCTTCCCGAAATCGCGACCTTCCGCCACATCCATTCCCAATGTCCTGAAATAATCATCCGACACCAGGATCGTACCCATCTCGATCGTCTCGCCTCCTCTCTTCCCAGGCCATTGCCCGATATCCGAATGCCAGTAGATATTCGTTGCAGGGCTGGTAGCCGTCGTCACGCTCGACACAATCCCCTTTTCGATCATCTCGTCCTTCAATGCCGTATAATTCTGCCGCAGCTCGTCATTCATCCAGGTCATCATCAATCGGTTGATCGAATAACCCGTGGGCCGGTCCTTCGCATATTGAATTTGCCTGTACACGATGATCGTCCCGATAATGAGCGCAATGCTGCAGGTGAACTGCGCAACGACCAGCATCTTCCTTGGAAGCGCGCCCGTTCGACCGGCCGATCCACCCCCTTTCAACACCTTCACAGGGTTAAAGGCTGACAATAGGAACGCCGGCCTCATCCCGGCTATCAACGCCGTCACGACCACGCAACCCAATACGATCGCCCAGAATGAACCGTCAGACACCGGGATCACCACCTTCGTCCCCGTCAACGCATTGAATGAAGGCAGCGCCAATTGCACCAGCAAAAGAGAAAGCACCGCCGCGACCAGTGTTAGCAGGAATGATTCCGCAAGGAACTGGATGATCAGGTCCCTCCGCTGCGAGCCGATAGCCTTTCGCACGCCCACTTCCTTCGCCCGCCGCTCGGACCGGGCCGTAGTCAGGTTGATGAAGTTGATACACGCGATCAGCAGGACCAGCACGCCGATGATCGTGAACATCCGCACATAATCGAGGAACCCGCCCTTTTCCTTACCGTTGACATAATTGCCATATAGATGCCAGTTCGCCATCGGCTGCAACACCACGGTCGAGAGCATCGCATTCGTATTTTCCTTTTCCGTGTGCTCGATGGCGGCGACCTTCGACGCCACCTGCGGATAAGGTATGCCCGCCTTCAACTTTACGTACTGCGCAAAACCATTATTCCCGAACGACGACCTCGCCCCATTGGCATAATAGTGATGCACCGCGTCACTGTAGCTGAATGGCAAAAGATAATCGAACCGCAGTGTCGTATTGTAAGGAATGTCCTCGAGTACCCCCTTCACCACCACATTGTTCTGGTTGTCGATGCGGATGGTCTTACCCATTGGGTCCTCCTTACCGAAAAGCGCTTCCGCCACATGCCGGGTCAACACGATGGAATAGGTTTCCGCCAGCGCCGTTTGTGCATTTCCCTCCAGCAAGGGATATGGGAACATCTTCAAAAAATCGCCGCCGGTACACATTCCCTGGAATGAGAATTTCTTGTCATCGATCGACAACACATGCCCCTGGTTGCCATCCGTCTCCGCCACATATTCTATCTCAGGCACCTGGGTGCGCAGGACATCTGCCAGCTTCAGCGAGGTGGTGGTAAAATTGAGGATCTCGCCATTGCTGTTGAAATTGCGACGCACCTGGTACAGCCGCTCATGATCCGGCATCCATCTGTCAAAACTATATTGGTCATATACCCACAGCCCGATCGTCAGCGCGACGGCCATCCCGATAGCCAGCCCCGAAACATTCAGCGCGGTGTACCCCTTCGTCTTGAGCATGTTCCGCCAGGCAGTGAGAAAGTAATTCCTTATCATGATCATGTATTATTCATTCCGCAACCCCCTTACGCGCCTCATTCACTCCGCAATGCACTCGTCGGATTGGCCATTGCCGCCTTCAACGCCTGCACACTCACCGTGACCAGGGCGATCACCACGCCCACCATTGCCGCAGCTACGAACAACCACCATTCCAGCGGTATCCGGTAGGCAAACCCTTGCAGCCATTGCCTGGCGACCAGGTACGCCACAGGCAGGGCGATGGCCGTCCCCAGCAACACCGGGCCCAACAAATCCTTCGACAACAACAATACGATATTCTCGACCGATGACCCCAACACCTTCCTTACACCGATTTCCTTTTTACGTTTGACCGCCGTATAGCACGCAAGCCCGAAAAGCCCCAGACAGGCAACACTGATCGCAATCGTCGAAAAGATCGTAAGCAGCGTCTCCTGCTTGTCCTCGGATCGGTAAAGCTCGTCGAATCGCTCGTCGAGGAACGAGTATTCGAACGGATAATCGGAGGCATACGCCCCATAGACCTTTTTGATCCTGGCGACTGTCTGCTGCAGTTCCCCGCCGCTTTTCAGTTTGATCAATGCGAGCCGCCGGTCCCCCTTTCTCGGGGAGATCACCAACGGCCCGATCACATCTTTCAGCGAGGAATAATGGTAGTCTTCCACAACACCTGCAACCGTCCTCGGCAGGCTGTCCGCGATAAGGTTCCGGATCGATATCCCGATAGCCTTCTCCGGAGTAAGACCCAGCATCGTGGCGGCGCTCCGGTTGATGAGCACCGCTCTGTCCGTATCGGTTGGGAACTGACTCGACAGATCCCTGCCGGCTATAATTTTCAACCCCAGCGTTTTTACATACTCGAAGTCCGCGAATTCGGTGTTCATCGATAGCTTCTCTCCCGGCCTGGCTCCGGATTCGAAACCATAAAAGTCGTGAAAGCCTCCCGGCTCGCCCGACATCAGCGAGACGCTTGCCACACCCGGGTCGGCCTGCAATGCCGTCTTGAACCGGTTCATATTATCATAGATCGTATTGTTATCGATACGCACGATCATTTCCTGCTCTTTATTGAAACCAAGATCGAAATTTCGCACATATCGCATCTGCTTCATCACTACCGCTACGCTGGCAACCAGCAATACGGAGATGCCGAATTGAAAAACGACCAGCGCCTTGCGAAAGAAAGCCCCGCGCTTCCCGGTCGTCAGCTTCCCTTTAAGGCTTTCAATCGGCGAAAAGGAAGACAGCAGCAGCGCCGGATAGCTCCCCGCGAACACCCCCGCCGCCAGGATGATACCCGCCAAAAAAACATAGAACCAGGCATTGTAAAGGTAAGAGGGGAGTTGGTATCCCAGAAAAGCCGTATAGACAGGCATCAACACTTGCAATAGGATCACTGCACATACCGTAGCCAGCGTGGCGAACAGGATCGATTCGAGGAAAAATTGCCCTGCCAGCTGCCGCCGCACTGCGCCCATCACCTTGCGGAGGCCGACCTCTTTGCTCCGGTCGTCAGCCCGGGCCGTGGCAAGATTCATGAAGTTGATACAGGCGATAACCAGGATAAGGACGGCGATGCTCATGAAAACGTAGACCGTTTTCCTGCTGCCGTGTTTTAAATTGTCGGCACGGCCGGACGAGAAATAGATGCTCTTCAGCGGCCGTAGTGCAAGACTCATCTTAAAGCCGTTTTCCCGGTAAAACTTACCCAGGTACTTGTCCATGAAAGGCGGAAATTGCGCCATCAGCCGGCCAGCATCGACACCCGCCGCCAGCTGCACATACGTATAAACGCTATTACTGGGCCACTGGTTCATCCAATATTCGTTGCGGAAATAAGCCAGCGGCATGACCATGTCGAAATCCAAAGTGGAATTGCCGGGAACATCCGCGGCGATACCCGTTACCTTCAGCTTAATTTTTTTATTCATCTCGACGACTTTGCCGATCGGGTCCTGATCCCCGAAATATTTCTTTGCCGTGCTCGCCGTCATGACGATGCTTAGCGGATCGCTTAACACCGTCGCAGGATTGCCTTTCAAAAGACGGAAGCTAAAAAAGTCGAAGAAATTGCTGTCTGCCAGATAGACCTTCTGTTCATTGAAGGCAACCTGGTTATAGGTGATCAGGTCATTGTCCGGCCTGATCCGCACCGCTTTTGTGATGGCATTCGGATAGTCGTTCAGCAAAGCCCGGGCATAGGGAGGCGACAACCAGGCTATATCCCGCTTCTCATTATTGGCCTCGAGATCGTTGACCCTCACCGCCCGGTAGATCCTGTCCCCGTTCACGTGAAACCGGTCATAACTGAATTCATGGATGACGAACAGGAAGATCATCAGGCAACACGTAATGCCGATGGTCAGTCCAAGGACATTGACCGCAGAGAACAGCCGGTGTTTCCGGAAGTTCTTAAAGGCCAGCAGCAGATAATTTTTCAGCATGACAATCGTCCGATCCAAGCTTATGCCGTTTTCCCAATCAATTGCCCGACAATCCGTTATACCATTGATTCGGCCACCCGTTGTTCGCTTTCGATACACGCGATGTCCGGCCCCAGCGGCCATCGCACTTCACATCACCCCCCATTCCCCTCCCCGCCACTCACGCCGCCCCCTACCTTTGTCGCAATCCCCACCCCCGCGCTCCGCGCCGCCCTCTTATCTTTGACTCCTAAAATCTTCCGTTATGCGTAGACTAATCCTAAAGATCTCCATGTCACTCGATGCCTTCGTCGCCGGCCCCAAAGGCGAGATCGATTGGATCTTCGGAACAACCGACGATCGCTCCGCAGCCTGGACCGTCGACACCATCTCGAAAGCAGGCCTCCACATCATGGGCAGCAAAACATTCCATGACATGGCCTCCTGGTGGCCCACTTCGAACGAGCCTTTCGCCCCTCCCATGAACGAGATACCAAAAGCAGTCTTCACCAGGGGCGGATTCACCGGAGCAGATCCGGCAAAAGTGACCCAGGCCGTAAAAGATGCATTAAAAAACAGAAAAGAGAAAGGAGGGCAGATCGCAGCCACTCCCGCGGGAGCCGACAGCTGGGCGCATCCCCGGATCTTCAAAGGCGATCTCGCCGATTCGATCCGCCAGCTAAAGTCCGGGTCCGGCAAAGACATTGTAGCCCACGGCGGCGCCGGTTTCGCCCAAAGCCTGGTCGCCACTGGCCTCATCGACGAATATGCGCTGATGGTCCACCCCGTAGCCCTCGGAAAAGGTCTGCCACTATTCACCAGTCTGCCGCAACAGCTCAAACTTCGTCTGGTGGAGATCAAATCCTTCCCGGCTGGCTCCGCCGCCCATATCTATCGCCCGGCTTAATTTCGTTGCGCCCGGCAATTAACGATGCATCCTGAGCAGGATCACCTCATGCTTCCCGATCGTCCCCCGGTAAGGCGACGAGGTCGTACCCTCGGCCGCTCCCTTCCATACGTTGTGGATCGAAGCCCCTGCACCGATCTTAAATTCCGCCCATGAAAAATCCAGCTTTTTCGGCTGATCGCCGCGGTTGAACAGGCAAACCGCCGTATCCCCTCCCGACAAGGGCTTCACAAAAACTTCGAGATTGTCCTTCATCGATTCGCGATAGCCCTGACGCCCCAACACATCCTGGTCGATCGCGATGACATCGTGGTTGGTCAGGATAGCCCTGGTGGTCGCCGACATATTGCGGATATCGTTACCGGCCATCAGGGGCGCCGCCAGCATACACCACAACGTGAAATGCGACCGCTCTTCCTCCGGCGTCAGACCGCCATTACCCACCTCGAGCATGTCCGGGTCGTTCCAGTGACCGGGACCTGCATATTTTTCCAGTCCGCTTTGAAGATCCAGGTTGCCGATGACGCTGCCTCCGTAGGCGCTGCCGTCGCCGGCCTCCATGAAGTCCCAGTTGTTGCCGATATCGCCGGACGTACGCCAGAGATGACCGACATCCGCGGCCCAATGCCACGGCTTATGCGTACCCCATTCGCACAGGCTGAATATGATCGGGCGCCCCGCTTTATACAACGCATCACGCATAAGCGTATACGATTCCTTCGCATCCTGCGTGGAAGTATTGCACCAGTCTTCTTTTAGGTAGTCAACTCCCCACGCCGCGTACTGACGTGCGTCCTGGAATTCATAGCCCCTGCTGGCCGGCCGCCCCGCGCAGGTCTTGGTCCCGCAACACGTATAGATCCCGAATTTCAAACCTTTTGAATGTACATAGTCCGCCAATGCCTTTATCCCATGGGGGAATTTTACCGGGTCGGCGATGATATTACCCGCGCTGTCCCGGCCCACCTGCCAGCAGTCGTCGATGACGACATATTGATACCCGGCCGCCTGCATCCCGCTGGCGACCATCGCATCGGCCGTCTCGCGGATCACCGTTTCATTGATACCATCGCAGGCGAATTTATTCCAGCTGTTCCATCCCATCGGTGGTGTCGCCGCCAGACCGGCAAACTTCTGAGCGCGGACCGGAAAAAAAGAAAAAAAGGCGATGCAGAAAAGCATCGCCCTGAAAATGCAGAGTTGACGCATAGAGGAATTTGATTTTACATGAGGAACTGTTCGGAAACGATCTTGCCATCCTGTACATGATAAATGCATAGCTCCTTCATGTTCATCCGCTTGCCGTCCTTCATCGTTACATCCATGCTCATCGTAATTGCAAAAGAGTTGTCCGCCACCAGGGGCTCGGAGCATTCCCCGCCATGCATCTCCTTTACCATCTCTTGCCATTTCCTACCTTTCTCCAAAATGGCATCCAAACCCTTCGTCTCTTGCGCGAACTCGGGTGTTCCATGCGGTTCTATGCTCACCGCATCATCGGCAAACAATTCCTTTTGGGCGCTTTCGAAATCGCCTTTCTTGCAGTACTCGACGAGACGGTTGGCAATTTCAGCCGTCGTCATGTTCATGGTTGATGTTGACATATAATTAAAGGTTTGAGGAAAGTTACAGCAATTCCCGGACCTGACGATATTATCTTTGCAGTCATCCCACGGCTTTGCAATACCCATGCCCGATTTGCCGCCCGCCCATGCGACCCGCTCCATGCGACCGCCCCGCGCCATCTACCGTTGCCGTACACCCATCGTATCAAAACCGGACATTCGCCTCACCCCCCTGCCGCCATTCCTTCTGATTCTCAATGCCCTGCCGAACTGGCATTTTTTTAGCCCAAATTTGTCCATGCTTACTAATCCCAATTTCATCCATGCTCAATAACCATTATAAGATCGCCTTGCGCAACCTCCTGCGCAAAAGGGTCTTCACGCTCATAAACATCCTCGGCCTGTCCATCGGACTCGCCGCAACCCTCCTCATCGCCGCCTATGTCCGCGACGAGACACACTATGACCGGTATGCGGCAAGAGCAAAGGATATCTATCGCGTCGATCTGACGCTCACCGGAAATACCACTTCCGTCTACCCGATGGTCGACATCGCCGTGGGACCGGGCATGACCGCCGCCTATCCGGAGATCGAGTCCTTCACCCGCCTGGGACATCTCGGCGACCGTTTCGCCCGGAACGGCGAACGCCAGTTCAAGGAACAGCGCATGGTCTTCGTCGATTCCAATTTCTTTTCCGTCTTTACCCTGCCCTTCCTCGAAGGCGACGAGCATTCCGCGCTTATCCAGCCGAATAGCCTGGTCGTCACAAAGGATTTTGCCGAAAAATATTTTGGAACGGCCCCCGCGTTGGGCAAAACCCTCGAGGTCCAGGAGTACGGTCCCTGTAAGATCACCGGCGTCATCGACCGCATACCCGATGAGTCCCATTTCCATTTCGATGCTTTCCTCAGCGCCTCGACCCAGCACTTCCGGCGCCAGACCTGGACCAATGTCGGCCTCTACACCTATCTCCTCCTCCGCCCGGATGCCGACCCCAAAAAACTCCAGGCCCGTTTTCCCGGGCTGGTAGCAAAATATTGCGTCCCGGAGATAGCCCACGATATGGGAGTACCCCTGTCCGCGGCACAAAATGCCGTTAATACATTTGTCTTCTCCCTGACGCCGCTCACCGATATCCATCTGCATTCCGACACCAAATACGAACTGGAGGCGAACGGCAGCATCCGTTATGTCCTCATCTTCTCAGCGCTCGCCATTTTTATCCTCCTGCTGGCCTGCGCCAATTTCACCAATCTCTCCACCGCCGCCGCGGCTGGCCGCGGAAAAGAAGTGGGCATCCGCAAGGTCATGGGTTCGCTGAGAAGACAGCTCGTCACCCAGTTCCTCCTGGAATCTATTCTCCTTACGGCCTTTGCCATGGCGGTGGCCTTCCTGCTGGTGAGCGTGCTCCTGCCATGGTTCGACCAGGTCTCGGGCAAACACATCGCATTTGCTTCGTTTCTTACCTGGCCGGCACTGCTGTCCGCCATTGCGCTGACCCTGGTAGTGGGATCGGCAGCAGGGATCTATCCCGCTTTTTTCCTCTCCTCTTTCAATACCATCCGGGTGCTCAAGGCCGGCGCCACATTGAAAGGAAGCCGCAGCAGCTTCCTTCGCAGCGGTCTCGTCGTGTTTCAGTTTGTAGTCTCGATCGCCCTCATCGTGGCAACGCTCATCGTCTATCACCAGCTGCATTATATGCAGGACAAACGTCTTGGCTTCGACAAGGACCAGGTCGTCTATATACGGGACGCCGGGCTGCTGGGCAACAACCAGGAAGCCTTCCGGCAGCGGCTGCTACAGGACCGGCGGGTGACCAACGCCAGCATCAGCTGGTCCGTTCCCGGCAGTGGCGCGATGAATGGCACGGAGATCTATCCAAAAAAGGACGGTCCCGGCAATGGCCGGGAGATACATACCAATATCTATAATATCGATTATGATTATGTCCCTACACTGGGTCTCCAGGTCATAAGGGGCCGCAACTTTTCCCGGGACTTCCCATCCGATTCCTCCGGCGTGCTGATCAATGAGACAGAAGCTAACGATCTCGGCTGGGGGCGCACCGATCCCATCGGGAAGACCATCGTCCGGTCCGGCCAGCTGGAATATAAAGTCATCGGCGTCGTCCGCGATTTTCATTACATGTCGGTAAAGATGAAGATAGCCCCGCTGATGATGATGCTCGGCGGCAACTATGGCGGCATCCTCGTAAAAGTGAAGACCGCCGATATCGGAGGCTTTCTCGCCGACGCCAAACAGCAATGGAGGGCATTCAATCCCGCCGGGCCGTTCGGCTATTATTTTCTCGACGAACAATTCGCCAATATGTATGTCTCCGAACAAAGGACCGGCCGGTTGTTCACCGCCTTTACCATTATTGCGATCCTTATCGCGGGTCTCGGTCTCTTCGGCCTTGCGGCCTATATGGTGGAGCAGCGGACCCGTGAAATAGGCATCCGGAAGGTCCTCGGCGCATCCGTGACATCGGTCCTGTTCCTGGTCTCGGGCGAATTCCTGTTATTGGTGGGAGTGGCTTTCCTGATCGCCGTGCCGGTCACGTGGTGGGCGATGAATGAATGGTTGCGCGAGTTCGCTTACCGCACACCCGTTAGCTGGTGGATCTTCCCGCTGGCAGGGGCGGCTGCCCTGCTCGTCGCCTTATTCACCATCAGTTTTCAAACGACCCGCGCCGCAACCGCCAACCCCGTCGAATCTTTGCGCAGCGAATAACCATTGTGGCGCGCGCCACTCAAAACATCTGCTAATGCTAAAAAATTATCTCCGCATCGCCCTTCGCAATCTCACCCGCAACCGCTTCTCCTCCATTCTCAATATCGGCGGTCTCGCCATCGGCATGGCCGTGTCCATCCTGATCGGGCTATGGGTATACATGCACCTCTCTTACAACAGATCCATCCCCAAACACCGGCGCATCGCTGCGGTACTCCAAAACCAGCTGCTCAGCGGCAATACCGTCACCTGGTGGGGCGAGGCCAAACAGCTCGCGCCGGCCTTACAAAAAGACTATCCCCAGCTGTTCAAACACGTCTCCATTATCTCCGGCCCAGGCGACCGCTCCATCGACTATGGCACGACACGCATCATCAAAAAGGCCGTCTACGCGGACCCGGGGATCATCGACATGCTGAGCCTGGATATGATCGAGGGCGATACCACCGCGCTCTCGGACCGATCTTCAGTCATCCTCTCCGCATCGGTAGCCAAAAGCCTTTTCGCAGACGCCGACCCGATCGGCCGGATCCTCAAAGTGAACAATGACGAGATCCTCAAGGCAACGGGCGTTTACGCCGACCTTCCCGAAAATTCCAATTTCGCCAACTACAATTTTATCATTCCGTTTCAGTTCCTGGATCATACGGATTCCACTATCGCCCACCTGAATTGGGGCAACAGCTGGTTCAACACCATGGTCGAGCTGAACGACAATGTCGATATGGCTGCCGCATCCCGGGCGATAAAGGATGTCAAATACCGGTATGCCGAAGGCGACCGCCGTTTCAAACCCGGGCTTTTCCTGCTCCCCTTGGATGACTGGCATCTTTACTCCGAATTCAAACAAGGCGTCGCGTCAGGGGGCTTTATCCGATATGTCCGCCTCTTCGCCACCATCGGCATCTTCGTACTCCTCCTCGCATGCATCAATTTCATGAACCTTTCCACCGCCCGCTCGGAGAAAAGGGCCCGGGAAGTCGGCATCCGGAAAGCCATCGGTTCTTTGCGCGGCCAGTTGATCCGGCAGTTCTTTACGGAGTCGGTGCTCATTGCACTCATCGCCTGGGTCGCCGCGCTGGCTATCGCCCAATTACTCCTGCCCTTCTTCAACGAGCTGGCCGATAAAAAAATGACCATCCCCTATAGGCAACCGATGTTCTGGGTCGCAGGTTTCGCCTTCGTCTTCATCACCGGTCTGTTCGCCGGCAGCTACCCCGCCCTATATTTATCATCCTTCCGCGCCGTAAAGGCCCTTAAAGGCACATTCAAAGGAGGCAAACTGGCCGCCCTGCCGCGCCGCATCCTCGTCATTATACAATTTTCCGTTTCCGTGATCCTCATCATCGGCACCATCGCCGTATTCCACCAGATACAATATGTCAGGGACCGTCCCGTCGGCTACGACCGCAACGGCCTCGTCATGATCCGGATGCAAAACGACAACACTCGTCAACACTACGACGCGCTCCGCAATCAATTGCTGCGGACCGGTCTTGTACAGGATGTCGCAGCCTCCCAAAGCTCCGTCATCAACACGTTCACCACGAATATGGGCTACAGCTGGCGGGGCAAAGACCCCGCTCTCCAGGAAGAGTTCACCGTCAATACAGTCACGCCGGACTTCGGCCGTACCACCGGCTGGAAGATCGTCCAGGGCCGTGATTTCAACCGCGATCTTTCTACCGATTCCAGTGCCTTCATCGTCAATGAAACGGCAGTAAAATATATGGGCTTCAAACATCCGGTCGGTGAAATCGTCAATTGGGGCGACAATGGAAGGTTCACGATCATTGGAGTGGTCCGCGACATGGTCAGCCAGTCTCCTTTCGAACCCGTGAGACAGATGATCTTCAACCTCAGCCGCAAAACCGATCGCAACAACAGGGCGAATCTCGTCAGCGTTCGCGTCAAACCCCAGGTCGGTATGCATGAGGCCCTGGCGGCCATCCAATCTGTATTCAAAGGCTACGATCACGACGATCCGTTCACCTGCGTCTTCGCCGATCAGGAATACGCGAAAAAATTTGCCGACGAGCAGCGCGTCGGCCGTCTGGCCGGTTTCTTCACGATCCTCGCCATCGTCATCTCCTGTCTCGGTCTCCTCGGGCTGTCGGCCTTCGTTGCGGAACAACGCACCCGGGAAGTCGGCATCCGAAAGGTCCTCGGCGCTTCCGTTACCCATCTCTGGGGTCTCCTGTCCCGTGAATTCGTGTTGCTCGTAGGCCTGTCATTCCTGATCGGCGCACCGATCGCATATTGGATCATGCACGGCTGGCTCAACAACTATGGATACCACACCGGCGTATCCTGGTGGATCTTTGCTGCCTGTGCACTCGGCGCAATGGCCCTGACCCTGTTCACCGTCAGCTTCCAGGCGGCCCGCGCAGCCCTCGCTAACCCCGTCGAATCTTTGCGTAGCGAATAAGGCGCTCCGGGCCTTTTTGGCCTGCGTTCCGATTGATGCCCCGCCACCGCCGCACCCCGGCCCATCACACCGCCCACCCTGGGCGGGCACCCTCACCCCTCCCTCGGCGCCCATCCCCCCGCGGCAAGCCCAGCCGCGCTCGCCCCACCCAGGCGCACAGCCTCTCCCCCCCACCGGGTTAATATCCGCCCACATCCTGCTAAAAAAGATAAACCCCCTCTCCAGTATTTCCATCAAATTTGGTATTCCACCTATCCGCGGGCCACGGACCCTGCGGGATCGCAGGTCCATTCTAACCCACGGTCCCCGGGGCGGCGCGCAAGCGCCCCCCACGCCCGCAAACAAGCATAATTTTAAAACCAAAACAAATGCCCTGCTATGAGTAGCAAACTCCTAACGCTTGTTCTTGCCTTGTCCCTCGCCGCTTTCGGCATGGATGCACAGGCGCAGACCATCAAGCTGGCCGGTAAAGTCCTGGAAGAGAACGGCGACGCCATCCCCGGCGCTACCGTTCGCTTTAAAGACCAGCCCGGCGGCGTCGTAACCAATCAGGACGGCACCTTTACCATCCAATCGCCCCTTAAAGGCACCCTCGTCGTTTCAGCCATCGGCTTCACAACCAAAGAGGTGGACGTCACCGGTAAAACTACCATTACTATCGCCCTCTCCAGGACCAATGGCAAACAACTGGATGAGGTCGTCGTCACCGCCATGGGCATCCGGCGCGCCAAGAACACCCTGCCTTACGCCGCCCAGCAGATCAGCGGCGACGATGCCAATAAGGTCCGCGTGGCAAACATTGCCGACGGTCTTTCCGGCAAGGTCTCAGGTCTGGAGATCCGTCAGAACAATAGCCTGGGTGGCTCTGTCAACGTGGTCATCCGCGGCATAAAATCGCTTGGCACCAACAACCAGGCGTTGTTTGTGGTCGACGGCGCGCCGCTCGACAATTCGATCCTGGTATCGGGCGGGTCCTCCAACTCCGGTCTGGGCAGCGGCGGCGGATACGATATGGGCAATGCCGCCTCCGATATCAACCCGGATGATATCCAGTCGATCAACGTGCTAAAGGGTGCGGCCGCCACCGCCCTCTACGGATCGCGTGCCGCCAATGGGGTGATCATGATCACCACCAAAAAGGGCAGGGCCGGATCTAATGTCACCGTCAATGCCGGCATGACCGTCGGCCGGATCGACCCCTCCACCTTTGTCGTAAGACAGAATGAATATGGCGCCGGCCGCTCCGATAACCTGGCTACAGGAGGTTTCATTTCCAAAGACATTACCGGCGACGGCGTGCCGGACCTCATCGTCAATACCAATGCCCCCCGCTCCTGGGGACCCAAGTTCGACAAGAACATCCTGGTCTACCAATGGGACGCCTTCGATCCCCTGAGCCCTACCTATATGAAACCCACTCCCTGGGTAGCGCCCAAGTACGGACCCGAGTATTTCTTCAAGACCGCCATCACGAATAACGAAAGCGTATTCCTGGATGGCGCCAGCGAAAAAAGCTCTTATAAGCTCGGTTTTAGCCGGATCAACGATAAAGGAGATATGCCCAACCAGAACGACAGTCGAAATACGATCAACTTCGCCTCCACGTATAAGCTCACCGACAAGATCACCGTTGCAGCGACCGCCAACTACGTACAGGAAGCGACAGTCGGCCGCAATCCCACCGGCTATGACGGGAACCGCAGCTCCATGCCCCAGTTCCGTGAATACGGCGAGGTCAATGTGGACTATAAAGAACAGGAACAGGCCTACAACAGGGCACACAAGAATATCACCTGGAACTTGGCCGATCCCACCACCGTAGCCGGGCGCGTTCCATTCTCTTATAATAACCCATGGTTCACCGCTTACCAGAACTTTGAGAACGACAGCCGCAATCGTACCTATGGCAACGTAAGCCTGAACTACCAGTTATTACCCTGGATTAACCTCATGGGCCGTATATCGCTGGATACGTACGATCAGGCGCAGGAAGAACGGCTCGCCGTGGGCAGCATCGGTACGCCGATGTACAGCCGGTTCAACTCCTCGTATCGCGAGCTGAACTATGACCTCATCGCCACAATGAATAAGGATATCAATAAGGATTTCAAACTCAACGGCCTTTTAGGCGTCAATATGCGCAGGGACGTCATCAGCTCGATCAATCAGTCCACGACGGGCGGCCTGATCATCCCCGGTCTCTATGCGATCTCCAACTCGGTAGGCGCCATCCCTGCACCCACTGAAAACTATACGCCCAAGGCCGTCGACGGCTATTTCGCCGGCGCTACGCTGACCTATCGCGATTTCCTTAGCCTCGACGGAAGCTTCCGCCGGGACCGGTCTTCCACTCTTCCCGTCGATGCCAACGCCTACAACTACTATGCTATTTCCGGCAGCTGGCAGTTCTACCAGCAGCTGAAGGATGTCTCCTGGATATCTTCGGGTAAGCTCCGTGCCAACTACGCTACAGTCGGTAATGATGCCACCTGGGGCAGCATCCAGGATGTGTATAACCAGCCCAATCCCTTCGTCGCAGGTACTACCTCCAGTATACTCTTCGCGCTGCCGACGGTCAAGAACAACGAAGCGCTGAGGCCCGAAAGAACGAACAGCAAGGAGATCGGTCTCGAGATGAGCTTCTTCAGGAGCCGTGTCGGCTTCGACGCAAGCTATTACCACACCAATACGATCGACCAGATCCTGAATGTTGCCACCTCGACTTCTACCGGGTATGGCTCCAAATTCGTCAATGCCGGTAACCTGCAGAACCAGGGTTTTGAAGTGACGGTTTACGGTACGCCGGTTAAAACCCGCAACTTCTCCTGGGATATCACCGCCAACTGGACCCGCAACCGGAACAAGCTGATCTCCCTGAATAACGGAGCTACCAATCTACAGCTGCAAACCTTCCAGGCCAGCATTTCTACCAACGCCACCGTCGGCAAGCCCTACGGACAGATCGAGGGTCAGACCTATACGTATGTCAAAGGTCAGCGCGTCGTCACCAACGATGGAAGCGCATACGTGCTGAGCACGACTACTACAAACGTCCTCGGCAACTTCAACCCCGACTGGATCGGCGGCGTCACCAACAATTTCCGCTACAAGAATTTCAGCCTGTCCTTCCTGGTCGATATGCGGAAGGGCGGTACGGTCTGGTCGCTGGACCAGTATTACGCTCAGCAGTCAGGCATCCTGAAGGCCAGCACCGGGCTCAACGACCTCGGCAATGAAAAGCGCGCGCCTGTTGCAAACGGCGGCGGCATCATCCTGCAGGGAGTACATGCCGACGGTTCGCCAAACACGACCCGCACAGCGATCACTTCGGGAAATAGCCTGCTCCTTCCTCCTCCGGATGAGGCCTACGACGCCAGCTATATCAAGCTGCGCGAGCTTTCCTTTGGCTATCATATTCCCGGCTCCAGGCTCGGCAATGCCGGGAGGGTCGTAAAAGGCGTCGACATCCAGCTCCTCGGTCGCAACCTCTGGATCATCCACAAGAATCTCCCGATGGCCGATCCCGAGGACGGCGCTTCCGCCGGTAACAGCAACCAGGGCCTTCAATTCGGCAGCTATCCTACGATCCGCTCCCTTGGTTTAAACCTAAAAATGCAATTCTAAAATCAGCAACATGAAGAAATCAATTTTTTATATACTTCCGGTGGCGCTACTCCTTGGGGCTTGTACGAAGGATATCTCCTCCTACAACGACCAGACAAAAAAAGCCGCTGTAGTCCCCGCCGCCCCGCTATACACCTACGGCACCCTTACCCTGACGAATCAACTGGCCAACATCGGAGGCGGTAATATTACCCTGCATATCGTGGATTATATGGCCCAGGCGATCATCGAGGACAACGCCCAGTACAATTTCCAAACCGCGGGCATGCCCAATACACAGTGGAATGTGCTTTACGAGAGCTGCCTCAACAATCTGAAAAGAGCGGACAGTATTCTTCGCACCACGATCCCCGATGCGACCAATTCAGCTGCGACCATCGCCAACCGGCGCGCCTGTGTCGACATTACCGCAGTGTATGCCTGGTATATCCTGGTCACCTCTTATGGCAATATTCCATATACCCAGGCGCTGAACCCGGACAATAGTTTCCCGAAATACGACGACCAGCATGCGATCTACACGGACCTGCTCAAACGCCTCGACAACGATCTTGCCAACCTGAGCACAGGCGGCTCGGGTTTTGCCGTGTCCGAAGACCTCTGGTTTCACGGTAACATCCCCAATTGGATCACCTTCGCCAATTCCCTGAAAATGATGATGGGTATGACGCTGGCCGACGTCGACCCCGCCACGGCAAAGAGCGTGGTGGAAGCCGCGAGCCCCAATGCCATGACCTCGACCGCCCAGAATTGTATCATGCAATATGGATCCCAGCCCAGCAACAACCCCGCGTATTCAAGCTTTGTCGTGGCCAAGCGCAACGACTATATCGCATCCAAGCCGCTGATGGACCAGTTGCTCTCCAACGCGGACCCGCGTCTGACCTCTTATTACGGAAAGGCCCCCTCATCCGGCAAGTACATAGGCGCCGTGATGGGCGTCCAGACGACCTTTTCGACGGTATCCGGGCCCTCTACAAAAGACAGCGCTTCCAATCTTCCTTATGTCGTGCTGGACTATTCCGAAATAGAATTCCTCCGCGCCGAAGCCGTCGTGCGGGGCTTTAATGTAGGCGGCACCGCCGAGAGCCATTACGACGAAGGCATCCGGCAAAGTATCAAATACTGGGGCGGCGCCGATTCTTCAGTAACCCGTTACCTCGCCGATCCCTCCGTTGCCTGGGCGACAGCCGCCGGCACCGATATTCAAAAGATCGCACTCCAGAAGTGGATCTCCTTATATAATCATCCCGATCACGAGTGGATCGATATCCGAAGACTGGATTACCCCGTTTTGCCGGCGCCGGTCGGTGCGATATCGGGTTTCCCGAACCGGCTGTATTATCCGCAGAGCGAGCAGACGGTGAATGGCGCCAACTACACCCAGGCCGCCTCCGCTATCGGCAGCGACAAAGTCACCACCAAACTATTTTGGGATATCAACTGACACATCAAGCAGCAAAAAAACCCAAAGTTGGAAAAACCACGGCCCGCCTCTGGCGGGCCTATTTTATTCGCGCCCAGTCTCACCGTCGCGCGACCTCATCCCCTATTCAGGAACACCTCGCGCAGCGACCGGTCCCAATGATCCTTCGCGATCTTTTGCGCTTCAGTCCCGCGATCATAATCCCAGAAACGGGCTTCGGAAGACGAACAACGATAAGTGATTTCGAAATTGTTCCGGTCGGTGGGATACATTGCCGCGCCGCATACCGGGCATTTGAGGTGGGTGGACGGCAGCTCTTCAACGTGCGCGCCCATGTTTTCTTGTACGGATTGCATGGACGCAAATTTACCGAGAAAATCTCATCTCTGCAACCCGACTTCCCGCCCCGCCCCACCCTACTCTACCAATACCTTGTACGTCAGCATGCCATTCCCCGCCCCATCATACAACCGTAAAACATACACCCCCGGTCCCACACCCGAAATATCCATCGAAAACGCATCATCGTAACTCTCCCTCGCACCCGCCATCTGCCCTGTCATAGAGAACAACTGCGCGACCCACGGCCTCCGGGCCGCACCCGAAGGCATCGAAACATTCAACACCCCATGCGCCGGGTTCGGATACACCCGTATCGCGCCAGCCCCCGCGCCATCGGCACGCGACGTACGCCCCTTGGCCCTCGGCACCGTATCCCCGACCGACAACGTCACGACATACGTCATCCGCAAAATAAAACCCTTGGCAGGCGAAGCCACCGAGGTGCCGATCGTCCCCGTCGGCCCCAGCGTACAACAGGAATTGTCCACCGCAAGGAACAAGGTATCCCCCGTGGGCGACAAGGTCACATTACGCAACCGGTAACCGGCGAGATAATGCAGCGTATCATAGGGATTGGTCGTGCTGTCCACACTCAGCCCATCGCTTTTCAGCTTCAACCGCCAAAGCCCATTCTTCAACGAGGTGATCAGGAGCGAATGATCCCATCCCGGTATCGCGCCGGTCCCGTAAAAAGCAAGCGACGACGGCGCCACCGTCGGCCAGTTCATATTCGCGCTGGGAAAATTCGTGGCGATATTCTTATTCTGCCCACGCGTCCAGTTGTAATAGGAAAAAATAGGCTCCGCCACCACCGTCTTCGTGGTATCACAAAACCCCGATTCGCTGACCACCGCCTTCCCCGCCAGGTACAACGAGTCGCCAAACGTCGAGGTATAGTTGTCGTCGCACAACCCGGAGATCTTCGGCCAGCCATAGTTCGTCCCGGCGGTAAGGATATTGATCTCGTCGTCGCTACGATCGCCATGCTCGCAGCTGTACAGCAAATACGAAGCCCCGCCATCCACCGTGCCGAATGCCAATCCCTGCGGATTGCGGTGCCCGAACGTATAAATTGCACTCCGGGTCGAAGCCCCCGGCGAAGAAGGGAAAGGGTTGTCTGCAGGTATCCATTCATAACCCGAAGGCTGCGTGAGGTCCGGCTCCGTATTCAGTCGCAGCGTCTTCCCCTCTATAACGGTCGTGTCCTGTGCAAACTCCGCGCGACAGATATTAGCGAGCTGACCCGCGCCCATATCCCCGATCGAATAATAAAGATGGTATTTGCCGTCGCTCTCCGGCAACGGACTGATCCGTATCCGGCCCGAATTATGGTCATTGCTCCCATCCAGACCCGAGATCACGTCGTCCATATAGGTCAGCGTGCCATTCGTGAAGTCGTATTGATAGCGGGCGATCTTGGTGTTATACTCGCAACGCGCTCCGCTGGTGCTGCCCGAACACGTCGAACATCCGATCAGGTGATAGACAAAGGCTATATAGACCCAGGGCTTGCCGCTATAAAAATCCGGGTGGATCGCCAGACCCATGAGCCCTCCCTGCGGCCAGGGATTGGCGGTAGCCGATGTGAAGTCCTTGCTGCTGTTGAGGTTCAATAACAACCTGCTGCCCTTATCGAAAGGGTTGATCTTATAAACCTTATAGTCATGCGAAGCCGTGACCCACAACGAATCGTCGGGCCCATATACGATCTCCCACGGCGAAGACATCCCCGTCGTCCCGCTGGCCGGATACAAAGTATCGATAATAAAACTCTGCCCGAAGTAGGTGACAGCCATTTGGGCGGAACCATTCAGGGATAAGCACAGGCTGGCAAACAGGCAACATAGGAAATGACTGTTTTTCATGGGTTTGGATCTTGCGACGCAGTGCCGCCGCATAACAAATTAGATATAATTGTGAAGATCGGGAATAGTAGATTTCCAATCCCGGGGCAGCAAATCTACGATTGACATACATATAAATAAGTAGTACATTTATATGTTCTGCGACCCTTATTTTTTAAATCCGTCACCCTTGAAAAGCGTCGTGCCTATAAAAACCATTGTACCCTTGACTCCCGTCTTTCGCAGGATAGGCAGCGTACTCATACTGATCCTTTGCTTCCGCAACTTCTCCTTCGCACAGGCTACCGCTATGATCAAGTTCGGTAACAGCTATGCCAACATTTCCAAGGGAACGGTCGGCGGTCCGGTACAACCCGGCGATACCCTCGAGATCCGCCTCAATTTCTATGTGAATAAGAGCTACATCGGCACCGGAAATACAGCCTTCAACAAAGGCAAAATGTACAAGGTAAGGTATTACGACAGTATCCCCTCCAATACCAGCATCCTTGCCGGCAGCACACTCAACCTGATCACCAACGAAGGCGTCGTTTCCCGCGCCTATACCCAGGCCTCCGATGCCGACCAGGGCGCCTATAACACCCTCGCCGGCGCAGGTCCATACCAGGTCAAGATCAATATGGGAGCAGGCGCCACCGCTCCCGCCGGCATCCAGCCCTTTAGCCTGGCCAACACCACCGGCGCCGGCACCATAACGGGCGGCACGACCACCCCGTTGTTCTCTTCAGGCTCCATTATTTTGACCGCATTCCGCGTAGTCGTCACCGGTAGCTACGGCGATACCATCACCCTTGGCGGCGGCGTCATCGCCTTTCGGACCAACTCTACCGCGATTACCGATACGCTTCTCCAGGCGACGAGATACCAGATCCTGATCTCGAAACCCACCTCGCTTTGCGCGAATGGCTCCAGCACCAATTTCGCCGCGGAGTTCGGAGGTACCTTCGGCAGCGGCATCGGTCGCAATCGCTCTACGCCCCCGACCTTCATGATCCCTGGCTATACCTACTTACCTAATTCCAATACCGCTACGACCATCAACGACGGCTACTACGCCATCGTCAATAATACCAGCCCGACCAGCTCGACGTTCCCCAATGCCAACCGTCAGCCGGCCTGCGGTGGCGTCGTAACGGGACCCACGGCCTGCGTCAACCGCGAATTCGGCGGTTTCTGGTTCATTGGCGGCGACCACACAGGCACGACTACCGCCGCTGGCAATCCGCCCCCGGACTCCAATACCAACGCCGGATACATGCTGCTGGTAAACTCCGATCTGGCTACCAGCGAAGCATATCACCAGGTGATCTCCGGCCTCTGTCCCAACACCTACTATCAGTTCTCGGTGTGGGTCAAGAACGTATGCCCCAATTGCGGTATCGACTCCAATGGCGTCGCTGAATATAAACCCGGCGTATTGCCCAACCTCGCCCTGGCAGTGGATGGGCTCGACCGGATCACGACCGGACAAATGGATACCGTTGGCTGGCAGCAACGCGGTTTCATCTTCCTCACCGGCCCCTCCGAAACTTCGATCACCATTTCCGTCCGGACCAATGCGCCCGGAGGAGGCGGCAACGACTGGGCGCTCGACGATATCACCCTGGCCACCTGTCCGCCGAATATATTGCTGACCCCCGACAAGCCCGATACCCTTTGCCAGGGCGCCGACGATACGGTCCGTTTCGCCGTCTCGTCTTTCGTCAATAACTATACGCAGTTCGAGCTTCAACAAAGCACGGACGGCGGCTTGACCTGGACCACTCCGGGCAACGATACGCTCGGCAACGCGGCCACAGGCACCATGATCCCCATATACAACCCATCACTCGGTCTCTACGTGGATACGGTTATCCGTTATTACCGCATCCAGCCCACGAATACGTCCATTATCTACAGGTTGACGATCGCCAGTACGGTAGCCAATCTGTCTTCATCGACTTGCAGCTTCACCACGACCCAACCGAAAACGGTCGTAGGCGTCAACTGCATGATCGCCCTTCCGACGACCCTGGTGTCTTTCCGCGGTCAAACGGGCGCCGGCGGCCTCGGCAACCTGCAGTGGGTGTCTTCCAACGAGATAGATGGCCTGTCGTATAGCATCGAACGCAGCGACGACGGGACCGACTTTACTTCCATCGCCACCGTCCCCGCCACGGCAGGAATGGGCAACGGCGCCGCTTACCAGTTTACCGATCCCAAACCCGTCGCCATCCAAACCTATTATCGCATCGCTCTCATAGCAACATCGCTCCACCGCTATAGCAGCCTCGTCCTCCTGAGTAATTCGAACATCAGCTTCCAGATCCGGTCGGTCATCAATCCCTTTGCCGATCACATCAGCGTCGACATGACGGCATCCGTCGACGGGACGGCGGTCATAAGTCTCTTCGACCTGTACGGACGGTTGATCCGCCGCGAGCTGGCGCCGGTGACACAGGGCTTCAATACCGTTACGATGTACGGCCTCTCCGGTCTGCCCGCCGCCACTTACGCGCTGCAGATCCAGTACAACGATCAGCTTGTCAGTAAGAAATTGGTAAAAGTTCCCTAAACCCGCACAGCATCCACCTTGGCCGACCCCTCTATGGGATGGCTCTCGATGCCCGGCCGCTTGTGAAAAAAGCGTTTTTGAAAAATTAGGATGGCAATGACACCCACCGAGATCGAGGCATCCGCCAGGTTGAAGACAGGACTGAAAAATTCGAACTCCTCGCCGCCCACAAAAGGAAACCAGGTCGGATAATGGGTCCTTATGATCGGGAAGTACAACATGTCCACGACACGCCCATGCAGGAACGTCGTATACCCATGCGGCGGAAAGATCCTCGCCACATGCTCATAAGTGCTGCGCTCGAAGATCAGACCATAGAACATGCTGTCCAGCAGGTTGCCGAGCGCGCCGGCAAAGATCAACCCCGCGCAGATGATGAACCCGCGATGATACTTCTTCTTTATGATCATCTGGATATAATAGATACCGAATACCACCGCCACGAGCCGGAACAATGTCAACGCCATCTTCCCCCACGACCCGCCGAACTTCCATCCCCACGCCATCCCCTCATTCTCGACGAAATAGATCTGCGCTTTGTCACCCAGCAGCCGGATCCCATTATCATACGGCGATACCTTTTCCATATAAGGTTCCGGAGGATGACTCAATGGCATATGTGTCTTGACCCAAATCTTAAGAGCTTGATCGGCTATGATGATCAGCAAAACGAGTAGAAAGATATTCCTTGCTTTCATTGGAGGTCAAATATAGTTAATCCACCCCAATTTTCTCTCTCAGTCCTCATAGTAAACCCTTTTCACACGCGCCGATATACCCGTCAGTATCTCGTATGGAATCGTTCCGGCCCACTTGGCTAACTGGCTGACCGATAATTCTTTGCCGAACACCACTACCTCATCGCCTTCACGCACTCCCGGAATTCCCGTAACATCGATCATCGTCATATCCATACTGATCGTCCCGATCGTCGGCGCCAAATGGCCGCGCACCCACATCTTCCCGGCTCCATTGCCCAATGCCCGCGCATAGCCATCGGCATAGCCGATGCGCACAGTTGCGATTACCGTGCCCTCGGATGCCTGACCCATCCGATTATAACCGACCGTATCACCCGCATGAAGATGCTTCGTCTGCGCGATGGTAGTCTTTAGCGTGGACACCTCTCGCAATTCCAATCTACCCGAGCCCGCAGGATCGATGCCGTAAAGACCGATGCCCAGCCTGACCATATCCATCCGCAACCCCGGTTGCCGCACGATGCCTGCAGAGTTGTCCATATGTCGCAGAAAGGAATAACCCAACGCCTCTTCGATGCGATCCGCCATCTCGCAATACAGCTTCCCCTGGCGGCGGGTGAATTCATCCTGCTGCGGGTCTTCACTGGCGGCAAAATGACTGAAGACGCTGACGACTTTGTATGACGAGCTCCTCAACGCTTCCAGTACTGCGTCCATTTCCTCCGGCGCCACTCCCAGCCGGTTCATACCCGTCTCCAGCTCGAGGTGAACCGGGAATACCGGGATACCCTCCCTCTTCAACCAGCGATCGAAATGCCGCAACATCGCAAGCGAGTAGACCACAGGTTCGAGGTTATATTCTACCAGCGGGTCGAACGAGCCCGTCTCCGTATTCATGATCATCGTCGGCACCCGGATACCTGCCTTCCGCAAAACCACGCCTTCATCGGCATAGGCAACTCCCAGGTAGTCGACACCGTGAAACTGTAACAGGTTGGCTATTTCCCAGCTGCCGCTGCCGTATCCATACGCTTTCACCATCGCCATGACGCGCGTCGAAGGCTCCAGCAGCTGCCGGTAAGCACGCAGGTTAGCCGCCATCGCTCCCAGGTCGACCTCCAGCACCGTCTGGTGGATCTGTTCGGTCAGCAGCCGGTCGATCGTCTCGAATTCGAAAACACGCGCCCCTTTGATGAGGATGGTCTCGTCACGGAAATGCAGCCGCGGCAGATCTTCCCGAAAAGCCTCTACCGTCGGATAGAAATGGCTCTCCCCCGAAAATCCGCCTCCATCCCGGCCGCCCCTGCCTGGCCTGTCGCCTCCATCCCGGCCGCCGTCCCCCCCGTCGCCCCCGCCCCGCGCCCCACCCCGGAAAACCTCCGCCTGCGCGCCGATATGCGTACCGATGCCGATCAACCGGTCCACCCTCTTCTGCTCCAGTGCCCGGGCAATTACCGCATACAGCTCGCCCTCCTCCCGGCCGGTCTCGAGAAAGTCGGAAAGGATGACCGTGCGCCGCGCATGCTGCTGTTGCTGCGAAAGGAAATCCAGCGCGATCGCCAGCGAGCTTAGGTCCGCGCTATAACTGTCATTGATGACCGAACAATGATTGATGCCGTTTTTCAATTCCAGCCGCATCGCGATCGGCGCAAGCAACCGCATGCGCGAGACGATCTTTTCCACCGGCACCTTCAGCCACAATAGCACCGCTACGCAATGCAACCCATTCTCCACCGAAGCATGATCGCCGAACGGCAATTCGACCGTGAACTCCATAGCTCCGCTGCCGATCCGCACCTTCGTCCATCCCTCGCCCCTCTCTACGAGTTCTGTCCGCACCGCATTCCCTTCTCCACGCCCCCATGCCCACAAACGCGGACCCGCGCGGGCCTCCAACCCGCCATCGTTCATCCATCCATCCACCGCCCTTTGCGTCTCCTCCTGATCCCTGCAATACACCAGCACGTCCGCGCCCGTAAATAATTTGAATTTCTCCGCCGCCTTCTCCGCCAGGCTGTCGAACCCCTCGCTATGCGCCTCCCCGATATTCGTGAACACCCCGATGGTCGGACGGATCATTGGCTCCAGCCTGCTCATCTCGCCGCGCCGCGATATGCCCGCCTCGAAGATCCCCATCTGCTCCGAACCGCTCATCTGCGCCACACTCAGCGCCACTCCCGTTTGCGAGTTATAGCTCTTGGGACTGCGCACGATCCGATAGTCTTCCTCCAGCAGGGCATTGAGCCATTCCTTCACGATCGTCTTCCCGTTGCTGCCCGTGATCCCGATGACCGGCATCGCATATTGGCTCCGGTGAACGGCGACCGTCTTCTGCAGGGCCAGCAGCGCATCGCCGACAACAATAATATTGGCCTCGCTCATCTCCCCTTCGGGACGCCAGTCTGCCTCCACCACAAAATTCCTCACCCCCCTCTTGTACAGCTCCCCGACATACCTCCCCCCATCACGCCGCCCCTTCAATGCAAAGAACACCGACGACGCCGGGAAGATCAATCGCCGGCTGTCGACCAGTAGCTGCGAGACCCTGTCGTCGGCATGGAACTGCGCCCACCGCCCGCAGGTAACCTCAGCCACATATCGTATGCTATATTCCATTTTTCTCATTCCCGCCCCCACCGGTGCCCTTTCCGTCGGCCCGTCGGCGCCCGGCCCACAACGAATACCCTATCCCCCCCGCAATACACCCCAGTATCACCAACAGCGAAATAAACACCGGTATCTCCACAGCGAAATACTCCACCAGCATCTTGATCCCGATGAACGCCAGAACCACCGCAATCCCCTGCTGCAGGTATGCGAACTTCCCAACCGCCCCATGCAACAGGAAGAACAGCGACCGCAGCCCCAACACCGCAAAAATATTCGAAGTATAGATCACCAGCGTATTTTGTGTGATCCCGAACACCGCGGGTATCGAGTCGACCGCAAACACGATGTCCGTCGTCGCCAACAGCACCACCACTACGAAAAGGGTGGTGAACTTCCGCTTGCCGCCAATGATCACCCGCATCCTGCCTCCCCCGTCGCTGCTCGTCAGCGGCAACAGCCTTCGCATGAATTTATACATGCGGTTGCCCTCCACATCCATCCCCTCGTCCTTGCCCGAAAAGAACATCGTGATCCCCGTATAGATCAGTATCGCGCCAAAGACATACAACAGCCAGTGAAAACGCGCCACCAGCGCAATACCCACCGCAATGAAGATGATACGCAGCAGGATGGCCAGCAGGATGCCGATCAGGAGCACCCGCGCATAAAATTGCGGCTTTATCCGGAAAAATGAAAAGAGGAGGATGAAAACGAAGATATTGTCGATGCTGAGGCTCCATTCCATCAGGTAGGCGCTGAAATACTCCAGCGCCAGCTTGTGGCCGTCCTCATACCAGAGAAAGACGAAAAAAGCCATCGCCAGACCCACCCAGAACAAGGTCTGTAGCAACGCCTTCCGGATCGTAACTTCAGCGCCTTTCTTGCTCAACAGCCCAAGATCGAAAAGAATAGCCAGGAAAAGCAGAATACCGAATGTGAGATAGGTGATATTCGATGGGCTCATATCACAAATTTACACTTTCACGCGCAACTCCACCCCGCGAACCACCGAACCACCGACCCACCAACCCCGCAAACCACCGACCCACCGGTCGCCGATCCACCGGTCCGCCGGCGCACTTTCCCCCGCCGCTACTGCCTCACCACCTTGAATGATTTCGTCCATCCCTGCGAGTCGAGCCGGATAAAATAGATGCCCGTCCGCATATCGGACAGATCGACGAACTGTGAAACGGTCCCGGCCGGCATATCCATCCACTCCACCTTCTTCAGCTGGCGGCCCGTGGCGTCGAAGACGGCAACATCGACCGTTCCCGCCGCAGGATGACCGATCTGGATCGTACACCCGTTGCTGGTAGGGTTGGGATAAAGGATCGTTCCGGTCAGCTGCGTTCCCTGACCGCTGGCCAATCCGCCGGATGTCCCCCCGTTGCACCCCGCCACACCGCAGGGCGCCGCATTCGGCGCCGCCAGCGGATTGGGATACACATGTAGCCGGTATACCGTGGACCCGACCCGGTAACCGGGTGAAGTACCCAACACGTAAATATTGTCCAGGTCCACCACGTTATTCGACCACCCGTCCGCACTCAGGAACACCGGGTAATTATAACGATTGGAGAAAAAATCTTTCGCCGTACTGATAACCAGCTGACGCGCCGTCCAATGGATCAGGTCGGAGGAGAATCGCAAGGCGTTCTTGTATTTCCTGCCATCCGTGACGTCGATATAGGATTCGACCCCGATAAAATAATTCGTATTGCGCACCCGCGCCACGGAAAAGCGCAACGGCTGGGACGCCATGGGCGTTTCGCCCATAATATCGGACGCCAGCGGACCCGGTGTCTTCAGGAAATCTATGAGCCGCCCCGCACTGAACCCATCCGGCAACGAAGGGTTCCAGGTATCGTTCCCCGACGGATCGAGATAATACGCCTTATAGGCCCGCGGGTCGACGGCATTCTCCAACTGCGCGCGAACCACCTTGATGCCGCCCTGGCGGCCCGGCGGCCCGTCAAAACCATAACCGCCGTGATCCACATAAAATACATACACATACCCATCGTATTGGATAGAGGAAGGTATCCCCACCCCGCAGCTTGCCTTCGTTCCGTCAGCGTTCAGGTATCCGATGGAAGGCCAGGTTATCGGCCCCAGGTCGTTACTGAAATATTTCTGACCCCAGTTCGTGGATGCATTGTTGGCCACCCATGACGCACACACCATCGCATTGTATCCCGGCCAGTTATCCGCCCCAGCCATATTGCAGATGCTCGCATCGCTTTCCGCCGTGTTGAAATCGTTGTGACACGGCGCATCCGCACATACATCCTTGTTCTCCGCATGGATATATCCCATCGATATCGGCCCGAACGTCGGATCGGAATAATACTGCGCGCTATAAATACCGTAATAATCCCTTCTCCAGGGTGCGTAGCCGGCGGAAGGACAGCCACCCTCCGACTTCAATCCGGAAAAGGTCGTCCAGAATGGCCCGTGACCGCCAAAAACAGGAATAGAATTGTTGTGGAGAAGATCGGCCTGGATCGAAAAGACCCCGCCATCCCGGCCCGTGGTCATGAAATAAGAGTGGTAATGGTTACTCCCGCCAATGATCCACGGCGGCACTTCGGTATGCGACATCGCAGCCATGTCCCCCCCGCAGCCCGTGCAATCGAATGTCACGGTTCCCGACTGCTCCACCGAATAGGTCGTCAGGTCGGGCCAGGGTTGAGCGACCGCGCGGGAACAACAATAAACGGAAAGAATAAAAACCAGCAGCACTTTCCCCATACCCCAAATTACACAATAACCTCTCGCGCTGAAACTAATTTGAAATTTTTGAGCAGAAACCCTTATTGCCCTCCCCACCTGCCATGCGAACCGCCGCCGCACCGCTCACAACCTTCCCCGCCGGCATCATCCTCACTTACCATGCGAACCGCCGCCTTCTCACCTGCTGATACACATACCCTCCCAGCACCACCAGCAGGATCGGCAACCCGATATTGATCATCTGCCACGTCGTACGGCCGGCCTCCACCTTCGTTGGATCCAGCATCCGCAACGTAAAGTCCTTCGCCCTCGTCTCGAGGATCCGCGAAGGATTCACCATATATTCAACACAGTTCTCGATAAAATCCCGGTTGGCGAACGTGTAATCATTACCCTGGCTGTACCCCAGCGGCAGCGGCCCGCGTTGCGACACCTCGTTCATAAAGATGTCCCCATCCGAGACCACGATCACCCGCGACGGCTTCTCCGCCTCCGCGAGAAAAGGCTCATGATATACGGCCGAAAGACTATCCGCCACATCGGTCGCCACCCGGTTGGCAAACAGCGACTGGAACTTCCCCTCCAGCAATACCGCCACCGGTATATCGGCCATCGGGAACATTTTCGGGTCGTCCTTATATTTCAGCACATCGAACGAGATGATCGCTGGCGTGCCCACCGTCCGCGCATTCGCAGAAGATTGCAAGAGCACCGTCTTCCGTATCCCCGGCGCCTTTACGGTATCGATAGAATTGGCAAACTGCGCAAGGACAGGGTCAAGGTTCTTCGATATAGGATGCGTCGTACTCCCGTTCAACAGCGGAAAATACGGCCACGGCAGATCCTCGAACTGCGGCTTATCGCCCTGCATCCCCACCACCATGTTCAGACTGGCACATTGCCGGTCTTCGATAAGATCGGGATTGATCCGGACACCGTATTTGAAGAAGAGATCATCCAGCTCGAGCCCGCGATCATAGGCGACGACACCCTGCGCCTGCCGCAGACTGTCCTTTTCCGCATGCAGCACATCCACCGCCCAGATGAGCTGGCCGCCGTGCATTACATACTGGTCGAGCGTCAGCTTCTCCCGCTCGGTAAATTTCTGCGTGGGCTTGACGATGATCAGCGCGCTATACCTCAAAGGGATGACGGCCTGGCTGTCCAGCGCCACGATGCCGAACCGGTAAGTGGTACGCAGGCCCTGTATCAGATCGTAAACGCGAAAATCCAGCGGCTCGCCGTTCCCCATGACGTAACCGATGAGCGGCGTTTCTTTCCTGGTCAGTTTGTCGATAGCGCTCCCGAATTTATATTCGAGCAGCGTCTCCGCATTTGTATATTCCTGCTCCTCCGGCTGACCCTGTCCCCCTACCTGTATACCTTTCAGCAGATTGATCGGATAGATCCGACCTTTATAATGTACAATGGCCGCCGGCAACACCACCCGCTGGCTTTCCTCCGCCCCTTTTTTCGCCTGCACCACCTGCGTATAAGGCTGGATGCCCATCCGGCGCATCGAATCCAACAGCTGCACCTTCGCGGAGTCATCCAAATTGCTCAGGGGGTCATAGGCATGGATCCTGATCCTCCCGTCGCAATACTCGTTGAATTCACGCAATTCGTCCGTCGTGCTCGATGCCAACTTGCGAAATCCCGGTTTCAATTCCCCTGCGAGATACAGGTCAACCTGGATATCATCGTCCACCCGTCCCAGCATAGCCTTCGTAGGTTCACTCAGCGTATACCGCTTTTCCTTCGTCAGATCTATTTTATAATGGAGATGCGAAGACAGCAGGTTTACCGCCGCCAGCACCACCACCACCACTATCGGTCCGGCCACCCGTATTCCACCCTGCCTCGCCGCCAGATGCCTCGCCGTTAACCACAGGAATAGCACGATCACGCTCCCCACATATATGATATCCCTCGCATCCACTACGCCCCGGCTGATGCTCCGGTAATGGAAATCGATCCCCAGCATCCCGATATAATAGTCCAGACCCGCCGTGAAAACAGGCAGCGTACTGATCGCCCCGAACCCGCTGTACAACAGGATACAGGCAAACGCCGCCACGATGAAGGCAACCACCGGGTTGGTCGTCCAGCTGCTGCACCAGGTGCCGATCGCAGTAAAGACCGCTGCCAGCAACAACAACCCGATATAGCTCCCCGCAGTCGCACCGGTATCGATACCACCCTGGCCCGACAACCGCTGGATACAAAGAAAATAGATCAGGGTCGGCACAATCGCGATGACCACGACGATCAGGCTGGCGAGATATTTTCCGCCGATGAGACGGCCCCGGCTCAGCGGAACGGTCTGCAGCGTCTCATACGTACCCGTCCGGAATTCCTCCGAGAAACTCCGCATCGTAATAGCAGGGATCAGCAAAAGCAGGATCCATGGCGCCAGCGCGAAGAACTTGTCCAGCGTAGCATATCCAAAAGCCAGTATATCGGTGTCGGGGAAAACAAACAAAAGAAGCCCGTTCAACAACAGGAAAACAATGATGGCAATATACCCGGTCAGACTGCTAAAGAATTGGCGGAGTTCCTTTTTGCAAATAGCCCACATAAGCGCAAAAATAATTTATTATACGTCAGCCGTCACTTCTTATTGTCTACCAGACATATATCAATAAAGGAAATGTGAATAAGAGCTAGAAAATTAATGTTTGCAAAATTTTATAGATATATAAGAAATCTTATATTCGCATGCTCTACACGATTACGGTATTTAACCGAAACCACCTGCTATCGAAGAATCCGCCCACCCTGAGGCGGATTTTTTGCATTTATCTATACGCCCGATCGCGCAACAGCGCCACCGTCTCCCCTATCCGCCGGATCGCATATTCCACTTCGTCCGCCGTACTCCACCTTCCCAGACCCAGCCGCAGCGAGCTGTGCGCCAGATCATCGTCCAGGCCCAGCGCCTTCAACACATAGCTCGGCTCCATTGATGCCGACGTACACGCCGAACCCGATGAAAGCGCGATGTCCTTCCCCAGCGCGGCCAGCAACGCTTCCCCATCCACGCCGCGGAAAGAAATATTCGTCGTATGCCGCAACCGGTCTTCGCGGTTCCCATTCACACTTGTCCCTCCTATCCGCAACAATCCCTCTTCGAGCCTGTCGCGCAATGACGACACCCGCAGCGCCTCGCTCGCCATTTCAGCACCGCACAGCTCGCATGCCTTCCCCAATCCCACAATAGCCGGCACGTTCAATGTCCCGCTCCGCATCCCGCGTTCATGACCGCCTCCATCCATTTGAGCGGCCAGCCGGACACGCGGATTCCGGCGACGCACATACAATGCACCGATGCCCTTCGGACCGTACAGCTTATGCGCACTCATCGCCAGCAGATCGATGCCGTCGGCATTGACATCCACCGGTACCTTTCCCACCGCCTGCGTCGCATCGCTGAAAAAGAGCACCCCATGCCGCCTTGCGATAACGCTGATCTCGCGGATGGGTTGGATAACGCCGATCTCATTATTCGCATACATCACCGCCACAAGCACCGTCGTAGGCCGGATAGCCGCCTCCAGCTCTGCCGGATCGATCGATCCTCCGGCGTCCACTTCCAGCCATGTCACTTCCCCGCCCAGCCGCTCGATATGATGACAGGTGTCCAGCACCGCCTTGTGTTCCGTTACGACAGTAATGATATGGTTGCCCTTCGACGCATACGCCTCGAAAACACCCTTGATCGCGAGGTTGTCCCCCTCCGTGGCCCCGGATGTGAAAACGATCTCCTTCGTCTCCGCGCCGATCAGCCGCGCCACCTGCTCCCGCGCTATCTCCACTGCCTCCTCCGCCTCCCATCCAAAACTATGGCTCCTGCTCGCGGCATTCCCGAACTTCTTCGAAAAATAGGGCAGCATAGCCTCCACCACCCGCGGGTCGCACGGCGTCGTCGAATTATGATCCAGATAGATCGGCAGCTGCAGCATGACCAAAGTTACCGATTTCCCCGCCCCGTAATGTCCCCTACCCATCCCTTCGCAAACCTTTTTTACCTAAATTGCCTCATGCAGAAAGTCGAACACATCGGCATCGCCGTCAGAGACCTCGCAGCCAGCATCCCGCTCTACGAGACCCTGCTCAACACCCCCTGCTACAAGACCGAACAGGTCGGGTCCGAACGCGTCAACACCGCCTTCTTCCGCACCGGCGAAACCAAGATCGAGCTCCTCCAGGGCCTCTCCCCCGACAGCCTCATCACGAAATTCGTCGAGTCCCGCGGCGAAGGCATGCACCACATCGCCTTCGAAGTCGCCGACATCCACGACGAAATGCAACGCCTCTCCGCCGCCGGCTTCACGCTCCTCAACCATGCCCCCAAACCCGGCGCCGACAACAAGCTCGTCTGCTTCCTCCATCCCAAAACCACCGGCGGCGTCCTCATCGAACTCTGCATGGAGAAAAAATAGCCTGAAAACACTTCCCCGTTTTTATTACCTTGTCATGGGACGACCGTCATGAGAAAACCCCTTCTATACCTCCTGATCTTCGCCGCGCCGGCCCTCCGCGCCCAGCTGCTCCCCATCCGCAACTATACCACGCGCGAAGGCCTCAACGCGGGCAGCATCAACGCCATCCTCCGCGATTCGAAAGGCATGCTATGGGTCGGCACCTACAATGGCGTCAACTGGTACGACGGGACCCGCTTCATCCAACCCCGCATGACGACCCGCAGCGGACAGATCTACGTGACCCGCTTCATGGAAGACAGCCGCCACCAAATATGGATAGCCACGTGGTATAGCGGGCTGTATAAATATGCGGACGGCGCGTTCTCCAATTTTCTGCCCGATTCGGAACACATCAGCAACCAGGCCAACAGCATCATCGATATCACTCAGTTGGACAGCAGCCGTTATCTGGCCGCCACCGATCACAACGCCTGGCTCTTCGACGGCCATCATTTCCGGTTATTCGACCCGGCCAATCGCCTGCTCGATCAACAGGTCCACTCCATAGCATGCACCCCGCAAGGCGATATCCTCATCGGCCTGCCACAGGGCCTGGTCTGCTATCGGAAAAAGGACCGCGGATTCAGCTACACCGGCCTGCTGTTCAATGGCACCGACATCAATAAAATGGCCCTCATCGGCGACCAGGCCTGGATAACGTGCTCCCGGGGTATCTACTATTTACCATCGGTTACGGCTTTCCTCGACGGCCACACCGAAACATCCCGATTGCTGATCAGCGGCCGCGTGGACAACGTTTTCCCGCAATCCAACCATGACTGCTGGTACACCGAAGGAAACATTGGCGCCTGTCTGTTGCACGGAGATCGGCTGGTCCGGCAGATATCGAAGACGAATGGCCTGCCCTCCGCATTCGTCAAGACGGTATACACAGACGCTGAAGGCATCACCTGGCTCGGAACGGATTATGGACTAGCCAGGCTGACACCCGCCGGCTATCGCTTTTTTCCAATCAGGGAAGATGCGAACAACGATGCCGATATCATCGCCATTGAAAAAGATACCAGCGGCAACCTGTGGCTTGGCACCTATAACGGGCTCTACCGGATGCAGGGCGCCACCGCGCGGGAAGTCAGACAGCCGGATGGCGCCCGCTGCGGCTTCGTCTTCGGTCTGCTGCGCGACCACCGGGGTCGTCTGTGGGCCTGCACCGCCACCGGCATCTACACGGTCGATAAAGAAAGGGTCAGACGTTGGGATGCACGGACAGCTACCGGCATTTCCGAAGATGGCAATGGGGCCATCTGGTTCGGTTGCGCCGACGGCCGTATCCTCCGCTTTGACGAACATGGCTTCCGCGAGTTGTCCCAGACAACCATGATAGACGAACGGGTCGCCGGCATCTATCACGACGCCGCAGGCTTTATTTGGGTCGGCTATGCATTGTCGGGCATCCGGAAATTCACCGTACTGCGGGACAGCCTTCGGCTCGTGCAGGAATTCTCGGGCGCATCCGGCAATCTCCTCGTCCGCAACATGCTCGGCGATCGCAAGGGACATCTGCTGGTCGGTACGCGCACCGGCGGCCTTTACACCTTCGGTCCCACCAGCACGTTAGGGCCACCGGTCACGATGGAGCAGGGCCTCAGCGGCAACTGGATAAAGGGTATCGCCACCGGCGACGGCAACATCCTGCTCGCCACTAACAACGGTCTCGATATGCTGGACAACGGCTATCCCTATGCCGTTCGTCACATTCTGTTCAATGACGACCGCATTCCTTCCGAACTCAACACCATCTTCCTACACCGCGATACCCTCTGGCTGGGCACCGCCAGGGGCGTTCTGGAATACGTGCCGGGCAGCCAGGTGCCGGATAGCCTTCCTCCGCCTGTTTATGCAATGAGGGCCGTCATCAATGGCCGCACCGACAGCAGCTTCCGCCTCTTTAGCAGCGACAGCCGCCTTCCACCGCTGGATTACACCCAGAATAACCTCTCCTTCGATTTTGCCGGCCTCAGCTTCCGCGACGAGTCGGCGGTGCGCTATCGCTATTGGCTGGAAGGCCTCGATAAAGATTGGAGCCCGCCTACCGACCGCCGTTATGTCAATTACGGCAACCTCGCACCCGGGGACTACCGGTTCCTCGTCATCGCCGGTAATGATGACGGCATATGGAGCGCTCACCCCGCTTCCGTTGGCTTTACAATCGCCGCCCCCTTCTGGCGGACGCCCTGGTTCCTGACCCTTTGTTCGATCGCCTTTATCGCCATCGCCTACAGCCTGTACCGCCTCCGATTGCGCCAGCTGCTAAGGATCGAAAGGCTCCGTCACAAGATCTCTACCGACCTCCACGATGACATTGGCTCGACCCTGAGCTCCATTTCGATCCTGAGCGATATGGCCCTGCAGGAAGAAGAGGTCACACGTCCCGCCGCAATTGCTCCCGTCCTTCCGGGCCCGGCCCCTGAATCCACTCGCCCGGCCAGCTCCTCGCCGCTCTCACCCATGCTGACCACCATGATCAAAGAGATCCGCGAAAACTCGCTTTCCCTGCTGGAAAAGATGGACGACATCGTATGGAGCATCAATCCCCGAAATGATACCCTCGAAAGCCTGATGCTGCGGGTCCGCCGTTTTGGCGCCCAACTCTTCGAAGCCCGCTGCATCGAATACGACATCGACATCGAACCCGGCATCCGTCACCTTCCTTTACAGATGGAACACCGGCAGCATCTCTACCTGATCATGAAAGAGGCCATCAATAATCTCGTCAAATATTCCGACGCCCGCAAGGCCGCCATACGCGTCCAGGCGATCCGCCACCACCTTGTAGTGCAGATCATCGACGACGGCATCGGCTTCACCCAGGAAGCCGGCGAGACGGGCAACGGCATCATCAACATGAAGAACCGCGCCGCCGCCATGAAGGCCGATCTCGCCATCGACTCCGCCCCCGGCCGTGGTACAACTGTTACGCTTACCCTAAAACTCGGCTGACGTCCAAACCGCAACGGCCTCGCCCTGCCGGGCGGCCGCCCTCCCCCTGCACCGGACGCCCGCCCTCACATCCGCAATGCGCCCCCCAGTCCCTGCGGGCATCCCCAAAAATCCTATAAACATCCGATTGGAATCCTCCAAAATCTTCCGCATATTTGGCTCAGCCCCACCTTTGGGCCGCCAAACCATGATCAAGATCGCTATCGTCGAGGACAACAATACACTGCGCTCCAGCCTGGAAAGCCTTTTCAACCGGACCGAAGGCATGCGCTGCGTGGCGTCCCTCAACAATCTCCTCAATGTCGTCAGCGAAGTTGGCTCCTCCCTCCCCGACGTCATCCTGATGGATATCGGTCTACCCAATATCTCCGGCATCGAAGGCGTCCGAACCGTCAAAACCCACTTCCCCGCCATCCAGATCCTCATGTTCACCGTCTTCGACGACGACGAAAAGATCTTCGATGCCATCCGCACCGGCGCCTCGGGATACCTGCTCAAGAAAACCCCTCCGATCGAGATCATCGATGCCATCCGGGAGCTCCACCGGGGAGGCGCCCCGATGACCTCCAGCATCGCCAGACGCGTTATTCAGTCCTTCCAGGCCGCGCCCACACACATCGTCGAAGACTACCGGCTCACCGTTCGCGAGAACGAGATCCTCTATTCCCTCGTCGACGGTCTCAGCTATAAGAAAATAGCCGATAAATACTGCGTCAGCATCAGCACCATCCGGACGCATATCTGCAACATCTACCACAAACTCCACGTCAACTCCAAGGCAGAGGCCGTCGCCCGCGTCCTCGGCCCGCGCAAATAGATACGCCTCCACCCCCCAAAATCATATGTTCATCCGATTGACACGCGGCCGCTTTTGTCGTCTTTTTGCAAAAACAACGCGATCATGAAAAAGATACACACAGCCGCTGTCTTGCCGTTCCTTTTCGCGACACTTCTCGCCCTCTCTCCCGCAGCCCGCGGCCAGGTCACCAACCCCGGCACAACCGCCGGCCAGGGCGCCACCGACCATGTGAACAATAATGTATCGAATGGCATCAACAACGGTCTCGACAAGACCGAAGGCGCCATCAAAGGCCTTTTCAAGAAAAAGAGCAAAAGCTCCAAAACCGATACCGCAAAGACCGCCCATGCCGCCGCAGCCAACACTTCCGGCGCACCCACCGCCGATACCGCGCCCGCCTCTGGACCCGTTTCCCTCACCTCGTACGCTAACTATGATTTTGTCCCCGGCGAACAAGTCGTCTTCGAAGACCACTTCACCGACGACCAGGACGGCGAGTTCCCCGCCCACTGGAAACTCACCTCGGGACAAGCTATTATCAATAAGGTCGCTTCCGACCCGGCCTTCTTCCTCACCGATGGCAATTATGTCAGAGTGGCCCCGCGCATGAAGACCGAAAAAGACTATCTGCCGGAAAACTTCACCGTCGAGTTCGATTTCTATCCTACCGACGGCTCCTATTACCCGATGCTCCTGTTCACCACGACAACGGATGATGCCCGCCAGATCCAGTTCGGAACCGAGGTAGCCACTTCCTATTTCCCTACCGATTTCAGCGCCGCCTACCCCGGTGATAAAGAGAATTTCAACGGCAAATGGCACCATGCCGCCATGATCAGGAAAGGCAACCAGATCAAATGTTATGAAGACCAATACCGCGTCCTGGTCATTCCCTCCTGCGAAACCTGCAAGATGAGCTTCGTCGAAGTCGGCGGCATCGGCGCCGCCGACCACCCTATCGTCTTCCGCAATTTCCGCATCGCCGAAGGCGGCAATATGAATCTCATCGGCCAGAAATTCACTGACGCCAGGATCATCACGCACGGCATCAATTTCGACGTCGATAGATCCACCATTCGCCCCGAAAGCATGGGCACGCTCAACATGATCGTCAGCGTCCTCAAAAGCAACCCCGATCTCAGGTTCGAGATCGACGGCCACACCGACAACACCGGCAGCGCGCCGCACAACCTCACCCTTTCGCAACAACGCGCCGACGCCGTCAGGACCCAGCTTGTGGCGATGGGCATTGATGCGTCGAGGCTCACCACAAAAGGTTTCGGCGACACCAAACCCATTTCGGATAACAACACGCTCGAAGGCAAGGCCAACAACCGGCGCGTGGAGTTCGTAAAAATGTGACTCCGGCCCCTAAACCCCCAACCGTAGCAAGCCATGAGATCCCTCCTCCCCCTCTCCATTCTCCTCATACCGATCGTCCTCTCCGCGCAGGCGCCGGCAACGGGCGGCGCCGGCCTCTGGGACCCGCACCACTTCCTTTGGTTCACGGGCCATTGGAACAAGTCCGCAGGCAAGCTGACCTTCGTCATCGACCGCTCCACCAGGACCAAACCTGGCGGCGCCGCCACCCCTGGCGCCCCCACCCTTGGCGGTTCCACCCCGGGCAGTCCCCCGACCCCGGGCGCTTCAACCCCCGGCAATCCTCCCACCCCCGGAGGCGGCTCCCGCAGTGACCCTGACGATCCTCCCGCCAATCCGCCCGACGGCGGAACCATCACCATCAATCCTGACGGGACGGTCAACCTCACCAACGGCGGAGTGAATGACTGGAACAAGAAAATGGACAAAGCCCTCCAATCGGAACAGCAATATCTTCAGGACCTCCAGGACCCGGGTGACAACCTGGACCCCACCGCCCATCATCTCCACCAGCTGATCGAACCCGACGTGCAGCAGCGCGTCAATGACATAAACAGCTATAAGATCGACCCTAAACAGGATATACTCGGTACCGATGGCAAACAGCCTCCGCCCCCCAGGACGATGTCCGACCTCGTCGCAGATGCGTGCCGCCAGATGAGACCGGACTACGATATGGTCATGAATTATTACAAGACACAGGTCAGGGGGCATTCCAAAGATCTGCAGTACCCGGCGCCGCCATCGATCGACTATGACTGTTACAGCTGTGATTCCAACATCCGCAAGCAATATGACACGACCATTTATAGTTATGTCCGCGATTTCGGAAAAGAAGAGGATAAGATGGTGACCAAAGGTCTCGGCATCCTCCATGAGTTCGGGCTGATGGGCATAAGTGCGGAATCGGGCTACTCCGACGAGTTGAGCGATGCGTTCGCAAAGCACAAAAATGACCCCTCCAAAGCCGGAGCCTGCGCTTATGTCGAGCTGTCTTATTTTTCGGACGCTGTCTACGCCATTGCCCACCACCTCTATATGCGCGCTGAGAAGATGGTTTATGATAATAAGAACAATTGGAAGGCGGCGCCCGCCATCATCCGGACCTATCTTACGCAGGCGAGGGCCTGGGCGTTACGCTCTGGTAACGTGGCCGGCGACGACCTGTTTCCCTTGCTATCGGACCTCGCAGGACAATCGGTCGACCACTACATCAACGAGTTCAACCACGACGACTGGCGCCAGATCGGCAACATCGTGATGATCCTGCAGATGATCCGCGACGAGGCCCTGATGGGTGGACAAAATGACAGCAAGGGCATGGATTACCTCAGCCGCCTGTTGAAGATTATCAACGGCTTCGAACTGACCGTCGAAATGGACATCAAGATCGGCAAGGATGCGGCCTACAAGCTCGCGCATCTCAAAGGTAAATGTCACATCATTCCCTCTTTCCGGCAGGATTCCAACCAATGCTATAAGTGGGTCGTCGCCGATGAGAACAACCGGGATATCCTGGGCTTCTATAAGGCAAAGAACCTTCAGTCCATCGACTGCGATGTCCTCGCCATCCAGATAGTCAGTCCGCCGCAGGCGCCGCGCATCACCTATACCGGCACGAAAAAATATACCGCCCCCCTCATGAGCCTTAGCATGGATTTCTGCCATCCAGGTCATGACACCATCGTCCTGGGCGGCTTTGTAGCCAACCCACCTGCGGCGGGCACATGGCTCTACCCGCGTGGATTCGTGAGTGCAGAGGGCGTCACCGGCATGGAACAATTTTTCGAAGACATCAACGCAAAAAAGAAAATGGTCGACGACGGCGAGGCGCAAAAGGCACAGAACGATCTCCGGTCGCAAGCTGAGAAACTGAAGGCCCGGATGGAGGCCCTCAGAGCGCAGATGGGCGCCGCCCATTCAGGTGCGCAGGCCGGCGCCAATTATGAAAAGATGATGGAACTCAAGGACAAGATGATTTCCCAGCTAAGCATGCCCACCGCTTCCAAATTGTTGTACCTCGATTTCCTTTTACCCGTCAAAAACAACGAACCCGTCCTCGTGCATAACGTATACGATGCCAAAAAGATCAACCCGCAGGAACAAGAAGCCGTCATTTACGGCTATTACACCATCCATATCGAAAATGACGGCAACGGCAAACCGAAATCCAACAAACCCGGTGCATCGGGCGCCAATAAAAAATAAACCATGAAAAAAATACTCGGCCTCCTCCTGCTGCCCACCCTGCTCGCCGGCACGCGCGCCTGCGCTCAGAAGGCATATCCCGTGGAATTACTGGGCCTTCTCGGAAAGATCTCCGTTCCCCAATCCACCCCGGCCTGTTATGCTGGCTGCAGCACAAAAACCGATGCCGCCAACGGCTCCGTCAGCATCGTCAATACCGATCCGACCTACAAAGAGATCAACGATCAGCTCGACAAGATCACAAAGGCCGCCATGGACGCGGCAAACGCCCAGGCGGCGCCCCAGGCGCCCAATGCCGAACAGGTCCAGCAGATGCAGCAACAGGCGATGCAAAAAGCCGCTTCCATGCAGGGCATGAGCCCGCAACAGATGGCAGCGGCACAGCAGGCGAAGTCGCAGTCAGGCGCCCCATCGGCGTCCGAGTTGGCCGTCCTGAAAAAGATGGGACAGGCCCAGACGGCGGCTGCCCAAATCAACAAGCTCATTAATGAAATGTCACAAAAGTTTACCCATCTCGACAAATCCCCGATCGACAAGGTGCCCATGGGAGCCAACTGCCCCGAAGTGCAACAGGGCGGATACGCCGGCCCAACCTGCGATTGTCTTATTAAACGCGACATGGCCTATCAGACGGCCCGGGACGCCAAATACAACGCATACCTGCAGCAGGTAACGGCCATCATTAATGAATACCTGGCGAAAGTAAAGGTGCAGACCGCCATCGTAGACGATTTCGAACACACCGCAAAATACGGCGAGGCCCTATCCAATCCCATGTACAAACAACTGGTAGGATCCGTACAACAGCAGGCGCTCAGCGGCGTCGTGGTCATCCTCGCCGCAGCCTCCGGCAACTGGGAGGACGCCGCAAAAATGTACGCAAACGTCGTCAATGCTAAAAGTGGCGCCTCCGTCGGATGCGCAGGGCACAAGGGTTAAACCCTCTAATTTCTTCTCCTCACCTCAACAACCCCATGCATGAAAAGAACGATTATCCCGCTGCTCGCCTGCCTGCTCGTCTTCCATGGGGCCCCCGCCCAATCCTGCAAATACCTTCCCGCCGATTGCCCCGTCGGCGGCGTCGAAGACTTCGGCACACCCGATGACAGCACCACACGTCTGGCCAACCCCGTCCTCCCCCGGGAGATCACGATGGAAAACGGACTTCGCCGCTGGACGGCCGCGCTGGTCAACCGCATCGCGGAAAGCCATGGCTGGCAGGTATATCAGGTTTCCGAAGAAGCCAGCTCTGGCTTCTCCACCGATAAAGGGGTCATCATTGCCTATCCCTTCCGTCCCCCGCACTGGTACTATGTCACCTGGGAATTCATCGTCAACAACGATTCCTTACAGGCATGGCGCGCGTGGCTGACCGATTTTGCCCAAAAGCGCCTCGACGCCCTCAATCAAAACGCCGCCGCCCAAACGGCCGCCTACGATCGCGCCAAACCTTATCGGGATTCCGCCGAACATTATTCGCTGCTGATGGGTCAGTATGCGCAGGACCACATGGCCCAATACCAAAAAGACCTGGTTGGAGGGAACAAGACAGGAATTAGCTCATATGAAAAGGCCGTAGCGGCCTATCAAAAGAAGTCGGATTATTTCTCGCAAAAAGCCGCCGCCATCCAAAACAACGACGCGGCCGAAACCTCCGCCGCCGACGCCGACGCACTCAGAAAAAGACAGACGCTCCATTTCCGCGACGCCTCCCTCCTTATCGTCGAATTCGGTTTCAATATGGATTACGCGAAAACCGCCGGCACTCCTTCCAGCGCGCCCGGCGCTACCGCCGCCGCTCCTGCCAGCACTCACGACAGCCCCATCTTTTTCACCAACCCCGACCCCGACGCCGGCAGTATCGACGCCTTCGCCCGCTCCCACACCAGCGTCCTGCTGCTCCAGGGAGAATGGCCCGCAAAGCCTGACCGCTACGGAGGTTATCGACCCATCTTCGAGACCTTCAAAACCAGCACGGACGTGACCACGCCCAAACGTATCAGGAGCGATCAGGTGCAGACCATCGACTGCCACATATCCGGCAATCCGCAGGCGATCCGCCAATTCCTGGCCGCCCTCCCGCAACAGGAGATGAAAGCCATGATCGCAAAAGAGTAGTGTTGTTTCACAGTGACGCCGCCGCGTCCCGGAAGGCAGGCCCGGGCCGGCGGTTTTTTTATCGCATCCCCCTAATTCCATGAACGCCTTCAGCCCCCCCAATTCCCATGAACAGCCTCTCGCCCCTTAATTCCCATGAACGACCACAAAAGATCGCGTATAGCTTTGCCCGCTTTTCAGATCGGTGAGACGGAGGAAGTACTCACCCGACGCAAGCCGGTTCGCAAAGGGGATGTTCAGCAAAGTGGTCTGCTGAAAGCTGTTCCTTTGAACGAAAGTGCCATTGGCGCCCAGCACGTCTGCTTCCCAGTCGCTCGGAGCAGCGCCGCCCGTATTCACATTGATATACGTATCGGATGGATTGGGATAAAGTACGGGAGAAACCGCACCCGTATTGCGAGCGACACTCGCGCCCGCACTCACTTCCTTCACAGGAGAAAGAGAAACGCTACCCTTGTCATGGATCTGAAGCCGGTAGAACCAGTCGCCCGTCGTGCTCGGCGGCAGATTGTCGGTATAATCGTAGTCGGACGTTTGCCCGGTAAGAGCCGTAACCGAATGGATCGTCATAAAGTTCTTGCCGTCACCACTCCGCTGGATATCGTACGACCGGCCGTCGCTTTCATTGGCAGCCGTCCATTTCAGCTCCGCCGTCTGCGGCGCGGACAATGTAGCAGACCAGTCGGTCAGGATCACCGCCAATACCGATACATCCTGGCAAACAAGATAGGAGACCGTGAAGTGCATCGTATTGGCAATATTGGCGCTGTAGTAATAGGTCGCGTTGTTATAGCTGTTCAGATCGGTGAACGTGAATGACGTATAATTGAGACCGACATTCCCCGAACCCATGAAGGGTGTGACGTTGGCCGTGATGCTGTCGCTGGAAACATGGTCGTTCAGGAAAGCGAAAGGCCCGTTGCTGACCGATTGGCCCGGCGACAGGGTAAAACTATCGATGTTTTGCGAAAGGACGTTGCTGTACGGAGCCGCCAACGCGGAACTAGTGAACTGGTCAAGCTGTCCGACCGCCAGCGCATAGGTCGCCGTCTGCCCGTCGGCATTACGAAGCGTGTAACCGTACTGCGAGCTTACCTTGGCCGCTAGCTTCACCGATACGAGCAGACCGGAGTCGGGACTCCATTTGGGGACACTGATGGGATAAATGCCGAAACCATTACTTGCGAACGAGGTATCGTACGTTCGGGTCGCGAGGGTGCCCGAGCATTGCGCGTCAGCTGCTAACCCGGTGATTAACAATACACACAATGCCAGGCAACATGCCCTGAACGTCGCTTTTAACCGTTGATGCTCGACCTTGCCACGGGCAAGTTTCCGGTCATCACCTTGACTTAACGGTTCAGTTGGGGCCAAAGGACGCCTGGTCCCTGGGAGGATGCGATAGAGGTAGGTTCCCATCGGATGCTCGGATTTTGAATTTTAGCCTGTTATTAACTCACGGATGCGCACCTCTAGTATAAGCAGCCGATGCTCTTCGACGAAAAACAGCGCATCTGCCTACGGCCCCCGGTCCTCCAGCCCAATCTGCCTTTGGCCTCCGGCCCCTTCGGCGCATCTGTGCCAAAGTATCAATAAACGCACCGTTGGCACACTTTAGCCACCCCAAATTGGGAAATTAAGGGGATTTACCTACCCATTCTGGGACATCTGGGAAAAAAAATCCCCTCCTGATCAGGAGGGGATGAATGCGTTGCCGCCAGCGGTTATTTCTATTTGGTGATCAACACCTTACTCGAGGTTCTCCAGCCGTCTGGGCCCGTTACCACCACTATGTAATTGCCCTCGGGATAGCTGCTCACGGCCAGGGGAACGATCGTCCCGCCGGGATTATTCAGGCTCTTTTCCTGCAGCAGCTGACCGCCCTGATTGTAAAGGCGTATAAGTGTAAACCCTGATGCGTTTCCAAGGGTTACGTTTACAAAGTCCCTGGCTGGGTTCGGATAAACGCTTACGGAGGCAACAGTCCCGGTCCGGATCGTTTTCACTTCCGAATATTTATAGGCGCCGTCCCTGTCGACCATCCGGAGGCGGTATTCCGCCGTGCCCTGAACGGGCTTGCCGTCGGCAAAAGAATAATTCACCGAAATGGAGGAATTGCCGTGTGCCGGAACAGTTCCGATGACCTCCCAGTCCGCACCTGCATTGGCACTCCGTAGGATGGCAAAATGATCGGAGTTGATCTCCAGGGACGTCGTCCAGCTCAGGTCGACAACACCCTCGTTCAGCGTGGCTCCGAAATTCGCTAAAATGATGGGCAGCGGTCCGGACGAGCTCAGCGTATTCCCGCCGGACATCGTGCTGGTACCTACGGGACCATTCAAAGCAACGCCGTTATTGACGATCAGATTCGGCGAAAAGCCCACCTCCTTGACCGCACTGACTACCGTGCTTCCGCCGGAAGTGGTGACCGCGCTGACGAAGATCCCATCGAAGTCACCCGCATTACTCACGTTCGGTTCGACAATAACCGTCGAACCGTTGAGCACCTTGATAGCCGAGTTACTGTTGTCGTTGATAAGATTGATGCTGTTTGCCAGGCTGGTATCCGCATGTCCTGAATTGGCAATGTCTACTACGGTGGCATCGGTGCCATCGCCGACGGTCACCTGCGTATTGGCAGTCAGCACGACATGCCTGTTCAGGTTGATCGTCCCGCCACCGACCACAGCCAGCGTAATGGTGCAATGGGCGCAACTGGTGGGGGGCTCGGCACCAAGCCAGATGCTGTTTGCAGGTATGGACGCGTGCCAGTCGCCGGCCCGGACAGCCGTATATTGTGCGAATGTGGGTGCGGCCAATAATAGAAGGCCCGAAGACAGGGCAAGAGTGTAAATCTTGTTCATGTTCACAAAAGGTTAATTAATTGAATGTGGTGGTCTTGGCGGTCACCATAGACAATAAAGGATTTAGGGCCCGAATAAAGGATTTACATCTGCCCGGGAATGGTCCGGTACACGTTGATGGCGTGGTTTATAAGAAAGGAAATTGGGCGTCTACGCGAGGGAGAGTGTAAACATAGAAAATATGCTAGAATAGTGCAAGAAAAAACGATGATTAATTTTGCGCCGGCCTCCGCCCGTGATTTTAATCCGGCCCATGCCTGATTTTGCGCGGGCCGCGTCACGGGGTCTCCTCGCCGGCATCCAACTTATTGAGCCCCAGTTTGTCAAGCGCTAACTGCGCGGCTATCTGGCTCGCGTCCTTCTTATTATAGGCCTTACCCTGCGATATCAATTCTCCATCTACCACGGCCCCAACGGTGAAGAGTCTGCGCCCACCTTCGATACGCTCGTCCAGCGTTTCAAATTCGAGATTCTTGCCGTTCCGGTTGGCCCAGCCATACAGCTTATTCTTATGATTGATCTCCAGGTTTTCCAGATCATCCAGGAACAGATACGGCTGGATCACACGCTCCATGACCCATTGCCCGCACTTGTCGAAACCTTTGTCCAGATAGATCGCCCCGACGATGGCCTCCAGCGTGTTCCCGAAGATCTGGCTCATCTTGAGGCTGCTGTCGAACTTGTTGAAATTGCTGATCTTTTTGAGACCCATTTTAATGGCTATCTCATTCAGTTGGTTGCGGTTCACCATCTTGCTCCGCATTTCCGTCAAAAAACCTTCTTCTTTGTAGGGATACTTTTTGAAAAGAAAATCGGCGATGATGGCGCTTAGGATGGCATCCCCCAGGTATTCCAACCGCTCGTTATTCTCGTCGGCGCCGTCCTTGACCGAGCGGTGCGTCAGCGCCGTCCTGTACAGAACGGCCTTGCCCGGGTTAAATCCGAGTACGTTTCTCAGCTGCCTTTTGAACGAAATGACGGCGGTATCGCCTTTTATTAAACGATCCAGAATTCCCACCTCGACAAGCTACAATTTTTTTCACCCATTAAAAAATTTGTTTGCGCCGGCCGCAGGCCGGCGCCACCCAGGCGCCACCCTCGGCATCTCCTATCCATTATATTTACCGACAATGACACAGGCATTGTGACCGCCAAAGCCAAACGTATTGCTCAGCGCGGCGCGCACCGTCCTTGATTGCGATTTCCAGAAAGTGAAGTTGACCCTGGGATCCAGCTCGGGGTCGTCGGTGAAGTGATTGATCGTCGGCGGGACCCGGTCATTCACGACGCTCATTACACAGGCAATGGCTTCGATAACGCCGGCCGCACCCAGACAGTGTCCGGTCATAGACTTGGTGCTGCTGATATTGAGCGATAAGGCGCTGTCGCCAAATACATCCATGATCGCTTTTATCTCGGCCGTATCGCCGAGCGGGGTAGAAGTCCCATGCGTGTTGATATAATCGATGTCATCCGGCTTCATACCGGCATCGTTCAACGCCGCCATCATCACGTTTTTCGCTCCCAATCCCTCGGGATGCGGTGCCGTTATATGATAGGCATCCGCTGTAGCGCCGCAACCCATGATCTCGCAATAGATCTTCGCACCACGCGCCCTGGCATGCCCCAGTTCCTCGAGCACCAGCACTCCGGCGCCCTCACCCATCACAAAACCATCCCTATCCTTGTCATAAGGACGGCTGGCCGTGGAAGGATCATCATTGCGCTCGCTAAGGGCCTTCATCGCATTGAAACCCCCTACGCCCGCTTCGCTGACGACCGCCTCGCTGCCGCCGCTGACGATCACATCCGCCTTCCCCAGACGAATAAGGTTGAAGGCCTCCATGATGGCATTCGTGGAAGAAGCGCAGGCGCTGGTCACCGCGAAATTGGGACCGCGGAACCCATGCCGCATCGAGATGTGACCCGCCGCTATATCGAGGATCATCTTGGGGATAAAGAATGGATTGAAACGGGGCGTCCCATCGCCCTTTGCAAAATTGATCACCTCTTCCTGGAAGGTGATCAGCCCGCCGATACCACTGCCGAACACGACACCGACACGATCGGGGTTCAGATTTCCCTTGTCGAGACCCGCATCCGTAACCGCCTCGTCACTGGCGGCCAGCGCGATCTGCGTATAACGGTCCACCTTGCGCGCTTCCTTCCTCTCCATGTATTTCAACGGATCGAATCCCTTTAACTCACAGGCAAACTTCGTCTTGAACTTTGACGCATCGAATAGGGTAATGGCAGCAGCGCCGGAAACGCCTTTCAGCAACCCATCCCAGTATTCAGGTGTATTGTTGCCAACGGGTGTAAGGGCACCGATACCTGTAACGACTACTCTTTTCAATTGCATAATGGACTTTTCCGTGGTTTGACCTGCGACCGACCCACCGGGAGCGACCTTGCTGTTCAACGGCCCCGTGTACTTCCCCATCGATTATCCTGCGGCCACCCAAACGGAGCGACCTTGCTATTCAAAGGTCCCGGCAACTTCTCCGGCGGCTACAGGCTAAGGATAAAATCCGCCTTCTAAGCCATGTTGCTTGAAAAGGCGGATCGAATGAGTTTATTTCAATAACTCCAAACAAAGTTTGAACGCTCTTATTTAGCGTGCTCTTCCAGGTAAGCGATAGCCTGACCGACCGTGGTGATCGTCTCGGCCTGCTCATCCGGAATGGAAATATTGAATTCTTTCTCAAATTCCATGATGAGTTCGACGGTGTCCAGAGAGTCTGCCCCCAGATCGTTGGTGAAAGAAGCCTCGTTGGTAACCTCTGCCTCCTCAACCCCTAATTTATCGACGATGATCTTCTTTACTCTTGTAGCGATGTCTGACATGTTGGTAAATTTTAGTTATACGCCCGCAAAAATAAAGGTTCCGGGCTTCAGAACAAAATTGCGCCCTTTTATTTTACTTACTCTTCGGCCCCGCCTTACTCTTCTGCCCTCCCCACTTCACTCTTTTTCCCTCCCCACCTCACCCTTCTTCCCTCCCCACTTCACTCTTTTTCCCGCCCCATCTCACTCTCCATCCTGCCCCACAGCCGCCTTCCCACCATTTTGCTTTGCCCTTCTTCTCTCCCCGCCATGCCCCGGCGGACCCTGACCGAAGCCCGGTTTTACGGTATTTTTTCCGTATTTTCGGGCCTCCCTGCCCATCGGCCCGTCCCGCCGAACCGGTCAGCGAAAACTATACCAACCGCATGGCGCTTAGGATGATAGATCACGGAACAAAAGAATATCAGCAGATGGTCCATCTGCGCAATGAAATGCTGCGCAAACCACTGGGACTTCATTTCACCAAAGATGAGCTCGACGAGGAAAAGAACGACATCCTCATGGGCGCCTTCGAAGACGACCGCCTGCTGGGCTGCTGCCTCCTCACCCGCATCGATTCCTCCACTGTCCGTCTCCGCCAGATGGCCGTCCCCAGCGGCATGCAGGGCAAAGGCATCGGACGCGCCCTCACGATCTTTGCCGAGAACATCGCCCGCGACCTCGGATACAAACGCCTTCTTATGCACGCCCGCATCACCGCCATCGGTTTCTATCAGAAACTCGGCTATGGCATCATCGGCGACGAATTCACCGAAGTAACCATTCCACATTATATAATGGAGAAATCACTCTAGCCCGCTGGCCCACCCGCAGTCCTCATTCCGCCGCACCGCCGTCCTGCCCGATCAACCACACTCACCTCCGCACCACCTGCCAGATCAACCACACTCACCTCCCCATCATCCGGCCCCTCACCTCCCGCCTACTTGATCAAACGCAGACTGATCGGATACCGATAGATCATATTCTCACTGGCCTTGACCGTGGCGACAATGACCAGCACCACATTCAGACAGGCGAGCACACCGAACAACAACCATCCGATGAACACGACCACCAGTATCCCACTGATGATCCAACCGATAATGATCGTCAACTGGAAATTCAACGACTCGCGGGCATTCGCTTCGACAAATTGGGATTGATCCTTCTTGAGCAGCCAGATGACCAGCGGCCCCAGGATACCTACACCCGGCACGATCGCCAGGATGTGCGATAGGACCCCCAATATACGCTCGTCATTGGTCGGCGTAGTAAGAGGGTATTCTTCAGGCATGATAGTTTAATTTTGGGACCTTGAATATAAGAAATTTTTGTCAAATGTCCCCGGCCGCAATCGGCCGCCCAATTCCTTCCACTCGATCACCCCGGCCGCAATCATCCGCACTCGGCCACTCACCCTTCACCTACACTTCCGCCTTCTCCGCCGCCTGCCCCAATACGAATTTTCCCATCCGCCGCAGAAAACCCAACAGGTCCCCCATCGACCGCACATCCTCCACGACCAGCAGGAAATGCTTGCCCGCCTGCTTCAGCCGCGCCTTATTGGTATGCCGCTGCAAATACTCGAGTATCTGGCGAAACACTTCCGATTCGAAATACGGCGAGTCCGGCCGGTTAATGAAATAACAACGCAACGTATCTTCTTTCAGGATCAGCTTCTCGAAACCCATGCTCACCGCCAGTTTCCGGATCCGCACCGTGTCGAACAGGTCTTCCACCTGCGGCGGGATCGACCCGAACCGGTCGGCCAGCTCTTCATGGAACGCCGCCAGCTCTTCCTCGCTGTCGCAATTGTCCAGCCGCGTATACAAGGTCAACCGCTCCGTAATACTCTCCACATAACTGTCCGGGATCAGTATCTCCAGGTCGGTGTCGATCGTACAATCCTGCACATAATCTTCCTGCCGCGCGATCTCCTCCTTGAACAATTCCCGGAATTCGGTCCGCTTCAATTCCTTTATCGCTTCATCCAGTATCTTCTGATACGTCTCGAACCCGATGTCCACCATAAACCCGCTTTGCTCGCCGCCGAGCATATTACCCGCCCCCCGGATGTCGAGGTCCCGCATGGCGATCTGAAACCCACTCCCGAGATCTGTGTGCTGCTCCAGTGTCTGGAGTCGCTTGCGCGAGTCCGCCGGCAATGTGGCCAGCGACGGCGCCAGCAGGTAACAAAACGCCTTCTTATTCCCGCGTCCCACACGGCCTCTCAGCTGATGCAGATCGCTAAGCCCGAAATGATGCGCATTATTCACGATGATCGTATTGACATTCGGGATGTCCACGCCGCTTTCCACGATATTCGTACATACGAGCACGTCATACTTCCGGTCGATGAAACCAAGGATCCGGTCCTCCAGGTCGTTCCCCTCCATCTGCCCATGCGCATACCCGATACTCAGGTCGGGACAAAGAGCCTGTATGATCCCCGCCATCTCTGCCAGCCCCTGCACCCGGTTGTAGATAAAGAAAACCTGGCCTCCGCGCTCCGCTTCAAAATAGATCGCGTCACGGATAAAATCTTCGTTATACCCATGCAATTCCGTTTGTATCGGCTGACGATTGGGCGGTGGCGTATTGATGATGCTCAGATCGCGCGCGCCCATGAGACTGAATTGCAAGGTCCGCGGAATGGGCGTGGCCGTCAGCGTGAGACAGTCCACATGCGTCCGCAGCGTCTTGATCTTCTCCTTATGCGCCACGCCGAACTTCTGCTCCTCGTCGATGACCAGTAAACCCAGGTCCTTGAATTTTACGTCCTTCCCAAGCAACGCATGCGTCCCGATGATGATATCGACCTCGCCCTTCTCCAGCCGCCGCAACGTCTCTTTCTTGTCCCTTGACGATTTAAATCTGTTCACGTAATCCACCCGCACAGGAAAATCCTTCAGCCGGTCGCTGAACGTCTTGAAATGCTGGAAGGCCAGTATCGTCGTCGGGACGAGCACCGCCGCCTGCTTACTGTCGCAACAGGTCTTGAAGGCAGCCCGGATGGCTATTTCCGTTTTGCCGAACCCGACATCCCCGCAGACCAGCCGGTCCATCGGCGACGGCTGCTCCATATCTTTCTTAACATCGACCGTCGCCTTGCTTTGATCGGGCGTATCCTCATAGATAAAGGAGGCCTCCAGCTCCGTCTGCACATAATTGTCCGGTGTATGCGCGAAACCTTTCTCCGACTTCCGCTGGGCATACAGTTTGATCAGATCGAAGGCGATCTCCTTCACCTTCGTCTTGGTCTTCTCTTTCAGCTTCTGCCAGGCGTCGCTGCCCAGCTTGTTCACCTTCGGCGCCGTTCCTTCCTTGCCCGTATACTTCGATATCTTGTGCAGCGAGTTGATGTTGACATAAAGGATATCGCTGTCCTTATAGATGATGCGTACCGCCTCCTGCAGCCTCCCGCCGGATTCGATCTTCTGAAGACCGCTGTAAACGCCCACGCCATGATCGATATGCGTGACATAATCCCCCGGCTGCAGCTCGCGCAGCGTCCGGAGCGTGATGGCCTTATTCTTATTGTAGGCCTGCTTTACCTTGTATTTATGGTAACGCTGGAAGATCTGGTGATCGGTATAACAGGCGATCTTCAGATCCTCATCGATAAACCCCTCATGGATCGACAGCGCAACCGGGTTAAACGATATGGCGGCCTTCAGGTCATCGAAGATGGTGTGAAGACGTTCCAGTTGCCGGGGGTTCTCGGCAAAAAGATAGAGCGCATATTTTTTGCTTTCCAATGCCTTCAGGTCCCTGATCAGCAATTCGAACTGGCGGTTGAACGAAGGCTGAGCCTTCGTATGGAATTCAATGACGTCAACCTCTCCTGCCCCACCTGATGCCCCGAACTCAACCACGTGAAACCGGTCCAGTTGCTCCTCGATCTCCCGCGCCGTCACAAATTCCGCCGCCGTCACTTCATGCTTCTCCATCCTGTCCTCTTCGCCGTCCATACTGCCGTCCGCTTGCTGCAACCTCCTCCTCACGTCATGCCGCCCGGGAGCCTTCCGCTCCTCCGCCACTCGGCTTTCCTCCCGCAACCGCTCCACTTCCTTTTCATGCCCGATCCATAACCCCAGCTCCTCTTCCTGGATCGTCAAACGCTCACGCGTAAACGCCCGGTCCTCCATCCAGATGACCGTATTCTCGGGCACGAACTCCAGTAACGATATCTTTTCACCGGTGTCCGGTCTGTTTTCCACGTTGGGGATGATATTCACCTGCAACAACCGCCGTTCACTCAACTGGGTCTCGGGATCGAATATGCGGATGGAGTCCACATCATTGCCGAATAGCTCGATCCGGTAGGGCTTCTCATTCCCAAACGAATAAATATCCAGGATTCCTCCGCGCAAGGCGATCTGTCCCGGCTCATAAACAAAATCCGTTCGCTCGAAGCCCTTGCCGGCCAGCTTTTCCAACAGCCCATCCAGGTCGAGCGTGTCCCCGCTCTTGATGGAAATGATATTCCCCGAAAGCGCCGACGGCAGCACCACCTTTTCAAACAATGCTTCCGGGTACGTGACGATCAGCTTCCTATTGGTACCCCTGGCCGCCGTCAGGCGGGTGAGGGTCTCGGTCCGCAGCATGACATGGCTGCTGTTCAGCAGACGGTAATTCTTCTTATTCTTAAAGGAAGAGGGGAAATAGAAAAGATCCAGCGCGCCGGTCAGGCTTTCGATCGTATTGTGCAGATAAGCAGCCGCTTCCGCGTCCTCGCAAACCACCAGGTGGTTCAGCTGGCTGGTACTTTCCTGGCCGAAAATGGCGCTGATCACGAAGGCCGGGGCACTGCCCTGAAGGTTCTTGCAATACACCCGCCGGGGATGGGACATAAGAAGCCTGTCCGTCAGCTGAAAAAGACGGGGAGAATGTAAAAATGACGGGAGGACAGCGACCTCATTCATTCGGCCGCAAAGTTACAACTTTTCACCTTCACCCCCGCCTCCTCAACCAACCGATTCTTCAAAAAATCCTCCGCCCCCTCCGCCCTAACCATCAAAACCATCGAAATTTCCCGCCTTCCCCGCCGCCCTCCGGCCCACAGCGTCCAAACAATCGAAATTTCCCGCCTTCCCGCCGCCCTCCGGCCCCCTCAAAGCAACCGAAACATTAAAATTTCCGTAAATAAATCTTAATAAACGGCGGTATGATCGGACTCGACACTGCAATCCACCCGGGTCATCTTCCCGGGTAATACTGTTACGGGAGCAATATGGTTCTTCTCATCCCTGCGGGTGGCATAGAACAGGGCCCCTTTTTTAGTGAACACAGAGTATATCCCCGGCGGTAAAAGGATACGGAAACGACCGGAGTCGTCCGTATCGGCCTGGCGGACCATAGGTGTTTGCACTGCGCTGAACAGACCGGCGCCACCGGCAGGGGTCGCCTGATCCTGACCCGTCAGCCGGAACACGCAAATGGTGGCCCGGACACCGGCCGGAAGCCCGGGATGATAATGAGGAGAGGGCATATGGTTACCGGCGATCCGCCGGGCAACGCCTTCGATGCCCTGCCCTTCCTGGCCATTCGTTTGCAATGTCATCCATCCGGTATCCGGCGCCAGAAATCCCATGATAATAACCGTGATAATAAAGGCGCGAAAGTCCATAAAAACTGTAATTTTAGAAAGTTTTAATAAATAATTATGAATAACTGCAGGATCCCGTCCTTATACCTTCCCGCACTCCTACTCCTATTCGTACTCACCGGACTAACTGCTGACGCTCAGGTGATAACCAACACCCCGGCGCTGCAAAGAACCAGCCAGCAGCTGACCGCAAAGCACCTTGCCTTGCAACAGATGCTCACAAAGCTGGCCCGGGAGAAGGGGTGGCCGACGATCCTGCGGTACCAGCATGGCCGCCTGGCTTATCTTCATAGCATCGATTCCCGCGGCTTTCCCGTTTACGTCACGACCACGGATAACATCTCGGCAGCGACCATCCGCACCAATACCCTTTGGACCAACGGTACCTCAAAGTTAAACCTTACAGGTGGCACCAACCCGAATATGAAGGGCCGCATTGCCGTATGGGATGAAGGCCTCGTCCGGCCGACACATGTAGAGCTCACGGGCCGCGTCTCGCAAAAAGACGGCAACGGCACCCTCAGCGACCACTCCACCCACGTATCGGGCATCCTCATCGCATCCGGCGTCAACCCCGAGGCCAGGGGCATGGCCTTCGCCGCACAACAGCTTCAGACCTGGGATTTCGAAAACGACGAGTCCGAAATGGCACAAGCCGCCGCCGGCACGAGCGGGATCCTCGTTTCCAGCCACTCCTATGCCGATATCGCAGGCTGGAACTTCAACGATGCCGACAACCGCTGGGAATTCTGGGGTATGCCCGGCGACACCGTCGATATCAATTTCGGTCTTTACGACCAGGATGCCCAGATATGGGACTCCATCGCCTATAATGCCCCTTTTTATACCATCACCAAGGCGTCGGGGAACAACCCCGGCGAACAGGGGCCTGCCGTAGGCAGCACCTACTGGCGCAGGAATACCTCGAAACAGTTTGTCAATGCCGGTCCGAGACCCAGCGGCATCAGCAGCAATGCGGGCTTTAATACGATTGCCACCTATGGCAATTCGAAGAATATCATTACGATCGGCGCCTGCAATCCAATTTCGGGAGGCTACTCCAAACCGTCCGATGTGGTCCTGGCGGGCTTCAGCAGCATGGGTCCGACCGGTGACGGCCGCATCAAGCCCGATCTCGTAGCCGATGGGGTCAATGTCCTTTCCTCCATTTCCACGGCCGACAACGCCTACGATATTTTCAGCGGCACCTCCATGGCGACGCCCGCCGCAGCAGGCTCCTCCTTCCTGTTACAGGAATATTATTCCCGCCTCCACAGCGGGAATTTCATGAAAAGCGCCACCCTCCGCGGTCTGCTCATCCACACGGCCGACGAGGCCGGTGCTGCTCCCGGCCCGGACTATTCCTACGGCTGGGGCCTGATCGACATGCAGGCTGCCGCCGGCATCATCACTTCGGATAACACCGATCAAAGCCAGATGATCCGGGAAAGCTCGCTGACCAACGGTACCAAAGACGCCGAGACCTTCATCGTAACCGCCTCCGGTAAAACGCCCGTGAAGGCAACCATTTGCTGGACCGATCCCGCCTCCGCAGTCGCCAGCATACCGGTCAACGAAAAGAATTTCGCCGACACCGTTCGCAAGCTGGTCAATGACCTCGACCTCCGCATTACCGACAATACCAGCGGCAAAGTATTCATGCCCTGGATACTCGATCCGTTCAAACCTTCCAATGCCGCTACCAAAGGCGACAACATCCGCGACAACGTCGAAAAGGTCGAACTCAACGACAGCCTCATACCCGGCAGGACCTACACGATCGCCGTCTCGCACAAGGGCACCCTCCAACGCGGCACACAGGCGTATTCCCTGCTCGTCAGCGGAGTCGGCGGCACAACCACCTGCGCCAGCGCATCCACCAGTGGCGGAGCAAGCATCGACCAGGTGACGGTCAATGGCGTCAGCTTCTCGAGCGCCCTGGACACCTGCCGGACCTACACCGACAACAGCAGCGCCCCCCCATTCAATATCCCCGCGGGCGGCAGCGTCCCTTTTGCCATCGCCAATAGCAGCTGCAACGGCACCACCAACACAAGAGCCATTGCCATCTATATCGATCTCAATAACAACGGTACATTCGAGCCCGGCGAACTGGTGACCCAGAATGCAGCCCTCTCCCCCGGCACGTATAGCGGCACCATTGCCGTTCCGGCTACCGTGACCGTTGGCGCTTATGCACGGATGCGGATCATTGCCGAAGAAGGCGGCCTCCCAAATCCCTGCGGCACCTACGGAGCCGGCGAGACACAGGACTTCCGCGTCCATTTCACCAACCCGGTGAATGACGTAGGCGTCACCGCGCTGGAATACCCCACGATCACCAGTTGCGCCAATGACTCCCAGATCGTATCCATCCATATCCACAACTTCGGTTCCGTTCCGCAGGCCGGCGGCGTTCCCGTAACGACCGTAGTCAGCACCGGACCCACGACAATACTGACACTGACCGCCACCTGCATGGATAGCATTCCTGCCGGCGGTGAGGTCATCTTCACCTATAACAAGTCCTTCCCGACAGTAGCGGGCGCCTCTTATACCTTCGCCAGCACGACATCCCTGGCATCGGATGTCAATTCCGGCAATGACGCGGACACGGCTACCGTCACCATGGATCCCGCACCCGCCCTTCCGGCGGGTTCTGCTACCGCATGCGGTCCGGATGCAACCTCGGTTACCCTGCATGCGGGTGCCAAGGGAGACGATCTCGCCTTTTGGTATGACAGCCAGACCGCCACCCTGCCCATTGCGGCGGGGAATAACACGTCCACTACGGAGATCACCCCGAACAAGACCTATTACCTGGGTCTCAATGACCTCAGGGTCAAAGGCGGCGCGCCCAATAAAAATTATTTCGCCAGCAGCGTCGCCAATTTCGGCGGAGCCTACTTCCGCTTCTTCGGCAATTTCATGCAGTTCACCACCGGCGTACCGCTGACGATCGAGAGCGCCAAAATGTATATCGGCCATTCGGGGACCATCGACCTTACGCTCGCCCAGCTTGCCAGCTACAACAACAATACGGGTCAATATTTCTATCTGCCGATGTACACCACGACCATCAATGTGTATGCTACCACGCAGCATCCCGATACGGCCCAGCAGGTAAACGTTGCGGCGGGAGATAACACCGATACCGGCGCTACCTATCTGCTGAACATCCCCGTACCGACCCCGGGTAGTTATATCATCATCATCACCTGTAACAACTATGCTTCGGCGTTCCTCAATGCCAATATAAAGACCAATCCCTATCCGCTAACGATACCCGGCGTGTTCTCGATCACCGGCAACGACTTCCGCGATCTGGGAAAATCCGACAGCATCACATTCTCGCATAAGTTCTATTATCCGTTCTATAATATCGGACTGCGGTTGGACGGATGTCCCGCTCCCGGTCGAACGGTCGTAACCGCAACCACCGAAACAGGACCCACCATCACGCAACAGGGTAGCCAGCTCGTCAGCAGCATAGCGTCGGGCAACCAGTGGTACCTGAACGATAGCCTGCTCACCGACTCTACCACGCAACAGATACAACCCTATCTGCCGGGCACCTATTATACGACGGTGATCGATCCGAATACGGGCTGTGTGCTCAAATCGAATTCGCTGGTCTGGACGCCCGCCACCGGCACGCCCAACCAAAGGATCGGTCTCAAGGTCGGACCGAGCCCGGGCCCCGGCGTCATTCATGTCACCTTCTATATGCTCGACACCGGCGATCTGAGCATCGGCCTGTACGATATGCTCGGCCAGCAGGTGCTCCTGCAGGAGTACGGCGCCTTCACCGGGGTATTCAACCAGACGTTCAGCGTGACGGCGGCAGCAGGGGTCTATACACTGAAGATCATTCACGGATCGAACACCTATTACACAAGGATAATCATCAAGCACTAAGCACTATGCCCCAACCCTGGCAAACGGGAAAGATCATACGCATTGAACAGGAAGCATCGCAAACCAGGAGGTTCTGGATCGAGATACCCGCACAGAAATCCTTCGATTTCGAACCGGGCCAGTTCGTAACGCTCGATCTCCCGATCCATGAGAAGATAAACAAACGCATCCGTAGTTACTCCATCGCATCCTGGCCCAACGGCACCAACGTCATCGAGCTCGTGATCGTACTCCTCGAAGGCGGGGCCGGCACGAATTACCTCTTCAACCAATGCGACGTCGGCAGCGAACTGACCCTTCGCGGTCCGCAGGGCATATTCACGCTTCCCGACACGATAGAAAAAGATCTCTTCTTTATTTGCACCGGCACCGGCATCGCACCGTTCCGTTCCATGAGCAATCATATCCTCAATTATAACATCGCCCACCGGAATATATACCTGATCTTCGGATGCCGTAAGTTCGGGGATGCGCTCTATGGGCGGGAAATGGCAGAACTGGCCGGGAAGATCCCCAGCTTCCATTATATCCCCACTTTCTCCAGAGAAACGGCCGATCCGATGCAGCCGCAGATCCGAACCGGTTATGTACATGCCGTATACGAGGAACTATGCCGCTGCGATGGCGCGCCGCGACCGGCAAATTTCTTTCTATGCGGATGGAAAAATATGATCGATGAGGCTAAACAACGTATCCAGGCCCTCGGTTACGACCGGAAATCTATACACCAGGAATTATACGGGTAGAAATTCCGGCAGCCCTCTCATTCCCCGGGCCGGCCCCTGCCGCCCGGACATTACTTCGTCAACTTCTCTTTCGACCCCTCTTTGCCTGTGATCTTCATCGGTATCACAGGGATAGCCTGATCCTTCAAACGACTCTCCAACTCCACAAAAGCCCGCTGCGCGTCTAGTGTTTCACGGTTACTGTTCAAAAGGTCGGCTTCCAGTTTACTGATCCTTGCCCGCGCCTGCATCAATTTCGCCCTCGTAATGGCCAAACCCACGATTATCCCACAACTACCGGCAAGCAAAAGAACGATAGGGTTGATAATCCAGTCAAATGTGATTGACATGTTTTCTTAATTAATTTAAGGTTTTATGACGGAAGACGGTTCTTCAACGGGATTGCTGGTTTCCTCGGATATTGGGTGGTGGGGTCGATTACGAAACAGCGGTCTCAGCTCGGCCAAATATAGCGACAAATTAATACAAAATTCGAAACAAAAAACGTAATGTCTTATTTTATTTTATGCCAGGTGCCGGTTAACAATAGCCGCAACTTCGCTGATGGGAATTCTCTCCTGTTGCATACTATCCCGATGCCGTATCGTAACAGTACCGTCCTCTTTGGATTGCTGATCCACGGTCACGCAGAAAGGGGTTCCGATGGCATCCATCCGGCGATACCGTTTTCCGATCGTGTCCTTCTCCTCATAGAAACACCGGAATTGCGGTTTACAGGCTTCCATGATCTCCCGTGCGATCTCAGGCAATCCGTCTTTCTTGACGAGGGGCAGGACTGCCAGTTTCACCGGGGCCAGCCAGGCGGGGAACCGTAGCACGACGCGGCTGTCTTTCTTTTCCGCCGTGCTCAGATCCTGTTCTTCATATGCCTCGCTCAATATCATTAAAATCGTACGGTCGACACCTATGGAGGTTTCGATTACATATGGAACATAATTTTGATTGATCTCCGGATCGAAATACTGCATCTTCTTTTTGCTGTATTCCTGGTGACTCTTCAGATCGAAGTCGGTCCGGGAATGAATGCCTTCCACCTCCTTGAAGCCGATAGGGAAATCATATTCGATATCACAAGCCGCATCCGCATAATGCGCCAGCTTGACATGATCATGGAACCGGTATTTCGCGGCCGGAATTCCCAAACCCAGATGCCATTTCATCCGCGCCGCCTTCCAATGCTCATACCATTCTTTCTGCGTGCCGGGGCGGATGAAGAACTGCATTTCCATCTGCTCGAACTCCCGCATCCGGAAAATGAACTGACGGGCGACGATCTCATTGCGGAACGCCTTGCCGATCTGCGCGATCCCGAACGGGATCTTCATGCGGCCCGTTTTTTGCACATTCAGGAAATTCACGAAGATACCCTGCGCCGTCTCCGGACGCAGATAGATCTCGTTAGCCTCCTCCGATACGCTGCCCAATTGGGTGGAGAACATGAGGTTGAACTGCCGCACATCGGTCCAGTTCGAAGTGCCGCTGATACCGCATTTGATTTTTAGCTCTTCGATCAGCCGCTTCAAGCCGCCGAAATCACTCGCCGCCAACAAACCGTCCATCTGCGTCTGCAAGTTTTCCGCGTCATCTTTTTTCCCCTGGTTCTCCAGCTCCTCGATCCTCGCCTCGATCAGGTGATCGACCCTATACCGTTTCTTGCTGTCCTTGTTATCGATCATGGGATCGCTGAAGTTATCCACGTGACCGCTGGCCTTCCAGGTCGTGGGATGCATGAAGATGGCGGCATCGATCCCCACGATATTCTCGTGCAGCTGGGTCATGCTCTTCCACCAGTGATCCTTGATATTCTTTTTCAGCTCGCTACCCCACTCGCCATAGTCGTACACGGCGCTGAGCCCGTCATAGATCTCGCTGGAAGGGAAAATAAAACCGTATTCTTTGCAGTGCGAAATGATCGCCTGGAATCTATTGGTATCTGTTGCCATAGTAAATTCACCAGCCGCTTCCCGCGGCGTGGCGGCAAAGATAACCCCTGCAGGCCAGAAATTCGGCGCAAAATCATCATGCTGCCCTCCCGCAGCCGCCTGCCCTAACGCAACTTCTCATTCTCCCGGTGCCGCGCCGCATCCCGCAAATTCTTCTTATCGAAATTCTTCCCCAGCGCTGTAGTCAGATCGACGCCCGTCTGGTTGGCAATACAGATCAGTACCCACAACACATCCGCCAGCTCATCCCCCAATTCCCTGCCCTCGTCGGAAGACTTGAACGATTGATCGCCATACAACCGGCTCATCAGCCGCGCCACCTCGCCGACCTCTTCGGTAAGGATCGCCATATTGGTCAGTTCGCTGAAATATCGGACGCCCGAAGTCCTTATCCATTCATCAACCATTCGCTGCGCCTCCGCGATCGTCAGCGACCCCCGGTTATCCGTCTGCTCCTTTTTGTCCATATTGTGTCCCTTGAAGGTCTCCTAAAAATACGCATTGACCCCAACAAATCCGCCTTTGGATTACCTGTTTCGTACTCAGCATCCTCGTCCTCGTCGCGCAATGGAAGCTCTGCCAAAAGGCCGGGAAACCCGGTTGGGCCTGCATCAGCTCCCCTTTCCATCCCCCACCATCAGCTCCCCTTTCCATCCCCCACCATCAGCTCCCCTTTCCATCCCCAGCATCAGCTCCCCCTTTAAAAACGTGTGCGCGCCGCCCGTCATATACACCCGCCCGCGCTCGAGCGTACAATCCAGGTATCCCCGGCGGGCCGACAGCTGTATTGCGGACAATCTGTTCTTCCCCAACCGGCTCGCCCAATATGGAACCAGCATGCTATGCGCGCTGCCCGTCACAGGATCCTCATCGATACCCGACTGCGGAAAAAACCCGCGGCTGACAAAATCGATCCCGGCCTCCTCACCCGGAGCGGTCACGATGATCCCGCGACCCGGCGCAGTAGATAATTTCTTGAAATCCGGCTGCAGCATCTCCACCTCGGCCCGGCTATCAAGCACGACCAGGTAATCATAAGGCCCCTTGAACATGGGCGAAGGCGCAACATGCAAACCCTCGAAAAGGATAGCCATCGGCGCAGGATCGACGGCCTCCGGCGGAGTCTCGGGAAAATTCAGCGTGTATCTTCCCGGCCCATCACCACGCAGGACCTGCAGATCTCCCGCATGACGGGTATGAAATAGGATAGCATCCCCCTTATACCCAAGATGCGCGAATAACACATGGCCCGTAGCCAGCGTAGCATGACCACAAAGATCGACTTCCACCGTCGGCGTGAACCATCGGATCGAAAATCCCTTCTCCGCCGGCACGAAAAAGGCCGTCTCGGACAAATTATTCTCCATCGCAATCCGTTGCATCAGCTCATCGGGCAACCATTCGCTCAACGGGACCACCGCGGCGGGATTGCCCTGAAAAACTTTGCCGGCAAAGGCATCCACCTGGTAAATTTGCATAAGTATATGACTTGAAGCCTCCAAAGTTACCCGAATTGACCATGCACTTTCTGTATCAGATGCGGGTATTTTGGACAGATCAGATACAGTATCTCTACAGAATACCGTTGTTATTTTAGAACCGCAGCCGCAGGCGCAGGCGCAATCCGCAAAATCCAAACAGTTGCACCATGAAAATCCTCATCGTCGAAGACGAGATCGATCTTGCCCAAAGCATGGCTACTTACCTTAAAGGAGAAAACTACCTCTGCGAAATGGCGCACGACTGCCGCTCTGCGCTCGAAAAGATCGACCTCTTCGACTACGATTGCATCCTCCTGGATATCTCTCTCAGCGACGGCAACGGATTGACAGTTCTGAAAGAGCTGAAGGCTAACAATAAGGGCGACGGCGTCATCATCCTCTCCGCCAAAAATTCCATCGACGATAAGATCGACGGCCTCAACCTGGGCGCCGACGACTATCTCAGCAAACCCTTCCATTTACCCGAGCTCAACGCGCGCATCGCAGCGGTCATCCGCCGCCGCCGATTCGATGGAAATAAAACACTGGTGCTAAATGAGTTGACGATCGACCTCGTAGGCAAGACCGTCGTGGTTGGCCAGGAGCCCGTCGATCTCACCCGAAAGGAGTACGATCTCCTGCTGTACCTCGCCTCCAACAAGAACCGCGTCATCTCGAAGAACGCCATCGCCGAACATCTCTCCGGAGAACAGGCGATGAGCTACGATAATCTCGATTTCATCTATTCCCACATGAAGAACCTCAAACGCAAACTGCACCAGGCCGGCTGCGGCGACTATATCCGCTCGCTCTACGGCATGGGCTACAAATTCGAAGTGCGTAGTTAGTAGTTTCCTCATTCCCTGCTTTTACTATCAATAACGATAGTCACCGGCCCGTCATTCAGCAGCTCCACCTTCATATCCGCGCCAAACTCGCCCGTCAATACGCGCTTCCCCAGGTGCGCCCCCAGCGCTTCGATCATCCGTTCGTACATCGGCGCCGCGACGGCAGGCTTACTGGCACGTATATACGAAGGCCGGTTCCCTTTCTTCGTCGACGCATGCAGCGTGAATTGGCTCACCAGCAGGATATCGCCGCCCGCTTCCCTGACACTCACATTCATCACGCCCGCTTCATCATTGAAAATGCGCAGACCCGCGATCTTGCCGCACAGCCATTCGATATCCTCTCCGGTATCGGCGTCCTCGATGCCGACAAGTACCAGTAACCCATGACCGATCCCGGATTTGATCTTCCCATCTACTGTAACGGATGCCCGGCTGACACGTTGGATGACGGCTCGCATTTTTTGCGTGAAGATAACGATTCCTGCCAGGCGGCTATCAACATGCCGATCATCATCAGCGCGAGAAGGATGGTAGCCATCCATTGCACCTGCCGGCCAAGGTAATAGGACAACGGCCGGAAAAAGAAGCGGATGATATGACGGCCGGGCGCAAGCGAGAGTCCGCGCAACACATAGTTTGTCCGGATGATGGGCACCTCTTTCCCGTCGACCCAGGCCTCCCATCCGCGGTCGTAATAGACTTCGCTGAAGACTGCAAACTGCCTGCGCCTTGATTGGCTCACATAAGAGATCTGGTCATTATCGTTCTTCACCAGCCGGATATACCCCGTAGAGTCGACGGCAGTGTCCAGCCTCACCTTGCTGCTGTCCCTGGAAAACAGGATCGCCGTGTCCGCCGGATGGAATTTGGACAGCGAGTTCATAACGTCCTGGGCAGACCGCTCATACTTTACCCCCTTTACGAACCACACCGGCCCCAGCGAACCCTGGTTCCGCACGACCGAGTCTCCGCCGCCCTTCGACGGCTTTATGAAATACCGCGTGTTCAGCATATCGATGACCGGAAGACAGTTGGGGAAATTGAACAGCTGGTGGTTGATCAGGTCCTCATAGATCTTCAGCCTGGCGGCATGATACCCTCCGATGGAATTGTGAAAATAAGCCGTCATCGCCCCATACGTCAGCGCATTGGACATATTGTCCCTAAGATCGAAGACGCGAAAATATCCCTTGTCGGCCATGATCTCCTTGTCGGCATTCGTTGCCGAAAAGTTTTGCCGGTACTCGGCCCGTTCTTTATAATTGTCGTTATTGAGATAGTTGAGGTCCATGGAAAGCACGTCGGCGAAAGCCAGCACCCCCACGATGCTCAGCATGACGGCCGGCCGAATCCAGCGCAGGATATAGAGCGTGATGATCAGCGCCGCCGCCGCCACCAGGATGAGGCTCCTGATCAGGCTGTGAGCGAACAATTGCTGCCTGTCTTCCCGCAACCCCCTCAGGAATACCGAAACATAACCCACCGCCGCGTGCCCCTTCCCGGTAGCCCGGGCCAGCAGATCGGTATCCCAGCCACTGGAATAATTCAACTTGTAATAAAGGCCCCACAGGGCCAGGAACACCCCCCCGACAGCAAGCAGTCCCCACCGGTAGCGACGCCACACCGCACGTTTGTCTTCCGCGGTCACGATCCTTTGCAGCGTAAGCACGGCCATCATACAAAAAAGGAAGGTGGGCACCACCAGGATCATACTCGGCGCCCGGAACTTATTGTATAGCGGAAGGTACTTCAGGAGCAGCCGGTTGAAGGACTCGAAATAACCTCCCCAGCTCATCACGATCGTCAGGGCGCAGACGGCCAGTATCCACCATTTATGCCTGTTGTCGAGGACAAAGAAACCGCACAGCGCGAGCAGGATGATGATCGCCCCCACATAGGGAGGACCGGAGAACAGATCGCCGACGCCGCCCCAATAATAACGCGGTCCGCCCTCACCCACCAGTTCGGCAATATCGCTCGGCATATTGTCCAGCACCCGCACCGCCTTCGATTTCGTGGCGGGCAATTCCAGATCGCTGCTCCCGCCATAGATGTCCGGCACCAGCATTACGAACGGCTCCAGCTTGTACATACTGAAGTCGAATGCCGTATGTTCCCCGAGACCATCCTTGGTATAGCTGCCTTGCGGATCGGCCAGCTCGCTCCCGGCGCGGATGCTTTCTTTCGAACTGTCGAAGGTGGTGAACAACATCACCGCATTGGTTAGGATCCCGATACAGCCGGCCCCCAGCGCCAGCGCAACCGTCCGGACCAGGCGACGCGTCTCGCCCCGGCGAAGCCAGGTGATCGCATACCCCAGCATCAGCCCCACCGCAATGATCATCGTGTAGTAGATGATCTGCATATGGTTGAAACAAACCATCAACCCGGTGAATAAGGTGGTCAGCACGACCCCCATCCAATATTTCTTTTCGCAGATCAGGATTAGGGCGCCGATGACACCGGGGATCAGTGCAATGGATTGCATTTTCGTGTCATGCCCCACGGCCACGATCACGGCATTGTAGGTAGAATAAGCATAGGCCAGCCCGCCGATAATGCCGATATACGGCTTGATCCGCAGGACCATCGTCAGGAAATAAAAGCAGATGCAGGCAAGAAAAAAGAAGTTGGCCGGCTTTTTCAGATAGAACGTAAGAAGGCCATAGAAGAGATTGGGGATACTCACCGATTGGGAATCCATGGCGATCTGAAAAGCAGGCATGCCGCTGAACATGCTATTGCTCCATAAAGGGAAATGACCATGCGTCTCCTTATATTCAAAGGAATTATGCGCCATGCCCTGCCATTGCACCACATCTTCCTGCTGCAACACCTTGTCGTCAAAAGCCGGTCTGCAATAGATCACCGCCACGGCAAAGAACACAAACACCGCGCAGAGATGCGGCAGCATGCCCCTGAACAAATCCTTACTTATTATTTTCATGGTAAATACACTGGAACCCACTAATCCTCATAGCATAGGGAGTTGCAATTCCCGGACCATCCCGGCCCCCCTTTCTCCTTTTTTAATCTATCTTTAACTGGCGGTCATCCCTACCGCACCCTCCATCTAAAGTACCATGAAGATCGATATAACAAAAGAAATTGTTTTCCATACCGCCCGCAGCGGCGGTAAGGGTGGCCAGAACGTGAACAAGGTCGAGACCATGGTGGAAGGCTATTTCTCCATCCGCGATTCGGCCCTGCTGTCCGAACCCCAGAAATTACAGCTGGAAAGAAAATTTTCCTCCCGGATCAATTCCCGCGTCGCCACCCGCCCCTCCGCCGCCTCCAAAGAAAGACGCCTCGGCCAAAAGAAAAAGAACAGCGAGATCAAACAGGGCCGCCGCAAGTTCCGCGACGACAACTAGGCTTCCCCGGCCCGCCTCGCAGTCCCGGCTTCCCCATCCTGCCGCCAACCCGGTCCCGCCGCCCCAGGGTCCCGACACAAACCGTTTCCCCCTGCTGTTGCTCCTCCCCGCGCGTCGCCCCCACCCGCCGCGCCTCCCGAAAGGCCCCACCGTACTTCCCCCAAACACCAGACCCCGGTTTCCCGGGGTCCTACCGAACAGCGGATCCCGACCTGTCGACGGGATCGCTGCTGGTAACCTCACAAAGTTTAATGGAAATGGCGCATGCGTTGGAACTTCGCCCGCAACCTCCGTTGGAGCGTCGTTCTTGCTCTTTCCTCGGTTGCCTTGCAACTGCCTACGGTGGGAGTTTAGGAGCCCCTGCAAATTATTCTTCGTGAAAACCTCATAGGGCACCCAAATTTCCACCCTATTCCCGGACCCGCCTAGCGCACTCCTACTGAAAACCATAGGTATTTATACCGATTTATTCAGGAGGTTATACGTACCCCCGGTTTGGACGGAAATAGTAATTTGCCATTGATTCAATCACCTAAAACAGCTTCTTATGAAGAAGATCCAAAAGCCCAAAACCCCGGCAGCCCCCCTAACCCCGGCAACAACCCTGTCCTTTGCCATAGTTGTTCTCCTGTTGATCTGCGGTTTGGCCGGCTGCGGTCCCGGCGAAGGCCAGGAAAAAGGAAAAGCATTCAACGAGGATAGCGTACGGAACCACATCATTCCGGCCGGCCTCGCCCGGGAATATACGCGCAACTTCAGGTCCTCCATCGACAGCTTCGACCGCCATTGTGCCGGCTTTAAAGATTCGATGCAGTTTGGCCATGCGGAAGAATTCCCGGCCGATGTTTTCTATGCGATGCTCGCCGAACGCAATGAAAAGCAGGGCAGCGCCAAAGGGATCCGCATTTATTACGGCCGGGGTCCGAACGGGGAGATCAAGATGATCCTGGTGCCGGTGGACAGCCTTGGTAACGACATGATCGGGCGCATAATCGATCTGAACCGCAAACCTGCTCCCGGCACCGCGCATATCGAGGCCCTGACGACAGATTCCGGTCAGACAGTGGAACAAGGCCAGCGCTGCCCGCCTCTGTGCACGACTACCGGCGGCCTTAACCAGTAGTCAATGCCATGCGATCGCTTTCCGCCTTCTCCGAGTTCCTGATCAGTCAATCGATCTTGTTGCCATTCCTCGTCGGGCTGGTTCGCTTCCGCCGTCTGGGGTGGATGTACCAGCCCTTCCTGATCCTGCTCGTGCTGGGCGCGCTCAACGAACCGGCAAGCTACCTCTTCATCCGGAACATCCATTCCAATGCGATCCCGAATAATCTTTATGCCCTCGCGGAATGGATACTGATCGCCTGGCAATTCCATCGCTGGGGATTCATGCGCGCGCAACGGAAGCTCTTTGTTGGGCTTGTCGGGTGCGTCTCGTTGGTCTGGGTAACGGAAGACCTCGTCCTGGGACAGATCGCCACCTTCCCGCCCTACTTTCAGATATTTTATTGTTTTATTACCGTGCTGCTCAGCGTTAACAAGATCAATTTCATGATCACCTATGACGACCGGCGGCTGTATAGTAATCCGATATTTCTGATCTGTATCGGGTTTATTATATTTTTCATCTATAGGATCGTGTATGAATGGGCATACCAGACCAGCGTGCGCGGCAGTACCGATACCGCACTTTTCGTGATAATGCTGTTCGGTTATGTGAATGCCCTGACAAATATTACTTTTGCGATTGCGTTGTTGTGCATACCCCGCCGACCGCGATTCAGCCTCCTGACGTAGGTGGACGAGAACTTCGTTCTTTAATCTTAGCTGTCACCATGGTAACGAGCGTCCTGAATATCACCCTGTATGTTTCTCTGATTATAGCGATAATCATCATTTACTTCTTTGTGAGCATCATCCGCTATCACCGGCGCTATATGCGTCTGCAAAGGGAAAAGATCTTCGCCGAGATCACCATCCGCGAGAACGAACGCAAACGCATCGCCGGCGACCTCCACGACAGCCTGGGGCCCCTCCTGTCCGCTGTCAAGCTCAATATCGGCAGCGTCGACACCCTCGCTCCCGCCGATCGCGAGGTCCTCGAAAAAACCGGCCGCTATCTCGACGAGATCATAGGTTCACTGCGCCGCATCAGCCACGACCTCGTCCCCGGCATCCTCGAACGAAGAGGCTTGCTCGAGGCGATCCGCGAGTTCATAGCGCAGGTCGGCGCCAGGGGGTCCGTCAATATCCAGCTGTATGTCGTAAAGGAGATACAGGTGCCAAAAGAAAAAGAGATCCACATCTTCCGGATGATACAGGAGATCATCCACAACACCATCAAGCACGCCCACGCAGGCAATCTACAGATCGGCTTCAGCGAAGAAGGCGGCCATATCCTTTGCCTGACCAAGGACGACGGATGCGGTTTCGATAAGGAAAAAGCCCTCTCTCGCAGCAGCGGCCTGGGCCTCCGCAGCCTGGAAAGCAGATGCGAGATCCTTGGCGGCATCCTCCAACTCGACTCCGCCCCCGGCGCCGGCACCAACTATTTCATCAAAATACCGGTCAGGTAGGCTTCCCGCCCGCACCCACATCTTCCCCCTTGCCACATTCCCGCCAATACCCTAATTTTATCGGGATGAAAAACAGGATAAGTCTGGTCATTGCCGACGACCACGAGATCTTCCGCGACGGTCTGGCCCTCATGCTCGCAAAACAGGAGTCCGTCGAACTCGTCGGTCAGGCCGGCGACGGACACGAGCTTATCCGGCTGGTGGACGAATCCAAACCCGATATGGTCCTCACCGACATCAAGATGCCCCGCCTCGACGGTATCGCCGCAGCCAGGGTGCTGCTCGGACGCTATCCCGGTCTGAAGATCATCGCCCTCTCCATGTTCGAAGAAGAAGACCTCATCGTGGAAATGCTCGAGGCCGGCGCCCGCGGCTATCTGCTGAAGAATGCCGATAAACAGGAGATCATGGAAGCCATCCTCACCGTCGATGAAGGCAACATCTTCTACTGCAAACATACCACGGCCCGGCTCGCCTCCCTCATCGTCAGGTCCAGGTTCGACGCCGGCAAAAAAGCCCAGGGCCATCTGTTCAACGACCGCGAAAAAGAGATCATCCGCCTCATCTGCAAACAACACACCGCCCAGGAGATCGGCGATCTGCTTTTCCTCAGCAAAAGGACCGTCGAAGGCTACCGCACCCGCATCCTGGAAAAAATGGATGCGAAAAACACGGCCGGCGTCGTCATCTTCGCCCTCAAACACAGCATTATTAAAGAAGAGGAGATACTTTAACCGGTAAATGCCCGTTCTAAACTAATTTTGCAATTAATCGCCTCCGCCTGCCCCGCCCCCAAGCGCCGGCCGCCGCGGGAACCCCGATAAAACATTGATTTGAGCAGTATTAAAAAATTAGCAAACGAAACGATCTGGTATGGCGCATCTTCCATTTTCGCCAAGTTCTTCGTCCAGCTGCTGACCCCGTATCTTACCGCCGAGTTCAGAGGCTCCCCCGACTTCGGCAAGATGAGCCTTGTCTATGCTGCCACGTCATTCATAAATATCGGCGCTCTGTTCGGTCTCGATTACGCCTATTTCCGGTATATCGTCAAAAAAGAAACCCCGAAGAATCTCTATTCCACGCTGCTCATTTCGCTTTTCACCACGACCGCGCTCATCACTGCGTCGATCATCTTTTTCCGCGCCCCGGTGGCGGGAGCGCTCGATGTCGCGGCCCATCCCGGCTATATTACGCTCAGCGCTCTCATCATCGCATTCGACGCCCTCTCGGCCCTGCCCTTCGCCCGCCTCCGTCACGAAGGACGCCCACGGAAATTCGCATTCATCCGCATTTCGGGTATCATCGTCTATGTCGCGCTCGTCTTCTTCTTCCTGTCGGTCTGCCCCCGCCTGCTGAAGACCCATCCCAATAGCATCATCGCGTTCATCTATCAGCCCCGTTTCGGCCCCGTCGGATATGTGTTCATCGCCAATGTCATCCAGAATGCCTTCCAGCTGGCGCTGCTATCCCCGCTGCTGAAAGTCCGATGGACCTTCAACTTCCCGCTCTGGCGCGATGTGATGATCTATTCACTGCCGCTCACGGTCGCGGGCCTGGCCAGTATGATCAACGAGACCTTCGACCGCATCATGCTCGACTGGCGGCTGCCGCATGCGAACAACTATGCCGCTTACCAGGTGGGCATCTACAGCGCCTGCTACCGGCTGTCGCTCCTGATCACCGTCTTCATCCAGGCCTTCCGGATGGGCGCCGAACCCTTCTTCTTCCGTCAGTCAACTGAGCATTCCGCCCAACGCACCTACGCCCGCGTCATGAAATTCTTCGTCATCTTCGTCTGCGGGATCTTCCTCTTCGTCATGCTCTACATCGATGTGCTCAAATATTTCATCCAGGACCCGACGATGTGGGTCGGCCTCAGGATCGTGCCCATCCTGCTATTCGCCAATATGTTCCTGGGTATCTATTACAACCTTTCCATCTGGTACAAGCTCTCCACCAATAGCCGGCCCGGCGCATATATCACCCTCATCGGCGCTGGGATAACCCTGGTCGTGAACTACTTCTTTATTCCCATATTCGGATACATGGCCTCGGCCTGGGCCACCTTCCTCTGTTACGCAAGCATCATGGTGATTTCTTATATATGGGGCCAGAAGGTATACCCCGTCCCCTATGCGACGAGGAAGCTGCTGGCGTATATGGTGATCGTCCTGCTCGTCTATCTGGCCTTCCTTGGTCTCAGCACCATCTCCCGCAACCTGGCCTATCGCCTGGTGGTCGGAACGATCCTGCTTGGCGGCTACATCCTTTTCATCCTGCGCGTCGAACGCCGCGAGTTCCGGCGGCTGCCCGTGATCGGCAAATACCTCGGCGGCGGACCCGCAACCGCTTGAGTCTCAGACCCGCAGCCCGCACATCCTCTCACCCGCGGCCCCATCCACGATCCGCCTAACCCCGCGCCGCACCCCCCCAGCCAGCGCTCACACCCGCACCCCTGCCAAAAACGGGTTGTGCCTCTTCTCCCACCCTATGGTCGTCGCCTCCCCGTGCCCCGGATACACCACCGTATCGTCCGGCAACGGCCACAACTGCTCCCTGATACTCCGCAGCAGCGTCGCATGATCCCCCCCACGCAGATCCGTCCGCCCGATACTTTCCCGGAACAATACATCTCCCCCGATCAAAAAACCCTGCTCCGCACAGTAAAACCCGACACTGCCCGGCGAATGCCCCGGCAGGAACAGGATACGCAAACGGTCCTCATCTAACACAATCTCCTGCCCCGGCACCAAAAACACATGCTCCCCCCGGTAATTCTCGAACGGCATACCCCACTCGAGGCCCATTTGCGGCGCCAATGCCAGCACCGGCAGCTCGTTTTCGTGGAGATGAAGGGGTAAGTCCCAGGTCTCATGCACGAACTTGTTCCCGAACACGTGATCGAGATGACAATGCGTGTTGAGCAGGAACCGGGGGCTTAATCCTTGCTGTTCAATAAATTCCTGCAATTCGGCACGTTCATTGCCGAAATAACAGCCCGGATCGATGATGACGCAGGCATCCTTTGGCCCGGATAACACGTATGTGTTTTCTTGTACAGGGCTGAAGACGAAAGACTTTACGGCTAACATAACCAATCATTTTGCACCCAAAATCTATTTCACCGGTATTTTGGATTGTTATAACTTTAAAAATTTAAAGGGCAGCAGGTATGCAATCTCATCAAGCTAGGCTGAAGTCACATCGATTTTTCCTTCCAATATTCGCAGTTCTGCTTTTCTGTACCGGCTCCCTCAGGGCACAGGTGAATACGGTTGAATTCGGCAAAAACCGGCTCCAGTTCAAAAAATTCAAGTGGCAATATTACCAGACTACCAATTTTAACACCTACTTCAGCCAGGGCGGACAGGACCTTGCCAAATTTGTGCTGCAAGAGGCGGAAAAGGACCTTCCCGGCATTGAAAAATTCGTCGAATACGGATTGCAACGCCGGGCGAACATCGTCATTTACAATTCGTACAATGACATGGAACAATCCAACATCGGCCTCAGCCTGGACTGGCAGACGACAGGCGGCATCACGAAGTTAGTAAATAACAAGATGGTGGTCTATTTCAATGGCGACCACAACAATCTCCGCATCCAGATCAGACAGGGCATAGCCCGTATCCTGGTCGAAAACATCCTCTTCGGCGACGACCTGGGCGAATTCGCCGCCAACCAGGCCCTCCTCGACCTGCCACAATGGCTTACAGACGGCTATATCGAATATGTCGCCGAAAACTGGAACACCATACTGGATGACCAGTTGAAGTCGGCTATGCTATCCGGCAGGTATAACAATTTTTACCAGTTTGCATACGAACGGCCCAACCTCGCCGGGCACGCCTTCTGGTATTACCTGGGAGAAAAATATAAGAAAGAGAACGTCACCTATTTCCTCTATCTGGCCCGGGTCTACCGCAACCTCAACAACGCCTCCCAGCGCATCTGCAAAAAGAAGTTCAAGGAAGTCCTCAAGGATTTCATGGCCGAACAGGAGGACAAATACGAAAAAGACATCCGCGGACGCCGCAACTTCCCGAAAGGCCAGATCTCGGTTACCGAAGACGTCAGCCCTAACAAGGATTATTTCCACTTTTCGCCCAATCCCCTGCCCAAAAGCCAGGATTATGCGGTCGTCGAATACCGGCGCGGCAAATATTATGTGAAGCTTTACCAGAATTATATCAACGAAACGGTCCTGCTGAAGGTCGGGACCCGCTCGCTCGAAGAGCAGATCAACCCGCACTATCCCCTGATCGCCTGGGACCCCAAAGGCACCCGCCTGGCAGTCATGTACTGGTCGCGTGGCCATGTGAAGCTATTCGTATACGACATCATCAAACGGTACAAGACCTCCATCATCGAAACTCCCGGCGAACAAAAAGGCAAGCCCGGCGCAACCCTGGAGGCGGCGAAAGGCGAAGCCCAATACGCCGAGGTACACGAATTTCCCAATTTCCAGCAGGTGCAGGACATGAAATACATGCTCAACAGCCATACCCTGCTGCTTAGCGCAGTCCTCAATGGGCAGTCCGACATCTTCACCTACGACCTCGACAAGGGTACCTACAAGCAGATCACCAACGATGTCTACGATGACCTCGACGCTACCTTCGTCGCCTTCCCGGGCAAGACCGGCATCATCTTCTCCTCCAACCGTCCCTCTGGCATGGCTCCCAACAAGGACACCGTACTGCCCTCGAACTATCATTATAACATCTTCATGGTCGACAACTGGAACGAGAACGAAGGCAAACAGATCTCCCAGCTGACGCACCTCAGATTCGGCGACGCGCGCTATCCCATGCAATATAATGTGAGTCACTTCACTTTCGTCAGCGACGAGAATGGTATAGCCAACCGCTATGCCGGATTCTTCACCACCCGCCGCGCCGGTCTCGACACGGTCTACAAAATAGGTGACGAGCTGCTGCATAACCCCGAGCCCGCAGCCCTGGATTCCATGCTCCGGGCGCAGGGCAAGACACAACCCGATACTTCCTATGTCTTTGCCATCACCAACGACTCGTCCTACATCTTCCCCATCACCAATTACCAGAGCGGCCTGGTAGAGACCAAGAGCGCCGGCGACAACGGCCAGGTCAGCGAGGTCCGCCAGGAAGGCGATACGAAATTCCTATACAAGCTGAAAGTAGACGAGACCGCCCTGCAAAGACGTAACATCAATGCCCGGATGACCGACTATCGCAAAAAGACCGTAGAAGAAGCCCGCATTTCCGGCGCAAGCATACTCAGACCCGTGGCCCCGCCAAAACAGGACACCAGCCGCCGTCAGCCCAGCGGCGACTTCTTCGAAAGTGAATTCGATAAGGATAAAAGAGACAGCGCCAACCGCCGCCAGGTGAATACCAATCCCTTTGCCCTGCGTCCAACCGCGCAGGCGCCCCGCGAAGAGCCCATCCTGCATAAAGCAAGGTTGTTCGATTACAATCTGAAATTTTCAGTGGACAATTTCACCGCGGGTTTCAACAATGACGTCCTGATCAGCAAATACCAACCCTACACCGGCTCGCTGCCCATCAACCTCAGCGGCCAGGACGCATTCAGCGGCATGCTCAAGGCCTCCGTTTTCGATCTGTTCGAAGATATCCGCTTCACCGGCGCGATCCGCCTCCCTTTCTTCGGCAGCGGCGAAACCCAAAGCCAGGTCGCCGCACCCGACGGCGCGGTCTTCCAACCGGGCAATTCTTCTTTCTTTGACGGCGCGGGTGAATATTTCGGCCGGATCGACTACCTCAAGCACCTCTTCGACTACTCGTTGATCTATTACCGGTCCACCCAGACGGGTAATTACCAGGACGCCAAGCTGGGTTCGGCCTATCCCTACGATGCCAAGGCCTATACCAACATGTGGCAGTTCATCATCAAGTATCCCTTCGACAAAGTGAAAAGCCTCCGCATATCGGTTGGCTACCGGATGGACAAGATACAGATCCGCCCCGATATAACAGGCTTCCCACCCATCCCACCCATCGATTCGGTCGGATTGACGGCTCCCGCACTGGGCAAACAGAATTATGGCCTGCTGCACGTCGAATATGTCTATGACAACACCCTGCTGAAGGCCACCGATATCTGGAACGGTCTCCGGTACAAACTGTATGTGGACGTGGACCCGCAGCTGAATGGCGGCGAAGGTACGGGCGCAGGCAAGTATACCTACAATTTCGGCTTCGACGCCCGTAACTATGTGCCCATCTACCGCAACTTCATCTGGGCCGTGCGCGCAGCCGGCGACTTCTCCTGGGGGAATAGAAAGATCGTCTATTATCTCGGCGGAACGGATGGATGGCTCTTCCCCAGGGCCGACCAATTGCCCCAGCCACAGGACCCGAGCTACGCCTTCCAATCGCTGGCGGTCAACCTGCGCGGCTTCAACCAGAATATTACCAATGGCAACAACAACCTCGTCATCAATAGCGAGCTTCGCCTGCCCGTATTCACCACGCTCTTCAACAAACCCATCAACAATGCCTTCCTGCGCAACTTCCAAATCGTGCAGTTCTTCGATCTCGGGACGGCATGGAATGGCCGCTACAATGGGCTCAAGCGGCCCGAAGTCACCTACACGAGCGACTCTTCATCGAACTTCACCGTCCGGATCAAAGCCGGCGGGATAGGCCCGTTTGCCTGCGGTTACGGCTTCGGCGCGCGGAGCACGCTGCTGGGCTATTTCCTGCGCTTCGACGCGGGCTGGCAAATGAATACGTTCTTCAAGAACAAACCCATCCTCAACGTCTCGATGGGCGTGGATTTCTAGCGAGCCGCCCCTTTTCTCACACCCCCCGCGCCCCAAACACCCATCTTTTCCTACGCGCACCCCGCGCCTTTTCTCACCCACCCCCAAATAAAAATTGCCGGTAAGCACTATGTCTTACCGGCATCGCATCGCACAAATAGCCCGCGTCACTTATTCAGTCGCTTCTTCATTCAATCAGTCACTTCTTCTTTGGCCTGGACGTTGATACCGTTCTCAGCTATGCGGGTTAGCAGATTGTCTGCCTTCTTCTCTTCTGCCAGTGTAACGCTCAATATCTCCGCGGCATCCGTGAATCCCAGCGTCCGGGCCAGCTGAACCAGACCGCCATAGGTGGCGATCTCATAGTGTTCGGTTTTCTGACCCGCGAAGATGAGACCCACGTCCCTTTGAGCGGTGTTCTCTTCCGTTTCATCGATGATCTCTTCGCCCTCGTCTACGATCCCGGAAATGGCGTGACACTTCTTGGCATGCGCCGGCACGCCGATCATGTCGAAGACCTTCTCTATCCTCGACACGTGATTTTTCGTTTCCTGACAATGGCTGTTGAATGCCTGCCGCAGCTCAACCGAACTGGCAGCCTCCTCGAGTTTGGGAAGGGTGTTGGCAAGCTTCTGTTCGGCCCAATACATATCCTGCAATTGGTCGACAAAGAATTCCTGCAATCTGGATGTTGTTCCCATATAGACTCTTTTCACAACATCCTTAAATTATCGTGCCACGCCCTGTACCGCCATTCCCGTCCATTCCCCACCCCAGCCGGCTCCTCCTCTCCTCAGCCCGCGCCACACTTCATGCCGTCTGCCATTTGATCTTCCTCGATGCCTGCATGACGATCGCCAGCGTGACGAATAGCCCGATACTGCCCATCAGGAGCGCATAATCCTGCAATTGGATCAATATGAAGATGAACCCATACTGCACCGCCAGCAGGAAAACGATGAACACCGCGATCTTCCTCGAACGCAGGATACTCCCGACATACCATCCGATCAGCCCGATGGTCGCCACCGCCGCCAGCCCGTACGCGGCATTGAAACCGAGATATTCGGACAGCGAGAGCAACAGCGTATAAAAGATGCACAATGCAAAGCCCACCAGCACATATTGCAATGCCTGCATCGGCAGATTATAGATCCACTCGATAAGTAAAAAAGCTGTAAAAGTCAACAAGATCACCAGGATCGCATATTTGACGCTGCGCGTCGTCTGCTGATAGGCATCCACCGGCACGATCAGGTCAACGCCAAAACCCGAAGCAGCCAGCTCGTATGTATTCTGCTTCCATTGCTGCGGGAATTTGCGATGCAGCGCGATCACGTGCCAGTCGGCGACAAAACCCTTATTTTGTACCGTCCGCACATCGGGTAAAGCACTGCCCGTAAAGCTGGGATTGGGCCACGACGAGGTGTCGGATACATTTGTCTCTTTACCAACCGGGACAAATAACAGATCGCCCGATCCCTTCATCCTCACCGTCATTGCGAACTCCAACGGTGATCCCGCGGCAATCCCCGTCCCTCCCGCGTTCCCCGACCCTCCGGCATTCGCCGACCCTCCTGCATTCGCCCCCGCCCCGGCCCACGTACCCAGGTCTGGCAGATCGGCAGTCAATGCATTCCCGAATTGTTCCGTCGATTTCAAACCCGAAGCCAGCGGCAGTCTTGCCCCACCGCCCGGCGCGCCCGGCGCCCCGATATGCATGACCACATCCTCGTTCAATCCCTGGATATCGCTGATGTCGAAAAAAACGGTCGCCTCTTTCCATAACATGCCGTCACGCGCAAGACCCAACTCTTCCAGACGCAATCCATCGAACCGGCCCCGGATATCCAGCTGTGTCGTATAGACGATCACCTCGTAGATACCCCGGTAACGCTTTTCGGGTACGATGTTCGAATGGATATCCAGCTTGTCGGGCAGAAAATAGGCCCAGCGCTTCGTCCTGGTATATCCGCCGGCGCCCGGAACGCTGTCGTAATACGGAACGCCGATGACGGGGCCCGTTACGGTTTGCGACCCGGCCCACCGGGATCCGATCTCGGCTACTGCCTGCCGCTCGCGATCCTGTCTTTCCGATACTAGATTTTGGATAAAGGCGGTGGGTATCAGCAGCAGCAGGATCAGCGCGCCGACAAGACCGCTCTTGAACAGGGTCCGGAAATTTTTCCAGATACCGTTAGTGTTGATTTCCATGTTTGGGTTTTTGTATATGTATTCGGCGGCCGCCCCTCAGGCGAGCGCGCGGCTCAGCTTTTTCAGCATGATATAGACCAGGCTGAGCAGTATGGCATAACATAGGATCATATCCCACGCGGGCCGGTTACGCAGCGGATGGATGATCATGCCGGCGATATCTTCCACCAGTTGAAAGGGGTCCGAAATAATATCCCAGGAGTTATAACGCAGATACCTGCCCGTATAGACGCCCAGCGCGCTGAGCCCGATGACCGGATAGACGAAGAGCGCGGTGGGATAAGGCAACGGTACCCGTAGCCGCCGGCCAAAAAGAGCGGCCGCCAGCCGCTTGTTCTCCAGCAGCCTTTCCATCTGCCTGAGCGATAGCACACCCAGCACGAGCCCGTTCCACGCAAAAGAAAAGATCATGGCCAGGTCGAACCACTCCGGCACGCGCGGGTTGCGGCTGTCATGCAGATGGAACAGATCGGTCAGCATGTAAAAGGCGTTGGGGAAAAAGAGCAGCCATACCAGGCAGACCGCTACCCATCCCCATTTTTCTCCCGGTCTCCCGCTCAACCGCCCCCTCTTTTCTTCCAACCGTCGGCCCAGCCATCCCGACAACATATAGGGCACATATCCCAAGAAGAGGTTCCATATCATAAAGACGAACAACACGCTGTGCGCATGGACCATCCGGATGATAACCACCCCGCAGCTGAAACACATCGAACAGGTGAGCAAACGGTCGGTCTCGTTGCGCAGGAACCACCGTCGCCAGGCCTTTTCCACCGATACAGGATAAGATATCATAACTTAGGTATAAAGATGAACGATCCGGCTATGATGGCCACGATGGCAGCCACCAGCACCGCACCCGCGGCAAGATCCTTGATGATCTCGATCTCGGGATGTCTGTCTTTCGTAATGTGATCCGCCAGCCGCTCGACTGCCGTATTAAGCAACTCGGCCACCCAGACCATCCCGATCACGACCGCAAGGATGGCCGCTTCCGTCGCGGAAACCTCCAGCACTCTGGCGATGATGACGACCAGGATCGTAGCCACGAGATGAATACGCGCGTTGTGCTCGTGGTTGACGAACCGCCGCAGCCCCGCAATCGCATAGCGAAAACTCCTTAACCGCGCCTGCATCGAGAATTTTTGTCTTTCCATAAAAAAATCAATTTTTCGTTTTCCGCCGGACCCTTTTCCGTCGGCCCCTTACGCGATCGCCGGGAACGGCGACAATGGCCGCTCCGACCCACCCCCGTTCTTCCCCACCTTCGACAGGATCGCCTCCAACAGCGGCAACATCTTATTCAGCCCTTGCGTCTTGATCAGGAAATTCCACATCGGCTCGAACTTCTTCCATCCTCCCGCATACGCAAAATGCTTGATCATGTGTTTGAGATGATCGTGCCCCGCGCTCGCCCGCCAGATGTTGCTCCAGGAATAGAACGACCGGTATGCGGCATCATAACCCTTTTTCAGCTGGTCAGCCGTGAGACCGACAGTCTTATATACCACCTGTCGCGTGTCATACCGGTCCCAGTTGCGGTGGAGTATCCTGCCCTGCGCCTCCATCTCTTTAAAAAGACGGGTACCGGGATAGGGGGTCAGTATATGGAAGGTACACGTTGTCAGCGAATTCCTGACCGCCCATTCCACCGTCCGCCGAAATACGTCCGGGTCGTCGGCGTCCAGCCCGAAGACGAAGCTGCCGTTGATCATGACGCCCAGCGAATGCAGCCGCCGGATGGCTTCTTCATAATCACGGCCGATATTTTGCCGTTTGTTGCTCTGCACGAGGTTGCCCTTGCTCAGCGTTTCAAAACCGATGAAAACACTGCGCAATCCCGCATCCGCGGCCTTCTCGATGAGGTCGCCCCGTAGAATGGCATCGATCGTGGACGCGCCCTGGAAAACACGGTCCATCCCTTTCATACCTTCGAACAAACCGGTTGCAAACCGTTGATGACCTAACAGGTGGTCATCCAGGAAATACAGATGTCTCCCCGGAAGCCGGTCGATCTCTGCCAGCGCGGAGTCGACCCGTTGCGTATAGAACGAACGGCCGCCTTCAAAGAATGCATCTTTATAACAGAAATCGCAGTGATGCGGACACCCGCGCGAGACTACGATCGAGTTGGGCACCAGGTAAGACGCGCGTTTGATCAGATCGCGGCGTATCGGCGGGATACCGGCGATATCACGTTCCCTGTTGCGGTAAACCGCGGCCGGACATCCCGCCCGGAAATCGTTCAGGAACTGCGGCCAGCTGTCTTCGCCAGGTCCCAAAAAGATACTGTCCGCATGCGCCGCAGCCTCGTCCGGCAGCGACGTAACATGCAAGCCGCCCAGGCAAACATAGGCGCCCCTCGCGCGATAATCGTCCGCGATCCCGTAGGCCCGGAACGCATTGGTGATGTACACCTGTATCACGACCAGGTCGGGCTCATCGTCCAGCCGCAGCTCCTCGACATGTTCGTCCTGCAGATCGATGTGGTCATCGGGCGCGCAATAGGCCGCCAGGGTGGCCAGCCCCAGCGGCGGAAACAGCGAGTATTTGATAGGGCGCCAGAATGGGCTTTTCGCTTCGGTTAGCGCCGGCAGGATCATTTTGATCTTCATATTCCCGCGCCCTCCCACCGCAAATGCTCCACGAAAAGGTAGGCAGCCAACCCCAACAGAAAAAGAATGCCTTGCAGAACGACGGCGGTATTGAGCCAGTTCTTTCGTAATCCCAATTCCACATCCGGTCCTATCCGGCCCGGTACGATCCTCACCTTCAATTGCGCCAGTGCGTTGAACAACACAGCCACGACCAGGCAGCCGATCATCCACTGCGTCTGCTGAGCCAGATACACATACATCCACTTCGATCCGAAGCAGATCCGCTTGACGGCGATCAGCCCAAAAACCGCGGCCGGCAATAGCAGCGTCACACCGACGAGCCCCGATGCCAACTGCCGAAAAAAAGATACACGTATCATAGTTGCATTTTTAGTCATTTGCCTCCCCCCCCCCCCTTCCCGCCTCGCCCCTCCGCCAGCTTCCCTCCCACCGCCAATCCAAAAAGCGCCACTTCCCTCCCCCCAGCCATCGCTAAAAGCGCTTTGAATTTCAAAGTGCCAACACCTAAAAATAGGCGGTTCCCCGCCGCCCTCATCCCCCCGGCGCCCTATCCCTTACTCACCCCCTTGATCATACTCTCCAGCGCCTCGATATGTTCCTTGAACGCCTTCTCTCCCGCCTTCGTGATCGAATACGTCGTATTCGTCTTCCGCCCGATAAACCCTTTATGCACCTTGATGAATCCATTTTCTTCCAGGTTGATCAGGTGCGAAGCAAGGTTCCCATCCGTTAGTTCGAGCAGTTGCTTCAGATCGTTGAAGCTGACCTCCTCATTCATCAGGAGGATGCTCATTACCCCCATCCGGATGCGGCTGTCGAATATCTTGTTGAGGTTTCCGATCGGATTCTTCATTTTCTCTCGTATTTCCACCACATGATCAGGCCATATATGATATGCAGCACCCCAAAACCCGCCGTCCAAAAATACAACCCCTCATGCGGAAAATACATGCTGACGCATCCAAGAGCGATCTCCAGCAGTCCCAGGTAACGGATATCGGTCAGCGTATATTTGCTCGCATTGACCAGCGCCAGACCGTAAAAGACCAGACAGGCCGGGGCAACATAACTCCAGTCCGAGTGCACCAGCAAACCCAGCACGAAAAATCCTCCGGCAACCAGTGGAATAGCCATGTTGACTGCCAGCTTCTTAGAGGCATGATCGAGAATGGGCAGCCGGCTCTTGCGGGCCTTCCGCCACGTGAACAAGGTCGCAGACGCCAGCGCGGCCACCAGCACCATCACCGCCAGCCCGATCAGCTTCCATTTCAGTTCGCCGGCCCCGTCGTGCATATATCCGTAGCGCGAAATATAACCGTTCACGCCATAATAGTCAATGATCCACCCATGCGCCACCCACGCTCCTATCAGGGCACAAACCCCCGCGCTGACGCCGCTGAGGCCGCTGAGAGAAATGAAACGGGAAGACCGCTCCATCATTCGCTTGATATCCTGCAACGCCTCCAGGGATTGCTCAGCCGGGCTTTGATTGCTCATAAAAGCACTTTGAAACACAAAGTAAGGGGGAATTTTTAATCTCTGCAAGTATTTTCGATTTTTTTTCTTTTATTGTGTAAACAAACCCCTTGCAATGGAAAACGATCAATCCCTCATCCAGATGCAGCTGGATTATGACGGCGGCCATATTCTCCACGAAACCGTACGATGGTCCCGCTTCCTTTCTATCGTTGGTATAGTAGCGCTATGCTTCTGCCTGCTCATGTTTGCCCTGGTTGGTACAGCGCTCCTTGGAGTAATCTCCAAACTGGCTCCCGGGATCGAAGAACTGGGCGGCCTGGCAGCCGGCATTCTCATCGTCGTCGTCCTGGTATTCTTTGCGATCCTCGGTGTCCTGGTATATATGCTTTACCGCTTTTCCACATTGACACGCAGGGGCATAGACCACCAGGACCAGACCGCTTTTGCAGCGGGAATGAAGTGCCTGAAGACCTATTTTCTCGTATCCGGCATTCTCGCCATCCTGGGCCTGCTGTTCAACATAATGTCATTAGCTAAATTATTTTAATCCAGAAGTCATGGAAAACGAACAAATACCCCCGGCATCCCCTTCGCTTGATAATTTTTTCAATATTTCTTTCGACACCGCCACGAGGGCTCAGGTCAGACAGGCCGCGGTGTGGGCGAAAATTTGTGCCTTGTGCGCATTTGCCGGCTACGCTATCGCCCTGATCGTCGCTTTTTTTGGCCGGCTCAGCAATCTGACCGATATCGAAGGCGCGCAGCTCGGCGCCTCCTTCCGCAGCGGCAGTATCCTCGGCGCCATCCTGTCGGCGGTGATCGGCGTATTCATCAATTATTTTCTGTACCGCTTTGCCGTCTCGACGATCAAAGGGATTGACGCCATGGACAATGTCGCGACCAACGATGGATTTAACCACCTCCGCAGGTATTTCAGGATACTCGGCATCCTCATCATCATCGCACTTTGCTTTCTCGTTCTCGGCATTGGCTTCGGCATCATGGCAGGCGTGAACCGGTACTAAAGGCTTTCCGCTCCGGTACCTGCTGCAATAGTCCCCACCCTACCTCACTACCCTCGCCATCGCCCTGACCGGAAAGGTCCCCACCCCCTTGAATTTCGGCGGGATCGCACTAAACACAAACCCGTCGTCCGGCACCAGCCTCAGCTCGCACAAATGCTCCACGATCAGTATCCCCGCCCCCAGCAACGTCGTATGCACAGGGCGGCTCCGACCCGAAGTATCATCGATATTGTGCGAATCGATACCCACCAGCCGCGCGCCGCCATCCCGCAGATACACCGCGGCATCCAGCGTAAGAAAAGGATGCCCCGAATAATAGGCCTCTGTATTCCAATGCACATCCCAACCCGTATGGATCAACACCGCGCGACCGCGAACTTCATAACCCCGAAACTCATCCGCAGTAACAGCCAGACGCCGCGCGTAAGGCACGCGAATGACCGTCCCCGGTAGCTCCGCTATCCGCTCCAACCCTACCTCCGACAGGTCCTGCCCGTCTTCGAACCGATGAAAAGGAACATCGATATATGTCCCCGTATTCGCTACCATATCGATCCGCGCGATCTGGAACTCCGTTCCCGGTTCGTACAGCTTCCGCGATTCCTCCCTGCTCAGATAATCGCAGATCACCGGCGCCGGCAGCCCTTTATAGGTGACCAGCCCGGATTCCACCACGTGACTGACGTCGATCAGATGAGGTCCATCCATAATAAGTAATTATTTAACCGCTAAAACTACGCAATTCTGCAGATTGAACTATCTTTCGACAAACATCTTACATGCCGGATCCTTATATCCTCTCCCTCGATCAGGGCACGACGAGCTCGAGAGCCATCCTCTTCGACCACAACGGCCGGATCCAGCAGATGGCCCAAAAAGAGTTCCGCCAGTTCTATCCCCAACCCGGAAGAGTAGAACACGATCCGGAAGAGATCTGGTCATCCCAATACGGCGTGATGGCCGAGGTGCTGGCAAAAGCCGGCATCACGACCGGGGATATCGCCGCCATCGGCATCACCAACCAGCGCGAAACCGTCGTCGTCTGGGAACGCAGCACGGGAAAACCCATCCATCCTGCCATCGTCTGGCAGGACCGCCGGACAGCCGCCTTTTGCGACGAATTGAAAACACGGGGACTCAGCCCGCTCATCCGCGAACGTACCGGCCTGGTCATCGATGCCTATTTCTCCGCAAGCAAGCTCAAATGGATACTGGACGAGGTCCCCGGCGCAAGAGCAAAGGCCGGAAAAGGCGAACTCGCCTTCGGGACCATCGATACCTGGCTGGTCTGGCGGCTCACCGGCGGCGCCCTTCATCTCACCGACACCACCAATGCCTCGCGCACCATGCTCTTCAACATCCATACGGGAAAATGGGATGACGATCTGCTGCGCCTCTTCGATATCCCCGCGGCCGTTCTGCCCGAAGTGCGGTCCTCCAGCGAGACCTATGGTCGCACCGCCAGCATCATGGCCCCCGGTTCCCCCGGAATACCCATCGCAGGGATCGCCGGCGATCAACAGGCAGCACTCTTCGGGCAACTCTGTACGCAACCCGGCATGGTGAAAAATACTTATGGCACAGGCTGCTTCCTGCTAATGAATACCGGGACGAAGGCCGTAGACTCCAGTAACCAGTTGATCACGACCATCGCCTGGACCCGCGACGGCAAGACCGAATACGCGCTGGAAGGCAGCATTTTCATAGCGGGCGCAGTCGTACAATGGCTTCGCGATGGCTTGCATTTCATCCGAAGCTCGGAACAGATAGAACCACTCGCCGCTTCCGTCGAAAGCACCGACGGCGTCTACCTGGTCCCGGCCTTTGCCGGCCTCGGCGCACCCCACTGGAACCAGTATGCGCGCGGCAGCCTGTTCGGCATGACCCGCGGCACCACGCAGGCGCATATCGCCCGCGCCGCCCTCGAAAGCATCGCCTACCAGACCTATGACGTGCTGAAAGCCATGGAGGCCGACAGCGGCATCGTACTCAAAGAACTCCGCGTGGACGGTGGTGCCACAGCGAATGGTCTGCTGATGCAATTCCAATCCGACATCCTCGACGTACCCGTCGTACGGCCGACCGTAACGGAGACGACGGCACTGGGAGCCGCCTACCTCGCAGGCCTGGGTACTGGATATTGGTCATCGGTAGGAGACATACGCAAACAATGGGCGGAGGACCGCCGCTTCCGGCCACAGATGGATGCGGCAAGAACGCAACCCCTTCTCGAAGGCTGGCAACGCGCCGTAAAAGCAGCGATCGCATGGACAGGAACGCTATGAAGGAACAACTGGCCGCCTCCGGCGGCCAGCCCTATGACATCTGCATTATAGGAGGCGGCGCCACCGGCCTCGGCATCGCCGTAGACGCAGCATCCCGCGGCTTCCGCACGATCCTGCTCGAACAATACGATTTCGCCAAAGGTACTTCCTCCCGCGCTACCAAGCTGGTCCACGGCGGCGTCCGCTACCTCCAGCAAGGGAATGTCAGGCTCGTGACGGAAGCCCTCCAGGAACGGGGCATCCTCCATCGCAACGCTCCCCACCTCGTTAAAGACCTCTCCTTCATCGTACCCAACTATAAATGGTGGGAAGGCCCCTACTATGGCCTCGGCCTCAAAGTATACGACTGGATGGCCGGTAGCCTGGGTCTGGGGAAGTCAAGACTCCTCTCCCGCGAAGAGACCCTGCAGATGGCCCCGACGCTCGATACGGAAGGGCTTCGCGGCGGTGTCCTTTATCACGACGGCCAATTCGACGATGCGCGTCTTGCGATCCATCTGGCGCAGACGGCAGCCGCTCAAAACGCAATACTGCTCAACTACTGCCGCGTCGACGGTCTCCTCAAAAAAGAAATCACGCACCACCATCCTGTCGAAGGCGTCACCGCTACGGACACCATCGGCGGCGAACAGTACTCCATTCGCGCCCGCGTCGTGATCAATGCAACCGGCGTGTTCACCGACAACATCCTCCGCATGGACGATCCGGCCAGCGAGCCGGTCATTACCCCAAGCCAGGGCGTACACATCATGCTGGATAAGGATTTCCTGCCCGGAGATGCCGCGATCCTCGTACCCCATACCGATGACGGCCGCGTTCTCTTCGCCGTACCCTGGCATAATAAGATAATCATCGGCACCACGGACACCCCGGTGGACCATATCGATATCGAACCGCGCGCACTGCCGGAAGAGATTGCCTTTATCCTTCGGCAGATCGGCCGCTATCTCCAAAAAGTGCCCGGCTACGGAGACATCCGCAGCGTCTTCGCCGGCCTGCGTCCCCTGGTGAAAAACAGCGGCCGGAAGACCGCCGAGCTCTCCCGGGACCACCTGATCCTCGTTTCCGATTCCGGACTCATCACCATCACGGGCGGCAAGTGGACCACGTACCGGCGAATGGCGGAAGACACCGTCAATACGGCCATCTCCCGGTGCGGGCTTCCCGATAAACCATGCGTCACGTCTACCCTGCCCATCCTTGGCGCAGAAGATAAGGAGGCCATCAGTGCGCTGGTGACATCCCATCGGGAGTGGGGCGACCGGCTCCATCCGCGTTTGCCCTATATAGGGGCGGACATCGTCCGGGCCGCGCGGGCCGAAATGTGCATGACGGTGGAAGATGCGCTCAGCCGCCGGACAAGAAGCCTCCTGCTGGACGCACAGGCAGCCATCGACTGCGCCCGGCCGGTAGCCGCGCTCCTGGCAGCCGAACTCGGCAGGGATGCCGCATGGCAGCACCAACAGGTGAAGGATTTCGAACAATTGGCTGCCGGCTATCTGGTACGGCCGCAAACCGCTAATCTTAAAAATTCAACTATATGAGTCCTTTTTGGGGAGAATTCGTCGGCACCGCAATGATCATCGTCCTTGGCCAGGGTGTAGTCTGCAACGTCGTACTGCAAAAAACGAAAGGTATGGGCAGCGGCTGGATCGTCATCACCTGGGGATGGGCGATGGCCGTGTTCGTCGGCGTATATATATCGGCAGCAGCCAGTAAGGCCCATCTCAACCCCGCCGTCACGCTGGCCTTCGCAGTATTGGGAAAGATCTCCTGGTCGCTGGTACCGACATACGTGGCCGCACAGTTCCTCGGCGCCATGACCGGCTCGCTGGCAGCCTGGCTCTGCTTCCGCGGACATTATAACCATACCGACGACGCCAATGCGAAGCTGGCGACCTTCAGCACAATGCCGGCCATACGCAATTATGGTAACAATCTGCTGACGGAAACCATCGCCACCTTCATCCTCATCCTCGGCGTCCTTTTCATCGCCGCACCCACCGCAAGCCTGGGCGCACTCGACGCCCTCCCCGTCGCACTATTGATCCTCGGCATCGGCCTGGGACCCGGCGGCCCGACAGGCTTCGCCATCAACCCCGCCCGCGATCTCGGCCCCCGCATCATGCACGCCATTCTGCCGATCCCGGGCAAACGCGACAGTGACTGGGGCTATTCCTGGATACCCGTGCTGGGCCCCCTGCTGGGCGCCCTCCTCGCCGCCCTCGTCTACCACGTGCTCTGAAGCGGCCACGCCCCTCCGGATATTCCCGCCTCCGCCGCCCCGCCGCACCCCAAACGGTATTTGCGCTCCGTGCCCCATCCCATCACGGTATTCCCGCTCCGCGCCCCAACCGATACCCCCCTCCACCCCCCCACGCAAAAAAAAATCCCTGCTTTTCAGCAGGGATCACTAATCAAATACCTAGCAAAATATTCTTCTCATTCTATAGGTACATACGAAAAATCGTGCCTTACGGTTTTTTCCGAACATTAAATTTTTCCCCTACCCGCAGCTAAGCCTGCGCCATAGCCGCACGATGTCTTTTCAACAACAGGATACCGGCCTCGAGTATGCGTTCCAGGTTCCTGTAATTCAACAGGAGGTTCGCCCGCTCGCCCGGGTCGCTATACTCCGTATTTTCCGTAGTCAGACAGGTCTCCACCATGCTCCAAAGGATATAACGGCATTCATGTAATCGGTAATCGCTGAAAAAACGTTCGAGGACAACCATAGGCTCCTGCGCCTCGTCCTCCCCCAGCAGCAGAACCCTGTCGAACAGATCTTTCTGTTCCAGAAATGGTGACATACCAATAATTTTTAGGTTAAAGATTAGGCCGCGCCCGGCGCTCCGGTTCTATGCCTAAGCGGACGCTGCACTTATCCGCATGCTGGACTCCAAAGATACGTCTCCTCACAGACTCTTCAAAATTTTACCACACGCTTCCTCTATCTGCATTTCACTTATGCTCAGCGGTGGAGCTATTCGAAGACATTCCGGAGCAAACAGGAACCAGTCAGTGAGCAACCCCTGGGCGATACAGCCGTCGATCACCCGCTTGTTCTCTTCCCGGCTACCGAATTCCACGGCGATCAGGAGCCCGCTGCTTCGCACGGCCCTTATTGCCGGATGGACCAGCCTCCGCCGAAAAGCGGCTTCTTTACGGGCCACCTCTTCCATCCAACCGGATTCCAGGAGCACGCCGAACGATGCCAGCCCCGCCGCACAGGACAACGGATGACCGCCGAAGGTAGTGATATGTCCAAGCACCGGATCGCCCGTTAACGTCCACATCCGCTCGCGACCCGATATGAACGCACCCATCGGCAAACCTCCACCCAGCGCCTTGCCCAGCAATAGGATATCCGGTACGATCCCGTATCGCTCGAACCCCCACATCGTCCCCGTACGCCCAAAACCCGTTTGTATCTCATCGAGGATAAGCAGCGCCCCCGTATCATCGCACTTTCGCCGCAACGCCTCCATCCAGCTCCTGTCCGGTGCATATACCCCCCGCTCCGCCTGAACCGTTTCCGCTATGACACAGGCCGTCCGATCGTTAATTGCCTCCAACGCATCCCCGGAATTATAGACAACATGCCGGATATCGGGAAGCAAAGGCCGAAAGGCATTGCGCCAATATTCATCACCCATGACGCTCAGCGCGCCCTGCGTACTGCCATGGTAAGACTGGCGAAAGGCGACGATCCCCGTGCGGCCCGTTATCCGTTTGGCCAGCTTCATAGCTCCTTCCGTAGCCTCCGCCCCGCTGTTGGTGAAATAGACGGAGTCCAGCGACGCTGGCAGATGCGCGGCCAGGGTCGTCGCATACTCCACCTGCGGTGTCTGTATCAATTCACCATATACCAACAGATGCAGATAACGATCCGCCTGGTCCTTCACGGCCTGCACCACCTTCGGATGACGATGCCCGGTATTACACACACTGATACCTCCGATGAGATCCAGGTAGGCCCTGCCTTCCCGGTCATAGAGGTAACATCCTTCCGCCTTGACGATCTCCAAACCCAACGGATTTGGCGACGTTTGCGCAACATGTCTTAGGAACAGTCTGTTCGTATCCTCATTCATCGGGACGAAAGTTAGTATATTTACCAAACAATCAAGTCGCTCTCTATGGCAACGATTCTAACGGTGGAAGGCAAGACCCCAGGCTTTGGAAAAAATTGTTTTATCGCACCGAATGCAACCATCGTGGGCGATGTGGAGATGGGCAACGACTGCAGCATCTGGTTCAACGCAGTCGTCCGCGGAGATGTCAACAGCATCCGCATCGGCGACAAAGTGAATATCCAGGATGGTGTCGTCATCCATGGCACGTATAAAAAAGCGGGTGTCATCATCGGCAACGACGTGTCCATCGGTCACAATGCCATCGTCCACGGCTGCACCATACAGGATCGGGTGCTCATCGGCATGGGCGCCATCGTCATGGACAATGCAGAAATAGGTAAGAATTCCATCATCGCCGCGGGAGCCGTCGTTACGGAAGGGACAAAGGTGGAGTCGGGCACCATTTACGGCGGCGTACCGGCCCGTAAGATCAAAGATATTCCGCCCGACCTCATCGCCGGCCAGATCGAACGCATCGCCAACAGCTACCTCACCTATGCCGGCTGGTTCCAGGACCACAACGAGGCCCCGCGGCATCAACCCCACCGCCAACCCTAATCTCCGCCCATTAACGCCCACCACCACCACTAGCCACAATCCGGCCCACAGCACCGACCGCCTCCCACAACCCCGGACCCTGGCCCCAAAACCTACCCATTTACCCCTAAAAATGAGGCTGAAAACAACCGCTAACCCCCCTGAATCCCACATTTTTGGGACGAAATAATACAGGTTTACCTTGCATTTGCAGGATAATATTTGTAGGTTTAAATACGTTTTTAGATGATACAATCCGATGAAACCCAACCCTGCCCATAAGGCCCTCGCAATCAGTATTCTCCTGGCATTTTTACTTACCGGCTTTGCATCCTGTGGATGGATCAGCAACGTTTTTGGTCCGAAATACGGATGTCCCAGCAATGGCAAAAATGTCGGCGCCGAACGGGTACTCAGCGGCGAAAAGGTCCCAAAAGCAGGTAAGTTCAAAAGCTAACCGACCGACCCTAAAGAATCAATACCCTTGTATAAAACACTAAATCCCTACACTATGAGCCCTCTAACTCTTCGCACCGATTTCGGTTGCACTGAAGCCGTCATAGACGACGATTGCGGACTGAAGCGCTTCTATGAAGTCGCCAACATCCTCTCCGATGACCTGGACATCAAATTCACACACAAAACCGATGATTTCGATTCGCTGATGTGGGACTTCCTTTACAAAGGACATATCCTCACACTGCACTACAACATCTACACCGGTATCTCGATCTATCCCCGTAAATTCAGGGAGGCGCCGAGAAAAGACAATGACGCCGTCGTAGAAGTAGCGAAATTCCTCGAAAGCAAATTACTCATCAATACGGCCCGGCGTTATATGTCTTAGCCCGATCACCGGCAGCCGACAGGGCGCCGCGACAAGAGGGCACATACGCTAACGATTGTTTGCAGAATGTTGACGGACCCGCGAATATCGCGGGTCTTTTTTTGCCCCCCATCCTGACCCTGCCGCCCGCGTCCGCCCCGCACCCATTTTTTTTCCTATCTTGCCTTACATGACGCCCTTCCGGCAATATCCCTTCTATGTCAAGCTGGCCATGGTCCTGATCAGCCTCATCGCCCTGGTCTATATCGCCATTCTGGGCAAATCCGTCCTCGCCCCGCTGATCTTCGGCCTCCTTTTCTCCGTCATGCTGCTGCCCGTCGCCAATTTCCTGGAAAGACGCTGCCGCCTGCCGCGGAGCCTGGCCTCACTATTATCCGTTCTGCTCCTCGTCCTGTCGATCGCCGCCCTCTTCTATCTCGTCGGCTCCCAGATCAGCGTCCTGGCAGATGACTGGCCGCAATTCAAAGCACAGGTCCTCGGTTCCGTCACCGACGTACAACACTGGATCTCCACAAAATTCCACGTCCGGATCAAACAACAAAACACCTATGTCAATAACGCCACCTCCAAATTGCTCGAGTCCGGTGGAACAGTACTCGGCAGCGCCGTCGCCTCGGTCTCTTCCCTGCTGCTAAGCATCGTCTTCATACTCTTCGATACTTTTTTCCTGCTGTACTACCGCCGGCTGATCATCCGGTTCCTCGTGGCGGTTTTCAAACAGGAGAATGCCGTCATCGTCTATGATATCCTCGCACAGGTGCAGTCCCGCATCCGCCAGTATATCCTGGGCCTCCTGTTGGAAATGGTCGTCGTCGCCTCCGCCACCTGGCTCGGACTTTCGATCATCGGGGTCAATTACGCCATCCTGCTGGGCCTGCTCACCGGCCTGTTCAACATCATTCCCTATATCGGCATCCTTAGCGCCCTGTTGCTGTCCGTCCTGGTGACGTTCGCCGCGGCAGGCGCGGCCAAGCTGCTGCTGGTCGTCGCCGTTATCCTGGGCATCCACCTCATCGACAGCAATGTCCTGCTGCCCCTGATCGTCGGTTCGAAAGTGCGGATCAACGCCTTCATCACCGTTCTGGGTGTCATCATCGGCGGATCCATCTGGGGTATCGACGGCACCTTCCTGGCCATCCCCATCATAGCAATCTCGAAAATAGTCTTCGATCGCATCGAGTCGCTGCAACCCTGGGGCCTGCTTTTTGGTGATGAGATAGATGAAAAACAACCGCCGCCGCTGAAAGAGGAAATAAAACAGGAAGGCCACGACGTGACACTCGCGCCGGAAAGAGTAGACAACCCCGCGGGGCCCACCGCCCAATAGTTGGGCGCTTGTCCGACTAACCAATACTATCTAAAATGTGGCAATAACTCTCATACCGCTCCGCCGCAATCCTTCCCTCTCCCACCGCCTCCTTTACCCTGCAACCGGGTTCCTCCAGGTGCAGACAATTATTGAAGTGACACTGCCCCGCCAGCGCCCGCATCTCCGGGAAATAACCCGACAATTCCTGTTTGGTGATACCCACGATTCCGAATTCCCGCATTCCCGGAGTATCGATGATCCCGCCGCCTCCGCCCCTGCCATCACCGCCGCCGACTTTGCCGCCAGGCAGATCGAACATCTCCGCAAACGTCGTCGTATGCATCCCCTTGCCGCTCCACCCACTGATCTCATTCGTTTTCAATCGCATCTCGGGGAACAACGCATTCAGAAAAGATGACTTGCCGACACCCGAATGCCCGCTAAGCAAACTGATATGTCCTTCCAGCAGCCGGCGCGCCTCCTCCAACCCCTCCCCCGTACGAACACTCATACGGATCAACCGGTAGCCGACAGCTTCATACATGGCTTTCCATTCTCCGAACCGACCCTCTTCCTTTTTCCCGTAATTATCGCTTTTATTGAACAACAGCACGGCAGGCACATGATAGGCCTCGCAAGTGACCAGCCACCGATCGATAAATCCCTGCGATGTCCGCGGCTCGCGCAACGTCACAAGCAACAGGCTCTGGTCGATGTTCGCCGCGACGATGTGATGCTGGTTCCGGTTCGAAGGGGATTGCCGGTTGATATAATTATGGCGATCATATATCTCCGTTACAATGGCCGTCGCCTCCATCTCGCTTTCCGTCGCGATCTCCACGTCGTCGCCCACCGCCAGCGGGTTGGTCGACGTGATGCCGTCCAGTTTGAAAAGACCCTTCAACCGGGCATTCCATACCCTCCCATCCGCTGTCTTCACGACATACCAGCTCCCGGTCGATTTGTATACCTTAGCCCTCATGTAAATTTTGTTGATCTCCGCCCCACCCTCATGTAAATGTTGCTGAACTCCTCCTCAAATATAACATCGAAATCTCGCCCCGCTCATGGGAATTTGCGGAGCACCGTCCACTTGAGCAGCAATTCGAAAAACAGCGCCAGCGCGGCGGCCAGCGCAAAAGGAAAGAATTGTTCGGCATACCGCCGGTTCACGGTGACCTCGATCTTCGATCTTTCGAGACGGTTGATCTCGGCATAGATGCCCTTCAGACTTTCATTGTCCCTGGCGCGGTAATAATGGCCCCCGGTCTCATTGGCTATTTGCGTAAGCAGTTTCTCGTCGATATTCACCTTTTCGCGCTGCATGATCACCCCCGTCGGCGTCTGCACCGGCACGGGAGCATATCCCTCCGTACCCATACCGACCGTATACACCCGGACACCAAGCGATTTGGCGATCTCCTTGGCCGTATTCGGATCGATCAGCCCGCCATTGTTCTCGCCGTCCGTCAGCAGGATGATCACCTTGCTTTTCGAGGGCGAGTTTCGTAGCCTGTCGACACCCGTGGCCAGCCCCGACCCGATCGCCGTGCCGTCCTCGAGTAACCCGCTCTGCACACTGAACAGCTGGCTCTTCAGCATATTGCGGTCCGTCGTCAGCGGACACATCGTAAACGCTTCCCCCGAAAAGATCACCAGCCCGATCCGATCGGTCGGCCGGTTATCGATGAACTCCGACGCCACATTCTTGGCGGCCTCCATCCGGTTGGGAGTGAAATCCTGCGCCAGCATACTCCCGCTGATATCCAGACAAAGGACGATATCGATCCCTTCCCCGTTTACAATCTGCTCATCGTTATGTGTCTGGGGACGGGCCAGCGCAATGATTAGACAACACAGCGCTACCAGGCGCAGTATGAAAGTCACCGGCCGTAAAAAATTCCTCCACGATCGCGTCCCCCGAAATGCCCGCACAGACGACACCATCACCGTTCCCTGGTTCCCATCCTCTCGTTTCAGCTCCCACCAGACCAGCAGCGGCACCAGGAGGAACAGCCAGAAGAATTCCGGCTGGCCAAAATAAATATGTTGATACCAATCGTACAGCACGTATAGCTTAATTGGATGGTTGAATGATCGCCTTATTTTCAGGTGCCCCCTGACCATCGGAACGGCGTCTTTCCTCTTCTTCCCTTTGCCGCTGCTCCATGGATTCGATCGCCGCGCGCACCGTTTCATAATGCTGATGACACTCGGACACCGCCGGCTGGTACTTCGCGAATTTAACAAAATCGCTCATCCTTAATGCATCGGCCAGCCCATCGAAGATAACGGCCGGCAGGAGCCCCTTCCGCCTGATCTCCCCTATCAACTCTTCGCTGGTCTCAGCAAAGCTGGATATCCCCAGACGGTTTAAAAGGTATTCCCGCAGGATCTCCCCAAGCCGGCTGTAATGGTTTTTCATTTTGCCCGCTTCCGGCAATTGCTGCCGCCGCAGATCATCCAGTTGCTGGAGAGCCTCCTCATAAGGAGACAGCCGCACGACCACGCCCCCCGGGATCCACCTCGCCAGCAGCTTCCTCTTGTACACCAGCCAAACGACCAGCGCCAGCGATACGAGCGTTACGCCCGCCACGATCCAGGCGAACCAGCGGGCAAACGGATTAGGAACTTCGATGATATCCTTGATATCATGATAGTCTTTTAAGGAGTCCTTCGAATAGCCCACCGCGATACGGATCGAATCGCTGAGCACTTTTTTGCCGGCCGCCACGAACGTCAGACGCGGTATGGACCAGGCCCCGGAATCCCAGCTGGTGATGCGAAACACCTGCCTGTAAGCCCGTTCGCCCGGCAATACCGTCGTATCGACCTTTCCACTGTCCAGTCGTTCGAAATGCGCGATAGAATCGATGGACGGCCATGCGAAGGGGACATTCTCCGGCACCGTGGCTTCCAGCTTCAGCTGGATCGGCTGACCGATATAGATCCGCTGTACATCGGTCGTTGCCTGAACCGTCGCCGGTGGCGCGGGCGGCGGGGCCGCATGTGCATGCCTTCGCTGCGCAGGTACTGCCAGGGCAGGCAGACAAAAAAAACCCGCGAGGATCGCTCCCCTCTCTAGCCCCAGCCGTCTCGCTCTCGATATGGGTGAACTCGCCTTTCTCATCGCTATCCCGGCCGGTGGCGACCGACAAAGAACCGTTGCAGGATCTTTACATAGTCTTCGTCGGTCCGCAGGTGCAGGAGATCGCACCCGGCCTTTTGAAATATGCTTTTACATTGCTCCGTCTGGTTAAAAAAATATTGCTGATAACTCGTGCGGACCAGGTAATCGCTCGTGTCGACCCAATAACGCCCTCCGGTTTCCGAATCTTCGGCCTCGATCATCCCGATCGACGGCAGCTGCATATCCATCTTGTCATACACCTTGATCCCGATCATATCGTGCTTCTTGCCCGCTACCTTCAGCGCCTCCTCATAACCCGGCCGCGCCGACGGGTCGCCACTCCCTCGCGACGCATCTCCCCTTCGCCCCGCTTCCACCGTCCCATCTCCTGTCCCTCCGGTCGCCACTCCCTTTCGCATGCCCTCAGCGGTCCCATCCAAAAAATCGCTCAACAAAAACACGATAGCCTTATACCGCGCGCTGCGGTTGAAAAAACGGATCGCCTCGCTCAGATTCGTCCCCTTCCTTTTTGGCTCGATGCTCAGCAACTGCCGGACGATATACAGCACATGTTCCCTTCCTTTCTTTGGCGGGATATACCCTTCGATCTTATCGCTGAAAAAGATAACGCCGACCTTATCGTTGTTATTGATCGCCGAAAAAGACAGCACCGCGCATACTTCGGTGATCAGGTCTTTCTTTCGGGCGTGGGTCGTGCCGAAAAGCGAGCTCGCGCTGACATCCACCAGGAGCATCACGGTTAGCTCGCGCTCTTCCTCGAACAGCTTGCTGAACGGATGATTGAATCTCGCCGAAACGTTCCAATCTATAAAACGGATGTCGTCCCCCGGCGCATACTCCCGCACTTCGCGGAAACTCATGCCGCGTCCCTTGAAGGCGCTGTGGTATTCGCCCGTGAACAAATGGCGGGTGAGCTTCTTGCTCTTTATCTCCAGCTCCCGCACCTTTTTCAATATTTCAGCTGTGGTCAGCATAATTTTTTTCCTCTTTCCGTCGGCCGCTCGCGCCCCTCTGCCCGCCGGCGCCCGTCCCTCCCTTACGGTATCGGTATCGCCTTCAGCACCTCATCGATCACGATCTCGACATTCACACTCTCTGCCTCCGCCTCATACGTCAGCCCGATGCGATGCCGTAGCACATCCTTCGAGATAGACCGCACATCCTCCGGAATGACATACCCCCGCTTACTCAGGAATGCATTCGCCTTCGCCGCCAGAGCGAGATTAATGCTCGCCCGCGGACTTCCCCCATATGCGATCAGGGGCTTCAGTTTCTCCAGCTTGTACTTCTCCGGCTGCCTTGTCGCAAAAACGATATCGAGGATATAATGTTCCACCTTCTCGTCCATATAGATCTGCCGCGCCAGCTCCTTGGCCTGCAGGATCTCCTGCATCGACACCACCTGCTCGACCTTCGGCGACTGAAGACCCTGCACATTCTGCCGGATGATCAGTTGCTCTTCCTGTTTAGAAGGATAATCGACGATCACCTTCATGATGAAACGGTCCTGCTGTGCTTCGGGCAGAGGGTAGGTGCCTTCCTGTTCCAGCGGGTTCTGGGTCGCCAGCACGAGGAATGGCTCCTCCAGTTTGTGACTCGTATCGCCCAGCGTCACCTGCCGCTCCTGCATGGCCTCCAATAGCGCACTTTGCACCTTTGCGGGGGCGCGGTTGATCTCATCCGCCAAAATGAAATTGGCGAAGATGGGTCCCTTCCGGACCACGAACTCATGCCGCTGCTGGTTGTAGATCATCGTGCCAATGACGTCCGCTGGCAACAGGTCGGGGGTGAACTGGATACGACTGAACTTCGCGTGAATGGCTTGAGACAATGATTTGATAGCCAATGTCTTAGCAAGTCCTGGCACCCCTTCCAGCAATACGTGCCCATTGCTCAACAGACCGATAAGCAACCGGTCGAGCATTTGATGCTGACCTACGATCACCCTTCCCACTTCATCCCGCAGCCTGTCTATAAAGGCTGCCTGGTATTGGATCTTGCTGTTCAATTGTCTGATATCCTCAGCGGTATATAGCATAATACAATAATTGGGGGCCCGAAAATACGAATATTGTGTAAGTTTAGCGGTTCACTTCTATTGCAACAGCGGCGGTCCACCGCTATTTGGCAACTAACCTGCCAAATTTTAACAATCAACGCAGGTAACCTCACCCGCCCCGTCATCCAGCCCATCCCGAGCCGCAGCCCGCCCCCGTGCCGCCCGCTTTCCCGGTCCTTGCGGCCCATCCCATCCTCCGCCGCTCCATCCTATGTCGCCCATCCTCCCGCCCCCTCCATGCCGCTCCATCCTATGTCGCCCATCCTCCCGCCCCCCTCCATGCCGCTCCATCCTATGTCGCCCATCCTCCCACGAGGTGTGGAAAACTAATAAGATTTTAATCTCATATGTTAACAATAAGTTGCCGTTCCGGGAGTTTTAAAACCGGGGGACACCCTATCTTTCAAAACGAAATTGATGCGCCTGATGTTCTCTAAGTGGACGATACTGTTTTCTATGGCCGGTATCCTTACCGCCTGCTCCCACGTAGCCTCATCTGCAAAAGATGTCGACGTGCTGACGGGAAGCCCCTGGAAATATGAAAAGGCGGGCTTCGATAACGACGACGGCACCTTCGATGCTCTCGACCCGCAGATAGTAGGCAGCGACCGCGACAATACCATCGTTTTTTGCAAAGACGGCTCCGGGTACTCCCACATCTCCCGCCGCACCGCCGGAATGCCCGACAAGCTTCCCTTCCTATGGTCCTTCCAGAACAACGACAGCACCATCTATTTTCAAAACCAATACTACCGCGTAAAAGTCCTCACCGAGCAACGCCTTGAAATGTACGCCGACCAGCGCTACGGCAGCACCAGCATCCGCTACACGATCATCCTCAAACGTTAAGTAAAGCCCCGAACTCATCTGTGCGCCAGGCATCAGGCGACTGGCATCGCCCTTTTCCGATAACCCAGGATCAAAACCACGGCTCCGATAGTCACCCACACGTCCGCAAAATTGAAAATCCCGGTTCTGAAATCGCGCACACCGATATTCATAAAATCGGTAACATGCCTGTCGAATAGGAATCTGTCCAATATATTCCCGATCCCGCCGGCAATGATCAATGCAAAAGCGAAAAGCCTGGACATACTAAGTCCTTCCGATTTTTGGATGGCGTAGACAAAAATAGAAATGATGATGATCAGCGGGATCGCGCACAAAAGCCAGAAACCGGCTTCCTTCGGCAGGTTGTCACCCAGGCTCATCGCCGCTCCGGTGTTCTCGATATATTGGAGACGGAATGTATCATGAAAATAAGAAACCGTACCCTTATCCATCAAATGTATCCTGGCGATCTCCTTCGTCGTCTTGTCCCAACTGATAAGTATCAAACAACTAACGCAAAACAGCCAGATCTTAACCGATCTTTTCATAAGACAAAATAAACAATTATGACAAATATTTACCGACGATCGGCACCCGCCGTCCAACCCCGAACGCCTTCGTGCTGACCCTTATGATGGGGCAAAACTGGTTTCGCTTATATTCGCTGGTATTCACCAACCGCAGGATGCGCCTCACCAACTCTTCATCGATTCCAAGAGCAATAATTTCTTTCGGTCCCTGCCGCCGCTCGATATATTGGTATAACACCTTATCGAGGATGTCATATTCGGGGAGGCTGTCGCTGTCCTTCTGACCGGGCCGCAGTTCGGCCGAAGGTGCCTTCGACAGTATATTCAAAGGAATGATCTCTCCATCCCGGTTGATATCCCGTGCCAGCGCATACACCTGGCCCTTATACACATCCCCCAGCACGCTCAACCCTCCCGCCATGTCTCCATACAGCGTTCCATAACCCGTCGCCAGCTCGCTTTTGTTGGAAGTATTCAGCATCACATACCCGAACTTATTGGCCAAACCCATCAGGATATTACCGCGTGCGCGGCTTTGCAGGTTTTCCTCCGCGAGACCGATCTCCTGACCCTCCTGTCCGCCGCTGCCCGAACCCTTGCCCGTGAACGCCGGCTTCAACGCATGCAGCAACGCCTCATACACCTCCCTGATAGGAATAATATCATATGGATTCCCCAGGTTACGCGACAACTGTTCTGCATCGCTGACCGAATGCCCGCTGGAATACGCCGATGGCAACAAGACCGCGCGCACATTCGCGGCCCCCAACGCTTCACACGCCAGGGCCAGCGTCACTGCACTATCCACGCCCCCGCTACTGGCGATAACAGCTTTGGAAAAACCCATTTTCGAAAAATAATCCCGGATGCCCAGTAACAACGCCCGGCGTATCTGCCCGATATTGCGGTCATCCGTGAGATATTGCAATATCCTCTCCGGGCTGTTTTGTTTCGATACGCGCATATCCTTGTCGAAAACCGCTGGCACCTTGCTTGCACGAACCTCCGTGCGAGACGCGCCAGCGCCGGGTACGCCCGACCCTATCTCATCTTCCGGATCGGGCTGGTTAATGGCCACCGACAAACCCGGCAGCAGCTCTTCATACAAAGGCGGCACGGGATGCGGCACCGGAACGACGGCAAAATCCTCTTCGAAATAGTTCAGTTCCCTGACAAGTCTTCCGGCGGCATCGTAGATGAGACTGCCTCCATCGAACACGATCTCCGTCTGCGCACCGACCGCATTGCAGTAGTACATCGGCAGATGATATTTCAACACATTCGCCCGCACCACCTCTTTTCGGTCTTCATCATGATCGTAATCGAAGGGCGAGGCGGAAATATTGATCATCAGATCGGGATGCTGGCGGATCAACTGATCCATCGGACAGACGCGGTACAACGGGTTGTCCCCAAGGTTCCAGATGTCCTCGCAGACCGTCAGCGCTATTTTTTTCCCTTTGAAAGGGATCACCTTCCATTCATAAGCCGGTTCGAAATACCGGTAATCGTCAAATACGTCGTAATTGGGCAGACAGGTCTTGTGCGCAACACCCTTGATCTCTTTCTCATAGAGCAACAGCGCGGCATTGAAAAGGTCCTTACCCTCCTTGTTCGGATTACGCACCGGCGCGCCGATGATCACGCCGATAGTATCGGCTTCCTGCCGGATACGGTCCACCGCTGCATAGCACTGCGCGATGAAATCCCCGAATTCCAGGAAATCACGCGGTGGATAGCCGCAAACGGACATCTCGGAAAAAACGACCAGTTCAGCGCCGGCTTTTTTCGCCTGCGCGATCCCTTCCAGGATCTTGCGGGCATTTTCTTCAAAATTCCCGATATGATAGTTCTGTTGCGCGAGTGCGATTTTCATACTGTAAAAATACGCCAAAAATCGCACCCCGGTATCCACCGGCCTCCCCCTCATCCCGCAATCCGCCCACCCCTTCCCGCCGTTCCCCTCCATCCGCAATTCGTCCACCCCTTCCCGCCGTTACTCCACCACTCGCAATCCGCCCGCCCCTTCCCGCCGTTCCCCCACCACTCGCAATCCGCCATGTCTCGCCCCGCTCCCTCCACTCGCTATCCGACCCTCCACACGCCGCGCCCGCTCCGGCGGGAATCCTTATATTTGAACATGGCTTTCAACGAACAACTGGCCAACCGGATACGGGAGGCGCTAGCCCACTTGCCCGACATAGAAGAAAAAAAGATGTTCCATGGAGTCTGCTTTATGGTCGACGGTAAAATGTGTCTGTGCGTGAGATTGGATGAGATGCTCTGCCGGATCGGGCCTCACAAGTATGCGGAAGCGCTGGAGATGAGCCATTGCCGCCCGATGATCCATAATGGCCGAACCATGACAGGTTTCGTTTTCGTCGGCAGCGAAGGCATCCGGCGGAAAAAGGACTTCGAATACTGGGTCCGCCTGGCCCTGGATTTCAACAAAGAAGCAAAGGCCTCCAAAAAAAAGCTTAAAAAAAAGAAATGATCAGCCGTACCCCCCTCTTTCTCTCGCTCCTGGCGGCAGCATTCATCTCCACCGGTTGCGGCACAAACGACAACAGACCCGACATCTCCAATATCAATGTCGGCAATATCCATATCGAACGGTTCGATACCGCATTCTTCGGTCTCGATTCGAATAAGATAGCAGCCGGCCTATACCGGCTCGATCACGAATACCCTTATTTCACAGGTGATTTCATTGCCAATATTCTCGGCGCGGGACCCCTTTCCGACACCAGTCGCGTTGCCTTCGAGGCAGCCCGGCAATTCCTGGTGAGCTACCTTCCCATCAGCGATTCGCTCCGACCGAAATACAGACGGCTCGATTGGCTGGAACGCCAGCTTCAAACCTCATTCCGTTATGTAAAATATTACTTCCCGCGGTACCGGCTTCCGGCAAAGGTGGTGGCATTCATCGGGCCTTTCGACGGCCCCGGAGTAGCCATCACTACCTATACGCTGGCCATCGGTCTGCAGTCCTATGCCGGTCGTAACTTCAGCCTCTATCTTACGCCTAAGGGCCAGGACATGTACCCGCAATATATCTCGCGGCGTTTCGAACCCGAATACATCACCGCCAATTGTCTCAGTGCGATCGCAGAGGACATCTTCCCCGACAGCAGCGACGGTCGCCCGCTCATCGAGCAAATGGTCACCAAAGGCCGCTATTGGTGGCTGGCCGGCCGGCTGATGCCGGACACACCCGACAGCATTTCCACCGGCTACACGAAGGCGCAGCTCGACTGGTGCATCGCCAATGAGCCGCAGATCTGGAATTTCTTCCTGCAAAACACCGATCTGTATACGGTAGACCCCGATATCATCAAGAATTATGTCGGCGAAGGCCCCAAGACCCTGGGAATGCCCGACGGATCGCCCGGCAATATCGGCGCCTGGGTCGGCTGGCAGATCGTGAAGAAGTATGTTTCGGATCATCCCGGCCTCACACCGCTGGACCTGATGCGCACGCCCGTTCGGACCATCTTCGATGCAGCGAAATACAAACCGCGGTAAGACGCCCGCCCATAGCCCACCCGCAAAACCACACATCCGGCGCCGCCGCCGCAGCGCTATTTCCTGATCTTCTCCTTCAGCATCTTTCTCGCCGCCTGTATCTCCGTAATATCCTTGAATGAATCCTTCGGGATCATAAAGAACGCGCGCGAATTGAAATATACGTGAAAGAAATACAGCGTCTCCTTGAATGCGCTGAAGTTCTCCCATTGCCAAAGTTGATGTCCCTTGCTTGTTTGAAGCAACAATCCCCTTTCCTCCATGGTGAGTGTGAAAGTGTCCCTGAACGTGGCCGACTTCTTATAAATGCTGAGGGGCAGAAGACGCCTGATGGTCATCCAGAGAATGAACCACAACACGGAAAAGATGAGGAAAGGAAGAGCCTGTATCTTCTTTAACGCGAACAGGATCGCAGAGAGAATGGCAAATACATTGATTACGATGATCAGGATCCTGATCTCCGGTCTTCCAAAAAAATGCCCCCTTAATCCATCCAATACCTGACGCTTGTTGTACCCGAATTGTATAGTCATCCCGCCAAAAATAACAAAAAAAGCGCCCGCCATACGGCGGGCGCCTTCAAGAAGTTTTGTTTATCGCATGCTCCTGCAGCTCTTATAGTGATGGCTTGCAGCCTGTTCAGGCGTAACACTGCGATCACAGGAGGTCAGGAGGCTACAGGAAACAACGATCAGTACGAATGCGGCAACGAGGCGTTTCATGGTTTTCACATTTGGGTTTATGGATCTTAAACGTATAAACAACTATAATATTGAAAGATACGACGGTTAAAGACGGATTTATAACCGTTTTTGCAAATGGGAGGCAGGCAGAGGACAAAACCGCCTCTTTAACGAAAATTCCCCCATGGAAATGGGGGAACAGGTGTATTGGTTAAATACCGTCCTAAATACTTGATTATCAGCTGCAACCCATGCTATTCCCGCAATTCAGGCACTTATAACAGGTGCCGCTCCGGATCGTAATATGCCCGCACGTGTTACAGGCCGGGGCATCGCTCTGCATACTCCTGGCAGCCGCATTCAACGCATCCAACCCATTGTCCGCCCTGGCAGCCGCACCGGATGCCGATGCCGTGGCCCTGGACGCCCTGGCAGCCTGCCCGCCGACCGAAGACCCTCCCGAAGCGCCCCCCGCCGAACTACCACCCGCCTTCGCCACAATCCGTACATCGCTCAATTCCGGCTTCCGCATTTCGCCTGCACGCACATCCGCGCCACGTCCCTCGGATCGATCCCCGCCGCTCCCTTCGGAGCGACCCTCACTACCTTCCTCATCCGTAAGATCCCAATCATCCTTTCCGGTATTCCCAACCTCCGGCCTGTCCAGCACATGCACCAGGTCGGTGCGATGCAGGTATTCATAGGCCAGCGACCGGAATATGAAGTCGACGATCGATGTCGTGCTCTTGATATTCGGATGATCGACCATCCCGCTCGGTTCAAATCTGGTGAAGACGAACTTCTCCACGAACTCCTCCAGCGGCACCCCATATTGCAGACCGATCGAGATCGCTATCGCAAAACAGTTCAGCATGCTCCGCATCGTAGCCCCCTCCTTCGCCATATCGATAAAGATCTCGCCGACCGTCCCATCGGCGTACTCGCCCGTACGCAAAAAGATCGTCTGACCATTGATCTTGGCCTTCTGCGTAAAGCCGCGGCGTTTGGCCGGCAACGTGCGGTGCTCGACGATAGTAGCCAGCGCCCGTTTCAGATTCGTATCGGGAGAAGCCTGTACCCTCCGGTGCACTTCCTCCAGCAGCTCCTTCACCGTTAGTTTACTCAGATCGACGATTGTCGATTCCATGGCAGCAGGGGCCGGCGCAGATGCGGCGGCAGTATCGGCGGCGCCCGCAGAACTATCCGTCTCCCTTTTCTTCTTATCCGATTTGGTGCTCAGCGGCTGCGATAATTTCGAGCCGTCGCGATACAATGCACAGGCCTTCAACGCAAGCCTCCAGCTCAGCATATAGGCATCCGCGATCTCTTCTACCGTCGCCTCATTGGGAAGGTTGATCGTTTTGGATATGGCGCCGCTGATAAAAGGCTGGGCGGCGCCCATCATCCGGATATGACCATGCGCATGAATATACCGCTGACCCTTTTTACCGCACTTGTTGGCGCAATCGAATACCGGCAGGTGCTCGTCCTTCAAGTGCGGCGCACCTTCTACCGTCATCGTTCCGCACACATAGTTATTGGCGGCCTCGATCTCCTCGTCCGTGAATCCGAGCGCTTCCAGCAGGCTCCATTCGAAATTGAAGTATTGCGTAGGCTCGAACCCGAGACGCTGCAAACATTCCTCGCCGAGCGTGTGCACGTTGAAGACGAACCCGATCTCGAAGGCCGATCCAACGGCGGCATCCAGCTTCCTGATCTCTTCGGCGATAAACCCTTTCTCGCTCAGCGTCTGATGATTGATCGCGGGCGCTCCGGCAAACGTCGCCGAACCAACCGCATACTTGATGATGGCGTCTATCTGCTTGTCGGTGTAGCGGAGATTCTTCAAAGCCGTCGGTACCGACTGATTGATGATCTTGAAATAACCTCCGCCCGAGAGTTTCTTGAACTTCACCAGCGCAAAATCAGGCTCCACACCCGTGGTATCGCAATCCATCACCAGCCCGATCGTGCCCGTGGGCGCAATAACGGTCGACTGCGCATTGCGATAGCCGTATTTTTCACCCAGCTGCACGGCTTCATCCCAGGCCTTGGTCGCGGCTTTAAGTAAATAGTCCGGACAATACTTGGCCTTCAATCCCTGCGGTTTGATCTCCAGCCCTTCATATTCGTCGGCGTCATAGGCGGCCAGCCGGTGATTGCGCATCACCCGCAACATGCTCTCCCTGTTCTCTGCATAACGCGGGAAGGGTCCCATGATCCCAGCCATTTCAGCAGATGTCTTATAAGCGACGCCTGTGAGTATGGCCGTGATGGCCCCAGCAATCCCGCGAGCCTCCTCGCTATCATAAGGTATACCCATGATCATTAACATAGACCCCAAATTGGCATACCCCAGACCCAGCGTGCGATAGTCATACGACAGCTGCGCCACTTCCTTCGAGGGGAATTGCGCCATCAGCACGGATACTTCCAGCACGGTGGTCCATAACCTTACCGAGTATTCGAATCCTTCTACGTCGAATGTATTGCTCGTTTCATCATAGAACCGCCGGAGATTGACCGACGCAAGATTGCAAGCTGTATTATCCAGGAACATGTACTCGCTGCAGGGGTTGGATGCCCGGATCGGACCTCCCGCCGGACAGGTATGCCATTCATTGATGGTTGTATCGTATTGCGTTCCCGGGTCGGCGCACCGCCATGCCGCATAGGCGATCTGGTTCCACACCTCCCGCGAAGGGATGCGTTTCATCACCCGGCCGTCCTGCCGCGCAGTCAGCTCCCAGTCCTCGTCTTTCTCGAGACGACGGAAGAACTCGTTCGGGATACGGATGGAGTTGTTGGAATTCTGACCGGACACCGTCCGGTAAGCTTCGCCTTCATAATCGCTGGGATAACCCGCCGCAATAAGAGCAGCGACCTTTTTCTCCTCTTCGACTTTCCAGTTGATGAAATTCATCACTTCCGGATGATCCAGGTCGAGGCAAACCATCTTGGCTGCCCTGCGGGTGGTGCCCCCGGATTTGATCGCGCCTGCGGCGCGATCCCCGATCTTCAAAAAGCTCATCAACCCGCTGGATGTCCCCCCGCCGCTCAGCTTCTCGCCTTCGCCGCGGATATGCGAAAAATTCGTTCCGACGCCCGAACCATATTTAAAGATGCGCGCTTCACGTACCCAAAGGTCCATCAGACCGCCCTCATTGACGAGGTCGTCCTCTACGCTGAGGATAAAGCAGGCATGAGGCTGCGGCCTTTCATATGCCGAAGTAGACAATTTCAGCTGGCCGTCCACCGGGTCCACATAGTAATGCCCCTGCGGCTTCCCCGTGATCCCATAGCTCTCATGCAATCCGGAATTGAACCATTGCGGTGAGTTGGGCACACAGGCCTGGTCGAGGATGCTGTAAACCAGCTCCTCATAAAAGATCTGGGCGTCCTTCGGGCTGTTGAAATAACCATAACGCTCGCCCCACACGCGCCAGCAATTCGCCATTCGATGCGCCACCTGCCTGACAGAAGTCTCGCGGCCCATCGACCCGTCCGGCTGCGGAACACCCGCTTTGCGGAAATACTTTTGCGCAAGGATATCCGTAGCGATCTGCGACCATTGTGCGGGCACCTCTACATTATTCATTTCGAATACGACCTCCCCGCTGGGGTTCCGGATCACCGACGTCCGGTAATCGTAATTGAACTGATCGAACACATTGATGTCTTCCCGGGTGAAGCGGCGGGAGAATTGCAAGCCCCTCACAGATGGCGTAGTTGTTGGCATAAGTCAAGCCCAGTTTTAAACTAGTAGAATTGTTTTAGACGACAGTTTTTGCGGCGGGTATCGGTGGTTAACGAAAGTATTGGTTGACTTTGATATTTCCGCGCCCAATTTGTTAACACCGGTGGAAAACAGATGTGGATTTTTTTCGTATTGCAGGCAGGGCTTGAATTAGCGCTTTTCGATCACCCCGGCCCCTATTTTTTTATGCACATCGACCACCCCGGTTATTCAAATAACAACCGATAGCATTATTTGTTCCACCCCGCTCATTCCATCCCGCTCTTCACCACGATATCCCCTTGCTCCGGATGCTTCTTCAACCACGCCAGCACAAACGGGCAATACACCCTGACACGTACTCCCTGCTCCCTCGCATAACCGAAAGCATACGCGGCGAGTGCCGAAGCAATACCCCGCCCGCCCAGCTTTTCCGGCACCTCCGTATGCATCAGCACCAGCACACCATCGCTCCACCGGTATTCGAGAAAACCTACCTCGCCATCCATATTCACCTGGAATTGCATCCGCTCAACATCGTTAGTAACATTTACAGCACTCATGTCTTGTAGTTTAATTGATTGCCATCGCTATTTTGCTTATTTTGTCGATTTCACTCCCTAAAGCCGAAGATTTTTTGCATTTTTGTACCAGCAACGGCAATAGATGAAGCAATTTATTTACGAATCCTTGTTGGCCAAAAAAAGAAAAGGGCAGCGCTCGCTGGCTGTATTGATCGATCCGGACAATGTGAATCCTGAGAAAATCGAAGAAGTCACATGTCTGGCGGTCAGCGCTGGCGTCGATTACCTCTTTATTGGCGGCAGCCTCGTCATTTCCAACCATCTCGACGACGTAGTTCGGCTCGTCCGCAGCCATTGCTCCATCCCTATCATTCTTTTTCCCGGCACGCCATCCCAGGTTTCCCGATACGCAGACGGTCTGCTTTATCTTTCGCTGATATCCGGCCGCAACCCCGAGTTGCTCATCGGAGCCCATGTCATCTCCGCTCCCGCAGTACGTAACAGCGGTCTGGAGATCATTTCCACCGGCTATATGGTCATCGACGGCGGCGCACCCACCACCGTGTCTTATATCAGTAATGCCAGCCCGATTCCGGCAGACAAAAAAGAGATCGCCCTTTGTACCGCCATGGCAGGCGAAATGCTGGGCATGAAGCTCATTTATATGGATGCCGGCAGCGGCGCCCGGACTCCCATCCGCGAAGAAATGATCGCCTGTGTAGCCGCCAGCATCGAAGTCCCGCTCGTCGTTGGCGGAGGCATTCGCGACCCCGAAAAAGCCTACCGAAACTGCAAGGCCGGGGCCGACCTCATCGTCGTCGGCAATGCCATCGAAAAAGACCCCATGCTCATCCACGAAATGGCCGCAGCCGTGCATTCCGTCCCCGTCCGCGAAGCCTGATCACCACAACCTTACCACCGTCATCTTCGGATATCCGCTGCCAACGCCGCAGACCCTCGCCGGCGCCACAGCCGCAGACCTCCGCCGGCGCCACAGCCACAGACCCGCTGCCGCGCCACAATCCCCCGCCGTTCCTCAGTTCCCCTACTCAGGATCGCTTTAACACTTGAAATCAATGATTTGCACCCCGACGCAACCTCCATTCCGCTAATATTTTTTACATAATTTTGAGACGCTACACAACCTTTTTCCCAAAAAATTGTCTTTCTTTGCGTTGTAATTTTTTGAGCCAATGATAAAAAACTCACCCATATCACCCTTCTTCGTGATATTGCACGCCTTCAATAAGCGTGGGTTTTTTGCTGCGCCGCTGTGCACAGTTTTTTCCATCCGCCCCGAGGCTGGCTATATGCCACCCGCGCCGGGGGCTTACTATGGGCGCCCCACGCCCGTTGGGGTACGACGTTGATACAGCCTTACAATATAGACGACCGGTGTCGTAATGACGCTATTGTCCTGTCCTCCAGAATGTCTTTTCAGTTACCGTATGGATGGAGCTTTCACCTTTAATCAACATGGAACAACAACAATTCAAAATACTTATTGCCGACGCGAGCCATCAGGATTTCGCCCGGATCATCTGTGATGAAATGGAGTCCTCCGCGAAAGCGAGGGGCACCGGTATTGCCAAACGGAGTCCGGAATATATCCAGCAGAAAATGCGCGAAGGCAAGGCCGTGATCGCCTTCACCGAAAACAACATCTGGGCGGGTTTCTGCTACATCGAGACCTGGAGCCATGGCGAATATGTCGCAAATTCGGGCCTCATCGTTTCCCCACCCTTCCGGAAAAGCGGTCTGGCGAGGCTCATCAAGAGAAAGATCTTCGCACTCAGCCGTTCCAAATACCCCGAAGCCAAGATCTTTGGCCTGACCACCGGCCTGGCCGTCATGAAGATCAATTCCGAGATCGGCTATGAACCCGTCACCTATTCCGAGCTGACCCAGGACGACGATTTCTGGGCCGGCTGTAAAAGTTGCGTCAATTACGAGATCCTGATGAGCAAGGAACGCAAGAACTGCATGTGTACCGCGATGCTATACGATCCCAAAGACCACTACGAACCCGAAGAGACTACCCAGGACTTTAAAAAACATTCCAAGCTGTACGAGCGGTTCATGCGCATCAAACAGTGGAAGTTGCTGGCTCCCTTCCTGAAACAGGATAAGGTCAGGTCCCTTTTTCACGTATTCCTTCATCTCTAAAACCCTCTATCTCTCATGAGCAATAAAGTCGTCTTGGCATACAGCGGCGGACTGGACACCACCTACTGCGCCGTATACCTCAATAAGGTCAAACATCTCGAGATCCATGCCCTCACCGTCAATACCGGCGGCTTCAGCAGCGAAGAAATTTCTCAGATAGCCGCCCGCGCAAAAAGCCTCGGCGTCGCCTCTTTCGAATGCGTAGACGTCACCCGCGAATACTATGACAGTTGTATCAGGTACCTCGTATTCGGCAACGTCCTGAAAAATGCCACCTATCCGCTCAGCGTCAGCGCAGAAAGGATGGTTCAGGCGATCGCGGTCGCCAACCACGTGAAAAAGACCGGCGCTTCCTATGTGGCGCATGGCAGTACGGGAGCCGGCAACGACCAGGTACGTTTCGATATGGTCTTCCAAAGCATGCTCCCCGGTGTAGAGATCATGACACCCATCCGCGACCTGCAGCTCAGCCGCGAAGAAGAGATCGCCTTCCTGAAGGAACACGGCGTCGGGATGAACGCCGAAAAGGCAAAATACAGCATCAATAAAGGTCTCTGGGGTACTTCGGTCGGCGGAAAGGAAACCCTGACGTCAACGGAATACCTGCCGGAGTCTGCATGGCCAACGCAGGTGACACAGAGCGATACGCGCCAGATCACGCTCGAATTCGAACAAGGGGAGTTGAAGTCCGTCGATGCCAGGTCTTTTTCTCATCCCGTAGAAGCCATCCAATATCTCCAATCCATCGCCCAACCCTATGGCATCGGCCGCGATATCCATGTCGGTGACACCATCATCGGCATCAAAGGCCGCGTCGGTTTCGAAGCCGCCGCCCCCCTCATCATCATCAAGGCGCACCACCTGCTCGAAAAACATACCCTGACCAAGTGGCAGCTCTATTGGAAGGACCAGCTCAGCAGCTGGTACGGCAACTGGCTCCATGAAGGACAGATGCTCGACCCGACCATGCGCAACATCGAAAGGTTCCTGCAGGATACACAGACGACCGTTTCCGGCAAGGTCTTTGTCACCCTGCAACCTTACCGCTATACCATCACGGGTATCGATAGCCCGCATGACCTGATGAGCAGCAAATTCGGCAGCTACGGAGAAATGAACAAGGGTTTCACCGGCGACGATGTGAAGGGCTTTGCAAGAATATTCGGCAACCAGACGGCCATCTATCATAAGGTTAACGAGTCCGCGTCATGACCGCCATCGTATCCGCCGCGCAACCCCTCAAACATTACACCTGGGGCGACGACTGCGACGGCTGGAACCTGGTCGATCAACCGGGACTGTCGATCAAACAAGAACGGATGCCTCCGCATACAGCCGAGACGGAACACTATCACGCCAAGGCCCGGCAGTTCTTTTTTATCCTGCAGGGCGCCGCGGTCTTCGAGACTTCCGAAGGTCGTTTCGAACTCAACGCCCGGCAAGGCCTGGAAATAGCGCCGGGCCTCAAACATAGAATAAAGAACGAGTCGGACACCGACCTCGTTTTCGTCCTCTGCAGTCAGCCTTCAACGGCAGGCGACAGATTTGGATCTGGCCCCGGGCCAGCTCATACACCTGGCCCCTCGTCCCTCACCGGACCATCGGCCAAACCATAAAGAACATCGACATGAGACAAGTACGCGCAGGAATAATAGGAGGAGCCGGATACACCGGCGGAGAAATGATCCGGCTATTGATCAATCACCCCGCTGTGGACATCCGTTTCATCCATAGCAAAAGCAATGCAGGCAAACTCGTCGCCGACATCCACGAAGACCTCGCCGGCGATACAGTCCTGACCTTCGATTCCGTTTGGCACAGCGAAGTGGACGTCGTCTTTCTTTGCATGGGTCACGGAGAATCTAAAAAATTCCTCGATCAGAATGCAGTGGCTTTCGACGGCGTTCTCATTATCGACCTGTCCCAGGACTTCCGGCTTGCAGGAAAACCCTGGGTGTATGGCCTGCCCGAACTGAACAGGGAAGAGATACGCAGCGCCCAAATGATTGCCAATCCCGGTTGCTTCGCCACCGCTATCGAACTCGGGCTCCTCCCGCTTGCCAAGGCCGGCCTCCTCGGGGATGTCTACAGCACGGGCATCACCGGCAGCACCGGTGCGGGTCAGTCCCTCTCGGCCACGGGCCATTTCTCGTGGCGCGCCAACAATATCCAGGCCTATAAAACGCTGACACATCAACACCTGAAAGAAATAGCCCATACGCTGCAGGCCGGGCAAATTCATTTTACACCCTGGCGCGGTGATTTCACCCGCGGCATTTTCATCAGCAGTCAACTGGCCTGCGAAAAAGACCCGGACGAGATCAAAACCCTATACGAAGATTTCTACAGCAGCCACCCTTTCACCATCGTCAGCCGCAATCCTATTTCCCTGAAACAGGTGGTCAACACCAATAAATGCCTGGTACAGGTGGAACAGGTGGGACGCCAGCTGGTCGTTCACTCGGCGCTTGACAATCTGCTGAAAGGAGCCGCCGGTCAGGCCGTCCAGAATATGAACCTCCTGTTCGGCCTCGAAGAGACAGCAGGACTCAAGCTCAAAGCCAACGCTTTCTAAAAATAACAAACACATCTTTATGAATTTATTCGACGTCTATCCTATCAATGATATCACCATAGTAAAGGCAAAAGGTTCCTACGTCTGGGATCAGGATGGTCAGCAATATCTGGATCTCTATGGCGGCCATGCCGTCATTTCCATCGGCCATACCCATCCGCATTACGTACAACGCATCACCGACCAGCTGAATAAGGTCGGTTTCTATAGCAATTCGATCCGCATTCCCTTGCAGGAAGAGCTGGCCGATAAGCTCGGCAAGGTCAGCGGCCGCCCGGACTACCAGGTGTTTCTTTGTAATTCCGGGGCCGAAGCAAACGAGAACGCACTCAAGCTGGCCTCCTTTCATACCGGCCGCAAAAAGGTAGTCGCCTTCCGCAAGTCCTTCCATGGCCGCACGTCGCTGGCGGTAGCCGTGACGGACAACCCGGCCATCATCGCCCCCGTCAACCAGACGGAGAATGTGATCTTCCTGCCCTTTAATGACGAAGCCGCGCTCGAAACCTGTTTTCAAACCCACGGCGACCAGGTGGCGGCCGTCATCATCGAAGGGATCCAGGGCGTCGGCGGTATCCATGAGGCGTCCGCGTCCTTCCTTCAGGCCATCAGCAGACTCTGTAAAAAACACGGCAGCGTTTTCGTCGCCGACAGCGTTCAATGCGGATATGGTCGCAGCGGCAAGTTCTTCTCACACGACTATGCCGGCGTCGATGCGGATATCTATTCGATGGCCAAGGGAATGGGCAACGGCTTCCCGGTTGCCGGTATCCTCATCGCTCCGCATATCAAGGCCAAACATGGAATGCTGGGCACCACCTTCGGCGGCAACCACCTGGCCTGCGCCGCGGCACTGGCCGTTCTCGAAGTCATCGAACAGGAAAAACTCATCGCCAATGCCGCCGAAACGGGCGCCTGGCTGATGGCCAGGTTGAAACAGATTCCGCAATTGCAACAGGTGCGCGGCAAAGGACTCATGATCGGTTTCGACGTTCCGGACAACCTCAAAGACCTCCGCAAGAACCTCCTGTGGCACCAGCGCATCTTCACCGGCGAGGCCAAACCCAATACGATCCGTTTGCTTCCCTCGCTGGCCCTGCGCAGAAAAGACGCCGATGAATTCCTGGAGGCCATCGTGGAGGAGATCCATGCTATGGAGGCCGCACCCGTCACTGCTAAATAACCGGCGGCCCGCCTTCCGGCGGGCCGCCCCCCTTAAATCGCCAAACATGAAGAACTTCATTTCCGTCGCCGACGTCCCCGATATCGACAGCCTCGTGAAGGCGGCCCTCACCTACAAGACCGATCCGTTGAAAGACAAAACCCTCGGCGAGGGCAAACGCGTCGGCATGCTCTTCCTCAACCCCAGCATGCGCACCCGCCTTTCAACCCAGGTCGCCGCCCGGAACCTCGGCGCAGAACCCATCGTCTTCAACGTCGACAAGGAAGGCTGGGCCCTGGAATTCGAAGAAGAAGCGATAATGAGCGGCAATACGGTCGAACACGTAAAAGATGCCGCCCCCATAATGGGCCATTACTTCGACATCCTCTGTATCCGCACCTTCCCCTCGCTGAAAAATAAGGTGGACGATTATAGCGAACTCTACATCAAGCAATTCATCAAATATTCGGGCATCCCCGTCGTCAGCCTCGAGAGCGCGACCCTTCACCCGCTGCAAAGCCTTACCGACATCATCACGATCACGGAAACACTCCAGTCCGCCAAACGTCGACCAAAAATTGTTTTATCCTGGGCCCCTCACGTAAAGGCCCTTCCTCAATGCGTCGCCAACAGCTTCTCCCAATGGGTCAACGCCTGGGGCCGGGCAGATTTCGTAATTACCCATCCGGAAGATTATGAATTAGACGCCGCTTTCACCAAAGGCGCCACCATCACCCATGACCAGGACGCCGCCCTCAAAGACGCCGATTTCGTCTACGTGAAAAATTGGAGCACCTATAACGACTACGGAAAGATCTATACCAACGACCCGGAATGGATGCTGACGGGCGACAAGCTCCGCGCGACAAACAATGCGAAGGTCATGCACTGCCTCCCCGTCCGGCGTAACGTCGAGCTCAGCGACGAGATCCTCGACAGCCCGTCCAGCATCGTTACGCAAGAGGCCTCCAACCGCGTCTGGGCAGCCCAGGCCGTCCTCGCAGACCTATTCCGTACCAAATCCGCCGCTCCCGCCCGGCACCCCAAAAAATAGCCATGCAGCTCTCCATCATCAAAATAGGCGGCAACATCATCGACGACGAGTCGCGGCTCGCAGGTTTTCTCGACGCGTTCGCCGCCGTGCCGGGCAAAAAAATTCTGGTGCACGGCGGCGGCAAACTGGCCACCCGTATCGCCGAAGGACTGGGCATCAAACAACAACTGATCGACGGCCGCCGCATCACCGACGCAGAAACCCTCAACGTCGTGACCATGGTCTATGCCGGCGCGATCAATAAGAATATCGTGGCACAGCTCCAGAGCCGCCACTGCCCAGCCATCGGCCTCACCGGCGCGGACGGCAACGCCATCATCAGCCACAAACGCGCGCACCTCCCGTCAGAACCGGCCGCCCCCACCAACCCCGGCACCGGCTTGCAAACCTCGCCTTCCCCCAACCCCGGCGCACTTCCCCGCATCGACTACGGCTTCGTCGGCGATGTCGATTCCGTCAACACACCCCTCCTCACCAGCCTGCTCCTCCTCGACCAGGTCCTCGTCTTCGCACCCCTGACGCACGACGGCAAAGGCCAGCTGCTCAACACCAACGCCGATACCATCGCGCAGGAACTGGCCCGCGCGCTCAGCTCCACCTTCGAAGTGACCCTCATCTATTCCTTCGAAAAAGCCGGCGTCCTCCGCGACCCGGGCGACGAAACCTCCGTCATACCCTGTATCACCCCGGCCGCATACGAAGACCTGAAGTCCCGCAATATTATATTCGCCGGCATGATACCGAAGATTGACAACGCCTTCACCGCCCTCCGAACCGGCGTAAAGAAGGTTATCATCGGCAAGGCCGAACACCTCCCCCGACTGCTGACCGGCGAGTCCGGCACAACCCTCCTTCATGAGTAACAACAACCACCATACCGGCCACATCCCCCTCAATACCGACGCACTCGATCTGCTAAAACAGCTCATCGCTATCCCTTCCTTCAGCAAAGAAGAAGAAGGCACGGCCCGTCTGCTCGAGACCTGGCTCACCGCCAAAAATATCCGCACTCACCGCGTCCAAAACAACATCTGGGCGAGAAATCAATACTTCGATCCATCGCGCCCTACCATCCTGCTCAATTCGCACCACGATACCGTAAAACCCGACAAAGCCTATACCCTCGACCCCTTCGCACCGCTCGAGATCGACGGCAAGCTCTACGGTCTGGGCAGCAACGATGCGGGTGGATGCCTCGTCTCGCTGATCGCCGCCTTCCTGCATTTCTATCCCCGGCGCGACCTCAGCCACAACATCATACTTGCGCTGACGGCAGAAGAAGAGATCTCGGGCCATAATGGTATCGGGCTGCTCCTGCCCACCCTGGGTCCCATCGAATGGGGCATCGTCGGCGAACCCACACAGCTCCAGCTTGCCGTCGCCGAAAAAGGCCTGCTGGTCCTCGATTGCATCACCCACGGCAAGGCGGGACACGCCGCACGCGAAGAAGGCGACAACGCCATCTACAAGGCCCTGAAGGATATCGAATGGTTTCGCACCTATAAGGCGCCGAAGGTCTCCGATCTGCTGGGCCCCGTCAAGATGTCCGTCACCGTCATCGATACCGATAACCGCGCGCATAACGTCGTCCCCGCACACTGCCATTTCGTGGTGGATGTCCGCGTCAACGAATACTACACGTTCGATGAATTACTCGACATCATCCGCACCAATACATCCTGCGAGGTCGCCCCCCGCAGCCTGCGCATGCGTTCCTCCGGTATCCCATTGACCCATCCGATTGTACAATCGGGTCTCAAACTGGGCCGCAGCTGCTACGGCAGCCCGACCACATCCGATAAGGCGCTGATGCCCTTTCCGGCGCTCAAGTCCGGTCCTGGCGATTCGGCACGCAGCCATACCGCCGACGAGTTTATCTTTGTGGAAGAGATCGCCGCCGGGATCAAATACTATATCGATTTGCTTAGTCCTGTGATCACCCAACAGCATCCTCCCCTTATCCCTTCATCGCCCCCGGGCACAAACACGCACAAATGAGCGGAAACAAACTTTGGAGCAAAACATCCACCAGCACCTCCGCGCTGATCGAGACCTTCACCGTCGGCCGTGACAGGGAATTCGACATCCTTCTCGCCGAATACGACGTCCTCGGCTCCCTCGCTCATACAGAAATGCTCGCATCGGTCGGCCTGCTCGGCAAAGATGACCTCGCACAGATCAAACAAGGCCTCACCGACATCCTATCCGAGATCCGCTCCGGCTCCTTCACCATCGAAAAAGACATCGAAGACGTCCATTCCCAGGTCGAATACCTGCTCACCAAACGCATCGGCGAGGCAGGTAAAAAGATTCACAGCGGCCGCAGCCGCAACGACCAGGTCGCCGTCGACATCAAGCTCTATCTCCGCGCCCAGATCCTCCGGCTCAAAGACGAAGCCAAACAACTATTCGATCTGCTCATCGACCTAAGCAACCGGCACAAAGACCAGCTCCTCCCCGGCTATACCCACCTGCAGATCGCCATGCCGTCCTCCTTTGGTCTCTGGTTCGGAGCCTATGCCGAAAGCCTCATCGATGACCTCGAGCTCCTGGCCGCCGCCTACCAGGTCTCGAACAAGAACCCATTGGGCAGCGGCGCCGGTTATGGCAGTTCCTTCCCGCTGAACCGTACACTGACCACCGAACTCCTTCACTTCCGCACGCTGAATTACAACTCCGTCTATGCGCAGATGACGCGCGGCAAGACCGAACGCACGGTAGCCATGGGTCTCTCATCCATAGCCGCCACCATCGGCCGCCTCGCCATGGACTGCACACTCTATATCAACCAGGACTTCGCCTTCATCTCCTTCCCGCCGGAGCTGACAACGGGCAGCAGCATCATGCCGCACAAAAAGAACCCTGATGTATTCGAGCTCATCCGGGCCAAATGCAACCGCATTCAATCCACTCCGGGCGAACTCACCCTGCTGACTGCCAATCTGCCCTCCGGTTATCACCGCGACCTCCAGCTCACCAAGGAGATCCTTTTCCCCGCCATCGAAGACGCAAAAGCGTGTCTGCAGATGACCCGCCTCATGCTCTCGAACATCACCATAAAAGACAACATCCTGCAGGACGAAAAATACAGGTACCTGTTCAGCGTCGAGGCGGTGAACCGGCTGGTCAATAAAGGCGTCCCCTTCCGCGAAGCATATCGACAGATCGGCGACCAGATCGAACGCGGCCAGTTCAACTTCGACTACCGCACCCAGTTGCACCACACCCACGAAGGCAGCCTCGGCAACCTATGCAATGACCGCATCACCGCCGAAATGGATCGGGTATTGGCCAAATTTGCATAATTGCCGGCGAATGTCGATCTTTCTCTTTCAACTTTAACCGACGTATGAAATATTATCTCTATTCGTGCCTTGCCGCCCTGTGCCTCTTCTCATCCGCACGCGCACAAAAAAAAGTCTTCGGCTACCCCTTCCAATTCGAAAAAAGTTTTCTTGCCAAAGGGCAATACAGCACCTATTTCCTCGACAATCCCACCGACTCCACATTCGCGCTGATCCTGAAGGACAATAAAAAGGCAGAATACCTTTGGCTCGGCAAAGACTTCAAGACGATCGCCAAAGTCTCCAGCCCCATCGAAAACACATTACTGGATAACCAAAAACACAAATATATCGGCGGCACTGCCGGCGGCGGCGGGTATCATTTCGTCTATCAGACCGGAACCGAGTTCGATATGGAAACGGTGGATTTCAACGCACACGCCGTGGCCGATAAAAAGTTGCTCGAACTTCCCAAATCCGAAAAGACGCTGGCTTCATTCAGCGACTATAACGTTTACTATTGCCTGACCGCCGACGACCAGGCCGGCAATTTGGTGATCTATTCGGTCGCTGCCGATGGAACGCTCACCCGGAGGGAGATCCCGGTTTCCGTCCCCATCCCCAAACTCAAATTGAGCGGGTACCTGAGAGATCTGTCAGTTATAAGATCCGCTGAAGATCCCGATCTGTCATCGGTTGCCCATATCAACAAGCTTTTCAGCCGCCGGGGCGAACTCGTCTTCCTCCTGAACGTGCAGTATCCGCATCTCCGGACCCTTTCTATCGATACGCGCGATTTCTCGGTAAAGGACAACGATATTGACGAGACCACCGTTTTTGGTCCGCAGGAAAAAGGCGCAGAAGGGATATTCAGCTTCGTGAAAGACAACACCATCTATTCCCTTTCCCTCGACAAAAAAAACATCCGCGTCGGCGTCCAGCGTCTCTCCGACGGCGGCATGATAGGGAAATACGAGTTCAGCGACGATGCGGCATTCAATTCATTTGCCGAGACGCCGGTAAGAGAAACCAGGTATATCAAAGAGGTCGATTCGAAAGAGCTCGACAGCTGGAAAAAACTCCTTGGCGGAATTACCTACGGCGGCTTACCGGGGTGTATGGTCTCCGTCACCGCCAACGGCAAACTGCTGTTTACCGGCGGAACTATTATGCAGATAGGGGGGTCGTCGGGCGGCGGTGGCATGGATCATTTCATGGGTGGATTCGATCATAACAGTACCACCGCCTACTCGAATGGCATGGTGGTCCCGAATTTTAATCCGTACATGTACAGAGTGCCCGGCACTCCCAGCTTTGTTTCCGCCGCCTCTTCGGGAACGTATTATATGTCCACCTATTTCCGGATGCTCCTCGACCCTGTCACCCTGAAACCTATAAAGGGACAACCCAGCAGACCGCTGATCGAACAGATCAGGGATTTCGTGTATGCCAAAGGCAAATTGAAGGCGCCCAACCAATTCTCCATAGGGAAAACACAATATTATGGATACTATGATGAGGACACACAGCAATACGTGATCGAGCAGATCCCCATTCATGGATAGCGCCCCTCCCTTGGAGCATCCTTCCGCCCATACCCGCATAGCGTCCCTCCCGTGGAGCCTCCTCCCGCGCCCCCGTATAGTGCCCCTCCCGCGGCCCCGCCCACCCGTAAATATTTTTTAACGCCCCTGCCCCGCCAAAAATCCCGACCTTTATAGACTCAAATCTGTTTCATGGCTATAAGTCCCTTAGCGGGTCACCTGCCTGCCCCCGATAGGCTGGTCGATATTCCCTCTCTCGTGTCCGCTTACTATACCGGTATCCCCGATCCCGGTGCCCCCGATCAACGCATCGCCTTCGGCACGTCCGGTCATCGCGGCGGCTCACTCAGAAACTCCTTCAACGAATCGCACATCCTCGCCATCACACAAGCCATCTGCGCTTACCGCAAACAGAAAGGCATCGACGGCCCGCTCTTCATGGGAATGGACACCCACGCTCTATCCATCCCCGCCCACTCGACAGCCCTCGAAGTCCTGGCCGCCAACGGCATTGCGACGATGATCGCATCGAACGACGACTATACCCCGACTCCCGCCGTTTCACATGCCATCCTCGGGTACAACCAGGGCCGCACGACCGGTCTGGCCGACGGCATCATCATCACCCCTTCCCACAATCCGCCCGATGACGGCGGCTTCAAGTACAATCCACCCAACGGCGGCCCCGCCGATACCGATGTCACCAAATGGATACAGGATACCGCCAATACCCTTCTCGAAAAATTCGTGAAAGGCGATACCTCGGCGGGCATCAAACGCATCCCCCTCTCGCGGGCGGTCAAGGCTTCCACCACGCACCGTTATGACTATCTCAATAATTATGTCGACGATCTCGGCTCCGTGCTGGATATGGATGCCATCCGCGGCGGATCGGCGAAACTATGCGTTGCCCCGCTTGGCGGGGCCGGTGTACACTACTGGCAGCCCATTGCCAAAAAATACAACCTCGCCCTGACCATTGTCGATGGGTTCGTAGACCCGACGTTTCGATTCATGCCATTCGATCATGACGGCAAGATCCGCATGGACCCGTCTTCGCCGTACGCTATGGGCGGTCTGCTGCGCATGCGCGACAAGTTTGATCTCGTTGTCGCCTGCGATACCGACCACGACCGGCACGGCATCGTCACCCGTCATGCCGGCCTCATGCCCCCCAACCATTACCTGTGCGTATGCATAGACTATCTCTTCCGCAACAGACCCGGATGGTCTCCGCAGGCTGCCGTGGGAAAAACGCTGGTCAGCAGCGCACTCATCGATCGTGTGACCGCCGGCCTTTCGTCGGATTCCCTTTCTCAGCACCCTACCGCTACTGCCCCGTCCCCGTCCAATTCATCCGGCCCCACTTCCCCCCGCCGGACATACGAAGTACCCGTGGGATTCAAATGGTTCGTCCCCGGCCTGCTCGACGGCAGTCTCGGCTTCGTAGGAGAGGAAAGTGCCGGCGCCGCCTTTCTCCGCCGCAACGGCACCACCTGGACCACCGACAAGGACGGCTTCATCCCCGCCCTGCTTGCCGCGGAGATCATGGCGCGCACAGGCCGCGACCCGGGCGAATACTATGAATCCCTGACCGCAAAATTCGGCGATCCCGTTTACGACCGCATCGACGCCCCCGCCAATGCCGCACAAAAAAAAGCGCTATCGCAATTGAACCCGCAACAGATCACCCAAAAAGAACTCGCCGGCGAACCGATCCGGTCCATGCTCACCACCGCGCCCGGTAACAATGCCGCCATTGGAGGTCTGAAGGTCTCCACCGAAAACGGCTGGTTCGCCGCCCGCCCCTCCGGCACCGAAGAGATCTACAAGATATATGCGGAAAGCTTCCTCGGCGACGATCACCTCCGGCGTATCCTCCGGGATGCCCAGACCATCGTCGATAAGGCGATCTCCTGAGCTCGCACCCAGACGCACCCTGTACACCTCCGCACCCCAATAATCCGCTTCCCTTACCGCACCCCAATAAACCTCCTCCCTCGCCGCCACCAAAAAAAATTTCCCATGCCCAATAGTAAAGCACACTATGGCAATCCTCTTTGCGACCCCAGGGCAACCGAAATAGAAGGATTCGATGCGCTCGTAAGCCTCGCCCTGGATATGCGCTGGTCCTGGAACCATAATGCCGACGAGCTCTGGCGCCAGCTCGAACCCGCCCTCTGGGAACAAACATGCAATCCATGGCTGGTCCTTCAAAGCGTCTCAGGCGACCAGTTGCGGCGCCTCTTCTCCTCCCCCGCATTTCGCGACCGTCTCGGCACCGTCATGCGCTCGCGCGAACAGGAAGACGCACAGCCCTCCTGGTTCCAAACCAACTACCCCAACACCGCACTGAAAACGGTGGCGTACTTCAGCATGGAATTCATGCTGGGAGAATCGCTGCCCATCTATGTCGGAGGACTGGGTAACGTGGCAGGCGATCAGTTGAAGTCGGCCAGCGATCTCGGGGTACCCGTCCTTGGCATTGGGCTGTTGTACCAACGCGGCTATTTCAGACAATACATAGACGAACAGGGAGACCAGCAGGCCTATCGTCCTTTTAACGACCCCGGCCAGCTGCCGGTGATGCCGCTCCGTCTTCCCAACGGAGAATGGTTGCGTGTCGAGATCCCATTGCTTGGACAACCGTTATGGTTACGCGCCTGGCAGGTGCGAACGGGTAGGGCGACACTCTTTCTGCTGGACAGCAATGATGCCGGCAATCGCCCCGAACACCGGGAGATCACCGGAGAGGTATATGGGGGAGGACAGGAAATGCGCATCATGCAGGAGATCGTGCTGGGCATCGGCGGCTGGAGGATGTTGTCGCAACTGGGCATTTCGCCGGAAGTTTGCCACCTCAACGAGGGCCATGCGGCATTTGCAGTCCTCGAACGCGCCCACGACTATATGCAGCTCTCCGGCGACGACTTCGGGACGGCCCTAACGATCACCCGCGCCGGCAACCTCTTTACCACTCACACCGCCGTCGCTGCCGGATTCGATCATTTCGACCCCTCGCTGTTCACCCGGTACCTCGGCAACTACGCGGAGAAAAGACTGGGCATTCCCATCCGCGATCTCCTCGCGCTCGGCCGCGCCAACCCGGACGATCCGAACGAAGGATTCAATATGGCTTATCTGGCCGTTCGCGGCAGCAGTGGCATCAATGGCGTCAGCCGGCTCCATGGCAAGGTCAGCAGGCATCTCTTCGAACCATTGTTCCAGCGCTGGCCCACCGAAGAAGTCCCGATCGCGCACGTCACCAACGGCGTACATACGCCGACTTGGGAATCCGAGGCCGCCGATGCCGTGTGGACAAGTGCGACGAGCTCCACGATGAAAGATCGCTGGAAGGGAGATACGGAATCGTTCGCCGGAAGGATACAGGACGTCCCCGATGAAACCATCTGGAATATGCGTAATGCCGCCCGGAAAAGTCTCATCGATTATATTCGCGGCCGTTCCGTGGATCACGACGGTCTCGGTATCCGCTCGTTCAACCAGCCCCTCGACTATGCCACCGAACTCAGCGCCGACGAAACTCACCGCATCTTCAACCCGGACGTCCTTACCATCGGGTTCGCCCGCCGCTTCGTCCCATACAAACGCCCCGATCTTCTGCTGATGGACCCCGACCGTCTCGTGCGGCTTCTCACCAACTACAAACAGCCGGTACAGCTCGTCATCGCAGGTAAGGCCCCGCCATACGACGAAAGCGGCCGCGACCTGATCCGGCAGTGGATAAAGTTCATCCAACGAACCGGTTTATACCGGCATATCATCTTTCTCAGCGACTATGATATGTTGATGGCCGGCTATCTCGTCGGCGGTATGGACGTATGGCTGAATACTCCCCGGCGTCCATGGGAAGCAAGCGGCACCAGCGGCATGAAGGTACTCGTCAACGGCGGCCTCAACCTCTCTGAACTGGATGGATGGTGGGTCGAAGCCTACCGGCCCCAGGTCGGATGGGCGCTGGGCGACGGACTCGAACACGGCTGCGATCCGAACCATGACCGCCAGGAAGCCGAGGCCCTCTTCGCATTGCTCGAACAGCAGGTGATACCGGAGTTCTATGACCGCAACGAACATGGCGTTCCCGTATCGTGGATAAAAAAGGTGCGCGAAAGCATGGCGCACCTCACTCCTTTTTTCTCTTCCAATCGTACCGTGCGCGAGTATACGGAGAAATACTATCTGCCTGCCGCAAACGCCTGGCAGGCCCGCTCGGCCTTTGGCGGCGCCCTGGGCAAAAGGATCGTCGCATGGAAACACCGCCTCGACCAGCACTGGCCCCAGCTCGGCTTCGGCGATGTCACCGTGCGGTCTAACGGCGACGCCCATGTCTTTACCGCGCGCCTCTACTTTCACGGACTCGATCCCGGAAAGGTGGCCGTTCAGCTCGTAGCCGCCGCACCCCCACAACCCACCGCAACTGACGCCCCCCGACTATTCCGCGCCGACATGTTGCCTACCGGCGAAGCCGATACCGCCGCAGGCTGGCTGACCTATAGCGCCTCCGTGCCCGCCACCCGCCCCGCCGGCGACTATACCCCCCGTATCATCCCCCGCTCCCCGGACATCGCGATCCCGCTGGAATACGACCGCATCATCTGGCAACACTAACGCATGCCACCCGCCAATCCTTTTCGTAATTCCTTCCCGTGCCACGCAGTTTCCCGGAATCCCGTACATTGTAATGCCAATTCACTACATATGAGAAAAGCCAGCTGCACCATCCTATTCGCCGCCTGCCTCGGCGCAACCGCCCTTGCCCAAACCCACGGCCCATCTGCGATACCACCCATGCCGTTATCCACGCTCCGGACGCTCCGCGTCGCCGGTCCAGACCCCGCACGCCAGGCGCTTGCCCCTACCGACCCACCCCCGCGGCCCCGCTCCACGCCGCCGCAATCCGACTCCGGCCTCAAGACCCGCGCCATCACCGACATCCAATCTCATTACGACGACTACAAACGCATCGCCCTCCAGATATGGGACTATGCCGAAGTCGGCTACAAAGAAGTGAAAAGCTCTGCGCTCCTGCAAAAGACCCTCGCCGACAACGGCTTCACCGTAAAAGCCGGCGTCGCCGACATCCCCACCGCTTTCGTGGCCTCCTACGGCTCGGGCAGCCCGGTCATCGGCATACTTGCTGAATTCGACGCCCTGCCGGGCCTTTCGCAACAGGCCATTCCCGAAAAAGCCCCCATCGATGGCAAAACAGCCGGTCATGGCTGCGGCCACCATCTTTTCGGAACAGCCTCGGTCGCTGCGGGCATCCAAATCAAACAACTCATCGGCGCAAACCGGCTCCATGGCACCATCCGCGTATATGGATGCCCGGCAGAAGAAGGTGGCTCCGGCAAAGTATACATGGTACGCGCCGGTCTGTTTAGCGACGTCGACATCGTCATCCACTGGCACCCCGGCTCCGATAATGCAGTAACGCTTACCAGCGCGCTGGCGAACAAATCGGCCAAGTTCCGTTTTCATGGCCTGGCAGCCCATGCCGCGGCCGCTCCCGACAAAGGCAGGTCCGCACTCGATGGAGTCGAGGCGATGGATTATATGGTCAACATGATGCGCGAACACATCCCCCAGGAAACGCGGATACACTATGTCATCACCAACGGCGGCAAGGCGCCCAACGTGGTCCCCGATTTCGCCGAGGTCTATTATTATGTCCGCCACCCGAAAAAAGAAGAGGTCCTCAGAATTTTCGACTGGGTTGCCGCCGCCGCGAAAGGCGCAGCGCTCGGTACCCAGACCACCGTCGACTACGAGGTCATCGGCGGCACACACGACCTCCTCCTCAACCGCACGCTTGCGCAGGACATGCAGCAAAACCTCCAGCGCGTCGGAGGCGTATCATATACTCCACAGGAGATCGATTTCGCAAAGAAGATCCAGGCGAGCTTCACCTATACCGTTCCGGCCATCGCCACCGCCGCCACGGTCGAGCCGCTGAAAGAAGTGAACGATGCGGGCGGCGGCTCGACAGACGTGGGAGATGTCAGCTACGTGGTCCCTACCGTAGGACTAAGTGCCGCCACCTGGGTCCCGGGGACCCCGGCCCATAGCTGGCAGGCCACGGCCTGCGGCGGCACCGACATCGGCATCAAAGGCATGATGGTCGCCGCCAAAACCATGACGCTGACCGCGATCGATTGTTTCACCAACCCCGCCCTGATCGCCGCGGCAAAAGAGGAATTCCGCAAAAACAAAGGAGACTATCAGTACCAGGCGCTGCTCGGCGACCGCAAACCCGCACTCAACTACAGAGACTAACATATGAGCACTCAACCACATCACCCTACGCCTCCCGATGCCACCCCCGCGCCTCCCGCGGCCGAACCACATCACCCTACGCCTCCCGCGACCTCCCTCGAAAAAGAATTCGAGCTCGAGCGGATGATCCTCTTCACCGACGCCGTCTTCGCCATCGCCATTACCCTGTTGATCATCGATATCAAGTGGCCCGCCCTGCCGGACAACATCAAAAGCGATCAATTGATCCATCGATTCAAACCCACTATTATCGCTTTCCTGGCCTTCACCACCAGTTTTTTGTACATCGGCCGGTCCTGGGCAGTCCACCTGCGCCTTTTTCGCCTGCTTCGCAAATATGACCAGGGTCTCATCAACCGCAATCTCTTTTTCCTGTTCTTCATTGTCGTCTTCCCCTTCACCAATGCGGGTCTCACCGAATACAATTCGGAGATCTTCATATGGCCCGTGATCATCTATCTGGCCAACCTGGGCTTCCTCGGCGTGGCCCATTACCTGATCTGCCGGTATATCATTGTGGAAAACCCTTCGCTGTCCGTCGAAGGGCAAAAGGAGGAAAAAATATTCATCTACACGCGAAGCCGCTATTTGATGCTCATGACCGGGGCATTGCCCATCATCGCGACCGCCTTGTGCCTGCTCTTCCCCGAGCACCGGGTATACGCCCTTTACACCATAGTACTACTTCCCGTCGGCATGCGCATTGTCAAACGCCGCCTCAAACATCTCCGCCCCGCGGCTTCCCACCACACGTAGTCCTTCTACGCGCCACGCTCCCTTACCGCAATTGCGTCGCATCCACGCGCGACGGCGTATCCTTCCCATTCACAATGGAAGTCGAACTGATCGCTATCGCTTTAATGATCCTCGCCATATTCGCCATATCCAGCGTACCGATCTCATCCCCGCGCGTATGATAATATTTTTCCGAGTCCATTTTGGAGGTCGAGATCGTATGCGCCGGCACGCCCAGCCGCGCCAGCGTCGCATTGTCGCTGCGGTAGAACAGCTGCTGCCCGGGATAAGGATCCGGATGGAACGTGAACCCCGATCCCTCCAGGTTCTTCTCCAGTATCTTCCCCATATCGCTCCGGTCATACCCGGTAATATAGGCCGAATTCGTTCCCCATTTGCTTTCGGTGCCGATCATTTCGATATTGAACATCGCCACCACGCTGTCCGGGTTGAACTGCCTCGAAAAATATTGCGACCCGAATTCCCCGATCTCCTCGGCAGTGAAGGTCGCAAACACCAGCGTCCGCGCATTATTCCTTTTCTTCGCAAAATAATCGGCCAGCATCAGCACGGCCGTCGTACCGCTGGCATCGTCATTGGCGCCATTGAAGATCGAGTCGCCCTTTTCATCCGGCTTGCCGACACCGAGATGATCGTAGTGCGCGGAGAAGATCACGATCTCATTCTTTTTGCTCTTCCCCGGCAGTATGCCGACAACATTGGCCAGCGGCGATTCCTTTACTTTCTGCTCTATATGGACCGACCAGGCCGACGGGTCGGTATTCGCGAGCACGAAGATGATATTGCGATCGGTTTTGAACTGCTGCCTTCCAAAACGCCCGCCCCGCGCGAACGATGCGGCAAAGGAAGTGTCCACCAATACCAAATAGTTCTTTTTTTCATGCGAATAATGCACGAACTCATTAAAGAAATTCGCACCCGCCCGGATATACGCCTTCTCATATCCGCTGTTTTGATCCACGGTCAGATCGCTTGCGCTGCTGAGCGCCATCACATGGTCCGCGGGCAACGAGACCCCATCCAGCGTCGCAGTGGCCGAGACCGGCGTCGTCCGCACCATCGCGAAAGGCTGGCGATAACTTCCCGACCCATTCCACGTCTTCAGCCCCGCTTTCTCAAAACGCGATTCGATATAATCGGCCGCTCGCTCGATATCGGGCGTGAACGTCGCACGCCCCCGCATCGTATCGGAGGCCAATATGCTTTCCGTTTTCTTTACTGCGACCGAGTCGATCTGTTGTGCCCGCAATCCGGCGGCTGCCGCAAGCAGGAAAATGGCGGTGAAAATGATCCTCATATGTAGTTCGTGAGTTTTGCAGCGGACCTAAAGACTCATCATTTCTTTGAACTTTACCGTCTGGCGGCGGCTTACCTCTATCTTTTCCCCGCCTTTCATTTCCAACAATAACCCGCCGTTGAAATACGGTTCTATCCTTTCGATGAGCCGGAGATTGACGATATGTTTACGATTGGCGCGGAAGAACACTTTTTCATCGAGACGCTCTTCGAGCGCATTCAGCGATTTTAATATCAGCGGCTTGTTCGGCCCGAAATAGACCTTTGCATAGTTGCCGACGCTTTCGAAAAGCCGGATGTCCGACAACTTCACGAACCAGCACCGCTCACCGTCTTTTACGAACACCTGGTCATGCTCGTTCAATATGCTCCGGTTGACCGAGATCGCATGATCCGATAGCGGCTCCTTGTCTTCCTCCACCTGCAACTTCTGCAATGCATCGGCCAGCCGTTTGGGCTCCACCGGTTTCAACAGGTAATCCAGCGCATTCACTTCGAACGCCTTCAGGGCATATTCGTCATAGGCGGTGGTAAAGATCACATTGGGGGTCCGCTCCAGCTCGGCAAGCATGTCGAAACCCGTCTTGCCCGGCATCTGGATGTCCAAAAAGATCAGGTCGGGATTGAGACTGTCGATCTTTTCCACCCCTTCGGCCGCATTCGCCGCCTCGGCAATCACCTCGATCTCGGGAAAATCCATCAATAATTTCTTCAGCTCATTCCTGGCAAGACGCTCGTCGTCGATGATAATAGCTTTGATCATATAGTTGGGCCCTCCGGGCTTTAGCTAAATATGTCCTCCGGGCCCAACATCCGCTAACGATGGGCCTTCGGCCGGCGGAACCGTGCTCCGCCTTCGATAATTTATGGCGCGGCCTCCGGCCGCGACACCTCCAAGTCATTTATTTTATCGTGCCAACCGGTATCTGCACCTTCGCCTCCACCAGGTTCCCATTCACCTCCCGGATATCGAAATTCGCCTTCTGACCGAACAAGAGTTGGAGTCTGTTCTTGGTGCTGGCCAACCCAAAACCATCCGGATCACGGCTGCCATTGAGGACCCCGGTATTCTGGATAACCAGCTTATGATAAAAATCATCCGTAAAATCCGAGATGATCTTCACCTTGCCGCCATCCACCTGCCGGCTGATGCCATGCTTGATCGCGTTCTCGACCAGCGTTTGAAGCATCATAGGAGGCACCGGCTGATCGAGCGTGTCCTCATTGATGTCATATTCCACCTCCAACCGGTCTTCGAAACGGATATGCTCCAGCGCCAGGTAATCCTTTACGATATTCAACTCCTTTTCGAATGTCACCGTCTCCAGCTTCTCCGCCTGCATACTGCTCCGCAGGATATTGCTCAATTCGGTGATGGCGGTACGCGCACGCACAGGGTTCTCGTCGATCAACGCCCGGATACTGTTCAGGGCATTGAAAATAAAATGCGGGTTGATATGCGCTTTGATCGTTTTCAGCTCCAGCTCCTTGACCAGCGCCTCCAGTTTCAGCGTATCCACCTGCTGCTTGCTGCTGATCAGCACATAGTGATACAAATAATAGATCAGCGTCCAGGGTACGATCATCACCCCCGTGTCCGCCGCCAGCGTGAACAGGCGCGGCAGGAATTCCGACCTCTTGTGCGATGCCAGCCCCAGCCAGTCCGCTATCCCGATCCGGATCAGGGCACTCAGGATACAGGTCGCCAGCATCCCGATGATGAACCGCGGTGCGGCCTTTTCCAATGTCATCAGTGTCCAGCCGTTACGCTTGATCACGTCACGGAAGAGATGGGTGACGAAGATCCCCGTCAAAACCGTGATGACCATTATCTGTATCTGTCTGCTCGTTATCTGCTGGTCAAACGTAGAAGAATTCAACACCAGCACCATGGCCAAAGACCCCCAACCGCCAATTTGGCACCACCAATAATATTTACTTCCGTTTTTGGTCATATTGCTACTACCCCTGCTTAAGTTAAGCCAAAACTAACCTTTTCCCCGCCCCCCCACCCCCTATTTTGTACTAATGGCTATTTTACCCCTGCCATCGGTCCAGCACGTTTCACCAACTTCCCCCATCCGGGACCGAATCCCAATTCCACCCTTCCCTCCCGCCACTTCTCCCTCCCGTCGCTTCCCTCCCGTCGCTTCCCTCCCGCCACTTCTCCCTTCCGCCGCTTCCCTTTCCCACCGCCTAAATCCCCGGCTTCCCTTTCCCACCGCCCCCAATCCCCAGCTTCCCTGAAAGCCTGAAAATAAGGCAATTTCCCCGGATAAACCGTATTTTTACACCATGGAAATCACCCCCGGACCTCTCCTGCGGACGATCGACTCGCCCGCCGATCTGAGGCAGCTGACACGCGAACAGTTACACCAGGTGTCCGACGAATTGCGTCAGTATATCATCGACACCGTCAGTGTCCATGGGGGACATTTCGCCGCCAGTCTCGGAGTGGTCGAGCTCTCCGTAGCACTCCACTACGTTTTCAATACCCCCTATGACCAGCTTGTCTGGGACGTCGGGCACCAGGCCTATGGACACAAGATCCTCACCGGCCGCCGCGACAATTTTGCCACCAACCGTAAACACAACGGGCTCAGCGGTTTCCCCAGGCGCTCGGAAAGCCCATACGATACCTTTGGGGTCGGACATTCATCCACTTCCATCAGCGCGGCACTGGGAATGGCCATGGCAGCCAAATACAAGGGAGAGACGGATCGCAAGACCGTGGCGATCATTGGCGATGGAGCTATGACCGCCGGTCTCGCCTTCGAAGGGATGAACCATGCCGGCGTCGCCGACACCGACCTGCTCATCATCCTGAATGACAACTGCATGAGCATCGATCCAAACGTGGGCGCGCTCAAAGAATACCTCACCGATATCACCACGTCCCGCACGTACAACCGGTTGAAGGACGATATCTGGAAGGCCCTCGGCAAACTCCCCGGCAGCACCTTCAGCCGCGAGATCGCCAGCAAGATCGAACACAGCATCAAAGGTTTCGTCTCCCGAAGTAGCAATCTGTTCGAAGCCCTCAATCTCCGCTATTTCGGACCTATCGACGGACACAACATGAGCAAGCTGGTCGACACCCTGGGGGATATGCAACGCCTCCCTGGTGCCAAGCTCCTCCATATCATGACGGTAAAAGGAAAGGGCTATTCCCTCGCCGAAAAAGACCAGACCAAATGGCACGCCCCCGGCCTCTTCGACAAGATCACCGGCGAAATTTATAAGAAACATCATTCGACCCCGCAGCCTCCCAAATACCAGGACGTCTTCGGTCTCAGCCTCATCGAACTGGCGGAACGCAATCCGAAGATCTTCGGCATCACACCCGCCATGCCCAGCGGTTCATCGCTGAAGTTCATGATGGAAAAGATGCCCGACCGCGCCTTCGACGTGGGCATTTGTGAGCAGCATGCCGTGACGCTCAGCGCCGGTATGGCCACACAGGGCATGAAGGTATATTGTAATATCTACTCTTCCTTCATGCAACGCGCCTACGACCAGGTGATCCATGACGTGGCCATCCAGGACCTCCCCGTCATCTTCTGTCTCGACAGGGCGGGTCTCGTCGGCGAAGACGGCCCGACGCATCACGGCGCTTACGACATCGCCTACATGCGCTGCATCCCGAATATGATCGTCAGCGCGCCCATGAACGAAGGCGAACTGCGCAACCTCCTCTATACCGCACAACTCGATACCAATCAACATCCCTTCGTCATCCGCTACCCCCGCGGCGAAGGCGTCATGCCGGAATGGAAGACTCCCTTCCAGGAAATACCGGTTGGAAAAGGCCGTAAAATAAAAGATGGCGAGGACATCGCTATCCTTAGCTTCGGTCACCCCGGTAATTTCGCAACCGCTGCGATCCGCGAGTTGAGGACCACCGGCATCAACCCCGCACACTATGACATGCGTTTCGTCAAACCGCTAGACGAGACGTTGCTGCACGAAGTATTCCGGAAATACGACCGCATCCTCACCGTCGAAGACGGTACGGTAATAGGCGGCTTCGGCTCGGCCATCCTGGAATTCCAGGCGATCCATGGTTATACCGCCACCGTCCGCGTCCTCGGTATCCCCGATCGCGTCATCGAACACGGTACGCCGAAAGAATTACAGCATGAATGCGGCTTTGACGCTCCGGCGATAATCGGTGCCGTCCGCGGCATGATGCAGGACAAGGTCCGCGTCATTACCTCCTGATCACGAAAAGATCTCCAATCCGGCCCGTTACCTCCTAAGAACCGCCCATCCGCCCCTGCACTAACCTTTTTATGCGGGCAATTTTCATATACAGCCTCCTTCTGACCCTGACCCTGCCCTCTCTGGCACAGCAATATTATTTTGCGCGCTACACCCCGCGCAACGGTCTGGTCAATAACAGGGTCCGCGCGCTCTATCAGGACAGCAGGGGCCGTCTCTATTTTGCCACCTATGGCGGGCTGAGCGTTTACGACGGCGCCCGTTTTATCAACTATACCACCGACGACGGTCTGGCAACCGGTCTCGTCAACGACATCGTTGAAATGGGCGACGATTCCATATGGGTCATCCCCAACACGAGGGCCATCCATTGTCTCGTACATGGCATTCTCAGGGATATCGTAACAGCCGATCATTTCTATCCTATCATCAACCAGCTCATCCGCTGCAGCGACGGCTTCTTCTATGCTATCGGAGACGACGGCCTTTTCCGGTACGAAAACAACCGCTTTATCCAAATCCCCCTCAGGGACAGCCACGGTAAGGAGATCGGCAAATACCTGGACCAGGCCATCGAATCGCACCACCGCCTGCTGATCGTCAACGACCCAAACCTCGGGAATGTCGTACACTCCGGCTCGCTGCTGGTCTACGACTTCGCCACGGGCAACTGTTCCATCTCGGCCGACACCTCCGCCATCTTTTCGGTGATCGAATCTCCTTCGCACGACATCCTCGTAGGCACCGCCAGGGGACTGCGCAGACTCGACAGCACCGCCCTTCGTCACCAGCTCATCCGCCAGCTACCACCGCCCGATAGCTATGCCGGCGCGGAGGAAGTGGTCGGCCGTTACATGTATTTCGATCATACGGGAAATCTCTGGCTGTCCGCACCCGATGGGGTAGTGCGATTCTCAAAAAATGGCGAACGCCAGACCTTCGCACCTTCCAACGGCCTCCCCGCCGGGGCCGTCAATTTTATCCTCCAGGATCGCGAGAACAACATGTGGTTCGCCAATGAACAAAATGGCGTGGTAAAGCTGGTCGGGCAACAGGTGCAATTATTTTCCCCTATCCGGCCCGGTTTTGTGGTCACCGATCTTTTTGCCGGCGGTTCGGGCGATTCGGTATGGATGTTCGACGGACTGCATCGGCAGTTGCTGCTGATGCAAGGCGGGACTCAGAAGATCTTTCATTGTGCCGGCTCGTTGCCTCCGAATAGTTTCATTGCCATCGGGAAAAAAGCCTATTTGATCGCAGGCTTCGACATTTACACATTGCATTTCGAAGGCGACCGCTTTCGGACGGAACTCGCCTGGCATGATAGCATCCGCCTCGACTCGAGGGTCTTCTTCGACCGGCATGGCAACCTCGTTCTGCCGTCGATGTATCTGACCGTCTTTGATGGAACAAGCGTGCTCCGTCAACCACTTCCCATCCTCTCCGACCAGGGCGCCGTCGATAGGCGTAACCACATCTGGTGCATCGCCCGCAGCAATGACCTTTTCGAATTCCGTATCGACAGTTCCTCCGGCAGTCGTTCCCTGCGGCTCGTTCACCGTTTCGGTAAAGACAAAATTCCGCCCTGGAGCCCTCGCTCGCTGGCCATCGACAGCGCAGGAGAGATTTGGATCGGCACCCGGGATCATGGCATCTATTGTATGGCCGAAGAGGGGGATAGCCTGGTCTTCCGGCGCCAGCTGACCATGCAGGACGGGTTGTCGGAAAACTTCATCAGTTATCTGGGGTGCGACGTCGGCGATAACATCTGGGCTTGCAGTCCCACGGGCCTCGATAGGGTCCGCATTCGGGGCGCCCGCACGATGATCGACAATATTACGCTCAGCAGCGACCGCTACGATGCCGTGTACAAACTCATAACCACGGGCCGGGATGTCCACTGGGCCATGGCCCGCGGAGGCGTCATGAAGATCTCCACGCTCGCCGAAGACGGGAGCGACTATTCCCCGAAGCTCCTTTTCTCGCGCGTGCAGGTAGGTGATGAACCCGTTCCCGTGGCGCCGGGAGCCTCTCCTCTCACCCTGCCGTACAATCGGAATACCCTGAGCTTCTTCGTCGGCGCCCCCACTTTTATTAATGAAGGGCTGACAAGATACTCCTGGCTCCTCGAGGGCATCCGCGATCCGAAATGGAGCGCCTCCTCCTCCCGGCCCGACATCGGTTTTGTCAATCTGCCTCCCGGGAAATATACGCTCCATGTCAAAGCCCAATTCCTGACGGGCCGTTATCCCGATAAGACAGCCGCCTACTCGTTCGTCATCCGCCCCCCATGGTGGCAGACCTGGTGGTTCCGGGTCGCCTTCGTCCTGGTCAGTACCGCCGTCATCGCCGGGCTCATCCGTTACTATCTCCGCAGCAAGCTCGAGATCGAGCGCACGCGCCTGGAGAAAAAGAGGGCTGTCGAAAAGGAACGCACCCGCATCGCAACCGACATGCACGACGACCTCGGCGCCGGCCTTTCCCGGATAAAATTCCTCAGCGAGACCATCCATCTGAAAAAACAAATGGGGCAGCCCGTAAAGGAGGAAGACCTCGGCAATATCGGCCGCTTTGCCAATGAAATGATCGACAAAATGGGCGAGATCGTCTGGGCCCTCAATGAAAAGAATGATTCGCTGAGCGACCTGCTCTCCTATACCCGTTCCTACGCGGCCGAATACCTCTCCGAATCCGGCATCCCCTGCACCCTCGATGCACCGCCCGAGAACGGCATCTCGCGTTTCGTCAGCGGCGAATTCCGCCGCAACGTTTACCTCACCATCAAAGAGGCGCTGCATAATATTGTGAAACATTCGAAAGCCCGAAACGTAACCATCCGCATGATGGTCGCCGGCGACCTCGTCATCGTCATCGAGGACGATGGGGTCGGCTTCGATCCGGCAGGCCACCGCCCCGCCGGCAACGGCCTCAACAACATGCGCCAACGCATCAGGGAGATCGGCGGCCAGCTGCAGATCCGCGGCTCCGGCGGCACCGTTATCCGCCTAACCGTCCCGCTTCCCGCCTAGCACGCCCGGCGCGCCAACACCCGGTTTCACCCAATCCTCCCGTCTCGCCATCCCCCAAATCCCTGCACTCCCTTAACTTTCGTTCTATTTACCGAAATTGCAAATGGTCATACATTCACCAGACACATGACGTCATGCCCATAACCATTGTCATAGTCGAGGACCTCGACGAAGTCCGCGAGGGCTTGGGGAACTTCCTCTGTCTTGACCCGGACCTGCTTGTCGCCGGCGCATTCAAGAACGCGGATGAAGCCGGCGAAGGCATCACCGCGCTAAAGCCCGACGTGGTCATCATGGACATCAATTTGCCCGGCACCAACGGCATCGACTGCATTCGCCAGATCAGATCGCGGGTACCCGCCACCCAATTCATGATGTTCACCGTTTACGAAAACGACGAGAAGGTGTTTGAAGCGCTGCAGGCCGGCGCCTCGGGCTACCTCCTGAAAAGCACGGGCCTGCCACATATCATCGAGGCGCTGAAAGAGCTGCATCGCGGCGGCTCGCCCATGAGTGCCAATATAGCGCGCAAGCTGGTCAAGCATTTCCAATACCCCCCGCAATCCCCCCCTCCGGACACCCAGGCCCTGTCATCCCGCGAAACCGATATCCTCCATCTCCTCGCCCGCGGCCTACTCTACAAAGAGATCGCCGACCAGCTATCCGTCAGCACCAGCACGGTGCGGCAGCATATCCATCACATCTATGAAAAGTTGCACGTGCAAAACCGCACCGAAGCCATCAACAAGGTCTACCGCAAGGACCCCGGCTACCGCCCCTAACTTTCGTTCTATTGCCCGCCGCCTCCTCTTTTTATATGTTTGGAAAAAAAAATCATGAAACCGGGCATCTTCTTCCTGCTCCTCCTGACCCCATTTTCCCTTTTTTCCCAACAACAGCAACAGCAAACCCCTCCTCCCAAATCGCAAAGCTCCGGCGGCGGCATCGGCTTCGGCATCCGTGGCGGATTCAATTTCGCCAACGTCACCAACGCATCGCAGGTCAACGGCAGTAGTATGGCAGGCTATCATTTCGCCCTCTTCCTGGCGCCCCATTCGAGAGGTGTCATCGGCAGCCGCACGGAGCTGATCTATTCACGCAGCGGCTACAACTATGCATCCGACAGCGGTTCCGTCAACCTCGACTATATCATGCTCGCGCAGTATATGGCGATACACATCACAAAGTATTTCGAGATCGACTTCGGTGGACAGACCGGATATCTTTTGAATGCCAGGGTGGACAGCGGCAAACAGGTCAACTATGGCAACGCCCAGGCCAATTCTATTATGAGCTATTACAATCGTCTCGACTACGGTTTCGGCGCCGGCGTGGAGATCCATCCATTCATGGAGATCTGCATCGGCGCTCGATACAACATCAGCCTGAACAGTCTCTATAAGACCGACTTCTCCTCCATGAACCAGGGCGCCAGCGGCCAACCCCCGTCTTTCGTCCCCAGCTCCCCCAGCGTCAATTTGAAGAACAACGTCATCCAGGTGTACGCAGGCTACCGGTTCTAACCACCCGCACCGCACACAACCCGTCGGTGCCTTCCCGCCGGCCCCTTGGCGCACCTCCCCGCCGGCCCCTTGGCGACCCTCCACGACAGACCGGTCGCGCCCCTCTATCCAAACATCGGCACTTCGATCGCCATCACATCCGCGCGCGATACTGCATGCACGGTGACGACATCCGCACCGCTGATGCCCAATCCGTCACGACGCTGCAACACCTGCCCACCGGCCTCCGCCTCCCCTTCTACCACGAATATATAAACGCCGTTGCCCTCGAAAACCGGGCGGTACTCGAGCGTCGACCCGGCACTCAATTTTGCCAGCGCCAACCGCGCATCCTGGTTGATGCGGAGCGCCCCGTCTTCCGGACGCGGACTCACGATCACTTGCCACCGGCCTGCCCGCAATGCGGGATCGAAGCTTTTCTGTTCATGACGCGGCTTCCCGCCATTTTGCCTGGGAAAGATCCAGATCTGCAGGAAATTGACATCGTCGTAATGCGAAGCATTGTATTCGGAATGAGTGATGCCGCTGCCCGCGCTCATCAGCTGTACATCACCGGTATAGATGATCCCGTTCGTCCCCGTGCTGTCCTTATGCGCGAGCGCGCCCTTCAACGGGATGGAGATGATCTCCATATTCTCATGCGGATGGCCGTCGAAACCCCTTCCGCCTTTCACGATATCGTCGTTCAGCACGCGCAACGCACCGAACTGCACCTTCTCCCTGTCGTGCCAGTTGCCGAAACTGAAGGAGTGATGACTGTCCAGCCATCCGAAATTTACGTGGCCCCGCTGCGAAGCGGGATGGTATATGGTTGTCATAGAATGGAGATAAGCTTTCTCAATTGTGTGTTTCCGCAAGCCCCGCCTTATTGCCCGCAACCCGCTCCCCTCATCCATCAATTCAAGTGCGGATCGGCCGGCCCCGCCAGCACGGCAATTTCCATCGGATCGTCCGGCCTGTCGGCATTGAATTCCACGATGAAATTATTGCGTCCCTCGCCGATGAGGATGGACATATAATTCAGCTGTACCAGTTCGAGCATGGACAGGAACAGAAAGATGGCATGAAGCCTGTCGTTGCACACTTCGAACAGACGTTCGAACGATAAGGTCCTTTGCTCGCGCACCGTCGTGAGGATATGATTCCGGCTCCCCTCCATCGTGTAGTCGTACTGAACGACGGTATGAACCGGCCTGTTCTGCCGCTGCTGGATGCGCTGCATCACCTTCTCGAAAGTCTTCATCAGCTTGAAGAGCGTGACGGCCTGTATCTCGGTCCCTTCCCCCGCCTCCTCGCCGATCTCCGACAGCTCTTTTTGCAGGTTGCCCCGCCGAACCATCAGGTGACGGATAGCCTCCATCTCGGCTAGCGTAGCCGCCGCCTCCTTATAACGTTTGTATTCCAGCAGCTTGTCGATCAGCTCCCGGCGCGGGTCGATCTCGTTGCCTTCCGCATCCAGCTCCTTGCGCGGCAATAGCATCTTGGCCTTGATGCGCATCAGCGTGGAGATGAAAAGGATGAATTCGCTGGACAGCTCGATGTTCAGGCTTCCCTTGGAATGGATATAGGCAAGGAAGTCCTGGATGATATTGTGGATGGGAATGTTATAGATATCCAATTCGTCGCGTTCGATAAAAAAGAGCAGCAGGTCGAACGGACCCTCGAATTGTGGTAATTTGATTTGATAGGGCGTCATATTCCGACGAAAATACCGCCATTTTTGGGGAAAGCAGGACCGGGTTTTCCCCAAATTGTCCAGCCCCCACACCGCGCTCATCGTTCGCACCGCCGCAAACCGCACCCCCTATTGCACCGGCTGCCCCTCCCGCTTCTTCTTGGCAAATTTATATGCCAGGCCTATCCCCAACACCTCCTGCAGCTGCATCTTGGGCCCGTCAAAGGTCCCATCTGCCTTCACCGCATGGATCCGGTCATCATAAACGAGGGTCACCGACAGATTCACACTGATCACCGTCGTCACCTTGACATTCACCACATTGGTCATATACAGGGCAATATTCTGCGGGTTGTTCAGATAATCCGAGAACAGGTCCAGCCTGCCGGTGTAGGTAGCCGTTTTGTTCAAAGGCGAGCTATAGTTCACCGACGCATAAGCGCCGAACTCAAACCTCGATTTCTTCCCCGAGTCGACCCCGAACGCTCCCTTCGCCGCCAGGCTATCGTTATTGACTATCAGCTCCCGTATAGTGGCAGGCGACAGGAAGACGGAGAAATTGTCCGTCGGCTTATAATCCATACCCAACGACAACAGTAGATACGCCGGCGCAAGGAAATCCGAGGTCAGCACCTGGTGCGTGGGATCCGGGTAGTTGTACCCGGGTGCAAACTGCGTCCGGAAGTCGAAAAGACCGGTGAGATACCATTTGTGGCCCATATCATACCCATACTTGGAGGTGATATTGAACCGGTCATCCGTTTTCCGGGTGCCGAGACTGGTGGTATTGGCGATACCATAGCCTACTGTCAGAAAATTATCCCACGATCTCCGGCCGTCCAGGTAATAGGCATACAGGTTGACCAACCCGTTGAACGCCAGGGCTGATTTATCACCGCCGGCCGACCAGTTGCTCAGCGCCGTCTGGTTAAAAGTAAGATTGATCAGTCCCCCGGTCTTCCAGGTCATCTTCGTCGTGTCTTTCGGGTCCTTGGTGATCGCGGCGCCGCTCACCGCCTTTTGCAATCCCTGCACATCGCCCTGGGCCCGTAAAATGGTCGTAAGTCCAATGGTAAACAGAAACAGCAGCAGCCATTTCCGGGCACAATAATCCTTCATAGTCGCTAGTTTTTTCCTTTTATGTATTCCGGCACTCAAAAACACTGCCAGCCCTCGCGCATTCCCACCCGCAGCCGGCCCAAAACCCCAGCCCGCCGGCGCCCTACCCCACATCCAACCCCGGGCCGACCCAATACCCGCAGCCATCCTCAAACCGAACGCTTCTTCAGCTCGTCGCGGATCTCCATCAGCAGCTTGTCCGTACTGGAAGGCCCCGCCGGAGCCGCTTCCTTTTTCTTTTGCAGCGAGCGGATGCCCTTTATGAACATAAACAGTATAAAAGCGAAGATCAGGAATTTCAGGATGGCGGACAGGAAAAGCCCGTACTTGACGGCGCCCCAGGCCAGCTTGTCGATATCATTCAGGTGCGCCGCTTTCAGCGCCGGAGCCAGCAATAGAGGAGTGATCACATTGTCGGTCAGCGACACAACGATCGCGGTAAACGCAGCACCGACAACCACTGCAACGGCAAGATCGACGACATTGCCGCGCATAACGAACTCCTTGAATTCTTTAAAAAGAGCCATGACGGTTGGTTTTAATTATGAAGAATCTCTTTTTTTAATCCCGGGTACCGCATGTCCAGCCTTTTGAGCACATCCTTCAACGCGTGTGCAATGAGATATTCCTTGTACCAGTTCTGATCCGACGGAACGATCGTCCAGGGTACCCCGCTGCAATGCTCGAAACAATCCTCATAGGCCTCCATATACCGGTCCCATAATCTCGCTTCCCTGAAATCGTCGGCATTGTATTTCCATTGTTTGGCGGGATCACGGATCCGGTCGTCCAGCCTTTTCCGCTGTTCTTCCGGGGAAATATGGAGATAGAATTTTAGGATATGCGTGTCGTTGTGTTCGACCAGCAGCCGCTCGAAATGATTGATGGCCTTCATCCGCCGTCCCGCAGTCTCCTCGTCGATCCAGTTGTGCACACGGGTGATGAGAACATCTTCATATTGACTGCGGTTGAACACTTGGATAAAGCCCTTGCGCGGGGTGTGTGCGTGTATGCGCCATAGAAAATCGTGCGCCAGCTCCTCGGCGGTGGGCTCCTTGAATGCCTGGACCAATACGCCCTGCGGGTTCAGCTTGCCGAAAACGTTGCGGATGGCCCCATCCTTCCCGCTCGCATCCATCCCCTGGATGATGATCAGCACGGCATGCTTCGATTCGGCATACAACAGGTTCTGCAGGTCGTCCAGTTCCTTCAGCAGATGCGCCATTTTCTCTTTCGTCTCTTTCTTGTCCCATCCCTTAGGCGCACGCGTGTCGATGTCCTTTAGTCTGATCTTGCCCATGGTGCTACGATTATCGTTGGCGCCCATCACCAGCTACCGCCGGCGTGAACGCAGGTGCTACGATTACCGTTCTTGCCCATCACCTGCCGGCGTGAACGCAGCTGGTACTATTACCAGCCCGGGTCTCGGGGGGTTATACCGACATGATCTCCTTTTCCTTGGCCGCCAAATGCTTTTCCACGAGAGAGATATGCTTGTCGGTGATGTCCTGGATCTCTTTTTCGGCATCTTTAGCCTCATCCTCGCTGAGTCCGTCCTTCTGTAATTTCTTTATCTGTTCGATGGCTTCGCGACGGATATTACGTATCGCCACCCGCGATTGCTCGCCTTCGCCGCCCGCCCTTTTGACGAACTCTTTTCTCCTTTCTTCGGTCAGGGGAGGCATGAACAGCCGGATCATGTTGCCGTCATTCTGAGGCGTCACGCCTAAATTGGCATTGATGATCGCACGTTCGATAGGCTGAAGCATGTTCTTCTCCCAGGGCTGGATGGTCAAAGTGCGGGCATCCATCACAGAAACATTACCCACTTGGTTGAGGACCGTAGGGCTCCCATAATAATCGACGGAAAGACCATCCAGCATCTGCGGGCTGGCTTTCCCGGCGCGTATCTTAACCAATTCACTTTCAAGATGATTAAGCGCCTTTTTCATGCTGTCCCGGGCTTCTTCCAGGATCAGTTCCAGATCGTCTGACATAAATGATTGCTTGGCAACGTTACGTTGCAAACGTACGTCAATTCAAAAAATACGCAAAATCAATTCTAAGGCGTTCCCCGGGCGAGCCGAAGTTCCGCATCTCATCCATAGCGAACTCCGCAAACAGGAGCCGCCCCAACGCAGCGCGCCGAAGTTCCGCGTCTCGTCCACGGGCGAAGCCGGCGACAATTAATTATTCTGTTCGAGGATCGAATCCTTTTTCAGGGTAACCAGGTGAGAAGCCTTCGTAAGCTGCGCATTCTCCTCCTGGGCCGTCTTGGCGACGAACAAACGGGGTGCGGGCAGAAGATAATAAATGCCGGCGATCATGCCGAAGAATACACAGAATACCCCCATGATCAGGTAGGTGCAGTTTAGCGACCGGCCGAGGAAAACCAGCGCAATCATCACGATATTGATCGAAACCAGCGTCAGCGTGATCGCCCTGTGCGAAAAACCACGGTCCAGCAGCAGATGGTGGATATGGTTGCGGTCCGGACTGAACGGCGAACGACGATGAAAAATGCGTATACCGAATACACGCAGAGTATCCAGCAGGGGGATCATCAGGATCGTGAATCCCACCGCCGGCGACGCAGCAACGGGGAAGATCACATCGGGCGTGTTTGCCACATTGATGAATTTGATCACCAAAATTGCATTGATGGTCCCGATCAGCAACGAACCCGTATCGCCCATGAATATTTTGGCAGGCTGAAAATTGAAGATGAGGAAGGCCAGGAGACTGCCGGTAAGCGCGAAAGCCATGACTGCATAGGGCGACATCCCGATATACAAAAAATAAATGCCGAAGATAGCCGATGACAAAAGACCCAGCGAACCGGCGAGACCGTCAACCCCATCGATGAGATTGAAGGAGTTGATCACCACGATAACGGCAAAATAGGTCAGCAACAAACTAAACATCTCGGGTAGTTGATACAAACCTAAAAAGCCATGCATGCTCCTGATCTGCACATTCCCGTAATAAATGATGATAAAGGCCGCCAATACCTGCCCGATAAATTTCTTCACAGGCGAAATGACGAGGATATCGTCTTTCAGCCCAAGAAAAAAGATCACGAAGGACGCTGCTATAAAATACTGAAGATCAGGGTATTGTGCAAAGTGAAGCGTGAGGAGGCTGCCGAATATGAACCCTGCGAAAATGCCCAGCCCGCCTAACGGCGTTATGGGAGCGAAATGCACTTTCCGGGCATCCGGCATATCGAACAGCTTCTTCATTTCAGCCACATTGATAATGGCTGGAATGGCTAAGAACGTAACAGTAAAAGAAATAGCTATCGAAAGTAAGACATCAAACATCAGTACGATTTTGATTCGTGAACAAAAATAGGAATTCTTTTATAATGCCACTACTGCGTATATACTCTTAACATGTATATGCGATGCGCATCCCCGGCTAACGGCGCTTCCGTCCGAACCAAAGGCTGGCCTGATGTTTCAATGCGGCCCGATGCGTCTGCGAGGTTGTAGGTCAGTTCAGGAAATTTCTTATACCGTTTCATCCGGTAGGAGCGACTAATCAGAGAGACCGCAAAGTAATACAAAAGTTTAAGGCCGCCAAAAACGGTCCCGTTAAACACAGTCGCAAAAAAACGTCTTCCATCCGGGCAGTCCCCAAAAGACTACTCCCACCCTCGCAGTCCCGAAAAAACCGTTAGATTTGCCGCCAGCTATCACTAAATCAACCTTTATGGCAGACTTGAAAGCAATTACTACACAGATCAGAAGGGATATCGTAAGAATGGTCCATGGCGCGCAAAGCGGTCACCCCGGTGGCTCCCTGGGCTGCGCCGAATATTTTACCGCATTGTACTTCAAGGTCATGAAGCATGACCCCAATTTTCATATGGATGGAAAGAACGAAGATGTTTTTTTCCTGTCTAACGGTCATATTTCTCCCGTATTCTATTCCGCACTCGCAAGATCCGGCTATTTTGACATCAAAGAACTATCCACTTTCCGCAAGATCGATTCCCGCCTTCAGGGTCACCCCACCACCCATGAACACCTTCCCGGAATACGGGTCGCCAGCGGATCGCTCGGTCAGGGCATGAGCGTCGCCATCGGAGCGGCACTGAGTAAGAAACTCAATAACGATAAAAATATTGTGTATTCACTACATGGGGATGGCGAGTTGGATGAAGGACAAAACTGGGAAGCCATCATGTTCGCATCCGCCAAAAAAGTGGATAACCTCATCGCCACCGTAGACTGGAACGGTCAACAGATCGACGGGACCACCAAAGCCGTGCTCGACACCGGCGACCTCCACGTCAAATTCAACGCCTTCGGCTGGGATACGCTCGAAATGAACGGCAACGACCTCGACGAGGTCATCGCTACCCTCGACAAAGCCCGCAGCATGACCGGACACGGTAAACCGATCGCCATCATGATGCACACGATTATGGGTAAAGGTGTCGACTTCATGGAAAACGATCACCACTGGCACGGGGTTGCCCCGAACGATGAACAGTTGGCCAGGGCCCTCGCCCAGCTTCCTTCTAACCTCGCTGATTATTAATATATTAAGGGGCGGCCCTGCGGGCCGCCCCTTCTTCCGACCGTCCCCTTCTTCCGACCGGCCCCTACGCCCGAACCGCCCTTTCGCCCCATCCACCCCAAACCCCCAATCTCAACTCCTCAACTCTATAGGCGTCGCCGCTGCCTTGCGCGCCGGGATCCACGACGCCAGCACGGCCACGATAGTGATCGTTCCCAACACCAGCACAAAATCCATCCCCACCATCCTGACAGGATAATAATCTATCAAAAAGGACCCCCCTTCCAACGGCACCAATTTATATTTCGTTTGCAACGTACAGATGACCACCGCCAGCAGGATACCTCCCGCCCCGCCGATCATCGCCAGCAGTATACCCTCACTCAAAAAGATCCTCCGGATCAACCTCCCATCCGCTCCCAATGCCTTCAACACATGGATATCCTTTTGTTTTTCCCAGACCAGCATCGTCAGCGCCCCCACCATATTGAAGGCGGCAACGATCAGGATCAGTGTCAGCACGACATACGTAAACCATTTTTCCGTCCCCATCGTATTGTACAGGCTCTGATTCTGCTCATAACGCGTCTGCACGAGATACCCCGTCCCCAATACCTTCGACAGCTGACCCTTTACCGCCGGCGCCGAGGAAGGATCGCCGACCGCCACCTCCGCCCCCGTATATTCATCGGGTCCCAGTCCGATCATCCGTTTGACGAAGCCCATATTGGTGATGACATAGTTATTGTCGAAATCCACCTGTATCCGGAATTCCCCGGACGTGAGGAAACTCTCATGATTAAAGGAAGCCATCGGATCGGTGACGTTGAATTCGCCGCTGCCCCGCCGGAAAAGATAAACGCCCAGCGGCATGATCTGCCGGTCCGACTCCACACCCAATGTATACTCGATCCCCGACCCCAATACCGCTTTTGGATGATCTGCGTCACCCACTTCGAATTTACCTTTATCGATGGCACCGCCCACACCCGACACGCGGAGGAAATTGCTGTCGACCCCTTTCAAATAAACGGGAACACGGATATCTCCATTCTCCACGATTCCCCTGTCCTGCGCAACCAGCGACACCGCGCGCACTCCCGGCACCGCTTTCAGACGCGCCAGCTGCCCTGCCGTCAACGTCAGCGTTTTTCCCGAAACGGGACTGATCTTGATGTCGGGGTAGAAGCTGGTGTAGAGTGATTTCACCAGACCCTCGAACCCATTGAAGACGCTCAGCACAACGATCAGCGAGGCCGTACCGACCACAATGGCCGACATGCTCACCCAGGCAATGATATTGATTGCGTTCGTGGATTTCTTTGCGCGGAAATAACGCCAGGCGAACAACAGGTTCATGCAGGCCCCTCCTCCCCGCGCGGTTTTCGTTCCCCGGTCGCTCCATGCTCCTTACTCCCCCGGCCCTCTTTTGAACCCGCCTCCTCATGCGCCCCGTCCTTTCCCGCGTCGCCACCCGTCTTCCCTGCTTCGCCACCCGTCTTCCCCTCATGTATCTTGCGAAACAACGCCTCCATCTTATCGGCATGCTCCAGCGTATCGTCATAAAGATATTGTAGCGTCGGAATACGCCTCAGCTGATGCTTTACCCGCTGCGCCAGCTCTTTCTTGATCTCCCATCCCCGTTCCTCGATCTTCTTCATCGTGGCAGCCACATCCTTCACCTGGAAAAGGCTCAGATAAACCCTGGCCTCCAGCAGATCGGGCGTCATCCTCACCGCGGTCAGGGATACCATTCCTCCATCGATCATACTCAGTCCCAGCCGCTGAAAAATATCGCTCAGTTCCTGCACCAGTAGCGCGCTTACTTGTTTCTGTCGTTTACTTTCTTGCATAACCTTTAACGTCCTTTAACAGATTTTTGTCCTTTGATCGAACTCCGGCCAATTTGGTACCTAAATCCAGTATTATCTCAATTTTACAGCTAAATTTGCCACCAAATTTACGGATTTCAGCATGAAGAAATTCTCCGTGATCCTGCACTACATGTCCCGCTATAAAGGTAAGATAGTAGTGTACATGGTGTTCAATATACTCTCTATCGTGTTCGGGCTGATATCCCTGGGCATGCTGAGCCCATTTCTCACCATCCTGTTCAACCAGGGCGGCGCCGGCGGCCAGGCGCCGGCCCTCAATACCAATGCGATCGGGGGCCTGAAAGACGTACTGACCCAGGTCGTTGAGCATTGCGACCGGTCCACCGTCCTGCTGGTGATCTGTGTGCTCATCATCGTCAGTACGTTGCTGAAAAACATATTCTATTACTGGTCCTCCTATATCTCCTCCCCCATCCGAAGCGCCACCATCACCTTCCTGCGCAACGACGTATACGAGAAGATCCTGTCCCTGCCCATCGGGTATTTCACCGAAAGACGAAAGGGCGATCTCATTTCGCGCATGACCAACGACATCTACGAGATCGAGTCCTCTGTCGTCAGCACGCTGGAAGGCCTGATCAAAGACCCGCTCACGATCATCGGCTACCTGACGTATATGATCTGGCTAAGCCCGCGGCTTTCGCTCTTCCTCCTGATCCTTTTGCCCGCGACAGGCTTCCTCATCGGCCGCATCAGCCGGACCCTCAAACGCCAGTCCAAAGATGCTTCCATCAGGTTGGGCGAAAGTCTCTCGGTGCTCGACGAGACCCTTGGCGGCATCCGAATCATCAAAGGCTTCGGCGCCGAGCTCCTGATGCGGACAAAGTTCCTGCAGATCAACGACAGCCTGTTCCACATCCGCAATAAGATGAATGCCCGTCGCGATCTGGCCTCGCCGCTGACGGAAACCCTGGGTATCGTCATCCTCACCATCATCCTTTACTATGGCGGGATGCTGATCTTCCATACGCATGGGAAAGGCTTTTCGGGTGGCGATCTGATCACGTACATCGCCGTCTTCGCGATGCTGATCAACCCCGCAAAAACATTGTCGACGTCGATATTCAACGTACAACGTGGCGCAGCAGCGATGGAACGCGTCGAAGACCTCCTCCATGCGCCCGTCACCATTCACGATAACCCGCACGCGAAAAAGCTCGGGGCTTTCAACGACAGGATAGAATTCAGGGGCGTCGGCTTCTGCTACGAGGACACGGTCATCCTCGACGGCATCGACATGGTCATTGAAAAAGGAAAGACCATCGCGCTGGTCGGCAGTTCGGGAGCCGGTAAATCGACACTGGCCGATCTCATCCCCCGTTTTCATGATGTCGGCAGCGGTGCCCTCCTGATAGATGGGATCAACATCAGGGATTATTCCTTAAGATCGGTACGCGAACAAATGAGCATCGTGACCCAGGAACCCATCCTCTTCAACGACACCATCGCCGCCAATATCGCGCTCGGCAAACCCGATGCCGGCATGGACGAGATCATTCGCGCAGCCACGATCGCCAACGCGCATAACTTTATTACCAAAAAAGAAGAAGGCTATCAAACGAATATCGGCGACCGGGGCAACAAGCTCAGCGGCGGAGAACGCCAGCGCCTGACCATCGCCCGCGCCCTGCTGAAAAATCCGCCCATCCTCATCCTCGATGAAGCCACGTCCTCGCTCGATACAGAAAGCGAACGCCTCGTCCAGGACGCCATCAATAAGATGATGGAACACCGTACCAGCATCGTCATCGCCCACCGCCTCAGCACGATCCGCCACGCCGACGAGATCATCGTCCTCCAGAAAGGCCGCATTGTCGAACGCGGCACCCATGACCAGTTGATGCAGCTCCAGGGCTTCTACCGCAAGCTCGTCGAAATGCAGGAGGTAAAATAGCTCGGCCCGCCGCCGCCCACCTCTCCGCCCCCGCCGCCCGCGGCGTCGCCCCCGCCGTCCCCCGCCCAACCCAAACCCTTCTCCCCGCCCCCGCGTCGCCCGCACACCCCGGCCTGCGCCATCCCCCGAGCGCCTCACCAATCCCAATCCTCGTCATCATCATCTCCCTCACCCGATCCGCCCGCCTCACCAATCCCAATCCCCATCATCCCCTTCATCCTCGCCCCATCCGCCCGGCTCACGGTTACTTCCACCCTTCGCGCCAACCTGCGGGATCTCATTGTCCATCTCATCGATCGATATCGGTCTTACCGCGATATCCCCGATCAGCCAATGCGAGAAAAAGTCGGCCATCCGCCACCAGAAATATTCCGTCATCTCGCCATAGCCATGACGCTGCCCCGGCAACAACACGAGATCGAACCGCTTATCAGCCTTGATCAGCGCATTAGCCAACCGGATCGTATTGCCCGGGTGCACATTATTGTCGATGTCCCCCGTCGACAGCAGCAGATGCCCCTTCAAATGACTCGCGATCTCCGGGTTCTTTTCGATCGAATACAGGAAGCTCGTATCCCCCTTATCGCTGACCATTTCCTTCACTCCATGATGCTTTTCACTCCACCACCGGTTATAGATCGAGTTGTCATGGTTGCCGGATGACGACACCCCCACCTTGAAAAAATCGGGATAGACCAGCAATGCGGCCGAGGTCATGAACCCGCCCCCGCTATGACCATAGATGCCTACCCGGTTGATATCGATAAAGGAATAACGGTCCGCCAGCTGTTCAGCGGCAGCCTTCTTATCGGCGAGCCCGTAATCCCGCAGATTGCCATATCCATAATTATGATACCATTTGCTCCGCGACGGGTTGCCGCCACGGTTACCGACCGTAATGACGATCATCCCAAGCTGGGCGAGCCGCTCGGTCCGGTCCATCCCGCGCGTAAAAGCCTTGTTCACGGCCTCCGTTTGCGGACCCGGGTAGACGTATTCCATCAGCGGATACTTCTTCGTGCTGTCGAAATTGAACGGTTTATATAGGACCCCATACAGATCGGTGATCCCGTCATCGGCCTTCACTTTGAAAGGCTGCGGGAACTTATAGCCGGCCGCGAACAGCGCACTCAGATCGGCCGTTTCCAGGTCCATGATCTTCCTGCCCGTGCTACTGTACAGCGCCGATTTGGGAACGGTATTGACGCGCGAGTAATTATCTACGAAGAATTCATTGTTGTCATCCATGTTCCCGATATGATCGAAATCGCCCGGGTCCAGCATCGCCAGGCCGCTGCCATCCAGGTTCACCTTGTACAGGTGCAGATAATACGGGTCCTCACCCCCCTCCCTGCCGTCGCCCCGCTCCCTCCCACTGGCCCCCTCCCTGTCGTCGCCCCGCTCCCTTCCATTGGCCTCCCCCCTCCCGCTTCTTCCCTCCCTTCCATTGGCCGTGAAATAGAGTATCCTTTTCTTCTCGTCGATGCCGATGATGTCTTCGCAGTGGAAAGGCCCGCTGGTGATCCGGTTCTCCAGTTTACCGTTACCGTCATAGAGGTAGAAATGCGCCCATCCGTCGCGCTCGCTCCATTCGATCAGCTCCCTCCCCTCATTCACCAGCCCGAGCCGACGCAGCTCGACATAGGTATTCAGACGCTCCTGTATCAGCGGCCGGGCCACGCTGTCGCCCACCGTCACGGCGCAGACGTCGATACGATGCAGATCGCGGCTGGTACGCGTGAAATAGAATTTTGAATCGGTACCCAGCCAGTATTGGACGCGATAGTCATCATCCCGGCGGGATTCCTTCTGAGGTGCCGACCAAATGGCGAGGTCCTGGTCCTTGAATTCAGCGGTACCGATCACCTGGCGGCTGTGCGTGGTCATGTCGAAAACGACCAGCTGCTCGATGGGCGCTTCCTTCTCGCCCGGCATCATGTACTTATAAGTCTCCAGTGTCGGCCGGGGTTCGGCCAGCGAGTTTATGACCCAGAGATCGTGCACCTTCCGCTGATCGGACCGCGACATAGCGAAATGTTTCGAGTCTGGGCTCCAGAAAAGCTGGACGGGTTTTCGTTTGTCTTTGTTCTTTTCCTTATCGACATTCGTTTCGCCCCCGCCGCCAAGCGCGCCGCTGCCGTGATAGCTGTAATTCTCCACGCCGTCCGTCGTCAATGCATGTTCCACGATGCTGCTGTCATCCTCGTTCTTAAGTGCCTTCTGATAATTGGCCCTGTCCATCCAAAAGAGGTTGTAGTGACGGCCGAAAACGATGGTATTGCTGTCGGGTGAGATATTGGCCCACATCGGTTTGTGTTTGGGCTTTTTGTAACCGGTCAGCTCCGTGAGCGTCCCATCTAGCAGATTGTACTCGAAATAATAGATTTTCTTTTGCCGGCCGCCGCCGGCTGCCTGACCCGCGCCGTTTCCCCCACCTCCGCCGCGACGACGGTTACCTACGCCTCCGCTATCCCCGCGGCGCTCCCCTCCTCCTTCGGCCGAGTCCTTCTTTTCGATGTCCTGGCTGCTTTTGACTTCAAACCGTATCCAGTTCTCATCCCTGATGAATTGGAGACTGTCCAGGCCGAGATGCTGTGCATCGAACGGGTCCTTGACGACCATGGAAATGAGGGATGCCAGGTGGTCCCTGTCGAATAGCTCTTTTTTCTCGCCCTTCGCGGGGTCGACGATATACCACTTTTTTCCTTCAGTGGTCTCGTACACATACCAGAATCGGTTGGATCTTTTCAACCAGTGCGGGTCGACGTTGAGGGAGAAGACCATCTTTTCCAGTTTCCGCGGAGAAAAACGGGCCGCGGCCTGGTAATTGGCGGTGGTGACGGGAGTTTGTTGGGCAACGGCGCTGACGGTAGCCGCCAGCAGCAAGACGGGGAGTAGTAGACGCATAAGCAGGGGCATTTTGATACCGGAAGGTATGACGCGCCCCCCATTCTGGCAAGAAAGATTCACCCGCCGAACCATTACATCCGCCGTCCGGCACTTTCACCGACCTGGGCCCCTGCATCCACCTCTGCCGTCTCATTCATCCAACCGGCGTCCCGCAGATCCACCCCGGCGCCCCATACATCCACTCCAACGCAGCGCACTTTCACCTCCGGCGCCCACACGTCCCCCACCCGGCGGTCCTCTACTTATTTACCCCCTTCTCACTTATTCATCATTTGCTTCGCCTCGATACTCAGCGTTGCATGCGGCACCGCCCTCAGTCTGGCCTTGTCGATCAATTTTCCCGTGACCCGGCAAATACCATAGGTCTTATTCTCGATCCTCATCAGGGCTTTTTCCAAATGGTCGATAAATGTGATCTGACGGCTGGCCATTTGGCTCAGCTGTTCTCTTTCCATGCTCATGCTACCGTCTTCCATGGTCATGTATCGGGCGTCATCATTATCGCCCCCCATTTCATCCTTGCGCGTGATCAATCCCTGCAGGTAGGCCAACTCTTTCTTCGCTGCATCCAATTTGCGGTTGATCAATTCCCTGAATTCTCCAAGTTCTGCATCGCTGTATCTCATAGTGGGTCCAGTTTGTTCTTCTTGTGGTGTATCTAAAACTGATTTTGTGAATTCCGGCTCATATTTTCGAACCGTTTTTGTCTTTATTTCCGGTATGACCACCTTGACCGGTCGGGCAGGCGGGGCCGGTTTCTTAGCTTCGGGTTTGGGAGTCATCGGCGCAGACGCGACCGGGGCGGCCACAGCCGTCTTACCCATTGGTGCAGTCGTATTCATCTTCCCTCCAGTTCCCACGGCGGCATTCGTCCTTCCTGCTGATCCACCGGCCGCACTCGTCTTTCCTCCAATTCCAGCAGCGGCACTCGTCTTTCCTCCAATCCCAGCGGTGGCATTCGTCTTTCCCCCTAACCCGGCTGCAGCACTCGTCCTCCCCCCTATCCCGGCTGCGGCACTCGTCCTCCCCCCCATCCCGGCGGCATTTGCCTTCCCCCTTATTCCAGCAGCAGGCTTGGCCGGAACAGGCGTTTTCGAAACGGCAGCAGAAGCATGACTCCTGACAACGGATTTTTTTGGCCCGGCTGATGAAGCAACCTTTTTAGCAACCGGTTTAGCAATACTCCTAGCTGCCGGCAACTTCTTTCCCGACTTGCTGCCACCTGACGAGTGGGCAGTCCTGGAAGCCGGTTTTTTAGCCGGGGCTATTTTCTTGGCTGTAGCGGTTTTCTTCGCGGGCTTGGCCGCTTTCTTCTTGGTTGCCATAAAGTTAGGCTTTTTTTGAAACGAACACTTTTAAGGGAATATCATTAACTTCAATTTCAGTGCCATTAGCCGGTTCCTTAACCAATTCTATACTATCTGCCAAAATTTCCGCGCAAATATAGTCATTAAATTGCATAAGGGAATCAGTAAGGGAGGGTACTTCTGCTACTTTTACCAGGATCCTGTCGGTAAGATCATAACCATTGTCTTTCCTGATCTTTTGGATGCGATTTACAAATTCGCGTGCATTGCCTTCCTGTGCCAGCGCCGGGGTGACGGTGACGTCCAGTGCCACGGTAAGGGCATTCTTGTTAGCCACGACCCACCCTGGGATGTCCTCGCTCGTTATCTCGACTTCATTAATCTGTAATGTTATGGAATCGCCGTCAATTAACAAATTATATTGACCATCTTTTTCGATTTTTGCAATGTCTTCCTGCGAAAAATTCGAAAGCGCACCGCTGACTGGCTTCATTTTCGCGCCCAGCTTCTTCCCCAATGCAACGAAATTGGGTTTGATCTTCTTCTTGATGAACCCTTCGCCGCCCGACAGATACTGTATCTCCTTTACATTGACCTCCGCCCGGATCAGATCTTCCACCTGTTCCAGCTGCTTTTGCATTTCCGGGCTCAACACCGGGATCAGCACCCGCTGCAAGGGTTGACGCACTTTGATATTCACTTTCTTGCGCAATGAGAGGATCAGCGAAGAGGCATCTTGCGCGAGCTGCATCCGCTCCTCGAGCGCAAGATCGATAAAGTCCGCATCCGCAACCGGAAAATCGACATAATGCACCGACACCGCATTGACCCCGCCCTCGGGACCCTCTCCCCGCGCCGCGCCCACTTTCTTCATCCCAGTCACACCCTCTATTCCCCCCTCCCCCCTCGCGGCAACCACCTTCTTCATCCCGGTCACATCCTCTCGTCCCATGCCTTCCCCGGACGCAATCACCTTCTTCGTCCCCGTCACATCCTCTCGTCCCATGCCTTCCCCGGACGCAATCACCTTCTTCGTCCCCGTCACATCCTCTCGTCCCGTATCTTCCCCGGAGGCACCCACCTTCACCCTCCCCGTCACGTCATTCAACCCCCTGAACAGCCAGTCGGCAAAGAAAGGCGAGATCGGCGCCATCAACCGGCTCACCGTCTCCAAACACTCATAAAGCGTCTGATAGGCCGATATCTTATCCAGCTCATATTCCCCCTTCCAAAAACGCCTCCGGCAAAGCCGCACGTACCAATTGCTCAGATGCTCGTCTACGAAATCCTCGATAAGCCGGCCCGCCACCGTCGGTTCATAATCATCGAAGCCCGCATTCACCTTGGCTACCAGGCTATTCAGCGAGGAAAGGATCCACCGGTCGATCTCCGGCCGCTCCTCCGGCGACAGATAGGCCTCCTCAAAAGTGAATCCGTCCACGTTCGCATAAAGGACAAAAAACTGGTAAGTATTATATAAGGTGCCAAAGAATTTCCGCTGCACCTCACGGATGCCATCCAGATCGAATTTCATGCTTTCCCACGGGGACGCATTGGTGATCAGGTACCACCGGGTCGCATCGGCGCCATACTTCCCGATCGTATCGAAGGGATTAATGACGTTTCCCAGCCGCTTGCTCATCTTGTTGCCGTTCTTGTCCAGCACCAGGCCATTGGAAACGCAGGTCTTATAGGCCAGCCCCGGATACCGGGCCTCCAGCTCATCCTCCGTCAGCGTTTCGCCTCTCGCCTCCACAGCCGCCTCAGCCGCCTCCTCTTGGCTACTCGTCCCCCCGGCCGCCTCCGCCTGGCTACTCGTCCCAATACCCGCCTTCCCTGCGACTTCCCCGCGTTCGACGACCGACCGGCTCATTCCCCCCAGTTCCTCATGCACCGACTCCTTTATCAGCGCCGCGATCGCATGCAGCGTATAGAACCACCCTCGCGTCTGATCCACCCCTTCCGCGATAAAATCCGCCGGATAGTTCTGCGCAAACACTTCCTTATTCTCGAATGGGAAATGCCACTGCGCATAGGGCATCGCGCCGCTGTCGAACCAGACATCGATCAGATCGGGAACGCGATACATCGGCCGGCCATCCTTGCTGACCAGTATAATATCGTCGACATAAGGCCGGTGCAGATCGGCGGTTAACCTTCCAATATACTCCCCCTGCGTTTCACCTGCATTGGGCTTCATCAGACCCGCGGCTATCGACCGGCGGATCTCCTCCTGGAGCTGGGCAATGCTTCCGATACAGATCTCTTCCCGGCCTGCAAACTCCTGCCCTTTACCTCCTGCTCTTCCCTCTCCAACATCCCTGTCCTCGGGCCTCGGATTCAACGGCAATTCCGTACGCCATACCGGCATCGGCGTACCCCAATACCGGCTGCGGCTGAGGTTCCAGTCGACCATATTCTCCAGCCAGTTGCCGAAGCGGCCTTCGCCCGTGCTGCGAGGTTTCCAATTGATCGTCTTATTCAGCTGGACCATCCGATCCTTGAACGCCGTAGTGCGAATGAACCAGGCATCCAGCGGATAATACAAGACCGGTTTATCCGTCCGCCAGCAATGGGGGTAGTTGTGTTCATATTTTTCGACCTTGAAGGCCCGGTTCTCCTTTTTCAATTTCACCGAGATGTCGACATTGACATCCACATACGCCGGGTCATCTTTGTAATTCTTGACATATCGGTTGCTGAACTCTCCAAGACCATCTACGAATTTGCCGCTCTTATCGACCATGGTCAGGATGCCGATACCATATTTGGTACCCACCCGGTAGTCGTCCGCTCCAAATGCGGGAGCTGTGTGAACGATCCCCGTACCGTCTTCAGTCGTTACAAAATCGCCCGGCAACACCCGGAATGGATCACCACCGGCTTTTTCAGGACTGTTAGCTTCGTAACGAAGCAACTGCTCATACCGCATCTCTTCCAGCTCGCTCCCCTTGAATTCCGCGAGGATCTTCCATTCACCCTCTGGTTTAAAATATTTAGGGATCAGCGCCTTAGCAAGGATCACGTTCACTGGCAGCTGCGTGTATGGGTTGACGGTCTTGATCAGCACATAGTCGATCTTCGGCCCCACGGTAAGACCCAGATTGGAAGGCAGTGTCCAGGGGGTAGTCGTCCACGCCAGGAAATAGACCTCGTCGCTATCAGCCGCATTCCCTCGCCCGTTCTCTACTGCCCGAAAAAGAAATTCGCTCTTCGCATCCCGCACTGCCTTGAACATCGCCACCACCGACGTATCTTTCACATCTTTATAGCACCCCGGCTGATTCAGCTCATGAGAGCTCAAACCCGTTCCGGCCGCAGGGGAGTAAGGCTGAATGCTGACGCTTTCATAAAGCAGTCCTTTTTTATAAAATTCCGCCAACAACCACCAGAGCGTCTCGATATAATTGTTCTCGAACGTGATATACGGGTCCTTCAGATCGACCCAATACCCCATCCGGCGGGTCAGCTCATCCCATTTGTCCTTGTATTTCAGCACCTCCCGGCGACAAGTGTCGTTGTATTCTGCAATCGATATCTTTCTGCCGATGTCTTCCTTCGTAATCCCAAGCATTTTTTCGACGCCCAGTTCCACGGGAAGACCATGCGTATCCCAGCCACCCTTGCGTTTGACCTGGAACCCCTTCATCGTCTTGTAGCGGCAGACGAGATCCTTAAGGGTCCGGCTTATGACGTGATGGATCCCCGGCAAGCCGTTTGCGCTCGGCGGACCCTCATAGAACACAAATGGGGCGGCGCCTTCCCGAAGTTCCACACTTCTATCAAAAGCCCCCTCCGCCTCCCACCTGGCCAGGATATCCTCACTGATCGCGGGCAAATTCAACTGCTGGTATTCTTTATATTTATTCGCCATATCTATTTTAGTCGTTGAGGATTAGCATCTTATCCTTATTTTATAGGCTTAGGCCTCTCCGGTCCCCTCCACTCCTCCGCGTCTTTTTGCTCACCTCTCTCATCTCCTCCGGCTCCTCCGAGCCTCTTCTCTCCTTTCCTCCGGCTGCCCTCCAGGTCTCCTCTCTGCTCTTCTTCAACCGCCTTCCTTGTCTTCTTTCCGCTCTTCTCCAGGTCTCGTCTCCCCTCTCGTTCAGTTCCCTCTTCTCGGGGTCTCTATCGCCATGAAACGGCCGAATCGAATGGGACGCGAATTTACGAAATAATGCCTTAGAGACTTTGCGGTCTAAGGCGAAAATTACGCCTGTAGACCCAAAACAAATATGCCCCTGGCCCGCAGCCGCACCACATTCTCCGGGCCTCCCCATAGGCCCTTTGGGCCGCCATACCCATTCTCCAACCGCAACCTCCTATAGGCCCTGCCGCCTCCATACAACGTTCCCAAATCTCCTCCATTGGCCGCGGCCCCCATATCATATTCCCACCCCCGCCCCCGGTCCTGGCCCTCTATATCATATTCCCCAACCCCCCGCCCCTGGGCCCTGGCCCTCCATAGCTACATTCCCGCTCTCCTTCCATTGGGCCGTGGCCTGATTTATGCAGGTATAATTGTGAATCCGCAATTGTAAACCATTCAGCCTCTAAAACTGTTAACAGTTTGTAAAAAGGGCGCCAAATCGGTTTAAAAAAGATGGTCTTTACCCGCAGTTATCAACATTATCGGGTTTTGGCACAATTTCTGGTTATTATTTCAGCAGAAAAACGCTACGGATGGGCAAGCCATCCGCATCCAGAATAAAAAAATTAAAGATCGAATCCTTGAAGGACTAAAGCGCCAAAAGGTATTTAGCGATCAGAACGCTTTCTACGGTTTAGGGTTTAGGGGTTAAAAAGGGGGGTATTCCTACTCCCCTTCCTTTTAAAATCCCATTTCCAGCTGTAGTATCCCACTCCCCCCTTATTCCGTGCAATTGAATTGTGCCTTATTCAATGGATATCCGTAGCCATCCCGTTTTTAATCTCTGATATTACCTTGCAAAAAACCCGTTCGACAAGCAAAACCAGGTTACAAGATTTCAATTCCTGAAGAACCATTTAAGCAAAATTCATTTCCGGAAAACCTACCTTTTTTACCCCGGATGAGGCCCTCCCGGTTTAAAACCGGGAGGGTTTATTATTTTGGCGAATGACAGAGGGACACCTGTAGAGCCACTGGCCCTGAGAAACGGAATTCAGGAACGCTGTCTGGTCCTCACTATCTTATAAATACGTATCGCGCTCATCATCAGGATCACAAATGCAAATAGTCCTGCCAGCCCCCATACCCAACTAAGGTTCTGCTTGACTACTGCAAGCATGACTATGGCGACAAGAAAGATGGTGGCTACTTCATTCCAGATCCGCAATTGTTGTGAAGAGAAACGGAAGAGCCCTTTCATCTGCTGACGATAGATGATATGCAATGAAAAATGATATATGTAGAGCCCTGCGACGAAGCCCAGCTTAATGGCAAGCCAGGTAGGCATCCCGCCAAGGAGTATCATCAGCCACGGGCCAAATATAAGCGTCAGGATAGCGGAAGGCCAGGTAATGCCCAGCCAAAGTCTACGGATCATGACCTTGAACTGCTGTTGCAGGACGCTCTTCGCCGGTTCCGGTTTTCCGGCAGCCTCCGTATGATAGATAAAAAGCCTAACCATATAAAAAAGCCCGCTGAACCAGGTGACAATGAAAATAATGTGCAGCGCCTTGATGTAGCTATACATAAATAAGATTTTCGACTCAATCGAGTATCATTGTCTTATTCCCTGCCGCAATCTCTCTTACCCATCCCGCCAGGGCTGTTACCCATAAAGGATCAACATTCAGACAAGGGATCATCGCATATTTTTCTCCGCCCGCCCCGAGAAAGGTTTCTTTACCACGAATGGCAATCTCTTCCAGCGTTTCCAGACAATCGCTGACAAATGCCGGGCAAATGATCAGTAAGTTTTTAATGCCTTCCTTCGGCATCTCCTCCAGGCGAATGTCGGTAAACGGTTCGAGCCACCCTTTGCCGAGCCGGGACTGAAATGAATTGCTGTATTTACCATCGGGAATACTCAGCAGCCGCACCATCTCCTTCGTTGTCGCAAAACATTGATGACGGTAGCAGGTGGCATGCGCGGGAGAAGCAACGTCGCAACAATCGGCTGAATACAGGCAATGATTGCGTGTCGGATCCGAATTATGAATATGCCTTGCCGGAATGCCATGATAGCTGAACAGGATGTGATCGTAGGGCTCCCGCAAATAAGGCCGGATATGCTCGCTCAGCGCCTGCAGGTAATGCGATTCATTATAAAAAGGGCGAATAAAATTCAGCCGGAATTTATAGTTCTTTTTCCGGTAGACCTCCTGGGCATATTCCACCGCCGTCTCATAGGAGGCCATTGCATAATGGGGATATAGCGGCACTGCAATGACTTCTTCCAGACCAGGCATGCGTTGCAGCAACAGACGGTAAGCTTCTTCCACAGTAGGATTACCATAACGCATGGAAATCTCAACCGGTTCGTCGATCTGGCCTTGCAGGGCTTCCTTCAATTGCCGGGTCAGAACGATCAAAGGAGAGCCTTCGCTGGTCCAGATGGTTTTATATGCTTCGGCCGATTTTGCGGCACGAAAAGGAACGATGATACCTCCAACGAGTATTTTCCGGAACAACCTGGGATAATCGATGACCCGCTTATCCATTAGGAATTCCATTAAATAAGTTTGGAGATCCCTGGTGGAGGTAGAGTCGGGAGATCCCAGGTTCATCAGGAGAACGGCACGTTTGCCTTTTTGTATCATATTCATTGAGTTATTGGCGGCCATCACTTTTGCCATCTATCGGCAGGCCTAACGCCTGCAAAATTAGGAGGGCAAAAGGTCAAAAACAGATAAATGACAGTCTCATGACAGAAAAAATCGCTTTATCGGGGTGGCTGCAAGTATTTTTGCGTTTAGAAATTAACAAGCTGCATACCTGATGGGTACAAGGACCTCTGATATTTCAAGATTGTTCATAGTTGGGATCAATTACAAAAAGACAGACGCAGCTATTCGTGGCCGGTTTGCCATAAGCAATGAACAATACTCGAACCTCCTCGCTCTCGCTCCTTCGCATCAAATAACGGAATTATTCATCCTGTCCACTTGCAACAGAACGGAGATCTACGGCTTTGCGGACAATGCGGATCAGCTGGCAGGATTACTTTGCTCGCATACTTCCGGGACCTGCGAAGCCTTTTTGCAAATGGCGTATGTAAAACGCGGAATGGACGCAATCGAACATCTGTTCCTGGTTGCTGCCGGCATCGATTCCCAGATCCTTGGAGATTATGAGATCGTGGGACAACTGAAGCAGGCGGTAAAATTCGCCCGCGACCGGAATTTCATCGGCCCGTTTCTCGAGCGAATGGTGAACTGCGTATTGCAATCTTCGAAATCCGTCAAGAATCAAACAGAGCTTAGCGGCGGGATCGTATCGGTTTCATTCGCAGCCATTCAATACATCCGCGAGAAATTCGCCGACCTTACCGACAGGAAGATCCTGTTGATCGGTACCGGAAAAATAGGCCGGAACACCTGCCGGAATATGGTGGATTACCTGGGAACGCGAAACATCACGCTGATAAACCGGACTGAAAAGCGCGCTTCCGAACTGGCGGCCGAAACAGGCGTCGGCTATGCTTCCCTGGAGCATATAGGAGCACACATAGGCGCGGCGGATATCATCCTGGTAGCGACAAATTCAGAACACCCTACGTTATTGCACAGCCACCTGGAGGGTCATGGAGCGAAACTCGTGATCGATCTTTCCATTCCCTGTAACGTCGAGGAATCCGCAGCCCTGCTGCCTGGAATAACGCTCGTGAACGTGGATGAACTATCGAAGACAAAAGACGAGACCTTGCAAAAGCGGGAAGCGGAAGTCCCGAAGGCCAGAGCTATCATTGCCGAACATATCGCAGAGCTGATGGACTGGCACGCCATGCGCAAACATGTCCCCGTGTTGAAGGCAGTAAAGACCAAGTTAAAGGAATTGCATGCCAGCAAACTTGCCGGAGCGATCCTACTGCCTGTGGGAGATGCAGACGAGCAGATACAACGGGTGATCAATGGCATGGCTACCAAAATGCGCCAGCACAATCAGGGAGGCTGCCACTATATACAGGCGATAAACGATTACATCGGTACCGGGGCAAATTAATATGCGTACACCCATCCGGATAGGCACGAGAGAAAGTATGCTTGCCGTCTGGCAGGCCACACAGGTGAAACAGCTGTTGGAGAAGGAAGGTCTTGCCGCGATGCTGGTCCCGATAAAAAGCGAAGGCGACGTAGATCTGAAGACGCCGCTTTATGAAATGGGGGTACAGGGCATCTTCACCCGGAGTCTCGACATCGCTTTGCTGAACAACACCATCGATCTGGCGGTGCACTCCATGAAAGATGTGCCTACTCAATTACCGGAAGGCCTGCAGCAGGCCGCCGTTCTGAAGAGGGGCCCCGTATACGATCTATTGGTATACAAACGCGATACCGGGTTTCTTCAGCAGCGGGATTCTATAGCAAATATCGCTACAAGCAGCATCCGGAGGATCGCCCAATGGCTGAACAGGTATCCGAATCACCAAATCCACAATCTTAGGGGCAATGTCAATACCCGGCTGAGAAAATTAGGAGAAGAAGCGTGGGATGGAGCGATCTTCGCGCAGGCAGGCCTCGATCGAATTCATCTACGGCCTGAAAAAAGCATCGTATTGGACTGGATGCTACCTGCTCCGGCTCAGGGAGCTATCGTTGTCGTTTCGCGCGCAGGCGACGAAGAGGTCCTTGAGGGGTGTCAACCGCTGGATCATGCGGAGACATCTCTCTGCACGAAGATCGAACGGGATTTTCTCCGGACATTACTGGGGGGTTGCTCCACACCCATAAGCGCTCTCGCCGAAAAAGAAGATGGCGATGTCTTTTTCAGAGGCCAGTTGTTATCGCTGGATGGCCGGCAGAAGATGGAGATAGAAAAGATCCTGCCCTGCGAAAAAGCCGACGGTATCGGCAGGGCGGCCGCAATGGAATTGCTGGATGAAGGAGGCAGAGCCATCGTCGAAAGTATACGTAACACAGAAACACAGGCTGGGACAGCAGGGGCGGAGGTCAAATAACATGTCTGATTTTCGCATACACCTTTTGTGCACCGGCGGGCTTTCATCCGAATTGATCGATGAAGCGTCGGCGAAGGGCATCCTGATCGATTCGTATCCTTTCATCGAAACGGAGCCTGTGAGGCAACCACGGCTCAGGGAGCTGCTCAAAGGGCAGCTGATAGCGGTTTTTACGAGTATGAACGCGGTAAAGGCCATGGGAAATGAAGGAGGACGGGACTGGAAGATCTTTTGTATCGGCGAGACGGCGGTACAGCGTTTTGGCGAAGGTGCCATAATCGGGAAAGCGCAATCCGCAAGGGAACTGGCCGAAGAGATCATCCGCACACAGGAAGGCCGGGAGATCTATTTTTTTTGCGGCGACAGGCGGCGGGATGAGTTACCTTCCCTATTGAGAAAAGAGGGATTTACCATTCACGAGGTAACGGTCTACCGGACCATAGCAACACCACACAAATTGACTGGAGACTATGATGGCGTGGCCTTCTTCAGTCCCAGCGCAGTGGACAGCTTTTTTTCTGCTAACGGAGTGGCGTCGGGAACCCCGCTATTCGCGATTGGTGAAACCACTGCAGAGAGCATTAGGAGGCGTTGCATCAACCCGGTGATCGTCGGCCAACGACCCGGAAAGGATGACCTCATTCGATCGATGATCGATTATTTTTCAATATGAATGACTTATTGATACGAACCTTGAGAGGAGAAAAGACGGAAAGAGTGCCTGTATGGATGATGAGGCAGGCCGGCCGGTACCTGCCTGACTATATGAAGCTGAAGGAAAAGTATTCCTTTTTTGAACGCTGCCAGATTCCGGAGCTGGCTGCCGAGATCACGATCCAGCCGGTAGAGCAGATCGGCGTGGATGCGGCGATCCTTTTCTCCGATATCCTGGTCGTGCCGCAGGCAATGGGGATGGAAGTGCAGATGGTGGAATTCAAGGGGCCCTATTTGCCCGAGCCGGTCAGACAGGCGTCCGATCTGAAGAAGCTGGCAGTCCCTGACGTGAACGAGCGGCTGGCCTATGTATTCGATGCAATGCGGCTGACCAAAAAAATACTTGACGGAAGAGTACCCCTGATCGGTTTTGCCGGAGCACCATGGACCCTTCTCTGCTATATGGTGCAAGGCAGAGGGACGAAGACATTCGATGAGGCAAAAGCTTTCTGTTATACCCAACCGGAGACCGCGCACCGATTGCTGCAGATGATCACCGATACGACCATCGCGTATCTGAAGGGACAGGCGTCGGCCGGTGCCGATGTGGTGCAGATCTTCGACAGCTGGGCCGGATTGCTGGGTCCGGACGACTTTGAAAATATTTCACTAAAATATATCCGCCAGATCGTCGAAGCCTTGACGGATTTGGTGCCTGTTATCATTTTTGCAAAAGGAGCGTGGCATTCGCTTGACGCCATGGCCGCAACGGGTGCGCAGGGTCTGGGCATCGATTGGTGCATCCGGCCACAAATTGCAAGACAGCTGGCAGGTCCGAAAATAGCGCTCCAGGGCAATTTCGATCCGGCAAAATTATTATCACCTGTCGCCGTCATCGAACGGGAGGTGCGGAATATGCTCGATGCCTTCAGCGGCGGTCCGCATATTGCCAACCTGGGTCATGGCATCCTGCCCGATGTGCCGGTTGATCATGCGAGGGCATTCGTCGAGACGGTGAAAAATCACAGCTATGAACCAACCCGATAATAAGCTATATAAGACCGATACGAATGGCTTCAGGGACCGCTGGATCGGCTTCATCCATGATCTCCAGGACCGCATCTGCGCCGCCTTTGAAAAGCTGGACGGCGAAACGGTTTTCATCACCGATGAATGGCAACGGGAACATGGTGGCGGAGGGAGGACGAAGGTCATGTCCGGCGGGCGGGTCTTCGAAAAAGGAGGCGTAAACACATCCGTCGTTTGGGGAAAGGTAACCGATCCCATTCGCAAACAGCTGAATATCGATGGAGAAAAATGGTTTGCCTGCGGGTTGTCGCTCGTGATCCATCCCGTGAATCCTTACGTGCCGACGACACATGCCAACTGGCGGTATTTCGAATTATTCGATGAGACAGGTCGTATAAGTGATCGTTGGTTTGGCGGGGGATCCGATCTTACCCCCTATTATCTGTTTGAAGAAGATGCCCGGCACTTTCATTCCACTTTCAGGGCCGCAATGGACCGCTTCGATACCGACTGGTATCCCCGTTTTAAAAATTGGTGTGACGAGTATTTCGTCAACAGCCATCGCGAGAACGAAATGCGGGGCATCGGCGGCGTTTTCTATGATCATCTCCGGCCGGCCGGCGAACAGGACGCCGAACGATTGTTTGCTTTTCAGGAAGCCAATGGCAACGCGTTTTTAGGGGCCTATCTTCCCATAGTTGAAAAGAGGGCCGATATGGCTTATGGTGAAAAGGAACTGGAATGGCAGGAGATCCGCAGAGGGCGGTATGTGGAGTTCAATCTGATCCACGACCGCGGAACGCTTTTCGGGCTAAAAACACAAGGCAGGACGGAAAGCATCCTGATGAGCCTGCCGCCGAGAGCACGATGGAGCTATAACTACCAGCCGGCGGAAGGAAGTCCGGAAAAAAAATTGCTGGATGCCTGCCAGCACCCGAGGGAATGGGCAACAAACCCATCGGCACAACGCCAATCTTAAAATCATTGATATGTACCTGCAAAGACGCAATCGCATCTTACGTCAATCTCCGGCCATCCGAGCCATGGTGGCCGAGACGATACTCACGCCTGACGATTTCATTGTCCCCTTGTTTATCGACGAGGGGAAAGGGGTGGAACAGGAGATCGCCTCGATGCCGGGATATTTTCGACGTAGCCTGGAAGGCACCTTGAAAGAGGTCAAACAGCTGCGGGAAATGGGCATCCGGAGCGTGCTCCTGTTCGTAAAAAGCAAGGACGAGCTCAAGGACAACACCGGGAAAGAAGCCTGGAACCCCGACGGGTTGATGCAACGCAGTATCAAGGCCATCAAACAGGCTGTACCGGAGATCATCATCATGACGGACGTCGCCCTGGACCCTTATTCTTCTTATGGTCATGACGGCATCGTGGAGAACGGCGAGATCGTCAACGACCCTACCGTGGAAGCACTGATCAAGATGAGCCTGAGCCATGCGGATGCCGGCGCCGATTGGGTAGCGCCAAGCGATATGATGGATGGCAGGATCGGTGCGATCCGGCAGGCTCTGGAGGAGAATGGCTATACAAAGACGGGGATCATGGCGTACAGCGCCAAATATGCTTCCTGTTTTTATGGGCCCTTCCGGGACGCACTGGACTCCGCTCCGGGGTTCGGGGACAAAAAGACCTACCAGATGGATCCCGCCAACAGATTGGAAGCTGTAAAAGAAGCCATAATGGATGTGGAGGAGGGAGCCGATATCGTCATGGTCAAGCCTGCCCTGCCCTATCTGGATATCATCCGTGAGGTAAAGGATGCGGTCCAGGTACCGGTGAGCGCGTATAATATCAGCGGCGAGTACGCGATGATAAAGGCAGCGGCAAAGATGGGCTGGATCGACGAAGGAAAAGCGATCCTGGAGACGCTGACCTCCATCAAAAGGGCAGGCGCGGATCTGATCGCCACTTATTTTGCGAAAGACGCAGTGAAAATATTGAATGGATAACGGACCCCCGCGGCCGCAAAAAGTATGACCATGTATAGCAAGAGCAAAGAGCTTTTCGAGCGGGCACTGCAAAGTATTCCCGGCGGCGTGAACTCTCCTGTCCGGGCGTTCCGGAGCGTAGGCGGGACTCCGGTTTTCATTCATCGAGCCGAAGGCCCATACCTCTATGACGTAGATGGTAACCGCTATATCGACTATATCGCATCGTGGGGACCGATGATCCTGGGCCATGCCTGGCCGCCTGTCGTGAAGGCCATCCAGGAATATGCCTCTTATTCCACGTCCTATGGCGCACCGACGGAACTGGAAGTGAAGATGGCAGAGCTCATCCGGAGCATGGCGCCGAACGTCGATCTGATAAGGATGGTCAGCAGCGGAACAGAAGCATGTATGAGCGCCATCCGGCTGGCGCGAGGTTTTACCGGCAGGAATAAGATCATCAAATTCGAAGGCCACTATCATGGACACGCGGACCCTTTCCTGGTCAAGGCGGGCAGCGGTGTGGCAACTTTCAATATCCAAACGGTACCTGGGATAACGCCGGGTGTGGCACAGGATACCCTGACAGCCGCATACAACGATCCGGACGGTGTTCAGGAACTGGTAGACACTTATCCGGGACAGATTGCGGCAATTATCGTAGAGCCGGTGGCTGGAAATATGGGGTGCATCCTGCCTAAACCGGGCTTCCTGGAAGGTTTACGGACGTTGTGCGACAGGGAAGGCATCGTCTTCATACTGGATGAGGTGATGACGGGTTTCCGGCTCGCGCCGGGCGGTGCGCAGGAACGATTGGGCATTCGGGCCGACCTGGTGACATATGGCAAGGTCATCGGCGGTGGTATGCCTGTCGGCGCTTTCGGAGGTCGGAAGGATATCATGCAGCACATCGCTCCCCTGGGAAATGTTTACCAGGCCGGGACACTGAGCGGCAACCCCATTGCCATGATTGCCGGATATACTTTACTGAGCGGGCTGCGGGACAAACCGGATATCTATAACGAATTGGAAGACAAGACTGTATATCTCCGTGATGAACTTGACCGGGTATTCAGTATTTGGGGACAGCCTTATCGGATTAACCAGTTCGGCTCGATGATCAGCATTCATTTCAGCAGTCATGCAGTCACGGATTTCTCATCGGCATCAGGGGCGAATAATGGGCTCTTCAAGCTCTTCTTTCATGGAATGCTGAGACGCGGAATATATCTGCCACCTTCGGCATTCGAGAGTTGGTTTTTGAACAATGCGCTTACACAAGGGGATTTGGATGCAACAGTGCGTGCAGCAAAGGAAAGTCTTGCCGAGCTGTCAATGCAACAGTAGCTCGCAGGGTTTGATACCCGTGTGCTTTTTGAAGGCCGTAGAAAAATGGGAAATGGAAGAATATCCCAGCATCAGGGAAACTTCGGTCACGCTCAGGCCTTTTTCGTACAGGAGATACCGCGCATGTTCCATTCGCTGGCCCTGGTAGAAATCGAAAATGGTCGTTCCGAACATCTCTTTAAACCCTTTTTTCAGATAGCACTCGTTGATGGCGACTTTTCTGCTGAGCTCTCTTATCGTGAGAGGTTCTCCGATGTGCTGCAGGAGTATTTCGCGCGCCTGTACGATCTTTTCCCTGTCCGCCTCATTTGCCAGGAACTTACACTGAAAGCCTTCCGCTTCCTTCTCTCCGATCATGCATTCAAGGCTGTACAGCAGCAACATCTGGCTCTGGGCATTGATGAAGATGTTGGCATGACTGCCCGTATAACTGTGACTGAGCAGGGTGTCCAGGACCAGACGGGTCCTGCCGCAAAGAGAAAGCGTTTTGGAAAAAGAGGTTGTATGCCTGAATTCGAGGAGACTTTCGCTGACCGAGGTCGCCGGTTTCCGCGCTCTTACAAACTGGGACAGATGTACAGGAAGGAATCTGAAGGTAAAGACGTCCACCGTTCCTACCCGTTCTGAACACCCCGAGGCGGATTCCGATTTGCAGGCGCCGCACTCGATGTCCCCGAAGACCGAAAATGATCCGCCTGCCGTTCGCGAATTTGCCGATCTCCGGCAATACGTATTGCCGGCAACACAAAAGCGCAATTCAAGGTAATTTTCTGAACGTTCGTCCCTTTTGTACTGGTATATCATCATCCCCATATCGTCAATGTTCCACTGGGGATGTTTCGCATAGCGTTTGATGCTATATTGCACGGAACCTGGTATCTGACGCTCCTTTTCCTGCAAAAGGACCAATTGATCCTGCATGACAGGTTGCTTATACGCCATCGCCAGGATATCGGGACCAAGATACATCTGGCAAATGTACGCCGGAAAGGGGACAGTAGACAAAATGGTTCAAAAGCAGGCTGTTTTTTGACAAAATAATGACTGCCTGAATGGGTGAAAACAGGTGGAAAATGAAGTGAAAATGACTGGCCGAAAAGGTGAAAAACGCTTTATTATTCGTACATTTGCAAGCCTTACTAATTTATTGTTAACTACACCATTCCAGTCTAAAAAATGAGTGATTCAACACAGGATGTCATGACCACGGCCAGCAATGGCTATGGGGCGGACAGTATTCAGGTGCTCGAGGGTTTGGAGGCGGTTCGCAAACGTCCTGCCATGTATATCGGTGATATCAGCGAGAAGGGATTGCATCACCTGGTCTATGAGGTGGTGGACAACTCCATCGATGAAGCCCTGGCAGGATATTGCCAGAATATCGCGGTGACCATTTTCGAAGACAACTCGATCGAGGTGGAAGATGACGGGCGTGGCATTCCGACCGGCATCAATACGAAAGAAAAGAAGAGCGCTCTCGAGCTGGTGATGACCGTGTTGCATGCAGGGGGCAAGTTCGACAAGAACACCTATAAGGTCAGCGGTGGATTGCATGGCGTAGGTGTCAGCTGCGTGAATGCGCTTAGCTCCGACCTGCATGTCACTGTATACAGGGAAGGTAAGATCTTCGAACAGGGATACAAGATCGGGGTTCCTCAATATGCCGTTCGCGAGATCGGCAAAAGTGACAGGACGGGTACTACGACCCATTTCTGGCCCGACACAAGTATTTTCGGCACGACCGCGTATAAAAAGGATATTCTCGAAGGTCGTCTCCGCGAATTGGCTTATCTCAATCGCGGGATCCGTATTGCGTTAAAGGATATGCGCGAAAAAGAAGAAGACGGCAGCCCGTATACCAAAACTTTTTACAGCGAAGGCGGGATCGTGGAGTTCGTGGAGATGCTGGATAAAAATGCGGGCCGCTCGCAGCTGATACCCAAGATCATCTATGTAGAAGGCCACGACGAGAACACCAATGTAGCGGTCGAAGTAGCGCTTACCTACAACGACAGCTACAGCGAACACATTTATTCCTACGTCAACAACATCAATACGATAGAAGGCGGCACGCACGTAGCGGGCTTCCGCCGTGCGCTGACCCGGGTATTCAAGGCATACGGGGATAAGCAGGGACTTTTCGAGAAAGCGAAGGTCGATATCGAAGGCGATGACTTCCGGGAAGGGCTGAGCACGATCGTTTCGGTAAAGGTTCCTGAACCTCAGTTCGAGGGGCAGACGAAAACCAAGCTGGGCAACAGCGAGGTCAGCGGCGTAGTCGATTCGACCGTATCCCGGGTATTGGACGCGTATCTGGAGGAGAACCCCAGGGACGCGAAAAACATCATTAACAAGGTGATCCTCGCCGCACAGGCGAGGGCAGCGGCGAAAAAAGCCAGGGAGCTGGTCCAGCGCAAGAGCGTGCTCAGCGGAGGCGGTTTACCCGGCAAATTGGCCGATTGCTCGGATCGCGATCCCAACCGTTGCGAGTTGTTCCTCGTCGAAGGTGATTCAGCAGGCGGGACCGCCAAACAAGGGCGGGAGCGCAGTTTTCAGGCTATCCTGCCTCTGCGGGGAAAGATCCTCAATGTGGAGAAGGCGATGGAACATAAGATCTACGAAAACGAGGAGATTCGCAACATGTATACGGCGCTCGGCGTGACAGTAGGTACTCCCGAAGATCCGAAGGCCCTGAATCTTGCCAAGCTGCGTTATCACAAACTGATCATCATGACCGATGCCGATGTGGACGGCAGCCATATTGCCACCCTGATACTCACGTTCATTTACAGATACATGAAGGAGATGGTCGAGCAAGGCTATGTCTATATTGCACAACCTCCGCTGTATCTCGTGAAGAAAGGAAAAGAACAATCTTATGCCTGGAATGAAGACCAGCGGCGTGCCCTGGTAGAAAGGCTCGGCGGAGGTAAGGAAGACAGTGTGACCGTGCAGCGTTATAAAGGGTTAGGCGAAATGAATTCCGACCAGTTGTGGGATACAACGATGAACCCTGATACCCGCACGCTCAAGCAGGTGACGATCGAAAGTGCTGCCGAGGCGGATCGCATATTCAGCATGTTGATGGGAGATGAAGTGGCGCCCCGACGTGACTTTATCGAGTCGCATGCGAAATACGCGAAATTGGACGTATAAGTAAAAAATGGTAATATTGCTTTAAATCAGTGAATTATGTCAACCGTAACACTCACGGCGTATAACGTAAAGACGAAAGAGAAGAATGTGCCCATCCAGGATGCGGTCATCACAAAGACAGCAAAAGGAGCTTATATGGCGCAGGGACATGACGGGAAAGGCAATAAGCTGACTACCTTGCTAGGAGAAGAAAAGGCGTTGTCAGCGATCAAAGCCGGGATCGCCAAACAGGGGTGGTAAATCCACTTAACCCCAGGTTATATAATGAAGACCCACTCACCGTTGGATAACATAAGATCATAGTTCCTCCACACGCTCAAATCCTGTCTGCTCCAAAATAAGCATGCAGGGCCCGCGGCAGTGCGATATGTCCGATCGCCTGGTGGTCCTCCATCAGACAGGCAACTATGCGGGGCAGGGCAAGCGAACTGCCATTGAGCGAGTGCGCCAGGTTGGTTTTGCCGGCCGCATCCTTGAAACGGATCTTCATTCGGTTAGTTTGAAATGTTTCGAAATTGCTGACAGAGCTGACCTCGAGCCACTTTTCCTGTGCAGCGCTGTAGACTTCGAAGTCATATGTCATTGCCGAAGTAAAACCCATGTCACCGCCGCATAATCTAAGGATGCGGTAAGGAAGTTCGAGCGATTGCAGCAGTCTTTCGACATGCAGCACCATTTCTTCGAGCATTTCATAGCTTTTTTGCGGGTCGGTGATCTGTACGATCTCTACTTTATCGAACTGGTGGAGCCGGTTGAGACCGCGGACGTCCTTTCCATAGCTGCCGGCCTCGCGTCTGAAACAGGGTGTATACGCCGTCATTTTTAAGGGCAGTTGGGTTTCTTTCAGGATCACATCCCGGAAGATATTGGTAACCGGTACTTCGGCCGTTGGAATGAGGTAGAGGTTGTCCTCATTGACGTAATACATCTGTCCTTCCTTGTCGGGCAACTGACCGGTACCCCTGGCCGAGGATTCATTGACCAGGATCGGCGGCTGGTATTCTGTATATCCCGCGGCCGTGTTGTAATCCAGAAAATACTGGATAAGTGCGCGTTGCAATTTTGCTCCCTTGTTGATATAAACAGGAAAGCCGCTGCCGGTGATCTTGTTGCCCAGCTCGAAATCGATGAGCTCGTATTTTTTGGCCAGCTCCCAATGAGGGAGCGCCCCGGGAGGGAGGGATGTATCTTTACCCCCACGCCGGATAACGACATTGTCTTCCGGTGACAAGCCGCGCGGAACTGCTGCTGCCGGGAGATTGGGCAGGCGGACGAGCCTCGCATTCAGCTCTTCTTCCACCCCCGCCAGCTGGGCGGCAAGAGACGACAGGTCCGTCTTTAGGGCAGCTACCTCCTGCTTCTTGTTTTCCGCTCCGGCCTTCTCATTTTTTGCCATCAGCTGGCCGATCTCTTTTGACAGGGAATTTATTTTCGATTGGGTGGTGTCCGATCGGAGTTGGAGTTTCCTGCGCTGGTCATCGAAATGGACGATCTCGTCTACCAGCGAGATATCGCCAAAATTCCTCACAGCCAGTCGTTCCTTTACAAAGTCCACATTTTGCCGGATGAATACCACCTGTAACATTTTCTGAAATTTGGCCAAAGGTAACGCTCTAATGGTGTATATTCCACTATAAAACTCTTTATATGATCGATCCCACCATGATCACCACCAGCACCGCGTTGGAAGGACATCGGGTATTGCGCAACCTGGGCGTCGTCCGCGGAATTACCGTTCGTTCCCGCAGCTTGCTGGGCAATCTTGCCGGCGGACTGCAGACACTGCTCGGCGGGCAGATCTCCGTTTACGTAGACCTCTGCGAAAAGACGCGGGAAGAAGCATTCCAGTACATGATGCAACACGCTGCGGAGAGAGGAGCCAATGCCATCCTCAATATGCGCTATGACGCGAACGAGGTAATGAATGGCGTAACCGAGGTGCTGGCTTATGGTACAGCGGTAGTAGTGGAAAGGACATAGGTCCAAAAGAGGCGGCCCCCGCGATCGAATTTCTTATATTTGCGTCATGCAACAATTGGAGGATGATCTGCAGGCGCGCTGGTGGAACCTGGAAGCGAGGTTGATGGAACGGTTCGGAAAAAAGCCGGACATGGAAACTATTTTATTTCTTATCGGGCTGCAGGAGTTCGGCGACATCCGCAGGAAATTTACGAAAGAAGAAAAGCAGGATCTAATGCATATAGCCGTTTGTTCGCTTTTTGAACAGAGCGGCTACTACGAGTTGGAACAGGTGGACGAAGATGGCTGGCCGCATTTCAGACAGTTGAAAGAATTGCCGGTTATGGGCCTGATCGAACAGGAAAACTTCTTGAAGGATCATATCCTGCTGTATTTCGACAGGCAGGCTACGGATAAGGAAGTAGACAATTTATGATAAAAAAACTGCTGGCCGGAATGGCGATCTTAGCCGCGGTCTCCTGCAACCCCAGGCTGTCCAATGGCTTAAGGAAAAATGATTTGCATCGCGATGTAGAGATCATTACTACCAGGGGTACTATCGTGATCCGGCTGTCGGACTCAACCCCGCTTCACCGGGACAATTTTCTCCGGCTGGTCAAGGCAGGATATTACGACAGCCTGCTCTTCCACCGGGTCATCCATAATTTCATGATCCAGACAGGCGATCCGGATAGTAGGGAAGGTCATCCGGGCAAGCCGATGAGTCAGGGTGGCACCGGCGGCCCCGGTTATACGATACCGGCAGAGTTCAGGAAATCCCTCTTCCATCGTCGCGGTGCGGTCGGGGCAGCAAGAAATAACGATGATGTCAATCCGACCCGAGCCAGCAGCGGAAGCCAGTTCTATATCGTGCAGGGAAAACGATTTACGGACGCGGGGTTGGATACGGTCGAGATCCGCCGGCTAAAGGGCAGAAAAATACCGGACGATCAGCGGAAAATATACGAAGAGATCGGTGGAGCACCGCATCTGGACCAGGCATATACGATCTTTGGAGAAGTGGTCAGCGGCATGGATGTCGTGGACTCCATAGCAGCGGTGCCTACTAGCGGGCCCCCGCTCGACAGACCAAAATCGGATGTTAGAATACTGAAAATGAAACTCATCCGCCGAAAGTAGGAGTTGGTCAAATAATTCTCCCCGAGGCTGGATTATTTCCAGGGCTTTTTCCAATATTTGCAGCATAAAAAATTAGTTACCATGAACTTCCCCGCCAATTTGCGTTATACTAAAGATCATGAATGGATCCGCCTGGAAAAGGAAAACGAGGCTGTCATCGGCATTACGGATTTTGCTCAGAAAGAGTTAGGCGATATCGTTTACGTGGAAGTTGAAACCGTAGGGAAAGCGCTTTCCGCAGAAACCATATTCGGGACGGTGGAAGCCGTGAAAACGGTGTCCGACCTTTATCTGCCTGTCGCAGGTACCATCCTTGAGGTGAATCCGGAGCTGACGAATGCTCCTGACCTGGTAAATTCGGATCCTTACGGGAAGGGGTGGATGATCCGCATGACCGTGAAGGACCCTGCCGATCTCGACAAGCTGATGGATGCCGCAGCCTACGCCAATATCGTACACTGACCTCTTTTTTTAAATACCTTAGGGTACTCTTTATCACTTAATCTTGGGAAAACCTATTGCCTATACAGAAAGGGAATTAGTGCTTGCCCTGAAAGAAAGGAACGACCAGGCCTTCAGTTTCTTTTATGACCATTACGCTGGAGCCCTTTATAGTATTATTAAACAGATCGTTCCCGATAACCCGGAACTGGCAAATGACGTTTTGCAGGAGGTGTTCATCAATATCTGGCGGAAAATAGATAGCTATGACCAAAGCAAAGGACGGCTGTTTACCTGGATGCTGAATATTGCAAGAAATGCCTCTATCGACCTGTTGCGCTCAAAAAGCTATCAGAACTCGCAAAAAAACCAGGAACTTCCGGATAACGTATATAGGGGAGCGGCCAATCAGGCGATTTTGCAGAACGTGGACAGCATCGGTCTGAAGAAAATGCTGGAAAAACTGCGGCCGGAGCACCGGGTACTGGTGGAACTGGCTTACTTTAAAGGGTTTACGCATGAGGAAATCGCGGAAATGGTAGCAATTCCGCTTGGAACCGTCAAAACACGGATAAGGAATGCGTTACTGCAATTAAGAGAATACCTAAAGTGAACTTACAGGAATATATTGAAAGCGGCATCATTGAAAGCTATGTGATGGGTCTGGCTACTGAGTCTGAAAGGGCCGAATTTGAACGACTCTGCATACTGCATCCCGAACTGATCGCAGCACGGAAGAAATTCGAGGAAAAGCTGGAGGGGTATGCATCCGAAAATGCAGTGACGCCACCTCCCGAAGTAAAGGCAAAAGTCCTCGACGCGGTAAGAACAATCACACTGGAAGCTCCTCAAAATCCGGCAGGCGATCCTGGCCGTCCAGCTGGGCTTCCGAAATTGGTAGCCGCCGCCTCGATCGTGTTGTTCATCGCCATGGCGTTCCTCTATTACCAAACCAGGCAGGAAAACAGGGATCTGACCGGCGTCAACGACCGGCTAAAGGAAACGCTGGATACAACCCGCAATATCCTCAAAACGATCGTAGGTGAGCAAAAGGAGGTGGTCGGTAACCCAAATGTAACGGTCGTGAATATGGTCGGAACGCAGGCTGCCCCAAGGTCCTCCGCTAATGTCTACTGGGATTCCGCGAGATCAGCCGTGTACCTGGTGGTAAAGAATATGCCCGAACTGCCTTCGGACCAGCAATACCAATTGTGGGCGCTCATCGACAATAAGCCGACAGATCTCGGTGTTTTCGATGCTACCGGCAACAAGGTCATTCTGAAAATGAAGAATACCCGAAAAGCGCAGGCATTCGCGATTACCATCGAAAAAAAGGGAGGGAGCTCTTCCCCGACCTTACAGAAAATGCAGTCCATAGGCCGCATGATGCATACTCAATAGGCGGGGTTGGCACAGTGGAAAATATTCTACATTCGTGTATGATCCCATTCCTCAAAAAATACCTGGCAGCGTTGTATGTGCCGGTAACCTGGACGATTATTATAGGCATTCTGCTTGCCCTGCCCGGATCGGCACTTCCCAAGGAAACCGCCTTCAAGATCCCGCAATTCGACAAGATCGTCCATATGACCCTGTTTGGCGGGTTCGTATTCCTTTGGGACCTGTACGTTACCAAGCGATTTTCGGAGACCGGGAGGCTATTGCGCTGGTTTTTTATATTCTATGTCCTGGCCAATCTATACGGTACCGGTATGGAGTACGTGCAAAAATACTGGATACCCGGGCGCGACTACGATCTGGCAGACATTATTGCCGACATGATCGGGGCGGGTCTTGGATATGGCTGCAGCCATCTTTTCTTACTGACCGCGGGCGGGAAAAGAAACGATTGATCATTGACGTTAGAGCCGCTTCTCGCAAAAAATAAACCCCTGTAGAAACAGGGGTCGTAACCAAAACTAACTGCTTATGAGAAAATTGACTGCTTTATGTGAGTCAAATAGAAAAGACTGTTTGATGTGTATAACGCAAAACAGGTGCCAATATTATGTCACAAACCGTTAAAAGAACTTCACTCAATCCTGCTTTTGCGTCTTTCACTGCCCAAAATTACGTCGGAATTCCAATTCCGGTTTCCCTCTTTGGGAGGAATAACATTTATTTAGCATTGCTCTCTTAAGTTAAACAATTTCCTGATCTATAACAAGTTTTAGCCCTATTTTTTAAAGAACTTCTAAGCGTATCGCCATATAATAGACCGAAAAAGAGACCGAAAGTTTAGCGCCGCCCCTTCGGGGCGGCGCTTTAATCCGGTTTTAATTTTGACGCGCCATTTTCTCTGCATTCTCCGCGAATTGAAGGGCATCAATGAATTCCTGGACATTACCGTTCAGGATATCATCCAGGTTGTACACGGTGAGGCCGATACGATGATCGGTCACCCTTCCCTGCGGGAAGTTATAGGTCCTGATCTTGGCACTCCGGTCGCCGGTGCTAACCAGGCTCTTCCGATGCCGGGCGATCTCCTCTTCCTGTTTGCGGACCTGATCTTCATAGAGCTTGGTACGCAGCATTTGCATAGCCTTTTCGCGGTTGCCCAATTGGCTACGCTCGGTCTGGCAGACTACGGTCACCCCTGTGGGAATATGGGTAAGGAAGACCTTGGTTTCAACCTTGTTGACATTTTGCCCCCCGGCCCCGCCGCTACGGGCAGTTTCCATTTTTACGTCGCTTTCTTTCAGCTCGAAATCCACTTCCTCGGCCTCTGGCATTACTGCCACGGTTGCGGCGCTCGTGTGGACACGACCGCTGGTTTCCGTCTCGGGTACCCGCTGTACGCGGTGCACCCCGCTTTCGAACTTGAGGGTCCCATAGACATCGTCGCCAACCACCTCCACCTGTACTTCCTTATAGCCTCCCACAGTGCCTTCACTTTCGCTGAGAATGGCTGTCTTCCAGCCTCTTTTTTCACAGTATTTAATATACATTCGCAGGAGGTCGCCGGCGAAGAGACTGGCTTCATCACCGCCGGTGCCGGCCCTTATCTCCAAAATGGCATTCTTCTCGTCCTGCGGGTCCTTGGGGATCAGAAGCTGTCGGATACGGGCTTCCAGGTGGGGTTTTCGCTCATCCAGGGCAGGAGCCTCGGCTTTAGCCAGGTCCCGCAGCTCAGGATCGTCGCCATTCAGGGCCTCCTTATTGAATTCAATGGTATCGAGAAGGTCCTTGTATTCCTGGTAGGCGAGTACGATCTTTTCAATGCTTCGGTATTCTTTGCTCATTGCGCTGAATTTCCGGTTATCGCTGACGATCTCCGGATTGCTTAGAGCGACTCCCAGGTCTTCGAACCGGGCTTTTATAGCTTCGAGCTTATCTAACATATCCATGGGTGGCATTTGGCCGGCGTTTCGGGGTCAGGAGCGCAGATGGCCGGCGGACCGCAAAGATAAATTGTTTGGGAATGACTTATCGCAAATTCAAAGCTGATTATTTATTTACGGGGGAGAATATGTCTGACCCCGATAGCGTACTGATCACCTCTGCCGACGGGACCGTGCAGGCTGTCGTTCCGGCTGCGGCAGCAGGGGACGACATCGCCTATTTTCCGGGTATGCTTTGTCCGGGTTTTGTCAACTGTCATTGCCATCTCGAGCTGTCCCACCTCCGGGGCGTGATACCGGAAAGGACAGGTATGGTGGATTTTCTGTCGGCAGTGATTCGCGCCAGGGGAGCAGGGGATGATCCCGGCAAAATAAGCGAGGCCATCGGGGCGGGCGAACAGGAAATGCTGGATGGCGGTATCATGGCCGTCGGAGATATCTGCAATACGACCGATACACTCGAACAAAAGAGAAAGGGACATCTTTATTACCATAATTTCATTGAAACTATTGGGTTTATCGAGAAAAGCGCCCGGGATAGATGGGCGCATAGTCTGGCTGTTTATGACCAATTTGGGGGATCGGCGTCCATTGTGCCGCATGCTCCTTATTCCGTGTCGCCGGCATTGTTTAGGATGATCGCGGGATTCCATTCGAACCGGCTGCTGACGATCCATAACCAGGAGAGCGAGGAAGAGAACGTATTCCTCCGTTCGGGACAAGGCGATCTCCGGCGCCTTTACCGGCAGTTGGGTCTGGATATATCATTTTATCACGGGACCGGGAAGAGGAGTTTTGAAAGCTGGTTTTCCTGGTTCCATCACGACCAGACATGCATAGCCGTACATAATGTAGCTACGACCAAAGAAGACCTTTTGGCTATGACGGAAGAGGGCCCTGGTCTTTACTTCTGTCTTTGTCCACGGGCTAACCTGTACGTGACCGGGAGACTCCCGGATATAGACCTACTTTTGCTAAACGATTGCCGGATCGTTGTCGGCACCGATAGCCTGGCCTCGAATCAGGTGTTGAGCATCCTGGAAGAGATAAGAACGTTGCAAGGTATGTTTCCCCGTCTGACAACGTCCGTCCTGTTGCAATGGGCAACTCTCAATGGGGCGAAAGCCCTGGGGATAGAGGATACCTTCGGCAGCTTTACACCAGGCAGACGACCCGGGGTCCTGCTGCTGCAGGGATTGATGGAAGAAGGGCTGAAGGACGCCGGTCTTCGCCGGTTACTTTAAGAGAGAACCGTCTGGAGCACGGTCATCGTCCGCATTTCACCGAAGTCGGGCACATGCAATGCATAGAAGGTCCGGTAAGCCTGAAGGAGCACGCGACGCGTTTCTTGATTAAGGGCCAATTCCATTAATTCTGCGGGTTGGCGAACACGTAACAATTGAGCGGTCGCATAGGCGAGGGGCCCCTCCAGCATATAAGGATGCTGGTGGTCTTCTTCTACGAACCGGCCCTCGCGGAGATCGAGAAAGGGGTTCCGGTCGCTGTAGATATCTTCGATCTGGAAACCGAAAAAACCGGCAAGGTGAAGCGTGAAGAAAAGTGGGAAATTCGCCATAACCCGACCCTCGCTCCTGTCGAGATGAACGAAGGCATCCTCTATGAAATAGAAAAGTTCCGGGTTAGGTTCGGGTTGCTTAAGACATTTCTGCAGTAATTCGACCATGAACGAAGCGACGGCATTCTTCACCACGTCGAAAAATAGGTGCTGGTAGATAACACCCCATTTGAATTCACGTATCCGTTGAAGATTTTTCAAGTCGTTGTGATAGACCACAAGATCGAGGATGGCCGCAGGTTGAAAAAGGTTGGCCTTGCCGGGTCCTTTACGCGAAGAGGTGCGAACGCCATTGACCAGGTAGGACTGCACCCCGAATAGTTCCGTATACAAGGTCACGATGAGGCTGGTCTCACCGTATTTGACGGTGCGCAGAACAATCGCTTTTGTTTTGTGCAATTCCATACCGGTAGGAGAAGCGGGCAGAAAGCCCGACCGGACAAAAGTCCCCAAATTGCCGTTTATTTGCAAAGTAAAATTTTCATCATGTGGGAATCCATTGCCAGTCTGGTCCTGAAATTCCGATTATTATGGCTTTTTGTCCTGTTGTCGGCCACCGGCTTTATGGCTTATCATGCTTCCCGCGTGCAGCTCAGCTATGACTTCAATAGCGCCATACCTACGGACAATCCCAAATACAAGGCTTACCAGGAATTCAGACAGAAATTTGGGGAGGATGGCAATCTCATGGTCATTGGTGTACAGACGGACAGACTTTTCCAGCTGCCCATATTCACGGAGTACATAGCATTGAGCAAGGCATTGGAAAAAGTGCCGGGAGTGGACGATGTGCTCGGGGTCGCGACCGCTCCCAACCTGGTCAGAGATACGATATTGCAGAAGCCAAAGGCCGTACCTATCTTCCCGGAACGCCCGGTCTCCCAGACTCAGATTGACAGTGGTAAAGCTGTTCTACTGGGACTGCCATTTTATGAAGGTTTGCTTTACAATTCAAAGACCAACACCTGGCTGACAGCGGTACATGTGAACAAAGCCGTCATGAATTCGGCGAAGCGGATCCAAACCGTTGGTGCGATCACCCGTCTGGTGGACAGCTTTGGCGTTCGGAGCGGCCTGGAGATGCATTACAGCGGTCTTCCGCTCATCCGTACAAAAATGGCCACGAAAGTAGCAACCGAAACGACTTGGTTCCTGCTAGGGTCGGTATGCATACTCTCGTTGATCCTGCTGCTTTTTTTCCGGAGCGCCGGCGCGATGCTACTCTCTTTGGCCGTGGTGATCATCGGGGTGATATTCAGTCTCGGCACTATGGATCTGCTTGGGTACAAGATCACACTGCTCAATGCGCTGACCCCCACGCTCGTGGTCGTGATCGGCATACCTAATTGCATCTATTTCATGAATAAATACCATACGGCTTATAGGGACACAGGGGATAAGCACAAAGCCCTGATCGTGATGATCGGCCGGATGGGTATCGTGACCCTGTTCTGTAACCTGACTGCGGCCATCGGGTTCGGCGTCTTTGCCCTGACACGCAGTTCGATATTGAACGAATTCGGGGTGGTCGCAGGCATCAATATCCTGTTGTTATTCGTCATTTCTTTCATCCTGATCCCGGTGATCCTGAGTTTCCTGCCTGCACCGCGTCCCGGGCACATGCGATACCTGCATAACAGATTTCTTTCGGCCATCCTGCGTCGGTTGGAACACTGGACGCTCCATCACCAGCGTACCATTTATATTTTCACTTTGCTGATCGTCTTCTTATCTGTCGTGGGCATGTTCAGGCTGCGATCGGAGGGATTTATCGTTGACGATCTGCCGCAAAAAGATCGTCTTTATACCGATCTGAAATTCTTCGAGAAGAACTTCAAGGGCGTGATGCCGCTGGAGATCGTGATCGATACAAAAAGAAAGAAGGGGTTGCGCGCGAACATGCTGAAGACCCTGGACAGCGTCGATGTACTGTCGAAATATATCAGCTCCCGGCCGGAAATGGCCCGTCCGCTGTCGTTAGTGGAAGGGCTCAAGTTCATCCGGCAGTCCTACTATGGCGGCGACAGCAGCGCTTACGATGTGCCGAACCAGGCCGATCTGGTCTTTCTCGAAAGCTATATCAACCCTTCCGGACAAGGGAAAACAGCACCGGGAGCGAAAAACCAGTTAAACCAACTGCTGCGAAGCTTCGTGGACAGCAATCAGCAGCAGCTGCGGGTCAGTATCAATATGGCCGACATCGGCAGCAAACGTCTTCCCGTGGTGCTCAGGGATCTCGAAAAGAGAACGAGCGAATTATTCGATTCTTCGAAATACCGGGTAGAATTTACGGGCACCAGCGTGACCTACCTGGAAGGAAGCAGCTTTATCATAAAAGGGCTAAAAGATAGTATCGAGTGGGCCTTCGTATTGATCGCCGCCTGTATGCTAATGCTGTTCCGGAACTTTCGGATCTTGATCTGTTCACTGGTACCTAACGTCATACCTCTCATCATTACGGCGGGGATCATGGGTTGGGCTGGCGTGCGGCTGAGACCATCCACCGTTATCGTATTCAGTATAGCATTGGGTATCGCCATCGACATAACGATCCGTTTCCTCGTCAATTATAAACAGGAAAAACGGGCATCGGCGCAGGAAGCCGTCATCGATACCATCAATACGACCGGTATTAGCATTATCTATACTTCATCGGTGCTGACGGCGGGATTTGTGATCTTCTGTTTCAGCGACTTCGGGGGTATCCTGGCGCTGGGATGGCTGACGTCGCTGACGCTGGTCATCGCCACCATAACCAACCTGGTGTTCTTGCCTGTTTTGCTGCTAGGGATGGTGGGCGGTCGCACTAGATCTCCACGAGTCCGTTCTTGATGGCAAACATGACGAGGCCCACGCGGGTGCGCACCTTCAGTTTCTCGAACAACGTATTGCGGTAATTGTCGACCGTACGAGGCGAAATGAACATCTTTTCAGCTATGTCCTTATAGGACAATTCGGAGCAGACCAGCCGCAGGAACTCTTTTTCCTTGTCATTTAGGACGATGGGGTCTTCCGGGTTTCCGAGGTCTTTGTGAAGACCACTGATGATCTTGCCAGAGATGTATTCCGAAAGATAGAAGTCCTTTTTCATGATGGAGTCGAGGGCCAACTTGAGTTCCTCAGGTTCGATATTTTTCAGGATATACCCCTTAGCGCCAAGACGCAGCATGCGGATGATGGTATTTTCATCGCTGAACATGGAGAGGGCAAGCACTTTCACCTGCGGATAGTTCTTATGCAGCCAGCGGACTGTTTCATAGCCGTCCATGTCGGGCATATTTACGTCCAGGATAATGATATCCGGGATAACATGCTGGGTGATCTTGTTCTTGATCTCTTTTCCATTGTCCCCTTCGAACAAAACAGCGTAGCTTTCGAAAGAACTGACCAATTTGGCCAGCGCCTTTCGCAAGAGGCTGTGGTCATCAACAATGCCTACCTGTATTTTCTTCGTTGCTGCTCCCATAAGCGTAATAATGTTGCAGAATTTCGGCCACGAACTTCGCTCCTGTCACGCTGGCTCAGGATATCGGTTCTCTCTCTACGGGCAATTCCACCTTGATGGTGGTTCCTTTACCCGGTTGACTTTGAACAATTATCTGAGCGCCGATCAGAGAGGCACGATTCGTCATACTTTTCAGGCCTATGCCGCTGGAGGAGGAGGCCTGCGTCCTTTTTTGCTCGAGATCGAACCCTACCCCGTTGTCCTCAACTTTCAGAACAAATTTATTATCAATTGAGTAATTAACCGCAATATTTACTTGAGTGGCCTTCGAATGTTTCAAAATATTGTTCATCATTTCCTGAAACATCCGATAAATGAATATAGATCGTTGATCTTCAAGCTTGTATTCCTTCCCATCGACGGCAAGATCCACTTTCAGCAACCCTGTCCGCTGGATGCTGTCCAGATCGAACCGGATAGCCTCGACGAGCCCTATCTGGGCGATGCGATCAGTGTGCATACTTTTGGTGAGATTGCTCATATCGAAGATGACCTTGTTGAGCATTTGGCGGCACGTCTGAACACTTTCATACGCGGGATGCGCCCTTTCCATAGGCAGGATGGACAACGACAGCTTTATCACCGAAAGTACCTGGCCGATATTATCATGAAGTTCCTGGGCAATCGTTTTGAACGTGATTTCCTGCATTTCGAGTTGCGAACGTAGCAATTCCTGCTGGTACTGGTCTTTCATCCGGGCCAATTGCTGTTCCTGCCGATGCTGCCGCCGCTGGTATAAGAAAAGCATTGTTACAATAAAACCGACCAGAAAGAGGGCGAGCGCGATTGCAAGGAGTATTACGACATAGATTTCCTGGTTTTGATCCGGCATAAAAATGCGATAACGAACGATAAATATAACAAGATATTCAATGAGACCAATATCACCAGCAGGTTTTCACGGATGACGTTGGGCAATGCCTTTATCAGGTTCGTCGCCCCGTAAACAGGAAAGGTGCACGTATAGTAGAACAGCAGCCCGGAACAGATCCAGAATGCCGGTTGGCGGCCAAGCGGGCCAGAATAGGTTCGCTGAAACAATTCCCAGAAGAAATAGACAGACGCGGCAACTATGAGCAAAGAGCCCAAACAATAGGTGATCGAAATAAAAGTATCGATCTTTTTTGCTAGGAAGAAATTCGTGAAGGAAAGCAGCAGAAAAATGATCAGAGAGATCAGAATCCCCGCTCTGGCCTTTTTACCGCGAACGATGTGGCGAAGCAGGAAAAGATAATAAGAAATAACAACTAACGTATTCACATTTCCGATAAAAACATTTTGAATATCATGAAGGGCCATATAACTCGTGGCCGTGTCGAAGCAGGCATTGACGAGCAAGAAGAATGAAAACGTTTTGAGAAAAGGTTCACCGCCCGGGATGAAAAAAACGGTCAGGCTGGCAAGAAAGGCAATTGCGGCACTTATCGGGATCATGTAATAGAGGTAATGTGAGATGGTGGTCATTCGGCCAAATTAACGGATATTTCCGTCTTTTCATAAAAAGCAAGGCCGGCCACAGACTATGGCCGGCCCCGGAATATAAAAGGAAAAGGTTAAATTACTTCCATGCTCTTGTCGTCACGGACGACAAGAGTGGTTTTGCCCAGACCGCCGCCGCCGCTGCTGCAGAAGGGGGGACAAAGTATCGGACCATCGAGCGCCAGTATCTCGGGACTGCCGTTCCTATCGACGAAGAGCTCTTTGGCGTTTTCCAGCGAACCGTCTTTACTGCGATTGGCAACCATAACTACCGTCTGCATGCCTGCAACTTCGGGTTTGCGATAGCCCTGGGGGAAAACGCCGAAATGGATACGAACACCGTTGCCGCCGCCCGCCTTGACCCTTTCAAGGAAATTTTCCAGTTCGTCTACCGTAAACCAAACACTGAGGGAATCCGCTTTGCCAAGTTTTTCGGAATTGTCAACCCATCTTTGCTGCTTGTACGCAGAAGTCAGTTCATTTACCTGTGATTTTGAAACATAGTTCCCCGCATTTACGGATTTTTTTGCAATAATGTTCATAGCAATTTGTTTTTGGAATGTTGAAGAATAATTTGCTGTTGTAAATGTATTCCGTGGTACTTTAAAGGGTGGGGTACAAGAAAATAGTAATCAACCAATTATGAATTAATACTATTCGTAAAATAAAGGGGATCAGGGAATCAGGGGGGTAATATGACAAAAAAAAGGTTTTTTCGTCACAAAAAAAACAGTAAAATATCGCGGAATTTGTACGTGAATTGCGCAGGTAAAACCTGCGTATTATACGCAAAAAAATCACGGGTCATTTTTCGCCCGGCATTTTCCCCGATTTAAGATTTTTATTGGACATTTATCACAGAGGTTGCCAGTTCCCCGTTTTTACTATTTAATATCCTTTAAAAAGAGTTTCGCAGTAACCGAAATCGAAATACGTTTAATTAGCAACAGCATACATAACCATTAACACCTTATCCTGTTTTTTTTAAGCGTGTCTTGGGTATGTATGCTGATGTTATCCTAACCGGATAGAACGAGCTCCCGGACGACATTTGTACGCATGAGAAAACTTCACCTGCCTCTGCTTACCTCCTGTAACCATTCAAAAACCGAAACCGGCCCAGGCCGGTTTTTTCCTGCCCTTTTCGTACATTCGCGCCTCGGGGTCCAAAAAAGTACCCCTCGGCGCGAAAATGGCTAATGTCCGGGAACGTCGTCTTTGCCACCCTCCGGACGCCCTGCTCGCGCCACGAGATTATGAACAAACAGATCAAATCGGCGCTAATCTCCGTCTTTTACAAGGATGGGCTCGAACCTATCGTAAGAAAGCTTCACCAGTTGGGCGTGGTCATCTACTCCACCGGAGGAACCCAGCAGTTCATCGAAGGCTTGGCCTTGCCTTGTGTACCGGTAGAAAGCCTGACCTCCTACCCTTCGATCCTGGGCGGTAGGGTCAAGACCCTCCATCCATCAGTTTTTGGCGGTATCCTTGGGAGAAGGGATCAACCCTCCGACGTGGAAGAGATGTCCCGGTACCAGATCCCCGAAATAGACCTGGTCATCGTAGACCTTTATCCTTTCGAGGAGACGGTAGCGGCCAGCAAGGACGATAAAACCATCATCGAAAAGATCGATGTAGGCGGACCGTCGATGATCCGCGGGGCGGCCAAAAACCATAATGATGTAGCCGTGATCGCTTCCAGGACGGAATACAGATGGCTCGTGAACTTGCTGGACGAACAGCAGGGTTCGACGACGCTCGAACAACGCAGGATGCTTGCTGCCAGGGCCTTCGAGGTTTGTGCACATTATGACGTGGTCATTGCAAGGTATTTCAGCCCCGGCGGCATGGACTATTTCCTGGAATCGGTTCCATCGCCTAAACCGCTCCGCTACGGTGAAAACCCGCATCAATCGGCACGTTTTTTCGGCAAGATCGAAGACCTCTTCAACCAGGTAAACGGCAAGGAACTTTCCTACAATAACCTCGTGGACGTAGATGCAGCGGTACAACTCATCCGGGAATTTACCGGCGACAGGTCCCATCCGGGGAGTTCGGTCTTCGCCATCATCAAACACACCAATGTCTGTGGCGTCGCCATTCGGCCCTCTTTGAAGGAAGCCTGGACGGCCGCTTTGGCCGGCGATCCCGAAAGCGCTTTCGGCGGCGTGCTTTGCTGCAATCATCCGGTCGACAAGGCCACAGCCAACGCCATCAATGAAATATTCTTCGAGGTCCTCATTGCCCCCGCATACGATAAGGACGCGCTCGATATCCTCCGGTCGAAAAAGAACCGCATTCTGCTCGTCCAAAAAGCAAGCGCCGCCCCCACCAGGCAATTTCGCAGCCTGCTCAACGGCATCTTGCAACAACAACCGGACGAAGGGAATTATATCGAATGGAAAGAAGTCGGAGGAAGACCCTCCACCGACAGCGAAAAAGAAGACCTCGCTTTCGCGAATATGGTCTGCAAACATCTCAAGTCGAACGCCATCGCCTTGATAAAAGACCGTCAGCTGATCGGTAAGGGTTGTGGACAGACCAGTCGCATCGATTCCGTGCGTCAGGCCATCGCCAAAGCAGGACAGTTCAATTTCGATCTCCATGGAGCGGTCCTGGCTAGCGATGCGTTCTTCCCGTTCAATGATTCGGTTCAGATCGCTCATGCAGCAGGCATCACAGCATTCATTCAACCGGGGGGCTCGATACGGGATAAGGATTCCATTGACTATTGCATGGAGCACCAGCTGGCGATGGTAATCACCGGCATGCGGCATTTCAAGCATTAGAATGGCCTCTGAGGGAGAGATGGCTCCGCCCTTTCAGAAATTACCATACCAAAATACCTCTTCCTTCAGAAACACTTCATAGACCTCCCGCCACCCCGCGAACGCAGCCTCGCTTCCCAGGAAACTATTGTGCCAGATGGTGACCATCAATCCATTGACCGCGCGTACCTGCCGGTAGTAATGCATCAGCTCCGTCATAGCCCGCGGCGCGGTATACCGCTGTTCATAATAGGAGTTGGCATCCATGAAACAGAACGGGAAGATGCGAAGGGCAGTCGTCTCTTCCTTTACCAGGTCGTACCAATAGTACGAAGAGGCCACGGAGGCCCGGAACCCATTGATGCTTCCATAGCCCATGGAAAAATCCTGGCGGATGCCAAATTGCAGAAGACACCGGTAAGTTTCCGGGAGCGCGAGACGGATATAGTGCTGCCGGCTGCGGGTAATAGACTGCCCGGCCATGACTTCCAGCCATTCGATCTCTTCGCGCAACAACCGCCCGTCATCGCCGCTGCGCCAGGATGGATGGATTCCCAGCCGGGAGCCGGTCGCGTGATATTGTATCAGTCGTTGAAAAGCCGGAGAGGAAAGGGAGATATTCCTGTCCACACCTACACACCGGGATGCCACCAGAAAGAAATAATAGGGTCGGAGACGGCAATAAAGATGTAGTGAGTCGAGCCATTCATAGGCGTCGAAAGGATCCGGGAGGCGTCCGCGCAAGACCGCGATCCTGTTCCAAAACTGCCGCCATTGTCCCTTTGCAACCGACTTTGCAGCGGCCGCCAGGTTTCGCCTCCATCCTTTGTGCAAAAAGGACCAGGCCGAATCGATATCATAGGTCGGAATAAATTTGAAGGCGGTATAACGAAAGATCAGATCGGGATACTTCCGGTTAAGCGCCACCCTGAGATGCTGCAGCCAATAATTGACAAGGGGGATGTCGAGGAATCCTTCGCGCCATGCCAGGGACCCGGTATGCGCAAATCTGCCATAGCTGTCTTTTTCATGCGGAAGGTATTCCTCATATCGGCTGAGCAGGTAAAAAGCGGCAGCAAATATGTCGAAAGGGAGATCGCCCTCCGTGGGAAAGAATGCCTTGCGCCCTTCGCACTCGAAACAGGTTACGGATTGTGGCTTTATACCAGTTTCTAAGAGCAGGCCGGTGGGGCGGATGTTAAATACATTAGGAACAAGATCGCGGGAATAATTAATGCGGGGGCCCGGATCCATTTCGAATTCCGCTTTGTCGCTGGTAATGCGAATGGAAGCTCCGGCTGTAGCTTCGAACAGCTGGTCATTAAAAAAACAGATGATCCAGCGCAAACGCGGTGTGATATCAGATGAGTACAAGATCATCCTTTCCGCTCGGCCTTCCAGCGCTGGTTAAAAGATTTGGGGGCAAATTCAAGATCAGAATGATTCGCCGTCCAGGCCTTGAAGGCTTTATTGACCACCCAATTCTTTAGTTTGGCATTCCCCATATTCATCAGATTACGGCTAAGCGATGCCTTTCTCCAGACCTTCCACGCCAATTTTTCCGACAGGGTAGCATACCCATGCCGAACCGCTTCCGACCGGTTGTCGAGCAGCAGCTCATGCAGGTTGATCTTTACGGAACAGACCTCGGTGCAATTACCGCAAAGCGAAGATGCATAGCTGAGGTGTTTCCATTCACCCAGGTCCTTTAGATACGGTGTAATGACGGATCCGATCGGTCCGCTATAGGTTGTCCCATAACTGTGACCGCCAATATTCTTATAGATAGGACAAGCATTGAGACAGGCGCCGCAACGAATGCAGTAGAGGCTCTCCCGGGCCTTTGCATTGGCGAGGATATTCGTACGGCCATTGTCAAGCAGGATTAGGATCATCTCATCCGGGCCATCCGGTTCGCCCGGCTGCCGGGGACCGGTGATGATAGTATTGTAAACGGTGACGCGTTGCCCGGTACCATAAGTCGCCAGCAAGGGCCAGAAGAGGCCCAGATCGGTCATGGAAGGGATCATCTTCTCCAGTCCGGCAATGACGATATGGGTCTTTGGAAAGGCAGCGCTCAAACGGGCGTTGCCTTCATTTTCCGTGACGGCGACACTCCCGATATCGGAAATTATGAAATTGGCTCCGGTGATGCCTATCTCCGCCTGCACATATTTTTTACGAAGCTGCTCCCTCGCCACAAGTGTCAGCTGTTCAGGAGTAAGATTCGGGCGGGTATGCAGTTTTTCAGAGAACAGCTTCGCTACGTCTTCCTTACTCTTATGCATGGCCGGAGTCACGATGTGGTATGGAGGCTCGCCATCCAGTTGCTGGATGTATTCCCCAAGATCGGTCTCCACACTTTCGATGCCTTTCTCTTCCAGGAAATGATTCAACTTGATCTCCTCGGTGACCATGCTTTTGCTCTTGACAACCGTGCGACAGTTCTTCTCCTTACAGATGGCCAATATTTCGCTCAATGCCTGGTCCGTATTTTCAGCCCAGATGACCCTGCCGCCTCTCTGAGAAAAAATAGCCTCGAACTCTTCCAACTGTTTGTCAAGCGTTTCGATAGCCCGCCATTTGATATTCTTCGCCCTTTCCCTGGCCAGATTGAGATCGGCGAATTGCAGTTTGCCTTGTGGTACGGCAGCATTGTACCGGCCGATATTGAAGTTGATCTTATTACGATGCTCGAGGTCGCCCGCTCGTACCGTACTGCGGGCGATGAAATTGGCGGCGGTATCGGTCATGTTTTTATCTTTTCTGAATATGTGCAGGAATTGCGCCTTGGGCGGAAAAATAGCGCATTTCCTGCAAACCGCTAACGATTGTCCTTCGAACGTGAACTTCGGGTCCCCGACCCTCGTTCGTTCCCTTCGCTCTGCTCGGGAATCTCCGTCGGCTCAAGGTACGCTTCCCCAGCCTGTTCGAGTGCGGAGTAGAAGGCTGCCCCGAATTTACGGATCAGCGCTTCCCGCAGGAAGACGTACACAGGCACTTGCAATTTTTTCCCCTGCACGCAGCCGGGCCGGCACAGGGTCTCCCGGGGCTCATAGTTCACCACTTCGCCTGCCTTCGTCATTCCGGTCTTGATGGGATAAAGGTGACAGCTAATGGGTTTTTTCCAGCCTGTCTTGCCTTCTCGGTAAGCCTGCTCGATGCCACATTTGATGACTCCTTTGTCATCCCTGAATCCATATGCGCACATTTTCCCTTCGATGGTCGGCGTTACCCAGCCGAATTCCCTATCATATTGATACCGCCCGCGGGATTCGATCTCTCGGACACCTGCTGTTGTGAGATAGGGTTTTACCACATCGTAGACTTCATTGAGGCGGTTGAGTTCCTCCTTTTCCAAGGGGGCGCCGGCATCGCCATCCTCGCAGCAACCGCCCTTACATTTCAGCAGATCGCAGACGAACTTTTCACGAACCACCTCGTCGCTTACCAGAATATTATCTATCGCTATCATAATTGTCGGCAGACAGGCCTTCGGCCCATCCGCACAAATATAGTTCATTTTCGGGGGGCGATGCGATGGGGATGTTCTTTTCCAGCGGATGGGGTACCCGTATTCCTCCAACGGAACGTGTTGATAAGGTGTTCCATATCCTTTTCGAGAAACGCGTTGACGACACCGAGAGAATCTTCATTGGGAGCGGTATTGAAATAAAGCGCCCCGCGGAGGAAATGACGGGTGGTGTCGGTAAGAAAGAATTGATTTGCGGTGGCGGCGTTTCCGCCTACATGGAAAAAGATACCTCCAACGCCATTCGGCGTCTGGATGACGGTCTGATCGATGGAGCTGGCCTTGACGCTGTGTTTGAAGGTCATTTTGAACGCGTCATCCCGCAGCTTGTCAAACTTGTTCGTACCTATCTCTTTGTAACTGACATAAATGCGCGCATTGAACCGGGGGAAATCGATATTGATCCAATAGGGATTCTCCGGCACGGTATCGAAAAAGCTGCTGTCCCTGATGACGGTCGCATAGACAGGATATTCGAAGGTATAGGGATACCCCGGTTTATCAAAGGCCTGGTACTGATGCGGCGGAAAATCGATCTTGAAATAACCTCTTCTCTTAGGCGTATAGTTGCTATTGCAGGAAATACCGAGTAAGATCAGAAAGAAAAAGAGTGCTCTCATGGTTTTGATCAGGACTGTTTCCTGAAGGTGACTTTTACTTTTTTAATGCGGCTGTCATTAGCGTCCAGCACGGTGAATTCGAAATCACCCGTACGGATGATGTCGTTCGCCTTTGGGATCTCTCCGGACAATTCCAGGATAAGACCGGCCAGACTGTCACTATCGCCTTTTATTTTGTCAAAGGTATCGGCCGGAATGTTCATGGCCTTACAGGCATCATGGAGCATGGTCCTGCCTTCGAAGACATAGCTGCCATCCTCTTGCCGGCGGTTGACGGTATCCTCCTCGTCGAACTCATCCCGAATATCCCCGATCACTTCCTCCAGGATATCTTCGAGCGTGACGATCCCGCTGGTGCCCCCGAATTCGTCTACGACGACGGCAAAATGGATCTTTTTTTGCTGGAATTCCTGTAGCAGGTGCTCGATCGGCTTGTGTTCATGAACAAAATAAATAGGCCGCAGAAGCGAATGCCAGTCGAAACTGTCGGGTTCGGTCAAATGGGCTATGAGGTCCCGGGTATGGATGGTACCAGCCAGTTCATCCAGGCTGCCTTTATAAATGGGTAGCCGCGAATAATGCAGCTCCTCGATACGCTGTTTCAGACCGGCAAAGGAAAGACTATAAGCAGCGCCGCAGACCTCGGGTCTTGCCCGCATGATCTGCCTTACCGTTATGGACCCGAATTTGGCAATGCCCTTCAGGATATTCCGTTCCTCTTCAGAACCTTCACTCTTAACGGATTGATCTATCTGCTGTTCGATGATGAACCCTTGCTTCTTTTTGCCGAAAAGACGTTCGAGCCCTTCTGACTGATGCACCGCCCAGGAGCTGACCCTGCGGAAGAGCAAATGAACCAATTCAATGATGCCGGAAGTATAATAGGCGAATTGCAGATTATTTTGCGTGGCCCAGATCTTGGGCATTATCTCGCCGAAAAGGATCATGACGAAGGCGATAAGGATCACCTTGATAATGAATTCGAAAAACCAAAAACCATCCTTGAGCAGGACCATTTCGTCGATGAGGAAATTGGCTAGGATGATGATGGCTATATTGATGATGCTATTGGCGATGAGCAGCGAGGCAAGCAGGGTCTTGGGCTCTTCCAGCAGGGAAACGATCCGTCGCCAGGAGGTATCCTGTTTGGTTTTCAGGATGTTGATATCCTTATAGGTAAGCGAAAAAAAAGCCACTTCCGATCCCGAGATCACAAAGGATAGGAGCAGCAGAAAAAGGATAATGATAGCTAGAATAGTGGTAGCCTGGGGATTAATGATCAAAGGCAGGAAAGGTAACTCCAAATTAAACAGGTTTCATTAAATGCGATAGTGTCGAACAAGCCGCCGCGGGTTTGGCATTGCCAACGGCTAAAACGGCAAGTCTTCCGAAGGTTCGCCGAGAGGGGCGGGATCGTTACCACCCATGCCTTCCATGCCTTCCTGATGGTGAATAGGGGGATGCGTTGGTCCACCTTCTGTACGCTTATCGAGCATGATCAGGTTGTCTCCTACCACTTCGGTTGCAAATTTCTTATTTCCCTCCTTATCCTCCCAGCTCCTTGTCCTGAGACGGCCTTCTATGTATACCAAACTCCCTTTATGCAGATATTTTTGCGCCAGCTCGGCAAGGCCCCGCCAAAGTACTACCGTATGCCACTCGGTCTGGGAGATAAGCTTGCCGGCACGGTCTTTAAATGTTTCCGTAGTTGCCAGGGAGAATTTTGCAACGGCGATATTTCCTTCCAGATATTGTACGTCAGGGTCCTTTCCCAAATTACCTATAAGCATCACCCTATTTACGCCTCTCATACATCAAAATTTGTAATGTTTACTAATCGTCTTTGGAATCCAACGCCAATTTAAAATTAGCTTTTTTCAGCCAAAAAGATAAATTTTTCCCTTGGGACCTGGCTCGGTTTCATGCCGGTTTGAGCCCCCGCAGCCAAGCGTTAATGAACTTTGGAAATGCATAATCTGTCAATTGTCGCCTATGGACGAGCATGTAATCATGCAAGGCCGGTGCGGCTTTTTCCACGCCTACGGTGATGAATTGACCCTGTATGGTCTGATGGCTTAGCTCCTGACGGTATACACTGGAAATACGCCTAACTGTGACAGATTGCCTTCCAAAGAGTTGTCGGATATGCTTTTGCCATGGAGCTTTGATGGCGTGATCGCTTTCCAAAAGCACGAATTCGAATAGACCTTCCCAGATATCTTTCGTGCTGCGCCGGCGGATATAGGTCGTATTCCCCGGAGCCTCGACGTTGAAATAGTAGAACCAACGTTGCTTTTTTTGAATGCTTTTCTCTTTTACAGGTAGTTGCGCAGTCTGTCCCTCTTGCAGGGCACGGCATCCTGTCGCCTGGATACAGTTTTCACAAAGCGGATTCCTGGGCAGACATATCGTGGCGCCGAAATCCATAATAGCCTGGTTATAAAGGTCCGCTTGTTCAGTGTCTAACAATTGCTGCGCGAGACCGGCGTAACGTTTTTTCCCTGCAGTGGAATCGATCGGAGTGAAGTCGCCCAGGTAGCGGGAGAGAACTCGTGTAACATTGCCGTCTACGACCGCATGCGGCAGATTGAAGGCAAACGAAGAAATCGCCGCGGCTGTATACGGCCCGATCCCTTTGAGGGAAAGGATCTCTTCATAGGTGTCGGGAAATATTCCATTGCGTTCTGCATCAATCTTTTTAGCAGTCGCGATGAGGTTCCTACAGCGATTGTAGTAACCGAGGCCTTCCCATAGCTTGAAAACCTTTTGTTCCGGAGCTATTGCGAGATCGTGAATGGTAGGAAATGCTTCGAGGAATTTTTCATAATATGCGCGGCCCTGATCTACACGTGTTTGTTGCAGGATGATCTCGCTCAGCCAGACCTTATACGGGTCTTTTTCCCCCTTCCAGGGCATCTTGCGCTCATTATTCTTGTTATGCCATTTTAACAGAGCTTTGGTAAAAGCGGCCTTCTTTAGCGACATTTAGGCATAATTTGCAATAAAAAAAATTCACAATCAATATTTTAGAGAAATCTTGCAGAAATACAACAAATCCACTATTTTGATACACGAAAAAGTAATTTCAGGGATAATGAGTTGTGAATTAATAATTTTGTTATATATTTAAAATCAGAAACTTATAAAACTTAATCCCCATGAGAAAGGCAGACCTAGTTAACCAAATATCGGAAAAAACAGGGATACCTAAAGTTGACGTCCTAGTGACGTTGGAAACCATGTTCAAGGAAGTGAAAGAAACCTTGTCCCAGGGAGAAAATATTTACATCCGCGGGTTCGGTAGTTTTATCACGAAGAAGAGGGCTGCCAAGATCGGGCGCAATATAAAAAAGAATGTGGCTGTTCATATTCCGGAACATTTCATTCCTGCGTTCAAACCTGCAAAAGAATTTGTTGCAGAAGTAAAAAAATTGCAGTCGGTGAAGGAAGATCAGCCAAACCCGGAGGAAGAGATGTAAATTTGCGTCTCTAATCCTTAACATGAAGAGACAGCAATATCTGGTAGCCGGCACCGGGGTACTTTTACTACTCCTTTTGTATTTTTTCGGACAAACTGTTCCACCACATCAGAAGCTGAATGCCGCGGCAACTGGCATTCAGGGAAATTCCCCTGTTAAAGCCATTGGTTTACAGGAAATTCTAAAGGCCGCTAAGGAGGGATTGTCACCTTCACAGCAATCCCATGTCAACAGGCTGGAACATTCGGTAGTCCGGGGAGATGTCAAAACACAACAATTGAATGCTTATCGTCAACTGGCTGGCTTCTGGAAGGATTCCGTCCGGGACGGTATATTATTATATGCATACTACTCCGGGGAAGCCGCCAAATTGGAAAATTCTGAAACAAACCTTACTTTTGCAGCCCAAATCTTTTTACAAAGCTTGCGTGGGCAGGATAATCCAGCTTTAAAAAGCTGGATGGCGACAAATGCTAAAGAGTTGTTTGAAAAGGCATTAGAACTGAATCCCAACAATGACTCGACCAAGGTGGGTCTGGGTGCGAGCTATGTTTTTGGGGCCGAAGCGGGAAACCCGATGGAAGTGATGCAGGGTATCCAGCGGATCCTGGAGGTGGCCCGCCGGGATTCGACCAATATGTACGCTCAGCTGATGTTGGGTTGGGGAGGATTGGAGTCAGGGCAATTGGATAAGGCCGTAGAACGTTTGACAACTGTTGTCCGACATCAACCTGCCAATATCGAAGCGATACTCCTTCTGGCCGAAGTCCAACAGCAACGAGGCGACAAAACGGATGCCATTCAATGGTATATGGCTGCTAGAAAGCAGCTCGGAAACCAGGACCCGGAAATGGCGCGGGAGATCGATAAGCGTATAAGATCGCTTCAGTAAACGAGTGAAGAGAAGAATTTATTTATAAACTAAAAATGTATTGAGTATGCCTTGTGGTAAAAAGCGTAAGCGTCATAAAATTGCGACGCATAAGCGTAAGAAAAGACTGAGGAAGAACCGCCATAAGAAGAAGAACAAGTAGTATTCCCTCCCCGCGCAAATCCGCCCGATAGCAGCTTGAATAAGGAACTTATTATAAACGCAACTCCGCAAGGTGTTGAAATAGCTTTACTGGAAGACAAGAAACTGGTAGAGCTACACCACGAAAAAGCCGATGCCAGCTTTGCGGTGGGTGATTTATACCTGGGAAAAGTTAAAAAGCTGATCCCCGGTCTGAACGCCGCATTCGTGGATGTAGGTTTCGAAAAGGACGCTTTTTTACATTATACCGACTTGAGTCCCTATGCCCGCAGCCTGCTGAAATTCACCGGACAGGCTATGAACGATTCGAATCCGGGTGGATTCGAGTTCGGTTCCTTCCAGGTGGAACCGGAGATCATCAAAACGGGCAAGATAAACGAGGTACTCAACGGAAAGCCTCATATCCTGGTACAAATCCTGAAAGAACCCATTGCGGCGAAAGGACCGAGGCTCAGTTGTGAAATTTCCCTTCCAGGGAGATTCGTCGTCATCACGCCATTCAATGATATTGTCGCCGTTTCGAGGAAGATCCATTCGTCCGACGAACGCAAGCGGCTTCAAAAGATAGTGGAAGCCATCAAGCCGAAGAATTTCGGAGTGATCGTACGCACGGCCGCGGAAGGCAAAAACACCGCCGAACTGCACGAAGACCTTACCGATCTCGTGGCCACCTGGAAGATGATCCAGCACAATCTCAAGGGGGCGGTTGCCCCGGCGAAAATACTCAGCGAGCAGACTAAGACCACAAGCATGCTACGCGATCTGCTGAACGAGGACTTCAATAAGATCGTCATCAACGATCGCAATATTTTCAACGATACCCGGAGCTACATCCAGCGCATAGCTCCCGATAAGGTCGACATCGTATCCTATTATCATAACGGCTCGCCGATATTCGACCAGTTCAGCGTGACCAAACAGGTGAAGGCCGCATTCGGTAAAACCGTGAACCTGCCGAGCGGCGCCTATCTGATCATCGAGCATACGGAAGCCCTGCACGTCATCGACGTAAACAGCGGATACAAAAGTGTCAGCAACAACCAGGAGCAAAATGCCCTGGAGACCAATATGGAAGCCGCCGAAGAGATCGCAAGACAACTGCGTCTCCGTGACCTGGGCGGTATCATCGTAGTGGACTTCATCGATATGAAGCTTCCCGATAACAAACGGAAACTGATCGAGGCGATGGAGAATTTCATGCGTACCGACAGGGCGAAACATGCAGTGCTCCCCATTTCCAAGTTCGGTCTGATGCAGATAACGCGCCAACGGATGAAACCGGAGGTGACGATCAATACCCAGGAAGTTTGCCCCACCTGTAACGGAACCGGGAAGATCTCATCTGCATTGATCCTGGAAGACGAGATCGAAAAGAACCTGAGCTACCTGATCAATCACCAGCACAAGGACCTCATCCTTGCGGTGCACCCCATCATGCATGCCTATCTTACGAAGGGCGGACTTTTTGGCATCGGCAGCAGGCAGTGGAACTGGCGATGGAAATACAAACAGAAGATCCGCATTCGCGCCAATACCAACTATCACCTCACCGAGTTCCATTTCTTCGACAAACAGGAAGATGAAATAAAATTATAAAGAAGAGGGGCCTTACCGGCCCCTCTTGCATTTATGGCGTTTTCTTCAGGATCATTTCCTGGTTGGCATAAGGAGTTCCGCCGTAATTGAACGTTATTTTCAGATCGATGACACCCGCGCAGTCGAATACGAAACCTTTCCCGGTAACGATCGTCTCAGACGATGGGCCGCCGTAATTGCCGATATCGGATTGAACGATCGTAGCCGCACCCGTGACCGCGTTTACGCTTACGATCATTGGACCAGTCTCCACGCCCCCTGCGGGGGCTCCCGGGTAGACATAAATAGAGATCTGGTTTGCGCCGGGTCCGTCTTTCACGGCGCCCGATATCAGGTATGGCAGCCCGACATAATCCTTATAGTCGTCCCAATCGTCTTTTGTGAGGTAATAATCTCCTGCCATATTACCCGTAAAAGCGCATACGGCCGTCGCATACCAGGTAAGCGCCATATTGTAAGCGGGGAAACTGTTATAGGTATCCGGCGTGTTATTGGTGCCATACCTGCGACCATCCGTGGTTACGATCTGGTTTTGCAGGGTATACTTGTTACCCGGAGCCGGGGCGGTCCCCAGGGCCTTTGCCAGTTCGGACGTTGAGACGCTCAATACGACCCCCGTGGAATATGACACAGATTTAATGAATTTCCAACCAGTGGTGTCCTCCGTATTTGACCCGGTCGCCACATATATATTGATCGAAGCCACCGGGGAACCTACGTATTTTCCGACCATGATGGAAACCGTGCTGCTCGAGTTGCCTACGTCCAGTATCCCATTGATGGTGGAATCCAGCGTGACATAAGAGCCCAGCTTTAGGTTGGCGGCATCACCGGAGATCGTTTTTTTGGCACAGCCGTGGAACAGCAGGATGACGGAGCCGATCCCGGCAATCGATATGATGAATCTTTTCATGTGCTGGTTTTTTTAATAGACAAAATTGTCCGGGTTATTATCCCAGAATACCTTGACATTGGTGGTCGTTTTTTGGACCGCATTCTTGTTGAAATTGGCGTATACGGATGGATAGAAGAACGAGCGGATAAAAAGGCCCGGACTTGGCTCCAAAGCGGGCTGGAAATTGTTGGGACAGCCTGTTCTCCTATAATTATTATAAGTCTCCAATCCATTGCCCCAGGCCGCCAGGTAATATTCCGTTTCGATGACGTTCAATTTTGCGGCTGTCGTAGAAGCGCTCTGGTACTGGTTGGCAACGGCATTCTCGTATTTTTGCGTATTGGTTGCGGTGATGAGCATCGTGGTGTCCGACGTAGGTATCTTATAGCCGATGCTGGCCGCAAAACCAGCTACCTTCTTGATGGATGCGTCGACGCCCGAGATGGTCAGCGCCTTCGGGTCGCCGGGCGTGCCGAGGATCAGCGCGGCTTCGGCTTCGAGGAAATAGGTATAAGACGACAACCAAATCGGGTTGATTCCAGCGCCGCCGGCACCGGTTTCACGGCCGGTGCTTTGACCTGTGGCAAGGTTCTGGTCATAATCGAACGCCCCGCCCGCGGGGTAGAGCCCCCAGGTCGTACGAAGCGAATTGTCCGGGGGAATGCCTTCACTGTTCCCGTGGTCCCTGCCCCAATAACCGTTATCGACGAGACAATAGGGGACTCCGGGCGCATAGGGATCGGTGCGGTAAAGACAGGGAATGGCGAATTGCCGGGTCGTCTGGCTCGCAGTGCGCGGGTCGCTATAGACATCGGTGCATTGCCGATAGAGATAATAACGCGTGCGGGGGTCCTGGAAGCCCTTGGCATCGGCCAGTTCCCACATAAACCATGTCCCGATGTAGTCCCCTGCACCGTTATCAGTTCCATAATTGCCGACATAATGCCCGTTCCTGGCATCGGGCGCCTGGCTATGGGACGAATAGGAGAAGACGAAATCCTGCGAAGCCGAGGTGATGAGCTTGTTCGCACTTATCAGTGCAGCGATCTTTGCCGTTACACCGTTATCCACCAGACGGGTCTGGATATACGCCTTCAAAAGCAGTGTGTTGGCCAGGGCCGTCCAGTTGGATGCACTGCCGCCATAGAAAAGGTCGTTGGCTGGTTTGACGGAAGGTTTGATGGCGAAATTGGCGATGGCCGAATCCAGGAGAGCTTCCGCCGAGTCATAGATCGCGGCTCCTTTGTCGACCTGGGGATTGGGAACGGCCACTCCCTTATCTGCCTGTGAATAAGGCACGTCTCCGAAAAGATCGACCATGGTAATCATGGTATAAGCCTTCAACGTCTGCGCGATCCCTGCATGGATAGTCTCGCCTTTCGATTCTGCAATAGGGATCATCGTATTGGCCGTGAGCATCACGCTTTCATAGGCCGTCTGCCAGATACCATCGAAGCTGGTCGGCGAATAAGCATTGTAATAGGTGGGGCCGTACATGATCTCCTGGCGGGTCAATTGATCCGTCAGATCGGTCGCATTCTGGAATAAATTCTTAAAGCTAAGCTGCAGATTGTTGAGATACAGATCGGGGCTGGCGGCCGAAGGCGAAGGCACGCTGGGGTTCGTAAGCAAGGGGCTCAATTGCTTGTTACAACCGCCAAGGAAGAGGACCCCGGGCAGACAAACCGCGAGTAGTATGATGAGTCGTTTTGATTTCGATCGCATGGTAATTCATTTTAAGATTAGAAGGAAAGTCTCAGGCTGGCTCCCAGACGCCGCGAGCTGGGTCCGGCAAAGAAGTCCAGGCCCTTCGCATTGGTGATGCCCAGGCTATTGACCTCCGGGTCGAAGCGCGTGTATTTGGGGAAATAGGGCGCTACATACCAGAGATTGGTCCCGGAGATGCTCAGCGATGCAGACCCGAACGGCGTGTTCTTCAGCATCTTTGCCGGCATGGCGAAGGAAAGCGAGGCTTCCCGCAGGCGGATGACCGTCGCATCCCAGATCGACTCGCTGTTCGGACCGAAACCGTACGAGTTGAAATAGATGTTGTCGACACTTTGCTGGATGTCATTGGGAGAGCCATCCTGCTTGACGGTGTTGGGGATGGTATAGGGCAGCGTCCGGTCGAAGTCGGTGTCCCGCGTGACGCCCCTGGCGAGCATTGTGCGCACGGTATTGGACCACAATTGGCCGCCATGGGTATAGTCTACCTGGATTCGAAACGAGATATATTTCCAGGTGAGTACCGAAATACCCGTCAGCTTATATTTAGGCGTCGGGTCGCCGATGATGGCGATGTCGGAGGAAGACAGATAATATCCATTGTTGTCGACGATCTTCTTGCCGCTCTTCGGATCGATCTGGGTGTAAGAACCTTCCAGTACGCCAAGCGGCTTGCCGTTGATGGCGAAACCCCCGAGATTGGAGTAGCCGCCGCCGTTGAGCTCGATCTGTTTGATATCGGCGGGGAGATCGTGGACCTTGCTGCGGTTCATGTAGAAATTGCCGGTGAGGTCCCAGGTCCAGCTCTTGTTGCGGATGACGGTATAGGTCAGCGATGCTTCGATCCCTTTATTGTCTACCGAGCCGGCGTTGATGGTTGTATAGCTATAGCCGGTAGATGCGTCCAGCTGCCGGTTGAGGATCTGGTTGCTGGCCATCCGGATATAGCCGGTCAGGTCGAAGGCAACCCGGTTGTCGAACAGCTTTCCTTCTATGCCCGCTTCCGTTTCCTTGATCAGTTCGGGCTTCAGGTCGGGGTTCGGCACCTGGCTGGGGATGGATGCGACGTTGATAACGTTCCCGTTCTTATCGATAAAGGAATTCGTGGACAGGTTGATATAAGGGCGGGTGTTATAAGGAGTCGGGAAGTGAGCGCTGGTGGCATAGCTGAGACGCAGCTTCAGGTAATTGACCGTTTTGCTGCCCTGTAGACCAGCAATGGCGGAAGTAGGGATGAAAGAAGCGCTGATACCCGGGTAGAGTTGCGAGCGGTGCGCCGGCTCAAGCGTCGAAACCCAGTCGTTGCGCGCGCTACCGGTCAGATAGATGAACTCTTTATATGCAATGGTAGCCTGACCGAAAACGCCTTCGCGTATCTCCTCCGACTTAAAGTCCAGGTCCCCGCCACCTTCATCGTTGATATCGTGACTGATGAAATTGCTGTGGTCGAAAAGCCCAAATACGATCTGCTGGGTGCTCTTCAAACCATTCTGATTGTAATGGTCATGGCGCATATCGAACCCGGCCTCTGCGTCCAGCGAGAAATTCTCTCCGAATGGGGTGGAATAGTTTACAAAGACCGTGTTATTGAGAATAGAATTCTGGATATTGGTCGTCCTGTACAATCCATTGACATAACCGGGTCCTCCCTGTTTGCCGCCTTTGTTGACATTCAGGTTCTGGTATTCCTGGTACAGATCGAGACCGAATCGGTAATTAAGCGAAAGACCTTTGACCACATCGTATTTGAGGCCGAACGTGCCGAATGTCCGATAGGTCTTGTCGCTGGATAAATCGTTGTTTGCCGTCCACCGCGGATTTTCGATATCGTTCCCGTTTCGGTAATAGACGCTCGATCCGTCCACGGGGTTCTGAAATGGGAGACCCATTAGATTGACGCTCCTCGGGGTGAAGATGAGATCGCCGAACACCGATGCGACATCCGCGCTGCCGCCGCCGCCGTTGGCTCCGACGGTCGGAGTCTGCATATCCGTTATAGCGAAGTTGAGGACGGCGTTTGCGCTGAAGTTATTGGCCAGCTTGGCCGTGCCGCCGAGTCCGAAGTTATTCTTATAGACCCGGTTGTTGGGCGTAAAGCCATTATCCGCCAGATACGTGTAATTGGCATTGAACGTGGTGGTCGGTCCGGAAGCCGCGACATTGACGGAGGTCGTGCTGACCAGACCGGTGCGGAAAAAGCCGCTGACATTATTCGCATAGTTCTTAAAGTCCTGCGTCTTTCCGACATATTGCGGAAAGGCAGCCTGCAGCGAGGGCGAATAAGCGACCTGCAACGGCGGGTTGGTAAATTTCGGCCCCCAATTACTGAACGCGGCGGAGGGCGCCAGGTCGAAACCGCCTCCATATTTGCTGGTGTAGTCAGGCAGATTGGCTACCATGTTCGTGAACAGGGATTGTGAGGCGGTGACCTCCATCTTCCGGTTCGTCTTCCGGCCGGAACCGCCTTTCGTCGTAATCAGGATAACGCCGTTGCGTCCCGCTTCACCGTAAATAGTGGCCGCGGCGAGTCCCTTGAGGACGCTGACGCTCTCGATGTCATTGGGGTCCAGGTCGAGGAACCGGCTCGACGCGGAAATTCCCCCGCCGTACTGGAAACTGTTGTTCACGTTACTGCTGGCATCGAAGGGGACTCCGTCCACTACGAACAGCGGCGTCGATGGGCCGCCCGAGATGGTGCTGATACCCCGGATGCTGATGTTGGTGCCCGAGCCGGAGATGCCGCTGGTCGCCAGGATATCTACGCCCGGGGTCTTGCCCTGCAGAATGCGGGTGACATCTTCTTCGGGCCTTAATTCAACATCCTGCTTGCCGACCGTCGTGACGGAATAGCCGAGTATCTTTTTATCCCGTTTGACGCCCAAAGCAGTAACGACCACTTCACTGAGTGCGAGATTGTTGGGCCGTAACAGAAGCGTGACCTCGCTTCGATGATCGACCGGGATCTCCGTCTGCTCGTAGCCGACGGCCGAGACGATCAGCGTTGCATTGCCCGCGACCCTTATTTTGAAAGAGCCGTTCGCATCTGCGCTGGTGCCTCCTTTGACACCTTTGATTCGAATCGTTGCGTTGGGAATTGGTGAGCCGGATGGGTCTGTGACCCGGCCGGTGACCTCGGAAGTTTGGCCGAACAGGCCAATGCTCATGAGCAGAAATATGCTTATGAGCCAACAGTGTAGCCTTCTCATGTGTAGTTAAGGTTGAGTAATACCAATGGATTTCGTTCCCATTGTGCAACCCTTGATGGGACAGTGATAAGGATGCCGGGTTAAAGTCTGGGCGGCCCGATGAGGCAGTGAAGGCCCTGAATATAGCGAAACTTTTGGAATTTTGGGCAGAAATTAACGTAACTGCAAAAAAATTGGCCCCGGTAGAAACCGGGGCCGTCTTTCACTGTCAACATTGAGTCACACATTCTTATGATGCATTATAATCATCGATGGACGTTCAGCTGGTCGATGGACTTGAATTGATCTGCCTCGCTCCGATGTGCTGGTCCACCGCAGGGAAACCATTCTGGAACCGGCTCTTCCCCCGACACCCGGTCGCCTGGTCACGCCATAACACTTGTCTGATATACCCTTTGGCCGGCGCTATCTGCAACATATCATAGATCCAACCCCACACCTGTGACCACCATTTCCCTCAGTGATTTGGTGTCGGTGTTCAGTACAATGGTAAGAGAAGTGGAAGACCCGATCTTGATCTCTTTGATATCGTAACCTATCGCACTAACGATCAATTCTGCGTTCGGAGCCAATCTCAACGTAAAAGTGCCCTGGCCGTCTGCACTGGTACCAGCGGCGCTCCTGTTACTCTTTACCCGGATTGTGGCGTTGGGAATGGGCGTTCCGGTAATGTCTGTGATCTTTCCCGAAACCGCCGCGGTTTGCGCAAGTAGTGCTCCGCTAATGAGCAGAAGGGTACTCACCGGCAAGCAGTGAAGTTTTCTCATGTGTAGTTATTAATAGTGAACAATGCTTTTTTCACTATAGCGTCGCATCGCCAAGCCAGCGGTATAAAACGTTGAAATACAAGCCGTTAATGCCACATTTTGCCGCTTCAAACAGACCCTGGTTCTGCCGATTTAAATTAGTGCATTTTTAATTAGGAATTAATTTCGCCTTAACATTTTTTTATGAACTTGTTGTAGTGTGTTTTTTTCCCATTCACAAACTATTTATTGTCAAGATGTTACAATTTGCCTTTTACATGGAAATTTTATTTTGACGAGAACGTATTGCAGTAAGAATTAATCTGAATTGACCAGATCGCAGAACATGCCCAATCGGCTATGAATGATCCGGTTAGGATAAACGAAGGGAAAAGATGAATTTACTTTATTTATCATGTGTTTTGCCAGCAAAAAAACGCATCGGTCGTATTTGCTTTTATCCGTTTTGAGAATATAAAGGAAAAATCGCATGTCATCCCGGAAGACCCTTTGGGAAATTTTTTTTGAAAAATATTTTGTGCGTTTCGCCCGGTTAATTTTCAATCTCTTAAAAAAAATCCCCGCATCAGCGACATTTCTCAGATACTACACAAATAATTGATATATAATGTATTATAGAGCTTTTTATTCGGGTTTCCAACGCATAGGGAAGGGCTTCAAAGTTATTCACACCGTCAAAAAATTATTTTGCAATGTGGTGCGAATTTGTAATTTAGTGCAAGAATTTAATGGGTTAGTAAGTAAGGGGCTGGCGATTTAGCTGGCCCTTTTACTTTTTAAAAAGCTGCCGGTTGCGGCTTCTCTTCTTCAACTTTTCACCGCCGTTTTTCATTTCTGCGAATCGATTTCCAAAATAGGGAACCATGATGAAGGTGTTTAGAACCAGCACGACTAACTTTACCGAATGAGTAAGATGAGAACGGCATTTTTCTGTAGCAACTGCGGATATGAAAGCGCGAAATGGTTAGGCAAGTGTCCTTCATGCGAACAATGGAACGGTTTCGTCGAGGAAGTCATCACGAAAGACAACAAACTGGCAGAAACGGAATGGAAAAAATTTTCTCCCGGGAAAAAAGAAACCCGTTCGATATCGCTGCAGGAAGTGGTGAGTGCCGGCGAAGACAGGATCATGAGTGCGGATGGCGAGCTTAACCGGGTATTGGGCGGTGGGATCGTCGCAGGCAGCATCGTACTCGTAGCAGGAGAGCCTGGTATCGGCAAGAGCACGCTTTTTCTTCAGAACGGATTAAGGCTGCCGCAGGTGCGGACCCTATATATCAGCGGCGAAGAAAGCGAGCAACAGATAAAGATGCGCGCCGATCGCCTGAATATCAGGAACGATGAGTTCTTCCTGTTGACGGAGACGTCGACGCAAACGATCTTCCAGGAGATACGCAAGCTGCGTCCCGGACTCGTGATCGTAGACTCGATACAAACCCTGCAGTCTCCTTACATCGAATCTTCGGCAGGCAGCGTCTCACAGATAAGGGAATGCACATCCGAGTTCCAGCGTTTTGCCAAAGAGACCCGAACGCCGGTGTTTTTGATAGGCCATATTACCAAGGATGGGAGTATTGCAGGACCTAAGGTGCTCGAGCATATGGTGGACACTGTTTTGCAATTCGAAGGCGACCGCCATTATGCCTATCGCATTCTCCGCACGCTGAAGAACCGTTTCGGCAGCACGGCCGAGCTCGGCATTTATGAAATGACCGAACAGGGAATGCGGGGCGTCAACAATCCAAGCGAGCTGCTGATCACCCAAAAAGAAGAACAGTTGAGCGGGACCGCCATCGCGGCGACCATCGAAGGCCTTCGCCCGTTATTGATAGAGGTCCAGGCGCTGGTCACACAGTCGGTATATGGCACGCCCCAGCGAACGGTCAGCGGTTTCGATCTGCGTAGACTGCAATTGTTGTTGGCAGTACTCGAGAAAAGGGGAGGTTTTCATTTCGGCGTAAAGGATGTTTTTCTCAACATAGCCGGCGGATTGAAGGTAGAAGACCCGTCGATCGATCTGGCCGTGCTCTGTGCCTTGCTGAGCAGCTATGAAGACACGCCATTGTCGATGCGGACCTGTTTTGCGGGAGAAGTAGGGTTGAGCGGTGAGATCCGAGCCGTCAACCGCATCGATCAACGCATAGCCGAAGCCGAGAAATTGGGATTCGAGCGTATCTTTGTTTCGAAATACAACCAAAAAGGGCTGACAAAATCCAATATAGAGATCGTGCCGGTGGGCCGCGTGGAGGAAGTATACCAATATTTGTTTTAACTTCGGCTTAATGAGGCATCCGCTCCTATTATTGCTGTCGGTCGTCCTGTTTGTATCCGCCTGCCGGAAGAATTCTTTTATCGACTCTCCCAACGCGCTCCTCGAATTTTCTACCGATACGCTGCTGTTCGATACCTTGTTTGTCTCCACTGGTTCCGTCACTCAATCGGTGAAGATCGTCAATGCCAATGACCAGAGGCTCCGGCTTTCTTCCGTCCGCCTGATGGGTGGCGCCGGCTCGAGGTTTCGTATCAATATCGACGGCAAACCGGGGCCCGACGCAAATAATATAGATCTCGACGCGGGCGACAGTCTCTATATTTTTGTCGCAGTAGAGATCGACCCCCGATCGGCAAGTCTTCCTTTCGTGGTGCAGGACAGCATCGAGGTCGATTTCAACGGGAACCATGAGTTCATCCAGCTGGAAGCCTGGGGGCAAAGTGCCCATTTTCTGCGTAATCAAACTGTCACGGGAAATACCGTATGGGACAACAGCCTGCCTTATGTCATTTTGGGCGGACTCCAGGTGGATACCAATGCATCGCTGACCATTCCCGCCGGATGTAAGATATATTTTCACGCCGATGCGCCATTACTGGTAGATGGAACACTGCTGGTCAACGGCGATCACTATGACAGCACCCGCGTAGTTTTCCGCGGAGACCGGCTCGATCCGCCGTACAACGGTTTCCCCGGGAGCTGGCCGGGGATCTATTTTCGTGGCACGAGTTCCGGCAACCATATGCAATATGCCGAAATTCGGAATGCCTATCAGGCCGTGGTGGACGCAGCACCTCCGGCGGGGACTATCCCCAAGGTTCTGTTGGAGCAATGCATCATCGATAACAGCTACAATGCGGGTATCATCGGGGTACAAGGCAGTCTGCAAGCCAGCAATTGCCTGATCAGCAACTGCGGTAGCGACATCGAACTCGGCGGCGGTGGATATTACCAATTCTTCCAGTGTACCGCGACGGCGTATTCCAATAATTTCATCTCGCACACTCAACCCGTCTTGTCTGTGGCCGACGTCATTCAGCAAGCAGGCTTACTGCTGACCGGTGATCTCCAGGCCGGTTTTACCAATTGCATATTCTGGGGAGCCAATGGCAGCGTGGACAACGAGGTATCGGTGAGCAAACAGGGAAATAAGGTCTTTAACGTCAGTTTCACCAATTGTCTGTGGAAGGCTAAGACAGCACCACAGGGGGTGACGACCGCGGGCATCATAAGCAACCAGGACCCGCTTTTCGACAGTGTCAATAATTTTGTTCCTTATTATAATTTTCATCTCCGGACCGCAAGCCCGGCAATCGGGATGGGAACCTCAACTGGCATAACCACCGACCTTGACGGAAATCCTCGGCCGGCCGTAAAACCGGATCTCGGGTGTTATCAAAAACAGTAAAGACCTGCCGTTCAACCGTATTTTCCGACCACTCATCATCCAAAATCTTCACTAGCCGAAACATTAGCGTTCCAACTCTATAGTAATTTTAGGAACTTAGATACCTTCAACTAAAATCATCATTCTATGGTACGTGCACTTCTTTTTTCAGCTTTGATGTTGGTTGGAGCAGGTAGCGTCTACGACTTCAAGGTGACGGGCCTGGACGGAAGTCCCCTCGACATTTCCCAATACAAAGGCAAGAAAATATTGATCGTCAATACCGCCAGCAAATGCGGTTATACTCCGCAATACGCCGATCTGGAAAAATTATACGAGCAGTATAAGGACAAGCTGGTGGTCATCGGTTTCCCGGCAAATAATTTCGGCCAGCAGGAACCCGGTACGAGCAAAGAGATCACGGAATTCTGTACCAAGAACTATGGCGTCACCTTCCCCATGTCAGAAAAGGTGGACGTCGTCGGGGACAATATCGCTCCTCTTTTCAAGTACCTGACGGACGAAGCGCATAAATTGGGAGTGGCCGATCCGGTGATCAAATGGAACTTCACCAAGTTCCTGGTGGATGAGAATGGGAAGCTGATAGCGGTATTCCCGAGCAAGGTCAAACCGATGGATCCCGAAATAGTGAAGTATTTGAATTAATGATGAGGGGCGGCTGCCTATTTTCATTTTGGGTATATTGCACCCATGTCTTTCAACTCTGTCATCGGGCAGGACCAGGTAAAACGAAGGCTGGTGGAAATGGTTCGGCTCAATCGTCTCAGCCACGCTTTATTATTCCTCGGTCAGGAGGGCAGTGGCGCGCTTCCGATGGCATTTGCTTTTGCCCAATATATCGTGTGCGAAAAGGCGGATGGGACCCAAAGCGATGGCTGCGGGGTATGCCCGTCCTGTGTCAAGGCGAGCAAGCTGATCCACCCCGATATACATTATTCTTATCCTGTCATACCGAAAAAGCCGGGCGACAAACCGGTCAGCACCGATTATAGCCAGGAATGGAGGGAGTTCTTCAGGCAGTACCCTTATGGGAATGCCTATGACTGGCTGCAATTCATCGGGGCGGAGAACAAACAGGGCAATATCACGGCGCAGGAATGCAATGACATCATTCACAAATTGAATCTGAAAAGTTTTGGCGGCGGCTATAAGATCCTGATCATGTGGATGCCGGAATACCTGGGCAATGAAGGTAACAAGCTGCTGAAACTGATCGAGGAACCCCCGCCGAATACGCTGTTCCTCCTGGTTGCCGAGAACGAATCGCTCATTCTCCCCACTATTCTTTCCAGGACGCAGCTCGTGAAGATGCCGTTGCCGGATCCCTCCGAAATTGAAAATGCTTTAATTGAAAGGTCCGGGATCGGGGCCGGGCAGGCGAGACAGATCGCGGTATTGTGCGAAGGCAACTATCACGAGGCGTTACAGTTGATACGACATGCCGATGACGACTGGCAGGGAGTGCTGAGGGAATGGCTGAATGCCATTCTTAAGACGGGCCCTATCGCGCAGGTGAAATGGATCGACGAGATCGGCAAATCGGGCCGGGAGCGCCAGAAACAGTTCCTCCGCTATTTTAATCATTTGCTTGAGCAGGCCATCCGGATCCGCTGCATCGGTGACCAGGCCATACCCATCCCGGATGGGGAAAAGGACATCGCCCAGCGGCTGAACAAGATTGCCGACATCGGTCAACAGAAGGCTATCATCGAAGAGTTGGACAGGGCAGCGTATTATATCGAACGGAATGCGCATGCGAAAATGCTGTTCCACGCCCTGACGATCAAATTTTACCATATCCTGGCCGAGCACAAGCTGGCCCGGGTGAATTAAGAAAAAAGATCATGCGTTGTCATTGTCTACAGCATGGTGACCGGTTCTGACGAACGGCGCGGACGGCAGTGCCATGTCATTTTTAGAGCGTTGGTTGTGAATTTCTGTGTATATTTGACAGTCATGGCCCTATAGGGCCAGTGAAAAGAAGTGCAATCCGGGCAACAGACAGGTGTTTTGGAGCAGAGCGATGCCGGAGCCGTTGGAAAACTGTATTTTGTATTCAATATATTTCCCATGGCGTAACGTCTATGGGTCTTTCCATGGTTAGGGCCTTTCCCGCCTGTGCGGTTTCCCACTTCTTTCCATATTTTTCATCATCCTTTTAACTTAGTCCAGTATATGGGTTGTAGTAATTGCGGCACTTCCAATGGGGGCAAACCTGCCGGCTGTAAGAGCAACGGCGGATGCAGCACCGGGGGGTGTAACCGTATGAATGTTTATGACTGGCTGGCCAATCTTCCTTTCAGCGATCCTGAAAGCGGGTGCCGGATCGTCGAAGTGAGCTTTAATCAGGGGAGTAGAAAGGAATTCTATCGGAATTCGACAACCCAGGCATTGACCCGGGGCGATCTGGTGAGCGTGGAAGGGGTCAGTGGTTTCGACGTAGGGGAAGTGTCGATGACGGGCGAACTGGTTCGTTTGCAGTTGAAAAAGAAGGGCATTGAAGAAAAGAATCCCGATTTCAAAAAGATCCTGCGCAGAGCCAGCGATAAAGACCTGGAGATCATGCAGCAAAACAAGGCCCGGGAAAAAGAAGCCCTCGTGCGCAGCCGGGCCATAGCACGCCGGTTGAAACTGGACATGAAGATGAGCGAGGTCGAGATCCAGGCAGACGGGAGAAAGGCTACCTTCTTTTATATAGCGGATGACCGGGTGGATTTCCGCGAGCTGATCAAGCTGTATGCCGGGGAATTTCGCGTCAAGGTCGAAATGCGGCAGATCGGCGCCCGCCAGGAGGCGGCCAAGGTTGGCGGGGTGGGCAGCTGCGGCAGGGAATTGTGCTGTGCCACCTGGTTAAGCGATTTTAAATCTGTGAATACGACCGCCGCCAGGTATCAGAATTTGTCCATCAACCAGAGTAAGCTGAGCGGACAATGTGGCCGGCTCAAGTGTTGTCTAAACTACGAGCTGGATACTTACCTGGATGCGCTGCAAAATTTCCCGGAGAATGCAGATACGCTGCAGGTCGCCAAGGGTACCGCGACGCTTATCAAAAAAGATATTTTCAAAAACCTGATGTGGTATGTCCTGCCGGACAGTAATAAGCAATATCCGCTGACGATCGAAAGAGTGCGGAAGATAAGACAGCTGAATATGCAGAACATGACGCCTGAAACGCTCGATCCGGTCGAGGTAAGCACCGGCAAGCCGAAAGAACCGGAAAGCGGGTTTGTCGACCTGGTCGGACAGATCAGCCTCAAGACGCTGGAAAAGGCCGACCGCAAGAAAAGGCATGGGCATCATAAACACCAGCCCCAGCATGGGGGCGGAGGTGCTCAACATGGAGGTGGGGGTTCTCAGCATGGAGGGGCGGGGTCCCAGCATGGAGGGGGCGGCGGAAGGAATGCAGGCGGTAGGGATGGAAGACCCTCTGGAAACGCGGGTGGCGCCGGTAACGCAGGCGGCCATGGCGGAAGACCGCCCCAAAATGCTGGTAAAAGGGATGTTAAAAAACCAGGACCTCCCCCACCGCAGCAGGAGAAAGGCGGAGGCGACAAGCGCGGCTAAACTCCTTTTACTTTACTTTTGTATTCTAATAAACTCTATAACTATGGCACTCTTTAATTCCAGTAATCCTACCCTATCGGAAAAGATCTTCAGCAGATCGATAGACCGGACCAGCACTGATGTGATGACGGTAAGGGGTTCAATCCAGAAATTCGGATTCCTGATGTTCCTGGTCGTTGCCGGTGCGGCATATACCTGGAAATTGTACTATTCTTTTAAGGCCCCGACGATGATGAGCTTTTTCCTGGTCGGGATGATCGGCGGCACTATTTGCGCTTTTGCTACCATCTTCGTACCCAAACTTGCGAAGTATCTGTCCCCCGCCTATGCTCTGCTGGAGGGCTTTGTTCTGGGAGGCTTGTCGGCAATCGTCAACGAGTCTTTCAAGGCAAAATATCCGAATATCATCGTCAGCGCCGTCTTACTCACTTTCGGGGTGGCATTTGCGGTTTTCCTCCTCTATAATTTCCGGGTCATCCGGGCGACGAACAAGTTCAGAGCCGTTATCCTGTCCTCGATGATCGGGATAGCGATCTTTTATCTCATCGATATCGTGCTGGGGCTGTTTGGGATCAATATTCCATTCATGAACTGGGGCGACAATAGCCTGATCGGTATCGTAGTGAATTTGTTCATTGTGGTGATCGCCGCGTTGAGCCTGGTACTCAATTTCGATCAGATCGAAACAGGAGAGCGGATGGGCGCGCCGAAATACATGGAATGGTATGGCGCTTTCGGACTGTTGATCACCCTGGTTTGGCTTTACCTGGAGATTTTACAATTACTAAGTCGGTTCTCGAATAACAGAAGTTAAAAAAAGGCCGGCTTTCGCCGGCCTTTCCATTTATCTCAGAACCCATCCCCATCGAGCATGTTGCCGAGCCCTCCCAGGATACTGCCTTCTTCGCGGCGGCTTCCGAACTGCGGGCTGTATTGGATGATCCTGCTGGCCAGACGGCTGATCGGGAGTGATTGCAGCCATACCTTTCCGGGTCCCCTCATGACGGCGAAGAAGAGGCCCTCTCCCCCGAACATCCAGTTCCGGATACCGCGGATGAACTCGATATCGAAATCGACGGTGGGTTGGAATGCGACTACGCACCCCGTGTCGACTTTGAGGATCTCGCCGGGCTGCAATTCCTTTTCGACGATATATCCGCCTGCATGGACGAAGGCCAGGCCATCCCCATCCAGCTTCTCCATAATAAATCCTTCTCCACCGAAGATGCCGGTTCCCAGACGGCGCTGAAAGGCAATGCCGATGCTGACGCCCTTAGCGGCGCAAAGGAAGGCATCCTTCTGGGCGATGATGGAACCTCCCAGCTGCTGAAGATCGAGAGGGATGATCTTGCCGGTATAGGGTGCGGCGAAGCTGACGCGTTTCTTGCCCGCCCCGACATTGGTAAACGCGGTCATGAAGAGATTTTCTCCCACAAGGACCCGCTTTCCCGCATTCATCAGGCGGCCAAGCAACCCCCCCTGGTTCGAGGCGGCAGAACCGTCGCCGAATAGGGTTTGCATCTCGATGCCGTCGTCCATCATCATGAAGCCCCCCGGTTCGCCGATGACGGTTTCCCCCGGATCGAGCTCTACTTCTACGAACTGGAGTTCCTCACCGTAGATCTTGTAGTCGATTTCGTGGTTATTGCGCATATGATAAAACGTTTAAGTTATGAATACTAGAACCAGCTGCCGGCCCAGGTTGCGTCAGCCGGCTTCTTTGCGACGACAAGCCGGCGTCTTCTTCTCCCAACCTCCGCGCTATGCCGGATCATGGAAATGAATACCAGGATAAGGAACACGATCGTAAGCGGGGGTATGCCCAGGAAGGACACCCATTTCCCACCCCAATGACGGCGCATCGGACGACGCAATCTTTCGGAGATGAGGTACATACTGGGAACCATGAAAAGCGTCATGAAAAAGGCGAACGCCAGACCGAAGATGATCGTCCATGACAATGGTTTCCAGAATACCGCGTTGTCCCCGCCGAAATAGATCTGTGGGTTCAGATCGGAGAACAGCGTGACGAAGTTGATGTTGAAACCGACGGCCAGCGGCACCAGGGCCAGGATGGCGGCCATTGCCGTCAACATAACGGGGATGATACGGGTCTTGCCGGCTTCGATGGCGGCTTCGCGTGTCTTCATGCCGCGGGCGCGCAGCTCGTCGGTAAACTCGATCACGAGGATACCATTCTTCACGACGATACCGGCCAGGCCTACGATACCGAGACCAGTCATGACCGCGGAGATTTCCATTTTAGTGAAGGCAAAACCCAGTAACACGCCGACAATGCTGAACAGGATCTCATTCAGGATAATCACCGATTTGGCGACCGATCCGAATTGGATGACCAGGATGACGAGGATGGTCGCCAGCGCAATGACCAGCGCTTTGCCGAGAAACGCGGTCGTCTCAGCTTGCTGTTGTCCTTCACCCGTCTGGGTAATGGAGACATCATCAGGTTTGTGCGTAAAACTGGCGATGGATTTCGCGAGGTCCTGGTTGACCGCCGGGGGTGTATATCCATTGAGCACATTGGACGTCAGCGTGATCATCCTTTTCTGGTTCTTACGTTTGACGCTGCCCAGGGTACTGGTATAGTCGATATGGACCAACGAGCTGATCGGGACATTCCGGATTGCCCCGCCGGCGGCTATGTCCCGGTAGGTGATATTCATATTGAGCAAGTCCGTCAGACTCTTGCGCTGCGATTCCTGGTTGCGGATATAGATCTTGTATTCGTCCTTCCCCTCCTTGATCTTGGAAGATTCGAGACCGAAAAGCGCAGTTCGAAGCTCCTGCCCGATCGTGGCCGAATTGATGCCCTCGATCATGGCGCGTTGTCTGTCTACGGTCAGGGTGATCTCGGGGTTGGTGAGATCGATGTCCATTTTCAGCTCCTCCACACCCGGGGTCTGGATCGAGTCGAGATAATTCTTCAGGGAGACGGCCGTTTTTATAAGGTCATCGAAATTGTCGCTGGCGATCTCGATATTGACCGGAGGATCGGTGGGCGGTCCATTTTGTTCCTGGCTGACGGTGATCTGCGCACCCGGGATATCTTTCATTACATGACGGATCGAATCGAGATACATCGAGGTCGAAACGCCATGACGTTTCTTGAATTCCACGAAAGATACCTGGATGCGCCCAAGTTCGGGGTGAGTGCTCTGATCGCCGCTGCTTGGGTCGTTTGCGCCTACTGCCACATTCGCGATGACGCTTTCGACTGCCGGGTTCTTTTTTGTCCCGTCGCCCATGCCAAGCACAGAAAATACCTTGCGCTCGAGCGCGTGGGTGACCGAATCGGTAAAATCAACGTTCGTTCCGACGGGCAGTTTCAGGTAAACATATACCTGGTTTGGATCTCCCTTGGGGAAGAAAACGACCCCGCCATTGCGCACAGCGATCAGCACCACCGAAAAGATCAATAAAAGGAATGTGCTGACCAGCAGCCAGACGGGACGCCAACCCTGGAGAGCCCACCGTAGCAATCGCTCATACCGGCGCATGATCGAGGGAAGGACCCGGTTCTGGAAACCATGGATCATCCGGTCGAAGATGAATTTGTTGAGAATGACGAGGATGACGATGAACAACAGCAAATTGCCAAGGAACCGCTGGCCGGAAATATCGAGCAGAATGCCGAGGCCGACCCCAATCCACAATCCCGGCTTTTTGAAGATGGCCGCACGGCTGGCCGGAGTTCCGTCTTCGGGATGGTTCATAAAATCCACCGCAAAGACCGGGTTCATGATGAATGCAACAACGAGCGATGCCGTCAGGGTAAAGATCAGCATAGCCGGCAGGTAAACCATGAACTTTCCGATGATGCCGGGCCAGAAGAGCAGTGGTACGAAAGGCGCCAGGGTGGTCAGGGTACCGGTCAGCACCGGTATGAAGACCTCACCCGCGGCCATCATGGCCGAGGTGGGCGCCGTCAGCCTCCCGTTTGCCTGGGTAAAAATGCGGTGTGTATTCTCAATGACCACGATGGCGTCATCGACGATGATTCCCAATCCGAACAGGAGCGCAAACAGCACGATAAAGTTTAGCGTGACCGCGCCCCCGATCATGAATTCGGCGCCCGGTAGGAAGGAGAAGGCCACGAACATGCTCAGTGGAACCGACAAGGCCACGAAGAAGGCGTTGACTACTCCCATAAAGAACATCAGGATGATCAGCACGAGGACGAAACCGATGACGATGGAATTGACCAGGTCGTTGAAAGAATTCCTGGTTTGCGTGCTCTGATCGCCGGTGACGACGACATGCAGGTCCCTTGGCAGACTCTTCATCATCTCGTTGACAATGCCGCGGACCGTATCCGAAGTCTCGATCAGGTTCTCCCCGGCGCGTTTGATGATGTTGAGCGTTACGACGTTCTTCCCGTCGAGACGGGCATAGCTTTCCCGGTCCTTGATCGTGTCCTTGATCGTTGCAATATCCTTTAGATAAACGGGAAGACCGCCCTGGGGACTACGGACAACGATAGACGAAATGTCCTGCGCTGTATGGAACTGACCCTTCAGTTGCAGATTGCGTTTCATATTGCCGACATCGAGCAGACCGCCGGAAATATCAAGGTTCTCCCCCTTTACGGCCTGGTCGATATCACCAAACGTGATATTCGCGGCCCGCATCTTATAGTTATCGACATCGATTTGGAATTCGCGCTCGGGAGCGCCGACGATATCGACGCGGTTCAGCTGCGGAAGGTCTTCCAGCCTGTCTTTAATATCGTCGGCATACTTCTTCAGCCGTTGCTGGTCGTAGTCGCCACTGATATTGACATACATGATCGGAAAGTCGGAAAAGGTCACTTCGAGCGCCGTCGGCTGCTGCGTGAGATCGGTAGGCAGGTCCTGTTTGGCCTTATCGACGGCATCCTTGACTTTTTGCAGCGCGACATCGGTCGGAACGTCCGTTTCGAATTCGACCATAATGGCCGAATAGTCCTGTTGCGAGGTGCTGGTGAATTTATTGATCTTGGCGCCGGTGATGGCCTTGATCTGTTTCTCGATGGGCCGTGTCACGAGGTTCTCCATATCCTTGGGGGAGTTGCCCGTATAAACGGTGGAGACGTAGATTGTCGGGATGACGATGTCCGGGAACTGCTCTTTCGGGAGCGTGACGAACTGGTAAATGCCGATACCGCTGAAGACCAGCATCACCAGGTAAATGGCTGTCCTATTTTTGACACTCCAGGTAGTGGGCCAGAAGTGCTTGAATTTGCCGGTAAATTTTTCTAAGGCGCTCATAGTTATTTTTTCAAATGAATGAAGGAATGACGGTTTGCGCGTCAGCCTATTGGGTCACGATCGGTTGTCCTTCGTACAGACCCTGGTAGCCATCGGTGACCAGCTTGTCCCCGATATCCAGACCTCCGGTGACTTGTACCCTGTCGGCGTACGATTGACCGATAGTAATGCTCTTCTTATGTGCGATGAGCTTGCCGTTCTGTTCAACCCCCACCATCACATATTTCCCTGTCTCATCGCTCTGCATCGTATTGATGGGTATGGTAAGTACATTGCTGGCACTATAGTCTTCGAGCTTCACGATGGCTACCTGGTTGGCGCGGATATCGTCGTGGTTGGGAATATGGATCTCCACCTGGAATGCCCTGTTATTGGCATTGATGACCTGCCCGGCAATGGCTACGGTTCCGGTGACCTCTTTATTGAGCCCGGGGAAAGCGATCTTCACCGGCGTACCGACCCGAACCCTCGTCTGGTAAACATCGGGCACCTGGACGACGACCTTGAGGTTGTCCGTATTGACGATCTGAAGAGCCTGACTTCCCGGGCCAAAGCTCTCTCCTACTTTCACATTCAGGATATTGACCGTACCGGGAATGTCGGCGTATACATTCGTGAAATCCAGCTGTTGCTGATCGATCTTGATTTTAGCCTCTACCTGGTCGACCTGGTTCTTTGCGTTCACGAGGTCCACTTCAGTGCCGATCTTTTCACCCCAGAGATTCTTACGACGCTGGTACAGGTCCTGCGCATAGGCTAGCTGGGTCTGATCGGCGGCGAGGGCCTGCTTCTGGATCGCGTCGTCCAGTTTAAGGAGCGGCTGGCCCTGGCGGACATGATCACCCTGTTTGACGAACAGCTGGGTCACGACACCGCCCTGGCCGCGGGGTGAGATATAGGACATATTGACGGCGTCGACATTACCCTGGAGATCGATATAATGCGTAAAGGAAGTCGGCGCCATGGGGGTCAGCGTGACCAGCTTGGCCTTTTCCTTTTTGCCGGAGGCGGTATCGAGCTTGTCGATCTCGTTTTGCAGCGCCGATATCTGTTTTTCAATCTTGCCCTGCTGAGCCTTGAGGCTGTCGAGACGAGCCTTTTTCTCGGCAAGAGGCTCCTTCTTTTTATCTGAGCAGCCCAAGACCGCGAAGAGAAGGGAAAAACCCATGACAACAGTTAGTATCTTATTCATACGATGTGCTTTATTATTAATTACGATTAGCTTATAGTTTTCCGACTGCGGTGAGGTAATCCACTCTTGCTATGACGGCATTGTAAAGGGCGCTGAAATAGCTGGCCTGTGCCGATTTCTGATCGGTCAGGGCATTGGTGATCTCGAGATTGGAGCCGAGACCCTGCTCGTATTTCTTTCTCGTCTGCTCGTAGACGCGCTCCGAAAGCTCCATGTTCTTTTTCTGATAATCGAGGGTCGCGAGCGCGGCGGTAAAGCGCAATTGGGATTCTTTTACATCGTTGTCGATCCGGATCTTCAGCGAATCCATGTCGTTCGCGGTCTGCTGCAACCGCAGCTTCGCCTGTTTAATGTTCGCGTCCTTATTGAAACCGTCAAAGATCGGAACATTGATATTGAGACCGACATAGGTGGTCGGATACCAGGTATTCTTTGCTGTCAGGTTGAATTGGTTGGTGAACTGGTTTTGAGCATAGTTCGCGGTCAGCGAAACGGTCGGGATATATTCCTTCTTATAGCGCTTGACATCGAACTCATTCAGCTGGCGTCCGACTTCCAGCAGCTTGAATTCATGACGGTCGGAATAATTGTAATTGTCGCCCAATGCCGCATCCCTGATCATGTCGTAGGTGAGGGTGTCGGTGAGATGCAGCGAATCTTTGACAGGCATACCCATGAGCACCTTCAGCGCCAGGTAGCCGTTGGAAACATTGAATTCCGTCTGTATCTTTTCCGACTGGAGATTGGCCAATTGAACGGTGGCCTTGTCGACGTCCAGCTGCTCGGCGAAGCCGTTCTTGAACATTTCGGTCGAGTTGTGCAACAGGGCCTGCTGATTGGTGATATTGGCGTCTATCTGCTCTATCTGCGATTTCGCGATCAGCAGCTGATAATAGATCTTATAGATATTGGACCGGATCATCTGTTCGGTTACTTCCCTTCTTTCACTATAATATTGGAGAGATGCGGCGCGCGCCTGGAGGCCTACGAACACCTGACCGTCGAACAGCGTTTGCTTCAGCGTAACACCGCCCGTGGCGTTATATTGTAATCCAAATTTGATCGGGAAGTAGGTACCGGGCTGAGGGGGACTGAGGAATTCCCCCGGGAGCAGGGTCGTCGGTATCTGTAAATAATCCGTGAGACCGAGATTACCCGTGATCTGGGGTAGCGCCTGCGAGGTAGTGGCACGGTTGCTTTGTTCCTGGATCTGGTAGTCCAGTAATGCGTTCTTGACCGCCACATTGTTCTTTGACGCAAATTCGATCGCTTCTTTCACGGAAAAATCGTGGACCTGCGGCGGCTGCGCCGCGAAAGAAGCGGCCGTCCCGGATTGCTGGGCACGGAGATTCAAAGCGGGTAGCAGTAAAGCTATGGTCAGCAGGCTCAGCCAGGCGCTCCGCCATTCTTTTCTTCCATGGTTAAACGTTCTGTTCATGAGATATTTTTTTGATGCGTTCTTTGGTGTATTTTTCGATCAGCTGTTTACCTTTATCGGTACCGATGCTTTGGAGGAATAGGAGGGCCAGCTCGAAATTGACCTCCGACATCCTGTAACGACTGTGGGGAAAGAGGTCCGGATTGAACACGAGAAAAGCCGATTCTATGCGATTCTTCGCTACTATGTCTTTGGGGATATTGTCCCGATAAGCCCCTTCTTCAATTCCCCGGCGGAGATTTTCCAGCAAAGCCTCGTACAGGAACTGGTATTTATAGTCCTTTATTTGCTGGAATGCGCGGGGATGGTATTTTTCGAGATCGTACAACATCAGCGGATTGGTATACTTGAGCATCTCTTCGAGATGTTCCACCGCCAGAAAGACCTCGTGTATCGCATCCCTGCCCTCGTCGCGGTAGTGCGCGCATTCGAGCTCATTCTTGTGAACTTCCCGACCGATCACGGCCGATACCAGGTCGTCCTTATCCGTAAAAAACTGGTAAATGGTTTTTTTGGAGATACCCAATTGGGTGGCGATCTCATCCATGGTAATGGATCGGATGCCATAGCGGGTGAACAATTCCGCAGCCTTCGTCAATATTCTGTCTTTTACTTCCATATGCTGGCGATGACCCTTACCGGCAAACCCAAGGTTTGCTCTCTTTAGGGTGCCCTTTTAACCTTCGGGGGGCAAAACTATGGAAACTTTAATCGTAACCAAAGTTTCCGTCGCTAATTTGTCCATAATTTGCCGGTAAATGGCGGTTTTTGTCGGTGAATGGACCAAAACGGCGGCGATCCCCTATCGCATCCGCGGACCGGGCGGATAGGGTCAAAAGAGTACCTTTACGGTCTAAAATCTGCACATGACTCTTCGTCAAGTCTCCGGTAAGCTTTTCCGGCTTTTTTTACAGGGGGTGCTACTTCTCGCTCCAATATCCGTAACGGTCTGGCTGGTGGTCGCCACTTTTCAGTGGGTGGACGGCATTTTGCCCAACCTGGTTCATACCCTGGCGCCAAAACTGCTGGGGACGGACCAGCTGGGTCAACCGAAGCGGATTCCGGGTTTGGGCTTCATCGTTTTCATAGTCATCGCGCTGATCGTAGGATATATTTCGCCTTCTTTTATCGTCAGCCGTTTGGTCGAATTCGCGGAACGTCTGCTCGAGCGAACGCCCGGTATTAAATTCATCTATTCCACCATCAAGGATTTTTTCGAAGCATTTGCCGGTAATAAACGGAAGTTCACTAAAGCGGTACTTGTAAGTATCGGTCCTCCGGATGTATGGCAGGTCGGCTTTATCACGCAGGAAGACCTAAGGGAATTCGATCTGCAGGAGTACGTTGCGGTATATGTGCCGCAAGCCTATGCTTTTGCCGGTCATTTGTATTTCGTGATGCGCGACAGGGTGAAGATACTCACGGATATCAGTTCCGCCGATGCGATGAAATTCGCCATATCGGGCGGCGTGGCGGAGGTGAATGAACAGGCGTAGTTTGCCCGTTTGGCGGTAACAGGGTATCTTTGGCGCTCAATAAAAACAACGAGCATCGTGGTTCACAATTTCAATGCAGGTCCCAGTATCCTACCAAAAGAAGTCTTCGAACAAGCGAGTCGCGCCATCCTGAATTTTAATGAAACGGGATTGTCCATTCTGGAAATAGGACATCGAACCCCCTTGTTCCAGGGGGTGATCGATGAGGCGATCGCCACCACGCGCGAGCTGATGCGGCTGGATAGCGATCACGAGATCCTGTTCCTGCATGGAGGCGCCTCCACGCAATTTTTCCAGGTCCCCATGAATTTGCTCGACGATGGCCAGACGGCCGCCTATCTTGACTGCGGCGTCTGGGGGAAAAAGGCCATCAGGGAAGCCAGATTGTACGGCCAGGTGGACGTGGTTGCCAGCTCGAAGGATAAGAATTACACGTACATCCCAAAAGGATACAAGATCCCGTCATCGGCCGCTTATTTCCACTATACGACGAATAACACCATCGAGGGAACCGAAATGCATGCCGTTCCGGATACGAATGTTCCGCTGGTATCGGATATGAGCAGCGATATCCTGAGCCGCGTGATGGATTTCAATCGTTTTGCCCTGATCTATGCGGGGGCGCAAAAGAATATCGGGGCGGCAGGCGTCAATTTGGTGGTCGTGCGCAAGGATATCCTGGGGAAGGTAAAACGTTCTTTACCCACCATGATGGACTACCGCGAACATATTGCCGCCGGTTCTCTGCTGAACACGCCGCCGGTATTCCCCATATATGTTTGCATGCTGACGCTGCGCTGGCTTAAACAGCTGGGTGGAGTGCCCGCTATCGAGGCCGTCAACAATAAAAAAGCGTCCCTGCTCTATGAAACGCTTGACCGGCTGCCGATCTTCAAGCCGAACGTAGCAAACGAAGACCGTAGCAAGATGAATGTCGTCTTCGTCATGGAAGACCCCCGGCTGGAACAGGAGTTCCTGGCGCAATGCAAGGCCAACGGGATGGTGGGAGTGAAAGGGCACCGCAGCGTAGGCGGATTCCGCGTGTCACTGTACAACGCCCTGCCGTTTGAAAGTGTGCAAACGCTCACCGGGCTGATGGAACATTTCGCACAAAAAAAAGCATAACCTATGTCTACTATCACCGCCTTTCAGGCGCTAAGACCCGAACCGAAACTGGCCGCACGCGTGGCGTCGAGACCTTATGACGTGCTGAACAGCCAGGAGGCCCGGGAAGAAGCCGCCGACAATCCTTATTCTTTCCTTCATATCACGAAAGCGGAGATCGATCTCCCGTCCAACGTAGATACGCATTCACAGCAGGTGTATGACAAGGCCCGGGAGAACCTTCGGGATTTTATCGATAAAGGTACGCTCATCGAAGAGGACAAGCCCTGTTATTATATTTACCGGCTGACGATGAACGGGAAAAGCCAGACGGGGTTGGTTTGTTGCAGCAGCGTGGACGACTATGAAAAAGAGATCATTCTAAAGCACGAACTTACGCGTCCCGATAAAGAGGCAGATCGCATCCATCACATGACAACGATACGGGCGCAGACCGGGAATGTTTTTTTGGCCTACAAAAACATCAGCGCTATCGACGATCTGATCGAAGGCTGGAAGCGCGACCATGATCCCGTCTATGACTTTACTGCGTCGGACGGGGTCGGCCACACGGTCTGGATCGTGAATGAGGAGGAAACCATGAACGCCATCACCTGGCTGTTCTCGACAGAAGTGCCATTCACCTATATTGCGGACGGGCATCACCGCGCAGCCTCTGCGGCCAAGGTGCGCAAGGCCCTGGGGGCAGGGGCTTCCACCGCATCGAATTTTTTTCTAACGACCTTGTTCCCTTCGGACCAGCTCCAGATAATGGATTACAACCGGCTTGTTCACGACCTCAACGGGTCAACAGTCGGGGAGTTCATCGACAGTCTTCAAAAGGACTTTCTCATCGGGAAGGTCGACAAGCCTTTTCAGCCTGCGCAATTGCACGAGTTCGGTTTGTATACGGAAGGCAACTGGTACAAACTGGTCGCCCGGGAAGGCACCTATTCCGCCGATCCTATAGGAGTGCTGGACGTAACGATCCTGCAGAAAAACGTACTCGACCGGCTGCTGGCCATAAAGGACCCCCGTACGGATAAGCGGATCGACTTCGTAGGCGGCATCCGCGGGCTGGCGGAATTGCAGCGGAGGGTGGACAGCGGTGAGATGAAGGCCGCCTTTAGTCTTTATCCCGTCAGCATTGGGCAGTTGTTCGATATCGCCGACAGCGGGGAGATCATGCCGCCGAAAAGTACCTGGTTCGAGCCCAAGCTGCGGGACGGATTGCTGACACATTTGATCTGAAACGCACATGGATCCCATGGCGGGCGCGGTTGGCGGAATACCTGTATCTTTAGCGTCCAAAACGCGAATGCATGAACAGGATCCTTTTATTATCCGTAGCCCTGTTGATCACCGGCTATTCGGCGCTGGGGCAAACACAATCTTCCGAGCGAAAAACACCCCAGGAAGTAGCCCGCGCCTATACCCAACAGGGCGACTATACCAATGCCATCGTAGTCCTGAACGCAGCGTTGCAAAAGGATCCTCAAAATCTTGAATTATCGAAGGACCTTTCTTTCAACTACTATCTGAACAGGGATTACACGAAAGGGCTGAGCGTTGCCAGGCCGCTGATCGACCGGTCCGATGCCGATGTACAGACCTACCAGATCGTTGGGATGTTCTATAAGGCGCAGGATGACCGCAAAGAATGTGAAAAGCTTTACAAGGGTGGAATAAAGCGTTTCCCCCGCAGCGGCGTTTTGTACAATGAATATGGAGAAGTGCTTGGGGCCAGCCAGGACCTTTCGGCCATCCGTCAATGGGAGAAGGGGATCGAGACCGACCCCAACTATTCCTCGAACTATTACAATGCGGCCAAATATTATTACTTCACACATGATAAGGTGTGGACATTGTTATATGGCGAGATCTTCGTCAACCTTGAAAGCTACAGCAAACGGACGGCGGAGATAAAGGATCTTTTGCTCGCAGGGTATAAGAAACTGTTCCTCGATGCGGACATGCAAAAAAATCAGGATACGAAGAACCCTTTCGTACAGGCATGGTTCAATATTATGGCGCCGCTGAACTTTACCGTCCGGGATGGGATCACTGCTGAATCCCTGATGGTACTGCGCACCAAATTCATTATCAACTGGTTCAATACTTATCCATCGAATTACCCCTTCCGCCTTTTCGATTATCAGCGCCAGCTGTTGAAAGAAGGGATGTTCGAGGCCTACAATGAGTGGATCTTTGGGGCGGCGGGAAATCTTCCGGCATTCCAGACATGGTCCAATACCCATAGCGATGAATACAATCGCTTTATCAATTTTCAGAAGGGAAGGATATTCAAGTTACCTGATGGACAATATTACCAGGTAGCCGGAGCCGCCGGCAGGGAAAGGTAGGTTCTCACGGGAGCCTCCGGCAGGGAAAGATAAGCTCTTGCGGGAGCCGCCGGCAGGGAAAGGACATTTTGTAATATTTTCCCTAATTTGACCATATAAACTATCGCCATGATGGACCCCAAACGATTATTCGACTGTCTTGAGCTGGAGAAGGATCCTTTACCGGACATGCTGGCGGCCAGGGAGAACGGCGTCTGGAGGACCTACAGTACGACGGAAATAGCGGATATCGTACAGCGTCTGAGCACGGGTTTGCTGAGACTGGGCATCCCGGGAGTGGACCGGAGCGTCGAGGGGATCGACAAGGTGGCGGTCATCTCCAAAAACCGGCCGGAATGGATCATGCTCGATCTTGCCGTACAACGCACCGGTGCAGTCCTGGCGCCTATCTACCCCACCATTTCTCCATTCGAGCTGGAGTTTATCCTGAACGATGCACAGGTGAAATACGTCTTCGTCAATGATGAGGAACTATTCCAAAAGGTGGCGGGAATAAGAAGTAAGGTCCCCACCTTGCGGGAGATCTTCACCTTCGAAACCGCAAAAAATGCACGCCACTGGAAGGAATTGCTGGTGGACCCTACGGCCAAAGAAACCGAACGGCTTAAAAATATAAGAGACCAGATCGGCGAGAACGAATTGGCGACCGTCATTTATACCTCCGGAACGACGGGGACGCCAAAAGGCGTCATGCTTTCCCACCGGAATATCCTCACCAACGTACAGGCAACCATCACCTGTCTGCCGCAGGGGACCCACCGCGCGCTCAGCTTTTTGCCGTTGAACCACATCTATGAACGCATGCTTTCCTATTTGTACCTGTTCAGCCGGGTGGCGGTATATTATGCCGAGAGCATGGATACCATCGGGGACAATCTGAAAGAGGTGAAACCGCAGATGTTCGTCACCGTCCCACGGCTGTTGGAAAAAGTGTACGACAGGATCATGCATAAGGGTGCGGAGCTCACCGGTATGAAAAAAAAGCTCTTCTTCTGGGCGCACGGGCTGGCGGCACGATATGAACTCAACAAACCGATGGGCATCTCGTACAACCTGCAACTTTCATTAGCCAATAAATTGATCTTCAGCAAATGGAGAGAAGCGCTCGGAAATAAAATCGTGGCGATCGTGAGTGGAGGAGCCGCCGCGCAGGTGAGGTTGATCCGCATTTTTACCGCCGCGCGTATCCCTATTCTCGAAGGTTATGGCCTGACGGAGACCTCACCGGTCATCGCCGTCAACCGGATGGATGTGAAAGATCGCCTTTTCGGAACAGTGGGGCCCATATTGCCCGGTCTTGAAGTGGTCATCGCCGAAGACGGCGAGATCCTTTGCAAGGGTCCCAACGTCATGATGGGATATTACAAACGTCCCGATCTTACAGCCGAAGCGATCACGGACGGCTGGTTCCACACAGGCGATATCGGCGAGTTGGTCGAAGGAAGGTTCCTGAAGATCACCGACAGGAAAAAAGAAATGTTCAAGACCAGCGGCGGGAAGTACGTAGCTCCGCTGCCGATCGAAACCAAATTGAAAGAGTCTCCCTACGTGGAGCAGATAATGGTGGTAGGTCCCGAACGCAAATTCGTGGGCGCCCTTATCGTGCCCGCTTTTGCAAATTTAAAAGCATGGGCCAAACAACAGGAGATCGCGGACGGTACCAATGAGGAACTGATCCGCAACCCCCGGGTACTGACCTTGTACAGGGAGATCGTAGACAGCTATAATACCAATTTCAGCCATGTGGAACAGATCAAACGCTTCGAGCTGCTGCCAGCCGAATGGACCATCGATACAGGGGAAATGACCCCCAAGCTCAGCCTGCGTCGAAAGGTGGTAACGGAAAAATTCCATGGCGCTATAGAAAAAATATACAGAGAATCGTGACCTATTGTTTCTCTTCCCTGAAAGTGAGCATCTGGAGCTTCCCATTTCCTACAATGAGGAAAAGGATCAGCAAAAGCAGTATCAATATCGATACCAGCACTTCGGAAAAAGGTCTGTAAAGCGTGGTATTGACAAAAAAGACCGCGCCGAGAAGGATGGGTATGTTGACAATACAGGCAAACCGGGTCAGCACTCCCATGATCAGCAATATCCCTCCCAACAGGTGAGCGAAGGCGATATAATTGCTCATCAGCATCGCCGTAAAAGATCCAAAGGACATTTTGTTCGTGATCAGACCCAGCATTTGCCCCATGTTCATCAGAAAATCGATGCCCTTATAACAAAGGAAGGCTCCAAGCAGAATGCGAACGAAATCGAGCCATAGGGGATGGTGGGTGTCGCCCCAGCGTTCCACGCGTTGTACGAGGTTCATAAAGCTGCGTTTTTGGTGTCTACTAATTTACTCATTTTACGGATAAGTTGGCCCAGCATCCGCAGGGCTTCTTCGACTTCGGCGTCCCAGGGCCGGGCATAGCTGATACGGAGACAATTGGCGAACTGGCCCTGCGCGGAGAACACCTGACCCGGTGCAACGGAGACATTGTGTTTCATCGCCTCCTGGTACAAACGATAGGCATTCAGCTGCCTGTCGAGCTCTACCCAGAGAACGAAACCGCCCTGCGGTCTGGACACTTTGGTGTTCGGGGGGAAATATTGCAGGATACCCTGAAGATACCTAAGACACTGCGTGTGAAGGGCCTTCCGCAGTTTCTTCAGGTGATAATCATACCGGCCGATGCCGAGGAAATGGGCGATCGCCTGTTGGGTGATCGCCGTACCCGACAGGGTATGCATCATCTTGATGCGGGTCACTTCGTTCTTGTAACGGCCCGGCAAGGCCCACCCGATGCGATAGCCCGGCGCCAGCGATTTGGAAAGCGAGCTGCAATACAACACCCATCCTTCCTTGTCAAAAGATTTGCAGGTTTTAGGACGGGAGCGCCCGAAATACAGTTCGCCATAAATATCGTCCTCGATAAGTGGAATACGATGACGGGTGAGCAGCTCCACCAGGGCCTTCTTTTTTTCATCGGGCATACAGGAACCCAGGGGGTTGCTGAAGCTGGGAACAAAAACACAGGCCTTTACGGGAAATTTCCCGATCAGCATAGCCAGGTGATCGGGGTCGATCCCGGCAAGCGGATCGGTCGCAACCTCCAACGCCTTGAGACCCAGGCATTCTATGACCTGGAAAATGCCGAAATAAGTCGGATTCTCGATCACAACGGTATCGCCGGGCCTGGTCGTTGCTTTCAGACACATCACGAGCGCCTCCATACAACCTGCCGTAACAACCACGTCTTCACCTGAATATTTGCCGCCCCAATGGAACGCCAGCAGGGCCAGTTGACGACGCAGATCCGGGTTGCCCTGTAAGTCCTCATACTGCAGACCGTGGGAGCGGGAAGACCGGATGGCATGCACCAGCGACTTATTCAGCCGCGCAGCCGGGAGAAGACTCAATGGAGGCGCCGCAATGGAAAAATTCACGAAGTCGTCCTGCGAAATATTCCTGAAGACGGTGGAGATCATTTCGCGTACGCTGACCTCGCTGGCCACAGGCTCCGGTTCCGATATGCGTGGAAGACCTGGCATGCGCCGCAAACTGAACCGGACGTAATAGCCCGATTTTGGCCGTGCTTCGATCAGTCCTTTTCCTTCGAGGTGATAGTAGGCCTGAAAGGCAGTGCCCATGCTGATGCCGTATTCCTCGCTGAGCATGCGGACGGACGGCAGTTTGTCGCCTATTTTCAGCGTCTCGTCGCCGATCAGCTTTTCCAGCCCTTCCGCTACCTGCATATAAATGGGATCGTCGCCTGTGAATTTTCTTTTATGCATGGATGTTCGTGGTAGTGTCTCAGTTTGAAAGTTTCGGCTGGACACCCTCCGTCAAATTTACAATATCTTCTATTGTTAAGAAACGTTTGGAAAGACCAGCGGCCATAGCGGGGGTTACGCGAAGGCTCTTGTGCAGCTTGCAAAAGTTGTAGTACACGAAATGCAGAGCAACCGCATAACAATGATTTTCGACCTTCTTAGAGAAGGCATTCGTCAGCCGGGTGAATCTCCGCATATGCATGCGCATCGTCAGGTTTTGCCGCTCTACGTGGCTGGTGGAGACATATTCCCGGTCCGGGTTGCCAAAGACTACATTCTTCTTGGCCGATATGAATTTGGACGGGCTGTATTTCCTATCCGATTGGTTGGTAGGCTCATCGGCACTATCATATTTCTTTACCAATTGGGCGAAGTCTATTTGGCTGCCGAAGGCCGTTAATACTGCCTGTTGGTAATACTTTAATCCGTCGGTCGTGAGCTGGCCCGGCTTGCCCTTGATCCGGTAAGCGAGGTCACACATAAAGGTTTCAGCGGCTTCCAGGTCCCTATTACCCACAAGCCACGAGATGATCAGTTTGCTATCGCTTTCTATTGCCGTCCATGTCCAAACATCTCCCGCATCTTCTTCCATGCCGTCCGGCACATTCTTTTGCTTGCTGTAGACGAAGCTCCATATCTCATCGCATTGAACGCGGTTGGCCTTAACATACATAACCGTTTGATTGTGAAAGTCTTGACAAGCCCTACCAACGTCTACCAATAGCTTTGTAACCGTATTGATGGAGACGTCAGCGATCCTTGATGCAGCGCGGAGGCTGGAACCTTCAACTAAGAGGTTGATTATCTGTACTTTCTTGGCGATTGGTAGCTTGTTCATAACACTAAGATACAACTTATTCTTGAATGGTCAAGCATTTCATTCAGTTTATTTTTTCTTCTTGTAAACTTACAATAAATTTGTTATTAATATTGAAAACCAATAAATTTGCAATAAAATATCCTCTTGTAACCTTACAATAGCGGTTGAAATGGATGAAAATCAGAAGCATCAATTCATAGATAGTATCCTTAATTCGGCGTTGAGAGATGAGACGCTTAAGGATTTATTTGAAAAAAAAATAATTCAACTCAAAATCTCCACGACTTCGGCCCTAGAGATTCTCGGGATGTCATCGAGAACGCTAAAGGGAATTTTAGATGGCAGCCAAAAAATGTTTGATCACACGGCGCTTTTGAAAATTGCTGGCCTTTTGCAAGAGCCTCGGGAAAAAATTGTCAAACTTTATTTTGATGCGTTGGAAGAACGGCATCCCATCGCATCGTCGACGACGCCCGAAAAAATAAATTTTATTAAGGAACACTTCCCATTGGCCATATTAAAAAAGGATGGTCTGATCGACAATCTCACCGACTTTAATCATATTGAAGAAAGGATCTGTGCCCGGTTGGGACTAAAATCTATTTTTGAATATAGGCAACCCGGAATGGATGTGGCATTTAGTTCCGGCAATATGTTTAAGCCGGAAAACGAGTTGACCCGATCTTTTTGGATAGCGGCAGCGAAAGCTACGTTTGAGCAAATTGACAACCCCAACACATTCGATCCCGAAAGGCTGGCCGATTACTTTCCGAAATTAAGGTGGCAATCTACGGACGTAGAACATGGGTTTACAAACGCAATAAGGCATCTTTATAAAATGGGTGTTACGGTAATATATCAACCGCCGCTCCATACCTTACAGCTCAGAGGTGCGACTTTTTCAGTTAATGACGCGCCATGCGTTGTCATAACAAATTATGTCGGATTTTATAGTACACTTTGGTTTGCCTTGGTTCATGAAATTCTTCATGTAATTTTCGACTGGCAAGAAATAAAAGCTAACGCATACCATCTATCAGACGACGGAAATCCCGATTTGGCGGTAAAAGAAAAGGAGGCAGAAACAAATAAGTATGCGCGGCACTATCTTTTTTCGATCGACAAAATGAAGAAAGTAAAACCTTTCTTGAACGATTTATCTTACGTAAAGGAGTTTGCACTAGACAACCATGTGCACGAAAGCCTCATTTATGCTTTTAATGCTTATGAAACTGGCGATAAGGACCGGATGGCGTGGGCAAGAGCTAGGAGGTATGACGGCAATATTAGGGAGTGCATAAAAAGTGTAGACTACCCATGGAGTGCAGAAACACCAGTGGATACATTTGTCAAGCAAAAGAAGGTTCAAATTTATAACTAGTAATTATGAGTAAGAAAAAAACAACTAAAAACAAAACGGACAAGAAAAGGAAATTGCCTCCTAAGATTGAAAAGACGCCACCTGAGGAAATTCCGCCAGAGATTAAGGAGCAGAGGCTTGATTTTTTCGTTCAAAAGTCAGATGAACTTGCCGAGGCCGAAGCCAAAAAACGAAGAGAAAGTCGAAGGAAAAAGGTAGAATTTATCGGTGGTGCCTCTATCAACCTTGAAGAATATATCTTGGAGGTTATGGCCCCGCACGAAACTAAATTTGAAAAGGCGTGGTTTTATAGACTTGCCGATTTATTTGGAGTGGATCGAAAGGTAATGGACGAATACGTTAAGCCTGATTTTGTTCGACTTTTCATTATTCAATTTGTGTATGGGCGGTTCCCTCGCTTATTGCTGAGAACATTGAGAAGCAGGAACAGAAAACTTGGTGGCAAAGGCGGTAAGTTACACCAGCATTTAAGCAAGTCGGCAAGCGAAAAATTGATTACGGTTATCAAACAAGTATATGAGTTTATGGAGCCAAGCATCGGGAAAGGGCCGCTGGATTTTAAAATGAAGTACAGTAAAGAGTACACCGTATATTTCCAAGTCGACCTTTTTTGATTACCCTATTTTTTATTCCACCGTGCCGCCGCTGCTTTTTTAGCAATGTCTGACCGCTTCTTAGCCGTCAACTTTTCTGCCCTAGCCTTCCCTCCTTTTAGACCGCCTAACCGCCCCAGCGCGACCGCAGCAGGATTTTTGCCGGCTTCCTTAGCTTTTGTTGAGTCCTCGCCGGTAACCAGGTCTACTATTGATTTTGCCCGCCTGTTAAGATCAGCGGGCAGCTTTTCCTTCTTTGCCATGCTGTAAAGGTATAAAAATTATGCTTAACCGGTTAAGAAAAAATAACCGCCCCCATGAATGGAGGCGGTCTTGCTGTTCAAACCAAACTTTAAGCCATTGAAGCGGTTGCTACTAATTAGATCAACCCATTGGCTTAGGTGGGAGGGCTGAAATTTCAGAGCCTTAACTTCCATTAAACCTACAGGGTATAGAAATACCCCGCCTTTCCTATTTGAGAAGATTAGTTATCATTCTTATCCTCGAAATCTGTGGGCCGGATGAAAGCATAGATCACAAAGAGTATAAGCAGGCCATGCGGGATATATACCAATATGATCTGTAACTTTTCCTGCACTGGCATAAAAAAGACGTGGGTCTCAAATTGCAGTCTTAGAGGCCGTCGAAAGCCTGGAAACGTGCAAATGAGAACCCACGCCATATCGGTCGTGGGCTCATTCACTGACATTCCGTTTCCTTTGAAATTTCGACGTTTCTAAGACGGATGAGAGCGAATAGCTTCAACTATTTGAAGAATCGCAAATTAAATCTTGGCCGAATATACTCAAAAATTGATTCTGTAGTGATCTTACACTACATTTTTTTGACCGATTTCCGGCACCTTGCCGACGTGATTCGCAAAAATGACCGCAGAATACTTATTTCCTTCGGGAATAACCTAAAAAGGCACAGAAAGGCCAGGAAACTCAGCTTGCGCCAGTTTGCTGCCATTGCGGATATTGACCACGCCATGATCGACAGATACGAACGCGGCATCACCAATCCATCGCTTACAACTATTGGCCGACTGGCCGAAGCCCTAGAGATCGAACCAGCCGACCTGCTCTTAGATAGGAAAAAGGGATAACCGAAGTTCAGAAAAACTTACAGGAGATGTATTTTTTGATTTAAATCGGCTATAATTTTTTAACCAATTGAGAAAGTTGCAAGTTTTTAAGCCGAAAATCGTTAATATTACAAATAGTTCTTTTAAGAAAAGGAAAGCCCCCGGAGTGGTAGCCGGGGGCGAAATAACATTTGGATCACTAATAGGGTTTGAATATACGGCTTTCCCCCTCTCTATCCAAATTTATTTCACTTCCCGCTCAAACTGTAATTAACCTCGATCAGTAGGATAAACTTCTTTATTGAAGCTATTCCTTTATTGATGGTATTTAATCATCCTCGGACAATCAAATCTTATGGCATCTACGGGAAAAGAAAAAATCCCGACTGAAAAGCCGGGATCAAGAGTGTTGGAATCGAGCCTCGCTAAAAGGCTCATTTTTTCATCATCTCGAAAACACAAGGAGGTTAAATACTATGACTTTTGTATCTACCTGCCCTAAGTGTGGCAATGAGAAGAAAGAGGTGTTTTGTAGGTTCATCACCCGCCGTAATGGCGAAGTGGTGTATCCTGTCAATGCACAATTCTTTCACTTCTACATTTGCGAACACTGTAAGGGCGCGAAGTAAGGAGTAGGAGCGTTTCGACGCGCATGTCTCTCGGTTGCGGACGAAAGTCCCATTTTCTCCCATGATCTGGGTGATCCCACCGGCCTGCTAGGCCAACCGAAAACGGTTAATGGGCTCCCGAAAAAGGCGTCTGGAAGTACCAATTCCCGGCGCTTTTTTTATTCCCAACGCAAAATACGGGATTTCGGTATCTACGGATGCTCCGTTTGTCCTAATTTTAATACAGATAAGGCAAATTTGATCAATTTTTCCCTATTTCGATGGTTAAATCTCATATTCCAAGACCTTTCTGTACCCATGCAATGGTTATGCCTTAGTAAAGATGGTGGGCCATTAATTACCATTACCACTCCAGCGTTAACAATCAATCACATCCAACTTGCACCCACCACCAGCAGGAGAATTAAGCGTAGAACAATCACTAATCTGTAGCTATTTGCCTTCACATTTTTAGACCTCCTCATGCCAACTTTTCAAGCCATTTGTAGTGTTTTAACGCAACAGCCTGAAAACCATCAAACTCGAAACTGAGACACTGCCATGTTCGTATATCTGATATAGTCAAAATTAATAAAACTGCATCTGTTTTGCATAGGATTTTTTTATGACCTTTATAGTAAACTTTTAAAATCATGGAAACCTTTGGCCCTACTTTGATCCCCGACATCCCGATTCGCCGGGCGTACCGGTCGCGTTCCCAGGAGATAGACTGGGACCATCTGGAGCTGGGTCAGTATTCTTCCGACCATATGCTCGTCTGCGACTACGCGGAAGGGAGCTGGCAGCAGCCGGAGATCATTCCCTTTGGGTCCTTTACGCTTCTGCCGACCTCGCTGGTTTTCCATTACGGACAAGCCATTTTCGAAGGGATGAAGGCGTTCCGGACAAAAGAAGGCCGCGTTCACATCTTCCGGCCGGATAAACATTATCAGCGGCTGGTGAAGACAGCAGAACGCATGTGCATGCCCGTTGTTTCACGGGAACTATTCACCGAAGGATTGCGGAGGCTGATCGACCTGGAGCGCGAATGGGTGCCCGCTCACGCCGGCGCCGCGTTGTATATCCGTCCCTTCCAGATCGCCACGGACACGAGGCTGAGCGTGAAGGTGTCTTCGAGCTACCGGTACGCCGTGGTCTGCTCGCCGATAGGATCGTATTTCCATCGGCCGGTGAAGGTAAAGATCGAACGTGAGTTCGTACGGAGCGCGCCCGGAGGCACCGGGTTCGCGAAATGCGGCGGCAATTATGGGGGAGCCTTGTACCCAACGGAGAAGGCGAAGATGGAAGGTTATGACCAGGTACTATGGACCGACGCCCGTCATAACGAGTACATCGAGGAATCTGGAATGATGAATGTCTTTTTCGTTATTGGCGACGTATTGGTGACGCCGCCGCTGACCGATACCATCCTGGATGGCATCACGCGCGACAGCCTCATTACATTGGCGGGCGACCAGGGTATAGCTGTCGAAGAGCGCCCGGTCAGTGTTAAGGAAATACAGAAAGGGTTGGAGACCGGCGAAGTCCGGGAAGCATTCGGAGCAGGGACGGGTGCGGTGATCTCGCCGATAGAAACGATCGGCATCGACGGTCGCGATCATCATCTTCCCATTTTCAGCGAGGGCCTGGGCAATGTGGCGTTAAGGTTGAAGACGGCTCTCGATGATATCCGGTATGGGCAAAGGCCCGACCCCTATGGGTGGAACTATTTTGTCTGAGGGGCTGCGGGTCCGCAGGCGGGAAGGAGGGCGGGCCCCGGATTCGCAGGCGGAAATGAGGGTGGCGCGGGTTGGAAGCGGGAAGAGTGTCCGGGTTTGGGTATGAATGGGTAAATTTGAGCGGAATACAGGAAAGCAATGGAAAAAGAACGACTCAGCATACCCGACTGGAAAAAATGGGGCCCTTATCTTTCCGAACGGCAATGGGGAACGGTGCGCGAAGACTATAGCGCCGACGGCCAACCCTGGACGTATACGACGCACGACATGGCTTATAGCAAGGCCTGGCGTTGGGGCGAGGAGGGTCTTGGCGGCATTGCCGACAAACGGCAGCATCTGTGTTTCGCGATAGCTCTTTGGAATGGCAAAGACCCTATCTTAAAAGAACGGCTGTTCGGTCTCACCGGTTATGAAGGCAACCACGGCGAAGACGTAAAAGAATTGTACTACTACCTGGATTCGTCTCCCACCCACAGCTATATGAAGATGCTGTACAAGTACCCGCACCAGGCCTTTCCTTACGAACGATTGATAGAAGAGAACCGGCACCGTTCGAGAGAGCAGCCGGAATTCGAGCTGATGGATACGGGTATTTTCGACGAAGACCGGTACTTCGACGTTTTCATCGAATATGCAAAGGCGGATATGGAAGATATCCTGATCAGGATAACCGTTCACAATCGGGGAAAGGATGCGGCTCCCCTCCACGTGCTTCCGACTGCCTGGTTCAGGAACACATGGAGTTGGGGTAACGATGAGTGCCGGCCGCTGATGATGCCTTCCAATGAAGGGAATATCATCCTTCATCATCGCGATCTCGGGGAGTGGAATTTGTTCGCGGAAGGAACGGACAATTATGTCTTTTGCGACAACGAGACCAATGTCCGGCGTCTTTACGGCATCGAAAAAGAAGGCTATTTCAAGGATGGCATCCAGGACTATATCATCCATGGCCAGGAGAATGCCGTCAATTTCCAACAGGGCACCAAGGCGGCTTTCCATTACCAAGCGCTGATCCCCGGCGGAGGATCGTCAACTTTCCGCCTCCGGCTGGCCAACACGGGTTACTACGAGCCGTTCAACGATTTCGATACCGTATTCGCAAACAGGATCAGGGAAACCGACGAATTCTATGCCAGCTTGCAAAAAGACATGAACGATGCAGACGAGAAGATGGTCCAGCGCCAGGCGTTTGCCGGTATGCTCTGGAATAAGCAATTGTACATCTATAATGTCGAGGACTGGCTCAACGGTGATGCCAGGCAACCGCCGCCACCCCGGGAACGGCTAAAGGGCAGGAACCACAGATGGCGGCATCTGAAGAACAGCAATGTCATCTGCATGCCGGACAAATGGGAATATCCCTGGTATGCTTCATGGGATCTCTGTTTTCATTGTATCATTTTCGCGTTGATCGACGCGGATTTTGCCAAACATCAGCTGTTGTTACTGACCCATGACTGGTATATGCATCCCAGTGGACAGCTGCCGGCGTATGAATGGTCCTTTGACGACGCCAACCCGCCGGTCCATGCCTGGGCGGCCTACCGGGTCTATGAGATCGAAAAGAAAATGAACGGCGGAAAAGGGGATATTGCCTTCCTCGAGACCGTCTTTCACAAGTTGCTGTTGAACTTTACCTGGTGGGTCAACCGCAAGGATGCAGAGGGCAATAACATTTTCGAGGGCGGTTTCCTGGGAATGGACAATGTTGGACTATTCGACCGGAGCAATTTCAGTTTCCCCGAGGGCGGCTACCTGGAACAGGCGGACGGTACCAGTTGGATGGCGACGTACTCGCTGAATCTCATGCGGATGGCTTTGGAGCTTTCGATGGTGAACCCCTCCTACCAGGACATGGCAAATAAATTCTTCGAACACTTTCTGCATATCGCCGCGGCGATATCCTGTCTGGGCTCCGGCGCAGGCGTGACTGGCCTCTGGGATGAAGTAGACGAATTCTATTATGATACCGTCCGGACGCAGGGTGACACGAGCATCAGGCTTAAGATAAGGTCGATGGTTGGATTGATCCCTTTATTCGCAGTGGAAGTTATCGATGACGAGATCCTGGAGAAGCTGCCCGAATTCGCCAAACGCCTCAACTGGCTGCTGGACAACCGACCCGACCTGGCGGCGCTGGTATCGCGCTGGCATGAGAAGGGTTCGGGAGAAAAACACCTGTTGTCGCTGTTACGCGGACACCGGGTCAAACGCATCCTCTACCGGATGCTGGACGAGACGGAATTCCTGAGCGACTATGGTATCCGGTCGCTGTCGAAATATCACGGCCTGCATCCCTATCGCCTGAGGGTGGATGGACAGGAACTGACCGTTCAGTATACCCCGGCGGAATCGAATATTCCCTTGTTCGGCGGCAACAGCAATTGGCGGGGCCCTGTCTGGATGCCTGTCAATTTCCTGATCATCGAAGCCCTTCTACGGTTTCACGATTATTATGGTGATGATTTCAGGATCGAATACCCGACGCATTCAGGCCGGATGCTGAGTTTCGACGAGATTGGCGAAGAGCTGTCGAAAAGGTTGTCCCGCCTGTTTTTGCGGGATGCAAAGGGCCGGCGCGCCGTATTCGGAGACAACGAAAAGATGCAGCGCGACCCGCATTTTAAAGATTATATACTGTTCTTCGAATACTTCGACGGCGATAACGGGAAAGGGCTCGGCGCCTCACACCAGACGGGATGGACAGGGCTGGTTAGCAAGCTGTTGTTACCGCGTCGCGGCTAGCCTGTTTCCTAAGTCCCTGGCGGCCGCAGCCAGGTTGGCGGCGGCATTGGCGAGCGCTTCGGCCAATGGTAAGGAGTCGGGGTTTATCGGAATTATCTCATTGAACCAGGGGTGCAATGGAACCGGATCGTCCGGCAGACTCCCGGTCAGGGCGATAACACGAATACCATGCGCTTTTGCATGCGTAGCGACACCGAAGGGGGCTTTGCCCTGAAGGGTTTGTTCATCGATGCTGCCTTCGCCGGTAATGACGAGATCGCTTCGGCGGAGTGTCTCGTCGAAATCCGTGATCTGTAAAAAGTATTCGATGCCGCTGACCAGTTCGGCATTCAGTAAACCATAGAGGCCGGCAGCTGCGCCGCCGGCCGTACCTGCGCGCGGCAGATCGGCGATATTCTTACCGGTCTGACGGGCTATTACCTGTGCCAGCCTCGCCAACCCGGATTCCAACTGTTGTAAATCCCGGGGTTTCGCCCCTTTTTGCGGTCCAAAAACACTGGCCGCGCCAAACGGACCTGTCAGGGGATTCATGACGTCGCAAAGCACGATCATCTGAGTTGAGGCAAGTCCGGGATAGAGACCGGAAAGGTCAATAGAATCAAGGTCAGGCAACTGGGCCGGCAGGTTTTCCAACACCTGTCCGTTGCTATTTAAAAACCGGGCTCCCAGTGTCTGCAGGATGCCTGTGCCGCCGTCGATAGTGGCGGAACCTCCCATTCCGATAACAATACGTTGAGCACGCAAATCGAGTGCTGCCCGGATGAGATCGCCGGTGCCGGCCGAAGTGGCGCGGAGGGGATCCAGCTCTGTTTGCTTCAGAAGATGAAGACCCGAGGCCGCGGCCATCTCGATAATGGCATTGGAGGACCCGACCATCCCGAACTTCACTTCGATTTTCCGGCCGAGCGGATCGCTGGCTTCCGTAGAGACCATCCGGCCATTCAACCGTTGGATCAGCAGGCCGCCAGTGCCGTCGCCGCCATCGCCGACGGGAAAGCATTCTGTAATCGCGTTCAGACGGCTCCGGGACAGTCCATCCCGGATCGCCGCAGCCGCCTCACCTGCGGCAAGGCTATTCTTGAAAGCGTTCGGTGCGATCAGGACGTACATAGGTTCACCGGATGACCGGATTTATATGCCGCAAGATTATCGAGAGCAGCCGCCATCAGCCGGGCTCTCGCCTCCCGTGTGGCCCAGGAGATATGGGGTGTAATGATACAGTTCCTGGCGCCGAACAGCGGACTGCCATTCACCGGCGGTTCGACTGCAAGGACGTCGATCCCCGCACCTGCAATGCGATTGGTATTCAAAGCTTCTGCCAGGTCTTCTTCGACGATGATCGGCCCTCTCGAAGTGTTCAGCAAAAAGGCGCTGGGTTTCATGGACGAAAGCGTTTTCTTACTGATAAGTCCCCTGGTTTCAGGTATCAGGGGACAATGTATGCTGACGACATCGGACCGTTCCAGCAATTCCGGAATGGTGGCCCAGGAAAAATTATCCCGGTGTGACTGATCGGTCCGGGTCCGGCTGGAGCCCAGGAGAGACATCCCGAAGGCCGTGGCTATGTCTGCCACCTTTGCGCCGATGTTGCCCATCCCGATGATGCCAAGGGTCTTGCCCGCCAGCTCGACGAGGGGATAGTCCCAAAAACAAAAATCGGGCGAATGCGACCATTTCCCATCCATCACCGCATCGCCATGCCGCTGAACATGCATTGCCAGCTCGAGCAGCAGGGCAAAGGTCATCTGCGCCACCGAGGCCGTACCATAACTGGGCACATTGGAGACGACTATGCCCAGGCGTTTCGCAGCATCGGTATCGATGATATTATAGCCGGTAGCGGTGACCCCGATATATTTCAGCAAGGGAAGGCTTGCCAGGGTCTCGCTGTTCAGCGGGACTTTGTTCGTCACTACTATCTCGGCCTCTGCGCAGCGCGGTACGATCTCCCCGGGTGCGGTCCGTTCGTACAAGATGATATCGCCGTATTTCCGCCATGGTTCCCAGGAAAGGTCGCCGGGATTGAGCGTGTGGCCGTCGAGAACGATGATTTTGCTCATTGGGGGTGAATATACACAGGAATTATCCATTTCAGCCAGTAGGCTTGCACCAATACCAGGCAGCAGATGACGGACAGCAGGATAAAGCTATGCCGGAGTGTAAAGCGGAAAAGATCGGATTCCCTGCCGATGAGGCCGCCTGCCGCCGCAGCTACCGCAATGGATTGCGGAGAGATCATCTTCCCGATGACTCCTCCCGAGAGATTAGCGCCCACGGTGACGATCGGATCAACGCCGATGGAGACAGCGGTGGCTGACTGCAATCTTCCGAAAAGTGCATTGGAGGAGGTATCCGAACCGGTGATGAAGACGCCCAGCCAACCCAGTACCGGCGCAAAAAAGGGAAAGAAAACACCCGTGCTGGCGAAACAGCGGGCGATCGTTTGCGAAATGCCCGAATCGTTGACTAGATAGGCGAACGCCAGTACGACGGCAATAGTCAGTATCGGGAAGGACAGCTGTCGCAGCGTCGCTCTGAATACGGCAACTCCCTGTTTCAGCGTCAGGCCCGAGAACAGCAAAGACAGGATCGCCGCGATCAGGATGGCCGTGCCGGCTGCCGAAAGGTAGTTGAACCGGTAGATATGCGCTATGGGCGAGCCGTTATATTCCCGGATGGCGTTGTGGAGGCCGGGAACAGGAAATTGGATGGCGCCGCTGGCGGCAAGCCAGTTCTTTACCGGCGCCAAACCCCAGATGATGATCGCAAGGGTGAGGAAGATGAACGGATTCAGGGCCCAGAGAAGCCTTCGGGGCGACTCCCGGACTGCGGCGGGTGCGAATGCACCCGCTTCACGGGCAAATCTCCAGATCGATCGCGGTTGCCAGAACCTCAGCAGGACCAGGAGACTGATGATGGAGCCAATACCTGCCAGCACATCCGGCAGCGCGGGCCCAATGTAATTGGAGGTAAAATATTGGATAAGCGCGAACGAAAGCCCCGAGACCAGGACTGCCGGCGCTACCTCTCTTGCTTTTTTGAAACCGGCCATCAGCACGACGATATAAAAGGGCAGCAATGCTGACAGGAAGGGCAGCGTTCGGCCGACGATCTGCGAAATGGCCTGCTCCGGCAGGGAGGTCACCTGCGCCATGACCGTAACGGGTATGCCGATGGAACCGAAAGCTACCGGAGCGGTATTGGCGATCAGACAAAGACCGGCTGCATACAGCGGATCGAAACCGAGCCCCGCCAGCATGGCTGCCGTGATGGCAACGGGGGCGCCGAACCCTGCCGTTCCTTCAAGAAAGGAACCGAACGAAAAAGCGATCAGCAAGGCCTGTATCCTCCGGTCGGCGGTGATGCCGGCCATGAAATGACGGATGACCTCGAACTGTCCGCTGCGGACGGTTATATTGAACAAAAAAACGGCTGTAAGTACGATCCAGCAGATAGGGAAGAGACCATAGGCGGCGCCATCGAGCGTGGACAACAGTGCAAGACGAACCGGCATCCGGTAGACCGCGATGGCGATAAGGGCAGCCGCGGCGGTAGCCAGGAGACCGGCCTGCCATCCCTTCATCTTCCGTATGATCAATGCCCAAAAAATCACGAGGATGGGAATGACTGCCACCAGGACGGAAGCCGTGAGGTTGTGCAAGGGGTCGGTGGGTTGAGGCCAGGCCATGAATGAATATCGGCAAAAAATCGCAGGCGGTGCCGGAAATATATGCCGGCGTCCTCAGTTGAATATTTTAATGGCTGGAAGCTCGATGGTGAAATGGGTACCGTTCGCCTGGTCGGAAGCGACATGGATGGTCCCCTTATGCAAGGCCACGATACGCTGAGCCAGCGCCAGGCCCAGGCCAAAACCGCGGATATTCGACGTATCCTGTCCTCGATAGAAGGGTTGGAAGATCTGGTTTAGCTCATCCGGTTCGATGACATTTCCGCGATTGATGACCCGGATATAGATTTTATGCCAGGCAAAGCTCAGATCGACGACGGAACGCTTGTCGGAGGAATATTTACAGCCGTTCTCGACCAGGTTCTTGACGGCGATATAGAGCAGCTCGCTATTGCCGAAAACGACGAAATCCTTTTCGTCTTCCGGGAATTCGCCGAAATCGAGCTCCACGCTGTATTCGGCATTCAGCTTCTTCACATCCGCCACCACCTTCATCAGGACCTCGTCCACGCGGACCTCGTTCAACTCGATACCTCCCTGCGAACCTGTCTTGGCGATCTCGAGCAGGCTTTTGGTGAGCTGGCGCATTTGCTGAACGTCCTCCCTGACGGAGGCCAGCACCTGCTTGTATTCATCGGCAGAACGATCTTTTTGCAAAACCACCTCCACCTGGCTGCTGACGGAAGTAAGGGGGGTAGACAGCTCATGAGAGGCGTTGGAAATAAACCGGCGCTGGATGGCAAAAGATTCCTGCAAACGGCCAAGCAGGTCGTTGAACGTGTTGGCCAGCTGACTCATTTCGTCCTGTCCCGTACCCGCGCGGATCCGATGCGACAGGTCATAGGAGGAAATATCCTTCACCTCGCGGATGATCAGGGCGATGGGACGAAGCAGCTGACGGGCGAAGAGGAGGCTTACAAGGGCAGTGAGACATACGCCCAGGACGAGACTGATACCAAGGATCTTATTCAGGGTGGCTACCCTTTCCAGCCCTTCGTCGTCATGTCCTGCCACCACTACGATAAAATCCCGTTTCGCGGCCTCGCGGTGAAGGGCTACGGCCTCCAGGTTGCCCAGCGAGAAATAGATCTCGCCTTTGGCCTTCGTGTCCAGCAGGAGGGACTGAGAGACCGTAAGCGGCGGGGCGCCGGGCATATCGAAACGATAAAGGACCTTACCGTAATCCGTATAAATGCCTATGCTCCGGGCGGATATCAATCCCACAATGGAGGCGGTGTCCATCCTCCTGAGAAGACCGAAGGCGCTGTCCCCCATCAGGGAATACAGCTGCATATTGTAGGAAGCCCTGGACCGGAGCCGTTTCGAGTAGACCTGTTTTCGCTCGAGTTTGGTAAAATAATAGACCGACCCTGTCAGCAGGGAAATGATCGCCGTGACGAGCAGGGTGAAAAGCAGCATTATTTTATAGCGGATCTTCACGGGGTCTCCTTCAATACATAACCCATGCCTACCTGGGTATAGATGAGCTTGGAAGAAAAGTCCTTTTCTATTTTCTTCCGGAGGAAGTTCACATAGACGTCGATGACATTGGTCTTGGTGTCGAAGTCGATATCCCAGACATTGAGGGCGATATCGATCCGGGAGACCACTTTGTTCTTATTCCGGATAAAATATTCGAGGAGCTGGAATTCCTTGGCGGTAAGCGGGATGTTCCTGCCTTCGCGGGAGACCTCCTTGCTGTCGAGGTTCATGATGAGGTCGGCCACCCGGAGGATATTGGTCCCGGCGCCCGGCTGGTGGTGAAGGCGTTTCAAAAGGGCCCGGATCCGGACCAGCAGCTCCTGGAAATCGAACGGTTTGACGATATAGTCATCGGCGCCTGCCTCGAATCCTTCGATCTTGTCTTCCGTCGTATTCATGGCGGTGAGCATGATCACCAGGATGTCCTCATTATAGCTGCGGATATATCGGGCCAGTTCGTAGCCGTTCAGTAGGGGCAGATTGATGTCGAGGATGGCCAGATCGTACGCATTTCCATCAAAGAGTTTTTTACCGGCTATGCCATCATAGGCCACATCGACCTCATAATGCTGTTCGGACAACCCCTTCCTCAGGGATTCGGCGATTTTCTTCTCATCTTCAACCAGTAAAATCTTTGTTTCTGCCATAATATAAATATATCGATTCCCATGGTTTCCGGATGGCCCGTTCGATTAAAAACAAATTAAACCGATTTAGCAAAAAAATGTCTGGCAGTATTGCAATATGCCAAAAAAAAATGTAAATTTTGTAAACTCTTACTATTCTTCAACTCGTAGAAATCCCAATTGCTGGCTATTTGAATATATCCTAAAGAAAGCAAATTTAAAATCTAAAAAAGGGGGTTGCTATGAAATTTCGCGAGTCGCCGTACATCAACCGGCGGAAAAAAACGATCGAGTTTTACGTTCATCATCTGAATGCGACATCCGCAGCCCACATTAGCCTGGCAGGCTCCTTCAATCATTGGGCGCCGGACGAATTGCAAATGTCCCCGGCCAAAGATGGTTTTTGGAAGATCTCCATTCCCATGCTGCCCAAGGGGAAGTATTATTACAAGTTCTTAGTCGACGCCAAGATGTGGATGGAAGACATCGAGAACCGGCTTCGTGAGCCGGATGGCGTGGCAGGTTGGAACAGTATATTGACCGTGTAACGCGCAGATAAGCGGCCCCCGAAGGGGGCCGCTTGTTTTAGGCGTTGTTATAGATCTTATAAACCGGTTCGCGCAGTGCATTCCCATCTTCACTGCAAATAAACTCCATAAGCGCTCCAATCTCTTCCGGCTTGACCCAGATAGAAGGATCAACATCCGGCATGCTTTGCCTGTTGAGGGCGGTATCGATCGTGGAAGGAGCCACTACGGAGGCCACCACATTCCTGCCCTTCGCCTCTGCATTTAGCAGCTGGGCGAGCCCGAAAAGCAGCGATTTGCTGAGGGCATAGGCGAGCGCGCCCTTTCCCTGTTCGGGTATCAAAGCGGTCCGGGCGCCCATGAAGACCAGGCGTCCGTAACCGTTCCCCAGCATGTGTCTGAACAACGGTCGGGCAAAATTCCAGGCAGTCTCGAAATTGAGCGTGTACAATTTCCGAAGGGCCTCCGCATTCGTCGCCGATATATCTCCCATCGCGAAACCGCCGATCAGGAGCAGCGCCCCGTCGATGCGGCCATAAAGCTCGATGATCTCCTCCACAAAGGTGCCGACAACCTGTTCACTCACGGCGTCCACGGACCGTAGCTCGAAATTGTCATGACCTGCGGCAAAACCCAAATGAGTCCCGGACTGATCGACGGCGATGATCTTATATCCCTTATCGAGAAATATCTTTACGGTAGCAGCGCCCAAATTACCATTGGCGCCGGTAATGAGAATAGTCTTTTGCATGAGGCCCGTTTTGAAGGTGAAACATTATTTCGCCAGCAACACTTCCAGCATTTTATCCGCTACCAGCTGGTTGCCGGAGTCATTCAGATGGACCCTGTCGACCGTCAGGATCCCGGATTCCTTGTTCCCGGGGTTGTTCTTGAGTTCGTAATTGTGGAATATCTCGCGCAGATCGACCAGACCGCAATGGAACTTCTGTGCGAGATTACGGATCACCTGCGAGTAGGCATTGAGGTCTCCATCCTGCCGGTTGGTGAAATCCGTCCTTTCGCCGATGACGGCAGGGGTGCAAAGGATGGTCCGGATATGCCGGTCCAGCAGCTCGTTGATGATCGCTGTATAGAACTTCTCGAACTTGTCGATATCGGTTCCCGTGCCAAACAGCGCCTTATGCCAGACATCGTTGACGCCGACATAGATGAACACGACGTCCGGGTTCTGTGCGAGAACATCGTCGTCCATGCGCAGGTAAAGATCGTATACCTTATTTCCGCCGACACCCGCTCCGATAAGGGAGTAAGCGTTGGAAAGGTTCTTTTGGGCAAGCGCCTCGGTCATTTTCACGATGTAACCCCCCGGCTTTGCGCCTTGTTCGGTAATGGAATCACCAAAAAAGACCACTTTTTGAGGTTTGCGGTGGAACGAACTCAGGAGGCTGGTAACGGCAAACAGCGTAAGTAAGAAAGCCATTCGGGAAAGGCGACGCATTGTGAGATGTATTTTATACCAAACCTACGGTAAAATCTTTAAATCCGGTTCAGCAAGCGGAGGATCTCTACGCATGCGCGACTGTTGTGATAAGGGCATTTCCAGAAGCCCGCCTTGTCCTGGCCCGGCATCCGCGAATGATCGGCCCTTACACCCCAATACCATTCCTTACCCGTGGGGTCCCGGATATACTTTTTAACGAAATCCCATACCCGGGCGGATCGTTGTACCCATTGGTCGTCACCGCTGATGAGGCCGGCATAAAGAAAACCGACCATTGCCTCCGCCTGGGGCCACCAATGCTTTTCCCGGATGAGCCTTTCACCCTCCCTTTCATACCAGAGGCCGCCATCCGTATCGAGGCCTTCCAAGGCAGCCCTTGCCAATCGCACGGCGAGATCCGAGGTCTTCGTTATCCACGGCGCGTCATCCATCGCAATAGCTGCTTCGTATAACAGCCAGGCCGCTTCGATGTCATGGCCAAAGGAGATGGTGTCCGACCGCAATTGCCAGTCGCCGGCAAAAAAGAGGCCGAGGTGCGAAGTCGAACGTTGGAAGATATGCAAATCGAATACCTCGAGCAGCCGACGGATACGATCCCTCAGTTCCGGTTCCGGCCACGCCCGGTAGAGATTGGTATAAGCCTCCAGCACATGAAGATGCGTGTTCATGCTTTTTTTCTCGTTGGCATCCTTTTCGCTGAGCCGGACGTCCCCGAGTGGCGTCCAGTCCCGGCTGAAAGCTTCGAAATATCCCCCGCCTGCCGGGTCGTACCCATAATTTTCGATGAGACGATAAAACCGGATGGCTTTGTCGAGAGCGGCCGGGTTCCCCGTAGACATGAAATATTCGCTGAGCCCATAGAGCGCGAATGCCTGGCCATACAATTGTTTTCGCGTTTCGAGCGGGGCACCGGAGGCATCCAGGCTCCAGAAAGCCCCGTCATAAACGGGGTCGGGGAAACGCCCAACAAGATATTCATAGGCGCGGTCGGCAATCGGCCGGTAGGCACCCTCCCCTGTGAGCCGCGACGCCGAGCTGAAGGTCCAAAGGATGCGGCTGTGGAGAACGAGACCCTTGGGAGCATCGTAGCGGGGCCGATCATGTTCGTCTATCCGACCGGCGAATCCTCCATTCTTTTCATCGGGAGCATGGAGCGTCCAGTACTGCAGGATTGATCTCCATTCGGTCCTGATCTCGTCGCACCAGGCTTCCGGGTTCATGTCGTCCTTTCTATTTTCAGCATTTCACGCGACGCCAGGTTCTTATCGATCAATTGTTGCAGCGAGACCACGGAAGAGGCCGAGCTGCCCTCGTCCTCCGGCGTATTGATGACATAGTCGAGCAGCTGATCGATCGTGCTGGTGGCCACGTGCATCCGCGTATCCGACGACGCATAATAGATATAGACCATGCCGTCGTCATCGGCGATCCAGCCATTACAGAAGACGACATTGGAGACATCCCCCACCCGTTCTTCTCCCTTAGGTGCGATGAAATACCCTCCGGGTTTGTAAATGACCCGCGTGAGATCGTTCAGATCGGTCATAAACAGATAGAGGGTATAACGGAGGCCCGCGGCGGTATTCCGTACGCCATGCGCCAGGTGCAGCCAGCCCAGTTTCGTCCGGATGGGCGCCGGCCCAAGACCATTCTTGGCCTCATTGATGGTATGATAGAGCCGGGGATCGATGATGACCTCTTTCCCGATGACCGCCTGGGTGATGGAATCCGAAAGGCCGAACCCGACGCCGCCACCGGTCCCCGTAGTGGTAAAATTATCCTGCGGACGGGTGTAAAAAGCATATTTCCCGCCGACAAACTCGGGGTGGAGAACGACATTGCGTTGCTGGGGAGAACCGGTCTGCAGGTCGTCCAGTCTTTCCCAACTGACAAGGTCCCGGGTGCGCGCGATACCGCATTGGGCCACAGCTGCCGATTGATCGAAGGGAGGGGCATCGGGGTCCTTGCGCTCAGTGCAGAAAAGACCGTAGATCCAGCCATCCTCGTGCCGGGTCAGGCGGATATCATAAATATTCGTTTCCTCCTGCCCAGTGTTGGGCATGTGGATCGGGGAGTCACGGAACCTGAAATTGTCGACTCCATTGGGGCTCTCGGCGATAGCAAAAAAAGACTTGCGGTCGCAGCCTTCCACTCTGACCATAAGGGCATACCTGTCCTTCCATTTAATGGCGCCGGCATTGAAGACCCCATTGATGCCGAACCTTTCCATCAGGAACGGGTTGGATGACTGGTCGAGATCATACCGCCAGAAAAGAGGGGTGTGAGCAGCCGTTAGTATCGGGTTCCTGTAACGAAGGAAGATCCCGTTGCCTGGCATCCGCGGCTCATTCGGTTTTCGGACGAGTTCGGAGTGTTCCCCATTGAGTTGCGCCAGTCGCTCGCTAAAATGATGTCGTATCATGTGGTCAGTTTAGTATATAGAATTTAGTAATCGTTCAGCTTTTCCCACCAGGTCTTTTTAAGGATGAATATTATACTTATTAGCAGGACCGCGCTCACCAGCAGGGGCAGGTGTTGACCCAAAACGATATACATGGGCAGCAAGGTCAGGCACAACTGGGCGATTATGCCCAGCATCACGTTGAACATATCCCTCCGGAAGTTGCGATTACCCCTGAAAGAGGGGTCCTCCTTAAGGAGCGCCTGCTCGATGGGATCCCACCATCCCCAAGGTCTTACGGTGCGATAGAAATCTTTCAGAACCGCGATATCCGTGGGAGGGCAGCCATAGGAGCCGATGACCGATCCGGCCATGGACAGCAGAAAAATGACCGGCCAGTAATAGAGATCCAGTCCATGCAGGATACCTTTGTATTTCAGGAAGGCAAGCGCAATGGCCGGGATGATACCGGCAAGCATACCCCAGAAATAGCCGCCGGCATTGAAGCGCCACCAATGCCATTTCAGTAGATTGGCGGCGGCGTATCCCCCCCATAGACCGGAAACGATCCATTGCAGGATGGTATTGACATCCTCTACAAAAAGGCCCAGCGCGATCCCGATGACAACGACAGCGATACCGGCGAGATAGTTCATCGAGATCGTTTTACGGTTGGACGCGGACGGATTGATATATTTCAGATAGATGTCGTTGACCAGGTAGGCCTGCGCCGCATTGAGCGTGCCTGCAAAAGTGCCCATGAAGGCGCCCAGCAAGCCGGTCAGCACAAGGCCCATGAGACCTACCGGTAAAAACGCATTGATCGTGGCGGGTAGGATCTTTTCGAAATCCGTTCCGTTGGGCGTCTGAAGATCGCCGCTGATGCTATTGTAATATAACAGACCGAGTACGGTCAGACCGATGACCAGGGAATACCGGATTGGCAACAATATAATGGATACGAAACCGCTCATTTTGCTGGCCTCCTGAGGACTTCTTGTGCTCAACACTTTTTGCATATCGTAGTTGGGCGCCGGCCCCGCCAGACTGGCGGCAATTCCTTTGAACAGCATCATCATAAAGAAAAGGCTGAAAAGCGAGAACCCGTCGTCTTTTATCTTTCTGCCCGCACCGTCTACAATACCCTTCCAGTCAAGCCCGAGCCTCCATCCAAAGAAAGGATTCATCCAGCCGTTGGGTACCGTAAGGCCGTGTGCCTTTTGATGCAGGCGGATCATAGCGATGACGGCCACGCTGATACAGCCGATAGTCATGATCACATATTTGATGAAATCCCCGAGCACAATGCTGTGCATGCCTCCCAGGATCGCATAGAAGACGGCAAATAAGGTAAAGACAATGCCATAAAGATCGGGCACGTATGCAGGTGAAACATAGAAGGGAACATAATGGCTGACCGCATCCCAGGGAATGAAGATCTGCATGAACTTACCCAGACCGACAAAACCATACGCCATGAAACCCAGGCAGCTCAGCAAAGCAAAAGCCACCACGATGTTGTGTGATGCCCGGACCCATGGACCGGACTGCCCGAAGCGGGTTGCCAGCCATTCGGCCCCGGTGGTAGCATTGGATCGTCTCAGCCAGCGGGAAAGATATACCATTAGAAAGACCTGGTTGAATACCGGCCATAGCCAGGGTATCCAGATGCTCTTCATGCCGTAGATGAAACACAGGCTCACCATCCACATGGTGCCGGAGATATCGAACATGTCGGATGCATCGCTTAGACCCAACATGTACCATGGAAGTGATTTGCCTCCTAAAAGATAGTTCACCTTGTTTCGGGAAGCCTTTTTACGCAGCCTCCAGCCGATGACCACCATGGTCATCAGATAGACAATGATAATGGCAAGATCCGCCAGGTGTAACTTCATTCGGGTAAAATAGCATTTTCCGGCCCATGTAACGCACCGAAGATAGCGAGCATCCTGTCTATCAAACTACTACTATTTTATCCCAAAATTGATCTTTTTCTATATCCGGTCTGACACCTACAATCTATTATGCTGATAAACAGAGGCTTGTCAAATTAAAGTGTTTGCACTTCCCGGATATACTTTTTTATCCCATCTTTGTCTTACCAACTAACGACGCCATATGAGCACGAACATAATCCGTGAGATCACTCCATTAACTCAAAACGACTGCTTCACCATTTTTTCTCGGGTCAAAAGGGAATTTACGTTCCCCCTTCATTATCATGACGAGCTGGAACTGAATCTCATCCTGAATGCCAAGGGCGCACGACGGATCGTCGGCGACCATATCGATACAATCGACGATGTGGAACTGGTGCTGGTAGGTCCCAATCTTTATCATGCCTGGTTCACGCATCAATGCAAAAGCGCTGAGATCAAAGAGGTGACGATCCAGTGGCACAAAGATCTTTTCGAAGAAAAACTGCTTCGGCGCAACCAGCTTGCCTTCATACGCAACATGATAGACAGGTCGCAAAAGGGCATTCTTTTCTCACGCGAGGCAACCGCCGCGCTCGCGCCGCGGATCCTTTCACTCAATCAGAAAAACGGCTTCGATTCGGTGCTGGAGCTGTTGTCGATACTACACGATCTTTCTATTTCGCGGAACATGCGGACCCTGTCGGACGCATCGTTCACCAATCAGCCATTCACATACAATAGCCGCCGCATCGAAAAGGCATTCGAATACATGAACAGCAACTACGACAAGCCGATCACGCTTGGCGAAGTGGCCAGGCTGGTGAGTATGACGGAGGTATCCTTTAGCCGATTTATCAAAAAACGGACAGGCAATACATTTATTGACAGCCTCAATGAAATAAGGCTGGGACACGCATCCCGGATGCTGATCGACACGACGCATTCCATCTCGGAGATATCCTACCATTGCGGGTTCAATAATATCTCCAACTTCAACCGCATATTCAAGAAGAAAAAAACGTGCACGCCAAAGGAGTTCAGGGAAAGCTTCAATTCGGGAACCAGGGTGTTTATCTAAGCATGAACGCCTTGCTGTACCATCTCCGCGTCGGGCGTGGACCGGTCGGTGAGCGCCACCTTGCCCCTGTCCTTCCGGACGATGCGCGAAAAAAGCGAGATCTCCTTATCGAACAGGAAGCGGAAAAACAGCAGCGTCCAGGATTTATGGGAAGCCAGGTTATTGTAAAATCCGGGCGCCGTCTTTTTGATGACGGGCAAACGGTTCCACGGGATAGAAGGAAAGTCGTGGTGTTCGTTGTGATAGCCGACGTTGAAGGAGACGGCATTCAATATGCCGTAGTAGCTGAAAGTCTCCTGTTGCCCGTCATGGGTAAGATAGTGTTCCTGGACCCAACGGGCGCCCAATGGGTGAAGTCCGACCGAAAAAAAGAAGCTGAGCAGCAGATAGACAATGGCTTTTGGTCCGAAGGCCATCCAGATGCCGGTAATGAAAGCGGCTTCTGCGGCCCAGTTGAGCGCGACCCATTTGTCGAAAGGCTTCACTTCCCGTATGCGCGAGATGCGGAATACCTGGAACAGGGGATAGAAAAGGAGCCAGATCGTCTTCCCGATGAAATAGTTATTGATAAGACGGGCCTCCCAGCGATTGGGAAGATCGGCATCCAACTCGTGTATCCCCTGGAACGAATGGTGTTTGATATGATAGCGCTCGAAAGAAATCGAACTGGGAAACAACTGGGGCAAATTGGCCAGGATGCCGGCAAGGCGATTGGCGGCCCGGCTTTTAAAAAGGAGATGGTGTGCGCATTCATGGATCATCACGAACAGGGAATGATCGGCAAAGGCGCCCAGCAGGTAGGCGGCGCCCACAACAATCCACCACGATCGGTCGTCTACCAGCCATGCCATAACGACCTGGAACAACACCAGACCGAGGATGGCAAATATTGTGTATTTGTTTTTGCCGATCAGGTTTCTCATTTCCGGATGTTGCTTGAGGATCTGCCTGGTACGGATCCTATGGGGTTCAACGCTAGCGCTATACACAAAATCGGTTCTCTTTGCCATGGTATCGGTAGAAATTGTAGTTAGCCGGTGAAGATACTAAAAAGAACGGGGTTACAAGGGTTTGTGTTGCAGAATTAGTGCAGGATATTGCCCAAAAGCTCCTTCCGGGTTATCCTATAGACCGCAGCGGCAATGCAGGCAGCGGAGAAATCCCGGATTTTTTAAGTGATTCCCCGATGCTTTTTTAAGGTTAGTTCGTAAAGTATTATTTCCCATAAAATCATTCTGCGAAATACCAGCCGGTAGCCGTAATTTTGACTTTTCATAGGATAAGGTTTAATGGTTAAAAACACTTTGATTAGTACATCCCCGGTATTCCTACCGGGGATTTTTGTTTGCCGCGGACTGTGGCGGTCAGCCCTATTTGCCCTTCGGGCCCAGAAGTCGCATGTCCGACAGCCAGTTGGCCATTAGCCTGGGAAGGTCGCGTACGGCTTTCAGATCGGACCGGTAACCCATATTGAAACCATGACCGCCTCCATTCAGAATATGAGCCTCCACCGGGACCTTCGCTGCCCGGTATTTTTCCAATAGATCCACTACCGGCGCGGAACAGCAGGGGTCGTTATCGGCGGCGACAAGGAATGTCGGCGGCGCATCGGCAGGAACGGTTTGCGGCACGCCGAGAGGGCCCGGATAGACGAGCATTTGAAAATCCGGACGGCCGTCTTCACGGTCGACCGGATCGGGCTCTGCGGGATCACCTTTCCCTGACGTATAGGCAACCAGCGCCGCCACTTCGCCGCCCGCGGAAAAACTCAACGTTCCGACACGGTGCGGGTCGATGTTCCATTCGGCAGCACGACTGCGCACGAGGCGGATGGCACGATAAGCATCCTGTTTTACTTCCCTGTCAAGGTGATAGATGGTGGAATCTTCCCGGAACAAACGATACTTAACGACAAAGGCGGCCACACCAATGCTGTTCAGGAACCGGGCCGGATCCCGCCCTTCCGCATTGAACACGAGAAGCCGGTGGCCTCCCCCGGGAAAAATAACGACGGCCGTCCCGGTGGCTTTCTCTTTTGGCGGTAGATATACCGTGATGCTCGGGTTATGAATGTTCTTCACCCAATATTCCTGCGCTTGTTCGGGCTCGTTACGGCGGTCTTCGAAACCCGGTGCGCCCCTCGGCCAGAGGGGGATCTGTATTGCAGTGTCCTGTGCTGAAGAGGCAAGTGTAGATCCAAGCAGGATGAAAAAGAACAGGTGACGCATGGGAGTACCTTTTAACAGCTGAAGATACGCAGGAAGCGTCAACCGAACAGGTCAACTAAAATGCAACGGCGTAACAAGCTAACACCCATAGGTTTTACACTCTTACCGCTGGTGGGCCAAGCCAGCCGCTCGTCGGCCAAAATTCACCACTCATACCCAATATTTATCACTCAACCGCTTATTTTGCCGCCTGTCACAGGAAGGGAACCGTCATTAAATGAAACGAGCCGCTCCTACCGGATATACTAACAGCGAGGGGCAAACCCGAATTAACTTTACTTCATCAAAACAAACGGAGCCAGTCTCCCCTGTAAAATGAAACTTCTTCCACTTAGCTGACGCACTTAACGGAAAACATTCTTTCCGCTAAACTTCCCACTAATCATATAACGAGAGTCAAGCCGAGCTTAAAAAAACATGAAAAAACTAATCGGGGTGGCAGCCATCCTGTTCACCCTCTTATTATCGATCATCTATCGCCAACTGGCGGCCAGACCGGCAAAAGAAAAGCCGGCAAAGGGCTGCATGAAGTCCTGCGTGCACGCCGGGCTGCGCGAGGGGCTGTTGCTGTCCCGCATGCTGCTCCAGTAGACACACCCATTTTTCAACCATCTAAATCAACAACTATGGCCAGTCTTCCCAAAAAGATCCTTTCTGTCTTCGTTTATAACGGCGACGAACAGCCGAATAAAACGGATGTCCCAATCAGCTTTTAAGCAGGGCGCGTATCCCAGCCCAGCCTATCTGCATGCCGATGCAAAAGACGAGGAAGGCGCTGAGACGGTTGACGATCTGCTCGCCGCGGGGTCCAAGCCGGTGGATGATACGCGCGGTATTGGCATAGCAGATATAGACGAGGATGCAGATGAGGAGAATGGCGATCAGCAACGCGCCCAGGTTGAAAAAATGGATTAGCAGATCGCGCTCGCCTTCATGGGCGCTGAGGGTCAGGATGACGGAGATGGTGCCGGCGCCGGTGGTCATGGGGAAGGCGATGGGATAGAACAGGATATTATCGATGTTCCCGGTTCGCGTAGTCGGTTGAGCCTTCTCTTTGTCCCCCTGGATGTGGTCGTCGGAGGTGAGCAGCAGCCAGCCCATGCGGCAGATCATAATGCCGCCCGCCAGCTGGACGATTGGGATGGACAGGCCAAACAGCCGCAGGATCCAGCTGCCGATGATGGCAGATACCGCGCAAATGGCAAAACAATACAGCGCCACATTCTTTGCCGCCCTTTTTCTTTGCGGGAAGCTGAGATCGCCGAGAAGAGGATCGACAATAAAGGCAGAGCCAACCGGATTGACGGCCGGGAATAGCGAGAGGAACCCGATCAGGATGGTATTGAGAAACGGGAGATCGAAGTGCATGAACAATATTACGTTAAATTGCGGGTCTCAAAAACAACGATGAAAAGGCGCTTATTAGGGTTGTCATTGATCGGGGGGATGGCCGTTTCGCTGGCCGGCTGCCATACTGCCGCCAATCCCGATAAACCGCATGTCGTCATCCAGACGTCCGCCGGTGATATCGAGGTCGAGCTGTATCTCCGGCAGGCTCCAAAGACAGCCGGAGCATTCCTTTCCTACGTAGATTCGGGGTTTTATAAGAATGCCAGTTTTTACCGGGTCCTGAACGCGGAAAACCAGCCCACCGGAGCAGGACAATCCAAACTGATCCAGGGGGGTATCTGGAGGACCGACCATGCGAGGGCCGTCAGCCTGCCGGGCGTCCCGCATGAGACGACAAGCCAGACCCATATCTTACATACCAATGGGACCATCTCGCTGGCCCGCGGTGCGCCGGGCACAGGCACAACCGAATTTTTTATTTGCATAGGAGATCAGCCTGGATTCGATTTCGGAGGCGAAAATAACCCCGATGGTCAGGGTTACGCGGCTTTTGGAAAAGTAGTGCGCGGGATGGATGTCGTCAGGGACATTTATGAGCGCCCCGAGAATGACCAGTCTTTTACACCGGCAATCCCGATCCTGAATATCACCCGGAAATAGACGGACGCGCTATCATTTTGCTTAATTTTATCATCGGAAAAGCTATAATCGTTATATCTGATGTATGATAGCAAGAATCGGTCGGATCTTACTACGGGCAGTTTTAGCGTTATTGATCTTTTTTATTATCCTTCTTCTTGTATTTGACCGGCTGGTTCAATTCAGGATGGACAATGCCGAGTTGTTGGATTGGTTTGGCGAGCGTCATATCAAACCAAAGATCGGCTATTATACGTCGGAGGGCCGGAAGATACGTTATGTGCAGGTGGGTAATTCGCCCGATGCCACGATCCTGTTCATACATGGGGCACCGAGCTCGCTCAGCTACTGGAAGAGCTATCTTGCGGACAGCTCGCTGTTGTCGCGGGCAACAATGTATGCCGCGGACCGGCCGGGTTACGGCTATTCCGGGTTAGCAGACCCTATGCCGGCGATATCGGAACAAGCCGCCGCCCAGGTGCCGATACTCGATAGCCTGCACAAAGCGCATCACCCCATCATCGTCGTCGGTGTATCCTACGGCGCCCCTATCGCCTGCCGGCTGGCGATGGATCATCCCGAGCTGGTGGACGGTTTGGTGCTGGTAGCGCCGCCGCTCGGTCCGGGCCAGGAAAGGATCTTTTGGTTTACTTATGCCATCGAGAGCCCCATGATCCATTGGGTGGTGCCGCGCATGCTACAGACAGCCAACGAGGAAAAGATACATCACAAGGAAGGGCTGACCAAAATGTTGCCGCTTTGGGGACGGATCCATGTCCCCGTCATCTATCTTCAGGGAGAAAAGGATGGGCTGGTGGATACGACAAATGCCACATTTGCCCGCCGGCATTTAACTAATGTCCCCTATCTGGATATTCGTATGATTCCAAACAGGGGACACCTTCTTGCATTTACCGAAAAGGACAGGATCGAAAAGGCCATCCTGGAAATGCTGGACAGAACGGGGAAGAGGCATTAGCCGCCACCACTTCCCTCCGGAAATTCGCGCGATCTTGCCGCACCCATTTTCCCATTGAACGCCGGACCCCGATATTGGATCGACTCGTATTCATGTCAAATAAAAAAACCCCGCGTTTTATCGCGGGGCTTGCATTATATCGATCTGACGATCAATTTATCTTATAGCAAAACATGCTCCGCGACCGGCCCGAAATCCTATCGGATTCCGCCAGACCATTTTCTCGAAATACTGAAACATGTATCGCATTTTGTGAATTTTTTAACAGTGCAAAGGTGCTACAATTTTTTTGATTGCGCCAAATTTTAGGGCAACTATTTTTTTATTTCATTAATTTGGGAATAACCAGCGCATGTGAAAACTTTTTCCGAACACTCAAAAACGTGTCGTCATGAAAAGTTTTTTGCTGTTGCCTTTGTTCCTCCTGAATATAGCCCCCCGGGGCAATTCTCCTTCATTCGTCGATCCAACGGGAACGTATATACTGAAAGGAGAAATAAAAAAGAACAGGATCGTGGGACATTACGGGGAGCTAAGGGTGCGATTACTGGACCCGGAGACCGCAGCTTTCTGTTTTTACCTCAATGCCGGCTATCCGAACTATGCTTCGGTGTCGCTTATGGACACGTTGAAATACGTCGACAACAGGCTTTTTTACACCGGCAAAAGGGATTCTTCATGTTCATTGGTCCTGAACTTTACCGCAAAGAATGTCGAGCTGATGGAAATATACAGCAACCCACAGGCCGGTTGCGGCTTCGGATCGGGTGTGTTGATACCTGCAACCTTCGACAAGACGTCTTCCGACGTCCCCATTATACAAGACCTGTCCAGAAAAGGCCAGGGATGAAACAGCCGGGCTGTCACCTTGTGCATCTCTACAGCATGATCTTTACCGTAGCCGTAATATAGAACATATCGGAGCCGTATTCCGACAGGGAAGGTTGACCGGGCACCGCCAGGAGATTTTGCGGCAATACATAAGACGGCGTAAGAAGGATATTCATCTTCTTATATCCATATACGACGGGGAAAGAGAATTCATACGCCAATATGTTGAACTGGCGGCTATTGGTCGTGATCTCTTGCTGATCAATGGGAAAGATCAGGAAATTCCGCTTTTCATAATAGGTTTGGGTGAAGTTTTGCGTTCCGGCATATACATTGGCGGATGGGTCGAGCACGAGGACATCGTCACTACCGAAAATATGCGGAAGACGGATGATATGATCCAGTCCTGCCTGTCCGCCCAGGTCGATCTGATCGCTCCATTTGAGATTAGCGCCCAGCGTTATATTGATGACCTTATTCAGATGGGTAATGCTGGCGGAAGCGGCTTCTTTGACGACGGATTGCACCATTTCGATCCCCTGGCTGTAAAAAAATTGCGATACCGACAAATTACCCGCCCAACGTCCGTTGTGATCCTTGAAATTATAGCCAGCTTCCAACAACGTTGCGGCATACAACGATTCCAGGTTGTTATGGATAAAGACGAAACTGGCGTTCGCATAAATGCCGTCCTTTAGAAAAAGGCCCACGGAAGGATACATGGCTTTACTATGCAGGCTGTCCACCCGGCCGTAATAGTTGAGTCCGGAATTGTAGGTAGCGCCTATCACCAGGTGTGTTTTGGCGGCTGGGACGGCGGAATCGGTGGCATTCGTAGCGGTGGTGTCGCTATTTTGAGCGGCTACTGCGGTCGTTAAGGCCGTAAAGAAAATTATAGCCGCAAGACGGATCGGAGTCATATCTTAAAGTTGAAGGTGAGAAAATAAGCGGCCGCCGGCTACGCCGGCGGCCGCAGTCGCATAGGGGTTATTTAATTTTGGATGCGACCCTGACGGAGGCGGAACCTGAAACCGAGGCTCCGGCCTGGTTATTAGCCCTGACCTGACTCGAAGTATTCGCTGAGGCGCCGGCATTGCCGGTTCCCATAACTTTTGAATCGGTGCGAGCCGCCGTAGTTTTTGCCGTCGAGGCAGTGGCAGCAGTGGTGGACTTCGCAGCCGAAGCAGAAGCAGCGGCATTTGCCCTTGTGGCCGATACCGTCGCATGTCCTGCGGAAGCGGTGGCTGCCGTCGTAGTTCTGAGAGCATTGCCGACACCAGCCGTATTGATATGGGCCGCAGAGCTCAAACCGGCGGAACCCGAGGCGCCAAGCCTGATCTGTGCAAACGATTGGTTAGAGACCGCAAGAGCTGCAATGATGATGGAAGTGATTGCTAAACGTTTCATAATTCCTGATTTATTGGTTAGAAAATAGAGGCGGTTTTGTTCGCCTTTTACTACTATATCAACCAAACCGGAATTATGTTACCCCTCCGATAGATATTTTATTTCAGATTGGTTTCCAGTTCCCTGGCCTTTGCCGATACGGGGGTGTCGCCGGGGATCTTCTTCAACCATTCCCCTGCCGAAATATTGTTGTTCTCACGCGCATAGCTGAGCGCCATATAAAAGGCAGCCTCATAGCGCAGCAGGGATTCGCCATTATATACTTGTTGCAAGACTCTTCTGGCGTCACCGACGCGACCGACATGCCAATCGGCAACACCCTGATAAAAAAGGGCCATTTGATTGGTGCTGTCGGCCTTTACGGCCCGGTCGAGGAAGGGCAGGGCGCCGGCAAAATCCTGTTTATTAAAATGGGTGGCGGCCTCCTGTATCAGGGAGTCGGCATTGCCTCCCCTCTCGGCAGTGCCGATCATTTCTGTACGGCCCAGACGGTCGTAAAGCGTTTCGTGACCGGACGGCCATAGTAATACTGTGGCGACGATGACCGATGCAGCCGCAGCCGTACCGGCCACCCACCGGGTAATCGAAATCCGCCGCGTTCCTTTACCGGCTTCGCCGGCCGGATTGAAATGTTCGGCATTCAGCTGCCGAAGGGTAAGATCCAGCGCCTGCGCATCGTCATCGGTCGCCAATCGTTGTTCGAGGACCTTTCTCACCTGCCTGTAAAGAGCGACCTGTGCGCTAAGATCGGGATCCTCCCGCAGCCCGGTTTCGAACTGCCGGCGCTCTTCGGGGGACAGCTCGTCTTCCACATACCGGATGACCCATTCGTTATCAAAAGTCGCCATAGATCAGGTTTTATTTGGCCGACGGACCTCCGGTCCGTTTATATATGACAATAGCGTCGACATGCATTCCGATTTCTTTTTACGTAAATAGCCGTAGCTGACGCCTAAGGCAGCCGCTATCTTTTCCTGTCTTTCACCGCTGAGACTCATGCGGATGATCTCCCGGCATTTATCTCCCAAACGGCGGAACTCCCGCAAAAAAAGCCGGGCCTTTTCTTCTTCCGCGACCAGCCGTTCCGTTTCCGCAAAAACATCCTCTCCCCATTCAGATAAATCATCTACTGTCTTTGTTACCGGGTCATGCCCCTTTTTTTTCAGCTGATTCAACCATTTCCGCTTGCAAACAAGAAGAAAGAAAGGTTCGAAGGGGCAGCTGAGTTGCAATTGTTTATGTTTCGCCTGTTGGTAGATGTCCATAAGCGCTTCCTGGAAGATATCGGCTGCATCCGACACGGAGCCCCGGTTTTTGAGGATATAGTTGCGGATGGAGGGCACAAAACGCCGGTAGATGTCCTCCACCAACGGTTTGTCGTTCTGTAGTAAGCCTTCGATATAACGCTGATCGGGATGAACGACCATTCGCTTGTTTTTTACGAATATCGAAAAAAAAGGCGGAAAGGGGGTAACAAATGCCGGATGTGATTGATCAATACGGAAGGGGCTATTTTTCGTTATTTTAGCATCCGTCATAATCTTTTACCACAATGCAAACAAGGGTCCTGATTAGTTTCCTGTTGTTGATAATGAACGGCCTTTGCCGGGCGCAAGACTCAATTCCCGCCGAGATCCGGGTTGAAGAGCGGGGCGACAGCATGCATTTTTCCTCACGGCTCCGGCCCTTACGACAGATCGCAGGCGCTCCGGCAGCATATTACTCCTATTTCTGGGAACTCGGTGACGGACGCTTTAGCTGGGATACCGATCCCGTATATGCCTATAGGGATACCGGGGTATACCAGGTGCGGCTGTATGCCACCAACAACTATGATGACGGCAAGGCTCCGCCGACCAGACCGAGACCGGTAAAGATCAAAAAGAAAACGGGCGGCAGGGATGCATGGGCCTCGCATTTCTTCAGAGGGAACGGAGACATCGAAATGCGGATCAACCGGTATCCAAAACCGGGTGAGGATTTCGTAACGGTCATAGGTTATCGCATCCAGGGAAACGATAGCATCGGCGGTTCGATCGTTCTGTTTTACAATGAACGCCAATTCGGACAGGAAGGTTTCGCATTGGCGGATAAGCGATTCTATAACCGCGAGGATAGCAGTACATGGCAATCGTTGCTCGCCGGCCTGGAAACAAGGCAGTCAGTCCTCGCCAGCCGCAGCGAACACCGGCGTACGGGATGGGGCGCCGTGGATGCCGATCGCGAAGCCGGCTCACGGGAGGTAGGAGACGCAGAGGAAGCTTTTTCGGATGACAACATGGACTTTACCGGGCAGGCGCAGTCCATGCTCCGGTCGCTGGACAATACGTATTCAAGACACACGGTCCTGCATTTTCCTCCCATAAAGCATGGCGAGGAAAAGTTCGTCTTTATGGATATGAACACACTTCCCGGCATGTTACAGGATACCAATGCAACCGTTGGATTCAGCGCGATGCTGATACCGGATGATCCTGCCCTTTCTCCTGAGGTTTGCCAGATCGATATGCAGATCGTCGCGTCGCACGACCCCAACCATTTCCTGCTGAAAAGCAGGAGGATCAACTACAGGTTTATGAAAAAGAACAAGGAGCTGGCGTACCGTATCGAGTTTCAGAATACGGGAAACGGCCCGACCAGGAATATCTCGATAGGTGTCGGCATCCCCAAACAGCTGGATCCATCGAGCGTTTCCCTGAAGGCGATGAGTCCCTTTTGCCGTCCATGCGATTCGGTACACGATGGTGGCAGCTGTATAGTGACCATCCATCGAAATGACAGCGTCTTTTTTGTTTTCAGGAATATTTATATTCCGGGACTGCAACAGGAAGCGATATCCGACAAGGATTCCACCACCGGGTATATAGAATATACCGCCCGGTTCCTGAAAAAGCCTAAAAAGATACCCTTCAGCACGCAAGCTGCGATAGTCTTTGACAAACACACGCCAATAATAACCAACAAAGCCACCGCGCGTTACATCAAGGGTCTTTCGCCGGGCTTCATGGTCGGCTACAGCGTTTTGCCGGGCAATGGCGGCTATTCGGCTACGGGGCCATTACAGTTTGGCTATATCATGGCGCCCTATGCACCTTCGAGACCGTATTTCCAGGTGGAAGCATTCGTCGGCTTGTTGCAGCAGGATGCATTTACAAGCGCTGTGGTAAAGGATCAACAGGATACGCTCATAGGCGGTTTGCCATTCGTGGTCACCGGGCGGCAAGACAAGACGACGACCCAAAGAAACAGTTTCGAGATCACCCCGCTGCACTACCGGTATAACCTGAGCGACTGGTTCGGGATCGGCGGGGGAGCCATGGCGCAGATCAATATCTCCGAACAAACTACGGTAGAGAATACTATATATTTCACCACACAGACCTTACCGCTCAAAGTCATGACTGCTGCGACCACGACCAAATCCGCGGTACGCTGGCTGGGTAGCTGGAATGCTGCGCCATTCGTGGATTTGCAGCTCGGAAGAGTGAGACACGGTCCGGTTCTCGGCATCCGTTATATCCGGCTGCTGACCGGGGATATAAGGGACCGTTTCTGGCTATATGCAGGTTTCAAATTGTAATGGACGATAATGCCTGTTAGATGATTCCCCGCATCTCAAATGTTTGCTATCTTACATGTTTGTTAAGCCGTCAGGCATGATAGCGAAAATGCGAAACATTCCTTTTTGCCGGTGGATCGGTCCGGTGGTGTCGATGCTGTTGTCGGGAACGGTATCGCAGGGGCAGGTGTCCCGGTATCGGGCAACCGATGATCTTTCCGGTTGGATCTATGAACAGATACAGTGGGTGCGGCAGGACCCTTCACGACGTTGTGCGGGTTTTGCAAAAGAGATCGGTGAAGTCTGGCGGCGTCCCCGGACCGAGGCCGAAATACAGGCCTGGCTCGACCTCCTCACTAATGAAGGCTATGTTTTCCTGGTCAGCGGAGATATCGTTCCTTCTACAGATGCCTACACAGCCGCCTATGAATGGGCGGACCAGCATCGGGAGATCGCTGACGATGGCCTGGTGCTCGAAAATATACTCAAGCCGCTGGGGAATAACTATACGCGTCTTGGCGACTACGAGCAGGCCTTATTCATTCATCGGAAAGCGCTGAAACTCGCGCTGGCAGGCAAGGACAGACAGGCCCTCGCGGGCGTCTACAGCAATCTTGCCAATACCTGCAGCAATATGGGTCAGCCATCCGCGGCGCTCGATTACTGTCACGATGGCCTGGCCGTTGCCAATGAAAGAAGTTCGCTATATGGACTATTACTGTCGGAAAAAGCGGATGCCTGTTTTCAATTGCAACAAACGGGCGCCGCAAAGACGAGCATCGGTGAAAGCATTTCGATACTCGAACGTTCACTCACCCAAAATGCAGAAACCGCAGACTGGCTGCTGATGGCCTACCAGCAGGCGGGGGATATCTATTCGGATGCTTCCACCCGGGCCCTCCGCTGGTACAGACGCGCTCTTACGTTACAGGACAGGCTTCAGAAACAGGGAAGAGAGGTCCCCCGCCGCGAACGGGCCAAACTTTTTCAGCGTCTGGGTTCCCTGTTCCTGCGCATGCACCACAACGCCGATGCGGTTTGCTGGACCGATAGCTGCCTGGCCGTGCTGGTACCGGGAAAAACGACGGCAAGTCTGCAAGAGCGTGATCTGTATGCCGAAAATACGCTGTCGGATATGCTCTATTCGAAGGCCACACTTGCCGAAAGGTCCGGTTATACAGATGAAGCACTCCGGCTATATTCACTTTGCTTTGCATCGATGAGGGAATTGCGCGATCAATATATTTCGGGGTCATCGAAAGAAAGGGCAGTTGCCGATGAAAGACAGCGTTTCGGGGATGCCATCGGGAGCGCATGGAATGCCTTGAAAAACACGGGCAGGATAAAATATGCCCGGTCCATGCTTTCATTCATGGAAAGCAGCAAGTCGCAGCTGTTGCAGGAAGAAAGGCTCCAGGAGCAACAATCGGTTGCCGGTTACCGCAATGACACGCTGCGGATGAGGTTACGGCTCCTCGAAAAAGCATTGATCTATTATCAGAAAGACGACATCGAAAAAAAAGGCAACACGGCAGATAACGATCGCGCCCGCGAGGAGCAGGTCGCATGGGAGCTGGCGCAATTGCGAAAGAGGATAACAGCATCGGGCGGGACCGGCAGCAGGGAAAACGAACATATGGAACCCCTTATCGCACCGGCGGCATTGGATCATCCGGCAAGTACGGATCAGCCGGCGTCATTCCTGCAAAACGGACAGGCCGTTCGGTCCTATTTTGCGGGGGCAACCGCATTGTACACGATCGAATGCACCAGGGCGGGAATAACATTCGCCGACAAGACTGACCTGCCCGTGTCATGGCAGGATAGCATCAGGGATTTCACGGACACCTGGTTTGCCGGAGGACCAACGCCCATGATCGATCGTCCGCAGGCCTACTACCGGCAAGCCTTCGGGTTGTATGAGAAATTGTTTGCAAAGCACCCGTTCCGCGCCGATACGAAATATATCCTCTTACCTGACGGCCCCATGAACCTGTTACCGGTGGAGGCGCTGGTGACCCGGGCCGACTATCCCGCATCGCCGGCGGCCTGGCCCTTCGTTATCAGGCAAACGACGATCTCTTATGCCTGGTCGCTTCAACTGCTGCTACAACACAGCCCGGATACGGCCGATGATAAGGGGTTCTCGGGGTTCTTCGTTTCCGGTAATAGGCAGCCATTGCCCCTTCTTCAATCGGTCGACGAGGAGAAAAAAGGAATACAGGCGCTGATAGAAAACGGCAGCTGGTATACGGATAGCGCAGCGACCACCGACAATTTCCGCGCCGCCATTTCTTCTTCCTCGATCGTTCATATCAGTTCGCACGCTTTTGCAAAAACCGACAGCGCCCATGTCCCTTGTATCGAGCTGTACGATGGCCCTTATTACCTTTTTGAGCTGAAGGGGCTGGTACATCCTCCCGAATTGGTTGTCCTCAGTGCCTGCCGCACGGGCGATGGCCGAATGGTCAAGGGTGAAGGAGCGCAAAGCCTGGGCAGGGCTTTTATCGCAGGCGGAGCCGGCGCCGTGGTAGCAGGATGGTGGAATGTCAATGACGAAGCCGCGTCCCGGCTGATGAAGGGATTTTATCATGCAATGATAAATGGGCCGCCGGCAGTGTCCGGACGGACAGACGCGACGGCTGCGTTAAGACAGGCCAAACTGGAATGGCTGGATGATCCCTCGGTCCCTTACCTGCAGAAGGTGCCGTATTTCTGGGCCGCCCTGAATTATCAGGGTGATCCCCAGCCGATGACAATGAGACTCCGTACAGGTCCCCATAGGAGAGGGCGGGTCACGCGCTGGTGGTGGACAGCTCTGCTGGTCGCCTTTATAATTTGGGCTTACGGTCGTGGCCGAAGAGCATATATCCCAAGGTGAAGTTCCAGAATTGATTGCCCAGGTTGACATTGCTCGTATAATACATCCTGGAGAACCCGCGGTTCCATGAAGCCGATACCTGAACCTTTTTATACTGGAAACCCAACAAAATATCCATTCCGATATCGAACGGAGCGACATTGCTGACGCCCTCGGTGGCCGCAGATGGCTTGTTGGAGATCTTCACGCTATTATTGATCGGCATGGTCTGATATTGAAAGCCGCCGCCGCTGGTGGTGTACCCGGTGGAATATCCCTTTTCCGTACCCGAAAGGGTCATGGCGATATAGGGACCTACGCCGCCGAATACTTTGAATTTGGGGTCGATACGATATCCATACATCAGGTTGATGGGAAGACGCAGCGAATAGAACTGCAATTTCGTATCCGAAAAACCGATAGTATAGTTACCGATAGGTACGAACGGCCTGCTCTGGCCGAGATGTGATCCATTCTCGGCAAACAGAAGGGCGGGCTGGATCATCACGCCGGAGTAACCCAGATCATATTCGGCTACAACGCCTGCCTGAAAGGCATTCAGTTGCCAGGTATTCTCATTTGCGGGTACGCCTGCATAGCCGTCGGTTTGCCAGAAGTTGATAGAGCTAAACGAACCTTCGACACCCACCCGGACCTGTGCAAAACCCTGAACGGATGCAAAACATAAAATACAGATCAACAATTTTTTCATACTTATCTATTGTGTTTATTGATGGGCTTTGCCCGCATAGCTATGCCGGTTAAAAAGACCGGCAAACTATTGATTTTGCTGCAATATAGGAAAACCTTAACATTATGATAACTAGTTAATTAGCAAATCGGCAAAATGCGCTAATTTTAATCCGGCCCAAGCAGGACACAAAACGGTGTTTCATGTCAGCCCAATTCCTCACATTTCAACAATTCAATGATCCCGGTTTAGCCTCCGCCATTGCGGATACGCTGAAAGAGCAACAGGTGGAGTGCGTTGTCGAAAAGGTTCGACCCCTGCTGGAACCTGGTTTTTTTCGTAATACGGTCGAGCAAAACATCCACCTGAAGGTCAGGGCCTCCGATCTCGAAAAGGCAGAAAAAGCCCTTGAAGAGCATTACCAGCGTCATCTTCAGGACATTGACCCCGGATATTACCTGCTGTCCTTTACCGATGCCGAGCTTCTCGAGATTGTCGCTAAACCGGATGAATGGGGACATTTCGATTATGTCCTGGCGTTGGAACTGCTGGCAGAAAGGGGGCTCCGGATACCCTCCGAAATAGCCGAAGAAATGAAACGGCAGCGTCGGCGGCAATTGGCCCGCGAAGATAGCATGATCCCGCCCGATAGCCTGGTGGAGCTCGGTACGATACTTGATCAATTTTTTAATGGCGTGTCGCGGCGCATGACTGAACTGCTGAAAAAGATTTATTCTAATAAAGAGAGTTGAATGCGGTTTTTAAAGGCGCACCTGATTGAGGGTACCCCAGCCCGGTGCTGTGCGGGATTAAAAAAAAATTAAAATTCATCGGCAAATCCGGCGTCTTTCCGTAACTTAATAGGAAATACACTTGCCATGACTCGCTTTGACACTTCCCACGTCAAGAATGTAGTCTTGCTTGGTCATGCCGGTTCTGGCAAGACCACCCTATCGGAATGCATGCTCTATGAAGCAGGACTCACTACACGGCGCGGCACCATCGAAGAAAAAAATACCGTCAGTGATTTTTATGAGCTCGAACAGCAGCGAGGGAACTCGATCTTCTCCAAACTACTGCACACCGAGTGGCGGGGCTATAAGATCAATATCCTGGACACGCCAGGCTATGATGATTTTGCTGGGGACGTGTTGTCCGCGCTGCGCGTGGCGGATACCGGCGTCCTGTTGCTCAATGCCAACTTCGGAGTAGAGGTCGGGGCCGATATCATTTGGGAATATACCGAGCGCCTCAGGACTCCGATGATATTGGCCATTAATAAATTGGACCAGGACAAGGCCGATTTCGACTATACGCTCGCGCAGGCGAGGGAACATTTTGGGAATAATGTCATCCCGGTCCAATATCCCTTGAATCCCGGGCTTGGTTTCAATGCGATAATCGATGTGCTTCGGATGACGCAATACCGGTTTCCGGCGGAGGGCGGCCGGCCGGAGAAACTGCCCATCCCGGAAGAGGAAAGGGAGAGGGCCGATCGGCTGCACAAAGAGTTGATCGAGGCCATTGCCGGCAATGACGAGACATTGATGGAAAAATATTTCGACAAAGGTGAGCTGGACGAAGAAGAGATGAAAACCGGCCTCAAAAAGGCCATGATCAATCATGAAATATTCCCGTTGTTCTGTCTTTCTGCAAAAAAGAATATGGGCAGCGGGCGGATCATGGGTTTCATAGACGCCGTCTGTCCCGGTCCCGCAGAGATGCCCGTTCAAAAGACCCTTTCCGGCGCCGGGCTTCCGTGTGATCCCGAAGGACCGCCCTGCATCTTCGTGTATAAAACCCTTTCGGAAGCACATATCGGGGACATGTCCTTTTTTAAGGTGTATTCCGGTACGATTAAACCGGGAATGGAGCTTGTAAACGAGTCGAACAGGGCCGTCGAGAAGATCAATCAGCTGTTCGTGGTGGAAGGAGGCAAGCGCATTCCCGTCAACGAGTTATCGGCCGGCGATATCGGCGCGACCATCAAGCTGAAGCATACGCATGTCAATAATACGCTGCATGCCGTGGGCGCGGATCTCGAGCTTGCGCCAATAGAGTTCCCTTCGCCCCTGATGAGCGTTGCCATAGAGTCGGCCCTGAAAGGGGACGAGGAAAAGCTGGCGGGAGCGATCCACCAGGTGCGGGAAGAGGACCCTACGGTGCTCCTGGAGACCTCGCAGGAGCTGAAGCAGACTATTATTCATTGCCAGGGGGAATTGCATTTATCTGTCATCAAATGGAAACTGGAGCATTTTTCCAAGAATCTGCGCGCCAGTTTCAGCAAACCGAGGATACCCTACCGGGAAACGATACGAAAACCCGTGCAATCGAGCTACCGTCACAAAAAACAATCGGGAGGGGCGGGTCAGTTCGCGGAAGTATTCATGCAGGTAGAGCCCTGGTTCGAAGGCCTGCCCGACCCGAAAGGGTTCTCGGTCCGCGGCCGCGAGGAGTTCGCGCTCGACTGGGGCGGAAAGCTCGTCTTCCTGAATTGCATTGTGGGAGGCGCCATCGACCAGCGTTTCCTGCCCTCCATCCTGAAAGGCGTCATGGAGAAAATGCAGGAAGGCCCCCTTACAGGTTCGCATGTCAGGGACGTACGGGTGATCGTATATGACGGCAAGATGCATCCTGTCGATTCCAATGATATATCCTTTAAGATCGCGGGAATGATGGCGTTCAAACAGGCCTTTCAGCAGGCAGATCCCTTATTGCTCGAGCCGGTTTACGCGGTTACGGTGTCCTGCCCGGATGACCAGACCGGCTCCATTATCAGCGATCTCCAGACCCGCCGCGCCATCATGGAAGGCATGAGCACGGAAGGTCATTTTAACAAGATTACCGCAAGAGTTCCGCTGGCGGAAATGCATGATTATTACTCCTCACTCAGAAGCCTCACCCAGGGGCGCGCAAAGTTCCGGATGCATTTCCTGGAATATGCCCAGGTCCCGCCCGATATCCAGCGACGGTTGATCGATGAATACCATAAGACCGTGGCGCATGCGGAAGCGTGATCCCGGCTCGGGATCGCCTCCCGTTCCCTGCGCCTGCGATGCCACAGCGTCATCAAAGAATTTACAAAATTTATTGCAAACAAAAAAATCCAAGATGGCGCGTTTCGAAGCAACCGGGCCCGGCAATTGCATGTCTTTGAGGTAGAGGTGCTTTCTTTTCTCAATTATAAAATTTTGGTGTATGAAAAAGATATATGCAGCCTTTGAGGGCCTTTTCGGCGGGGGAAAAACATACGATCCTTCCACTCAACCACAATCTTCCCCGGTAACTGTTACTTCATTTTCGCAGCCGCATGTCCTGCAGACAAAGATGAAAGAAGAAAAATTGTCGCATGGCGGGACGGTTAAAGCGAACCTGTCGCCCGTCCGCCTGGACATGGATCATGGTGCCGTAGTGCTTTATTTCTGTCCGATGAAAACACTGCAAGTGATTGAAGTGATGTCGGAAGGAGACGGGCATGCAATTCCCATGCAAGCAAAATTGGAGGGTTTGAACGTACCAACCGGTTACAAATCGGGATTCTATGACCTCAGGAATGTGGAGTTGACCTCCAATGGTTCGATACAGGTGAGGGCCACTGAAAAGACGACATGGGAATTCATAGAGAGTGTTCTACCCCAGCAGGTTGAATCGATTTGAAATACCCTGTGTTTTACGAAATAAGGGGCATTCTCCCGGGTGCCCCTTTTAGGCGTTGCTGTATCTGAACGGTGCGAACATGAGCCTAATTTCTTATTTTCGTACGATGGCTAATGTTCTTTCAACTCTATACAATGAGCTGATCGGCTTCCTGGGTATCGGACCTTTACTGGACATGTATCACAAGGGCGACTACAGCTCGCTGCACAGTTTGGCCGGCATCGAGAATGCCATAGGACCGGTGATCCCTTTCCTGTTGCTCATCGAGCTGGTACGAGGAGCTTTTTTCAAAAGGTTCAGGGTTATCGATTATAAGGTGCAGTTCCTGACCTATATCTTCAACAGATTTGCCGGCCGGTTCATCGCGATTGCCGCTACTGCATTTTGTATCGGACTTTTCGAAAAATACGGAATAATTAAAACGACCTTCAGCTGGTATTGGCTGATATATGGGTATATCGCGTGGGAGCTGTCGCATTTCGTTTATCATTATCTCGCGCATAAGGTTCGCCTGCTGTGGTGTCTGCACAGCACGCACCATGCGCCGCAAACGATGAACCTTTCGGTCACCTATGCTCATTTTATACTGGAAGCCCCGTATGCCGATGTCATTCGGACCAGCATTTGCATCCTGTTGGGAGTGAACCCACCGCTGCTGTTTTTCATTATGTTCATAGACGGTACCTGGGGGGCATTCATACATGTCGGCGAAAATGTGCTGAAGGACGGAAAACTGGGCTTTCTAAACAAGATAATGTTGACGCCCAGCCGGCATCGCGTACATCACGCGCGCAACCCGGCATATATAGACACCAATTTTTGCAATCTGCTGAATATATGGGATCGCATATTCGGGACACTCGAAGACGAACGAGGCGACGTGCCCATCGAATATGGCATTACCCGGAAAATGAATCCCAACAATTTCTGGGATGTCTATTTCGGGGAGGTCATTGCCCTGGCAAGGGATGTTTACCGGGCGCCGGGCATCAAAAACAAATTCCTGTATATCCTGATGCCGCCGGGATGGAGCCATACGGGAGATCATAAGACCGCGAGGGTGATCAGAAGACAGTTTTTGCAGGAACAACGGCGCCGCGAGGCGTCTCATTCATATTCTCTATATGCTCCGAAATGAGCCAGCCTGTCTTCGCCCAGTGACGCAGGAATAGGGAGAAACGGGATGTTGAGCTTATCGGTTATCTGTTTCCAAAGGTCCGTCCGCGTATAGGTTTGATGCACTTTTTGAAAGGGCACCGATAGGAGAAGATCTTTCGCCTTTTGAGCCTCTCCCATATCGATCAGCAGCTGAACCCTTCTTTCTATGACCCACTCATCCTTCAGGGCATCCACCGCTGCAAGCCAGCGGGCCCGTTCGGCCAGGGTCTGCGGGCCGAGAATGCGAAGCAATCTATCCCTCTCTACTACTATCTGCGGATGACGCTGAAGCCACGGCTCCTTTATGGATCGCACAGCATCCGCCGCCGCCTTGTTATCCTTTTTTAGATGGTACAACCGGGCCAGCATCGCTTTTGCAACGCCGATATCGGATTTGGAAAGTACGTTTATCGCGCTGTCCGTTATCCCGCGTCCTGCAAGCCAGGTCCCATAGTAAAAACGCCAGAGACCATTGTCTCCCTTTTTGGTGGCGCCTACTACCCACTGAAATGCGGCATCCAGGTCCTCCATTCCCGAAGGAGCCCAGCAATGTTCCTCTATGGCCGGCGGCTCCGGCAAAAGGGTCTTTTTGTCGTATGCAGCCACCAGATCCCTCCATATTTTCACCTCTTTTCCTCTTGCCCATTGAAAAAGGGGAACCGTTGCAACAGATCGCAAACGGGTGGCGGGTAATTTCATCGAGTAGATGTTCAACGGCTTGTCAGAGGGGAACCAGTATTCCAGGTGCCATTTTGTTTTTTGCGGCTGAAGTTCCGCTTTGACCGACTGGTCGCTCAACGGGCCGCCTTGTAATTCGAGATAGGTTCGATGGTTTGCCGTACTCAGCACAGACCATGCGCTGTCATCTCCTACACCATAACTCCACAGCTTTATCCCCCCGGTGATATGCGCATCGGCGATGTGATACAGACCGGTACCCGTGGCTGGGGTGAATGCCCCGAATGCATTGACGTCTTTTGTTTCCCAAAAATAGCCCGTCATTTCCTTTATATCCGATTGGGTCCGGGGTCCTTGCTTTTCCCAATCGATGGTATCTATGCTGGAAGCGTGTGATAAGACCCTTCCTTTTGGAAAATCAAAGCGCGTATCGGGGCCGGCTGGTATCGCGGCATTCGACCACGACATCCAGGGGTAGGCGATTTTGCCGGGATTATGAAAGACCACGCGTTCCGTCAGGAACTCGTCCGCAGCACCCAGGGAATATTCAACCGACCACTGCATCCCGAATCTCAGCTCCCTTTCTCCACACGTGACATAGATCCGGTCAGGGGTCCTGTCGATCCTGTACAGCAGCCTTTCATTCTGCACCGGGGTATGCGAAATGGGGAAGCTTACTTCGATGCCGCCCGCCACGAAGTAAAATCTCGGAAGGATCCTGGTTTGCCGGATGATGCCCGGGACATACAGAACTTCCTTTCCCGAAGGTTTATGGATCATCGAATATACTTTTCCCCCAAGATCGGGGCAGATGGTGATCTTTATATCGTTATTTTCCAGTACGATGAAATGATACTTTTTCAGGACCGGCCTGTTCGAGGTCTCGCAAAAACTGACATAAGGATATACACCATTCGGGTCGATCGCCGTAGGTACCGGCCCAAAAGGGGTCAGCTGATGTGTCAGAACATATTCATCGTATTCGGCGCAGGATAAACCCGGGCCGGCCATTGAGATTTTTGCGGTCAGCATAAAGATGAACGCAACTATGATGGACCTGGCGCTCATGGCCGCCCCCCTTCGAGATCGCTCAGCTCGTCTATAATCCTGGTGCCTTTCTCTATATCGGCGCCGAGTTTCTCCGTATTGAACTCGTGCTCATTCAGGAAAGTTTGCAGATGATCGTCCAGCTGTTTTAAGAGCACTTTGACCTTCGGGTTGGCGGACGACAGGGCCTTTTTTCTTAAGATCATGATCTTTTCGTAGTCGACGATCCCTTCCCGAAGACGTTCAAATCGGATACAGCTGTTACCCCCCGGATAAACCAGGAAACAATCTCCAGCCGGCCATATGGCATGTCTTGCATCGCGGGCAGGGTCTGCCGGCCAGGCGTCATACGCCCATCGCAAAAATCCGTCATAGCCATGTGCGGCGGCATACCAGCTGAGCCACCGGCCCTGTACCGGAGGTGAAAAGATAAAATCGTTCGGTTTCGGGGGGTTGCAGCAGATGTAATAGGTCGACGTGAAGCCTCTCGCTGTCCTGGCTTTCACATCGCCGACGCCCGGTTCGTTGCCATAGAGGCAACAATAGTCATCCAGCAGTCCGTCCAATTCTTTGTGCCAGTTACCTGCATAGGTGATCTTCCAATCGGGCGAATTCGCCCTTATGACGCGGATGGCGGCCAGGGTCTCTTCGAGCGTCGTTTCATTTATCCCGAGATAGGTGATATTCAGCCAGCCTTTTTCCTGCAGGTGTTTCCGCAGATCGTTGAGAAATGCATTCCAGGCGTTCTTAAAGGCATCGGAACCTGGAGTCCATTGTTCATAAATGTAATCCCCGGTCTTTTCATCGACATATCGGAACCGGTCGCCCCAGGGGACGGGCGTATAGATAGTGATAGCCTTATCGATACCCGCTTCCATCGCCAGTTCCACATATTCATCGAAAATATGGTAGTTGAATTTCCACGAACCTCCTTTGCTCTTGATCCATTCGATCATGGTCTCTTCGATCATATACGAATTGTCGGACCAGGGTGAATGAACGGCATAGGTAGTGATGTATTTACCGCCCGCCGACGCATACAGGGCAAGGTGTTTTTTCAATAATAGCTTGTGTTCGGCGGACCAGGGTTTCACATGATTGTACCACGCGACTACCCAGGGGTTTTGCCAGAGGTCGAGCCGGTATTTCCATTCGTGCGGGGGAGGCAGCTGCTCGTTCTGGACTTTTATATTGAGATGCAAGACTGTGCTTTGTCCTTTGCTTTTTACCTCGAGGATGCCGGTATATATACCCGGGATGCTGCCGGCAGGGATGTCAAGCGACAGCCATACGGACCGGACCGAGCGACCCGGTACATCGAATTGTTCAAATGGTTCGAACCTGTCAGGCAGGAGAAATGCCTTCTTATAGGGAGTGACATCGCAGTTGGCATCCGCGGCATTATAAGGATAGTTCGAGACCACATACCGAACCATATTCAAATGAATATTCCTTTTATCCACAACCTGGCCGTGGGGACTGACAAGATCATGGACAATGAACCGCACCTGTTCGAGAGTATCCGGAGACCAGACGAGGATAAGCGCATTCACCCGATCGGATTTCCAGCCGGCAGCCTCGAAAGTGGCCGTCTCCGTGATGTCGGGGACTTCCGTTCTGAAATAAAGCCGGTCGCTCGACGCAAAAGAAACCCGGAGGCCATGCTTTTCCTGCTCCCAGCGGGTCGCATCGGTGGTGCTGTCGAAGGTGTATTCCGGGAGATAGTGCGGCTGAGGGGCCTGAAGTTTGTTTAGGTCGAAGGCCCCCTTTTCGGTTTGGGCCAGGACTGGCGAAAAAGGCAAAGAGCAAATTAGGATCGCAGTAAGAAGTTTGTTCATATGGCGGAGGCAAAAGGTGAACTTTGTTATGGTTCCAACATACGGCGAAGATAATTCACCTGTCCAAGATGGTAGCTCAAATGAGCATACATGCGCACCACGATGAATAGGGTGGTTTTTTTCTCACCGTCGAAAATGAGCGGGTACTCCGCCTCCAGCTCCTTCTGCGTGAGGGCATGCAAGGTATGGGTGACTACGGGAATGACCTGCCCGAGCCCGGCCACCAGGTCATTTTTGCCAACTCCTTTTTTGCTGAACTCCTGGTCCCGATTGCGAACGTATCCGGTATTGGCCAACGCAGCGCCGAAAAAATGATTTAATCCGCCGGTTATATGCAGGGCAAGGTTGCCGACCGGGTTCTTGATAGAGCCCACTGTCTTCCACAGATTGTCTTCGCTTTTGAATTGGATGACCTCGTCGATCAGAATGCGAAGGTCCTTTTCGTATAAATTCGCCAGAGTGGTATTGAGCATGCAATGGAGGTTTGCATAAAATTAGCGATTACTTGCAAAAACCGGCGCCGAATTTTCAAACGGCGACACCGGTATTTCCTGCCACTCGCCTTCCAGCCCTTCAATAAACCATTCAAATAAAGGTAGCAGCTGCAATTCAATTTGTTAAGCGAAATATGGAATAATTCGGTAGCTTAACAATGAATAGAATGAAAATGCCAGGTCATACAACCTCCCGCTCGCAGAGTTTATATCCCATTATGCCGGCTGCAAGTTGCCTTTTTCTTTGTGCATGGATTTTTCTGCCTTCTTGTAATACAGCACCGTCAAAACGATACGGTTTTCTTACGATGCTTGGGCGCGATACGATTTCGATAGAGGATATAACCCGTCAGGGCAATACTTTAACAAGCGATGAAGTTGACCGATTTCCGCGCGTGCAGATACGCCATACCGTCGCCACTCTCAACGACGACGGCAGCATACGACATCTTGAAATGGAAATTCACACTCCCAGTGAACCATCTGGTCAGCGGGATCGAAAAGTAGTCGCCGATGTTGCTGGTAACGAAATACACCTTTCAAAAACAGATAGCACAGGTACGGTGACACGTGATTTTCCAACGGGTGGCAGCATTGTAGTGGCACATGTGCCGCAAATGTATAGTCTCTATGAGCTTTACTTTGCCGCGGCGATGAAGCAATCGGCGGCATCAAAGCTTGCCGCCGGCAGCCCTGTGCGGATGAGGCAGTTTTATATCGACCGGGAATTCGACCGGTTTCCTTTAGGCCACGCCACAGTAACCCCTCTCGGGAATGGCAAAGTCGAGATTACGCACGACTGGCTTTCGGGAACCGGCGAGGCTATTATGGACTCCGGCGACAATATGCTCAGTTATTCAGGCGCCCGCACTACGTACAAAGTGGATGTAAAACGACTTACCAGCCCACCAGACATTAAAAGCATTGCTGACCGGTTTGAGGCAAAGGAAACTGAAGGCGGCAATGTAAAGTCGCTAAGCGTTCGGGATTCCGTTCGGACGCAAATTGGTGATGCGATCCTCACCGTTGAATATGGAAGGCCGCTGATGCGCGGACGAACGCTGCTGGGGGATGTGATACCCTATGACCGTATCTGGAGAACAGGTGCCAATGCGGCTACGCAGTTTAGGACGTCAGCGCCGATCAGGCTTGGCGGCATGCAGGTCCCTGCGGGCACATACTCGCTTTTTACCGCGCCACACACGAACGGAGTCGATCTGATCGTGAACAAGGCGACCGGCGAGTGGGGCACAGAGTACAATGGCTTGCTTAACCTGGGTACAGCAAGGATGATTAGTGAGGTTACGACTACCCCGGTGGAAGAGTTCACGATATCGATCATCCCGGGCGGTCGTCGCCAGGGTCAACTTGTATTCGAATGGGGCTCATTCAGGTGGATTGCGCCGATCGAAGTGCAATGAGCTGGCAGCACTTTTTTAGCGGATCTCCATTACCGTTGTCTCGGTCAGATTCGGATTCTGAAAACTCACGCGGTCTCCTGCCTTCTTTCCCGGAATCGGGAACAATCTCGCCGATAGGGCCTTCGCCGTATATTTCAGCGACAAGGCTGCGACATCCGTCAATATCCCTTCGATAACTTCCTGCGGCACATCCCCCGCGATGGGCACCACGTCCAGCCCCGTACCGGAAACGGAGGAGAATAACAACAACTCCCCGATCGTATATCGCCCCTCTTCCGCGCGCTTCGCCAGCACCGGGTCCTCAATCACCGGCAACATCAACCCCGAATAACCGCATTTCTTAATGTCCAACCCCTTTAGGACATCCGTGATCAGTGCACAAGCGCCAAGCGTGGAAGGACTGCCGAACGGCTGGTGCGTATAAGTCTCGATGGCCCTGCCGATACTCGCATTCAGTCCAGGCGCAGCCGACACATCGATCCCATCATAGGTCCACCCGCTTCCCGTCTCGATCCTTTCACCTAGTTCCTGCACGGGCCGGAGGTTCTTCTCCAATAATTCCTTCAGCGCCCGCCGTGCAGCCTCCCTGCTACCTGCCGCCGGCCGTATATCCTGCCTGCCGCCGGCAAAGCCTCTCCCTGACCCCCCTTCGCCCTCCCCAACATGCGCAAATGCCTCCTCCACCAGGTTAGCCGACTCCAGCCCGATAGCAAAACTGTTCCCGCCCTCATGAAAGGCGGCTGGAAAAAAGGGGATCCCAGCCGGGCAATTCGCCGCCGCGGTAAACCGGAAATTGGCCTCGCCATTGTCCACCTTCGACAGCGCCCTTATGATCTCCGCCGCCTCCCTGATTGAATGGGTGTGGATGCCCAGGAGATGCGATGAGATCGCCAGGCTGAAGCTGATTGTCTTTGTCCTCCGTACAAGATCCGCCGCCCATTCGGCCATGCCCGTTGAATATCCATCGGGAGACGATACCTGCCCCACAGAAAGGATCACCCCGGCCCGCTGGGCGATCCGGTCAAATCGTTCGAGGTAAGGCAACGCCTCATAAGGAGAATGGCTCCCCAGGTAGGTATATAGATTCGAAGTGGCCACCCGCAGGGTCTGCACCTCATACCCCCGCGCTACAAATTTCTGCTTTGCCGCTTTCAAAAAATCGATCGCTCCCAATAGGGCCGCTGTATCCGCCAGCCCCGATAAACTCACCCCGGCGGTAATGGTCCTCACCCGGAAATGATTGGCCTCCACCTGCGCATGCAGCAATGAAGGCAACAGGCACAGGAATAGAAAGATGCTTTTCCTCATCCTTCCAAATTACTATTTTTTACAACCATTTGAAAATGGTCGGTGAGCGACCAGGACTGCCGCCCCAGGCAATTAATAAATTGATTTATCGTTCAGAGTGAGAGAAACCAATTCCACCGCTACGATGAAGGCAATTTTTGTGTTGTTTTTACTGCCCTTGCAACTCTTTTCCCAGGATCTTTCGGGAATTTGGGTGGGAACGATCGCTACCTCGCAGACGCAAATGCCATTTGAACTGGCAATCAACCAGGATTTGACCGGTTATTCGATGATTACTTTCATGTTTAAAGGTGCTGAAAAAGTAGCCGTTAAGAAAATTACCCTGATCCGGAAGGATAGTACTTTTTCTATTTCGGATGATAAACTGATCTACAATAACTTTGAGACGCGCTCCCGCAACATAAAGACATTTTGTGAATTGTCCATTAAGATGGTCGATAGCACAATGGTTTTGAGCGGGCCTTTCCACACAAGAACGCGAGACCTAAAGGCGGGTGACGAGGATCTGTCTACAGGAACCATTACGATTCAAAAGCAAAATATCCAGGCTCAGACAAAGCTGATCGGTAAACTCGACAGTTTAAAATTGTCGAACACGCTTGTGTTTTCAAATCCTCCGCCGGCACCCGGGACTCCGGACAAAGACTTAACAGCTGTCAACGTGCAGCAAGAGGCCCCCAGGAAGGAAACGAAGACGGAAGGCCGCCGGCGCCAAAATACAACTACTGCATCTGCCCCTCCGGCCAATCCAAAAATTATTGCGGCCGCGGCAGATTTTGCATTACGAAAGACAGTGGTCATCCGCACTATTGATTTTAAATCCGACAGTCTCACATTGGTTCTATATGACAATGGAATTGTGGATGGAGACACGGTCAGTGTAGTTTTGAATGGGGAAGTGATTATCCCGAAACTCGGCCTGACCGAAAAAGCATACCGTAAAGTCATAAAGATATCACCCGATTTACGTGATTCTCTGGAACTGGTAATGTACGCAGAAAACCTCGGCACCATTCCACCGAATTCCGGCTTGCTGATAATTGAGGATGGCCCGGACCGGTATGAAGTAGGATTCGAGGGAGATATGAAAAAAAGCTCTGCGGTGAAATTGAGAAGAAAGCGGTAGTATAAAGCCCGCTGCGGAGTATACTGTTGTATACAGATAAATTATTTGCTCAATCTCATCGATTATTTCTTACAGTTTATTAATCCTGCCAAAGAACTCGTAATTTAGTCATATGAGAATTATCGCCATAAAAAGGCTCCAACTTAAGATATTCTTTCTAACCCCTCTTTTCCTCGTTGCAACTCAGGCGGGGTGTCAACAGTTTGCAAAGGCAAATAATGATAATATACAGGATAGTACACCAGTAATAAAGGTTAGCCTTCTTGGAACAGGCACTCCCAAACCAATCATGGAGCGATTTGGTCCAAGTATACTAGTCCAGGCTGGACGGGAAACGTTATTATTTGATGCCGGGCGAGGTTGTCTACAACGAATGACACAGCTAAATCTATCTTATCGAAAAATAAATGCTCTCTTTTTAACACATCTCCACTCGGATCATATCGTGGGTTTACCTGACTTATGGCTTACCGGGTGGCTTACATCTAAGAGAGGGACTCCTCTTTTAGTATTTGGACCAATTGGTACCGGTAAAATGGTTGAATATTTACAGAAGGCATTTGAATATGATATCAAAATAAGGGTCGAAGATGATAAGGCATCAGCAGAAGGATGTAGACTTTTGGTTAATGAAATACAGGAAGGCGTTATATATGAAAAGGATGGAGTCAAAGTAATAGCGTTTGAAGTGGACCATTATCCAATTGTACCAGCCTTTGGATATCGTATAGAATACAAAGGACATTCAGTAGTATTATCCGGTGACACCCGATATTCAGAAAACTTAATTAAGTATGCCAGAGGAACGGATTTATTAATACATGAAGTAGTGATAGTCCCGGACACATTGAACAAAGCAGATCCAAAATATAATATAGTCGCACACCATACAACCCCTCAACAAGCAAGCAAAGTTTTTAATGAAGTAAAACCAAAACTTGCTGTCTATTCTCATATTTCAAATCCTTATGTACGCAACGAACAAGAGTTGATAAAACAAACAAAAGCGAACTATTCAGGGCCGGTCATTTTGGGAGAAGATTTGATGACCATTTCAATCGGTGATTCAGTTTCAGTAAGTACCTGGAGGAATAAATAAATGCTGCAAGCTCGTGAAATCAGCCAAAATTGAAAAACTCGGTGACTTTCAGCGAGCTTGAGTAATTCGTAGTCCTGACAGGACATTTCTCGAACCATTTCATGGCAGATTTACTGTCGGTTGCTGTTTTAACTGGCTGATATTCAAATTTTCTGTTTTGCGCTCATGTTAAACATTTCGGCTATTAAATCTGCATATCACGATTCAGAGAAGCTATTATTTCCACAGATAGAGAATTAATAAAGCAGTAAAACAAAGCCCGCTGTCTGACGATTTCTAGTCATCTATGTGGTTGGTTATCAGTCAAATTTTATTAGATAACCCCGCTATGCATTTTGTATCTTTGTTACGTTGAATTAAATTATGTGTTATGACAACCGCTACCATTCGAACAAAATTACAGGACTATATTAAGATTGCGGATGAAAGGAAACTGAAGGCCATTTACGTTATGGTGGAAGACGAGATCAATGAGGCAGCGCCAGTTGACTACACTCCGAGTTTAAAATCTGAATTGGATCGTAGGGTAGCTCATTACCTTGAAGGGGGGAAAATGGTGAGTCCTGTTGAGATGAACAAGCGACTGCAAGGTATCAGGAAAAAGAGAAAATAGATGGCGTACTCCTATCTATTCGAACCGGCTGCAGCCAGTGAGTACGAAAAAGCATTTACATGGTACGAGAAGAAAAGCTATCAAGCGGCGGACAATTTTATCGTTCGCGTTCAGGAGGCAATTGTTTCTATTTGTGCCGACCCATACCGATATCGCAACGCATATAAAAATCTGCGCGAACTGGCGCTGAAGAAATACCCCTATCAAGTGATTTATTATATTGATGAAGATCGTTCGATCGTGGTTATTGTCTCCATTTTCCATCAGAAGCGAAATCCCAGCAAAAAGTATAAGAAGAAATGAAATGTTCCTTGATCAGCAATGTGCGAAATAGCCTGCTCCTCATTCTCGCGGGGGATTAGGGCCACTACGACGGGGTCGTCGGCGAACCCCGGAACGGGCGGCGTTGGGAATATTCGTAATTATCTTTTTGTCGAGACTTCTAATATGGAGTTTTCCGAATGGGCTTTTTGATCTCTCTCTCAGTCAATACACGAAAGGAATCAATTTGCTGCTCCGTAAAATTGCCAGCCAAGTAGGCATTGTGCAATGGCTCCTCGATTGTCGCTACCCATATTATTTTGTTGTCCAGAATCACTGCAACTTGGTGGCCTATGTTCCTTATCGTGAAATATTCCCATAAGCTGCTTGCTGATTTGTCCAAGTGGAAGAAAAGCAGATACGATTTTAGATTCCGGTCATATTTTTTGGAAAGGCTGTCGACCTGTGTGAAGGTAAAGGCAGGGTATTGTGACAGGTAGTAAGAACTGTCTTTGTAATATGCGTTGAAGCCAGTTAACCCCGTCGAATCCGAGAGGACCAGATAAAAGCCAGAGCGAAGGGCTGGAATGGAGTCGAGGGCAAATGGTTTCGAGCTGACGCCTGCATTTGAATGTCCGGAAGCGTAGAAAGTCAAAGCGAGGGAAAAGGGAAGAAGATGTCTCATAATAATTCTTTGTCTTCAATTGTTGGGTTATACATCCTTAAGCTTCACCGTCTGCCGCTCCATGTGGGCCTCCATCCTGTCGGCGTTTTCTTCGGCGCATTGCTTCATGCATAGTAGGAATGAAGATTCGGTCTTGTGGCCTGCGCAACATACATAGCAAACCGATCGGTCAAGGTAAAGGCCAGCAAATCAAAATATACGAAGCTGTTGCCTTACCCATGAATGTAAATTACAAATGGTTCGATCAATTCCTGTCAAGCATCCTTACAGGAATCGAACTTTTCAAGCCTGGCTGCGAATGGGTTATAAAAAATACCCAATCGCGGATAATTAAAATTAGCTGAAAAACAGTTGATTGCAGTGAGTGGTAGTCCTGACAGGAATCGAACCTGTATCAAAAGTTTAGGAAACTTCTATTCTATCCATTGAACTACAGGACCATTTGCCAAGGATCTGGTTCACGACGCCGGGCAAGGGTTGCGCGGAACCAATTTCCGGATGGCTCGCCGATGGCGTGCCATCGACCGATGGCGGGGTCGCAAAAATAAGGCTTTTTTTTTAGCCGCCGGGAAAAGCTTACTTTCCTTTCCTCAAAAAATGAACGATATGGAACTTTCGAAATTCGGCGGTCGGTCGCGAGGCCACTGCAAGCGGACGCGGAACCTCAGCAGTTGGGCGAGGAGCCTCCTGGTATTGGCTACGCCGCTGTTGATGGCATTGGCGGCCAGCGCGCAGGCGCCACATTTCAGCCACCAGACCATTTATGTCACCGACCTCAACCGGGCGGCCGACTTTTATGAAAAGGTCATGGAGCTCAAAAGGATCTCCGAGCCGTTTCACGATGGCAGACACGTCTGGTTCCGGGTCTCCGAACACGGGCAACTGCACGTCGTATCGGGCGCCAAAGAAGACATCCCACACGATATCAATATCCATCTGGCGTTCAGCGTGCCTGATATGGAGGCCTTTACAAGACACCTGGATGCCCTGCATGTTAAATACGGGAACTGGGCGCAGAACAGCAAGACCCCGCAGCTTCGGCCCGATAAGGTAAAGCAGGTATACCTCCAGGACCCGGATGGGTATTGGATCGAGGTCAACGACGATAAATTCTAGGGAGCCGTCGGGAGGCGCATGGAATCGAGGTCAACGACGATAAATTTTAGATGACCTCAACCCCTGACGGGGTCGAAGTCTTATCTTTGCGGACTATGAAGTTTTACAACATCCTCATCAAATATCGTCTTCAGCTGGCCGTCGCTTTTGTGATCATCGGCGTCATCGTCAACTTATACACCGGTTTCTGGCCGGCCTTCCTTCCCTACCTGATCGCACTGATCCTGCTGTTCGGCTATTTCTTTTTTGGCCCCCTGCGTCTGATCCAGGAACATATGGAAGCCGGCAACATGGAAGCCGCGGAAAAAGTGTTGAATTCGGTGCGTTTTCCGAACCTGCTTTACAAACCCATCCGGTCTGTTTATTATACGCTGAAGGGGAACGTCGCGATGATGAAGCAAGATTTCGACGGGGCGGAAAAGAACATGAAAAAGGGACTCGACCTCGGGATGCCCATGAAAGAAGCGGAGGGAGCCAGTCTTTTACAAATGGGGATGCTGTCGATGCAAAAAAACGATATCCGGCAGGGGGAAAGCTATATCCGGCAAGCCCTCCGCAAAGGTCTGCCCGACAAGGAGAACCAGGCGGCGGCTTTCCTGCAATTGTGCTCGATCATGATGACGAAGCGGGAGTTTCGCGCGGCCAAGGATTTCTTTCGCAAGGCAAAGGCGTTGAAACCCACGACTCCGCAGATCGTCGATCAGATAAAGCAGATCGAGAAGTACATTTCACGGATTCCGGGGTAAGCGGACGGGCAGGAGAACAGTTAGAAAGCGAGGAGAAGTTTGGGAGGAGGTACGGATCTAATTTCCGAGGGGTTTGCTGCCGGAAGTGACGCAATCGACCATTTGCCGCAGCGTGCGGAGCGAAAGACTATTCTTTTCAAGAAAATCGAAGGACCCATATTGAAGGAATATCTCTTTGGTATTTAATCCCTTCTGGGAAGAGAACAGGATCACATACACATTTGGATCGATGTCCCGGACCCGTTGAAGGGTGTCCAGACCATTCATTACCCCATCCAGGTTATAGTCCAGGACGATAACCGTAGGATGTTTATCCAGATCGGAAACACAGGATTCCCCATTGGTATAGAAATGCAGGTTCGTGCTGAGCGTTTCCAGCTCCTTCGCTATAAGGTTTTGGTAGAGGACGTTGTCCTCGACTACGAATATAACGGGTTGTTGATTGAATTCCATTAACTTGGCTGTATTGCCGGTAACTCAAAGGAAAATAATGCCAGAAAAAAAATTAATATGTTTACTTGATAACCAATAACATAAGAAGCGTCCAGTAGAAACCCCACTCCCTGTTTGGGAAATTTGGCCTGCCCCTGGGAATCATTTTAGCACCTCGGCCTTTAACTGGCCTATACATTCCCGGATCACGGAATCGATGTGACCGGCCAGTGATGGTATGTCCTGAAGAGACTCTTTTTGCCTGGCATTGGCTTCCACCGTGCGGATCTCCTGCCGGATGGATTTGATGCCCATCGAGTCTATGGTAGATTTCAGTTTGTGGGCGGTTTTGCCGACCTGTTCCCAGTTTTCTTCCTGTATAGCCTTTTGAAGCTCGAGTACGTTCTGCGGAACCGTATCAATAAACAAGCTCACCATCCTTTGGATAAAGCCTTCGTCGCCACCCGACACAGACTGTACCATGGAAAGGTCATAGAGCCTTGAATTCTCAGCTGTCATATTGTGGTTGTTATTAAGGTTTGTGCTAAGGCCGCCATTCAGTGAGGACGAGGTCAACGTGGTGATCTGGGTCGCCGTGGCTTTGGCCGCGACCGTTTCGTCCCGCTCTGAAAGATTGCGGGAAATGACCCGGAACAAACGTGCTTCGTCAAAGGGTTTGGCGAGATAGTCGGTCATCCCGGCGGCAATATATTTCTCACTGTCCCCTTTCAGGGCATTGGCTGTAAGCGCGATAATGGGGATCGCCGCCTTGGCAGAGTCCGGAAGACGGCGGATATGCTGCGTCGCCTCTATTCCATCCATTTCGGGCATCTGGACATCCATCAGTACACAATCGAAGGTAGCATGTTCCAGGGCCTCCAGCGCTTCCCGGCCATTGGCTGCGATAACTACCTCGAAATCCCAGGACTCCAGTATATGCCGGGCAAGGAACTGATTCAATTCCACGTCCTCCGCCACCAGGACTTTCCTTTTCCCCAGGCTCTTAAAATCTATTTCCTGATTGCTCTCATTTTCCGGCATAGCCCCGATACTTAAAAGATAAGGTAAACGCACGGTAAAGGCCGACCCCTTGCCTTCCTCGCTGCTAACGAGGAGCTCGCCATGCTGCATTTCGATCATGTTCTTGCAGATGGCCAATCCCAGACCCGTGCCGCCATATTTGCGGGAAATGGTCGCATCGGCCTGTTCGAACGGCTCGAAGATGGTCCTTAGTTGATCCTTCCCGATGCCGATGCCGGTATCCTGAATGGTGATCTCGATAACCACGCCTTCTTCATTGTGCTCCCGGATGCCGGTGATAATATTGATATGACCGGATTCTGTAAATTTCAACGCGTTGCCGAGGATATTGTTCAATACCTGGCTAAGCCGGTAGGGATCGCCCTCGACGACCATATCGGCCGGAATGGAATTTTGAAAGATCAGACCCAGCTCCTTTTCCTCCGCCCTGTAAATAAAGGACTGAATAGTGGTGGCGATCTTGTCGACGATCTTGAAGGGAATACGCTCCAATTGCAATTTGCCCGCCACGATCTTTTCCAGATCGAGGATATCATTGACAATGATCAGCAGATTATTGGCGGATTCCTGTATCAGCTTCAGATAATTTCTTTGCTGGGGATCGAGTCTCGTCTTATTCAACAGGCTGGCTATTCCCAGGATGCCGTTCATGGGCGTCCTGATCTCATGGCTCATATGGGCCAAAAATGATTCCTTCGCCCTCGCCATCTCGTCGGTCAGTTGTTTCGTGAGACGGAGCTCCTTTTCCGTCCGGATCCTCTCGGTGATATCCTGCGCAAAACCGATAACATAGGGGTCCGAGCCTGGCTCTTCCATCCGGAAGTTCTTATATAACAGATATATTTCCTCGCCTTCTTTATTGAGAACGCAGAATTCGCCGCTGACGGCATTGGCGGAGTCACGGATCACTTTAATATATTCCTCCTCGAATCTCGCCTGGTGTTTTTCCGGTACGAAATCCTTGATGCTTCGCCCCAGCATTTCCCGTTCTTCATATCCCAGCACCTTGCAGATGGCGGGATTGGCGGTCATCAGTTTGCCCTCGAGATCGTGAGTGCAGATCAGCGCCTGGCTGTGGTTGAAAAGATCACGGTATCTTTTTTCGCTGCGTTTTACCTTTTCTTCGAATTCTTTCTCTTCCGTAATGCGAACGGCATAGACGATGACCCCGCGGAACGTGCTCTCTTCATCATAAATGGGGAACACGCGGTGCTGAAAGTGTTGCACGACGCCTTCCCTGTCCTGGACGGATTCCGCCCATTCTACTATATTGCGGGTCCGCCGGGCTTTTTCAAAGACCATTCGGCGTGCCCTTGCCGTTGCTACGGGACGGCCTGCATACTGACAGAATTCTTCATTGGTCTTTCCGATCATCCATTCTCTCAGGGGTTGCTCCGGTATTGCACTGGGATTCGCATAGAGGAAACGGTAATCCGCATCCGCCACGATGATCTCCGCGGGAACCTTATCGAGGATATCCTCAAAAAAGTTGCTCTCCAAGTGCATACCAGGGGTTTTGGGTCGTCATTTCATCTTAAGCTCGCCGTTCTGGATCATGCGATAAAGTGTCGATTTACCCACATCGAGCTTTTTAGCCACGAGCAGAACGTCCTTGTCGTACTTATCCAGATAATGCTGCAAAATCTGTATTTCAAATTCTTTAAGGGTCATTTCTTTATTCAGGAGGTCGGCTATGCTCGCCGAGCTGTTCAGCGTGATGTGTTCGGCCTGTATTATTTCCTCATCGGCCATAACGGAGGCAAGTTCCACAACCGACTTCAGTTCACGGACATTGCCGGGAAAGGGATACTGCAGCAGCTTTTGCTGGGCCTCGGGCGAAAGCGTTTTCTTGTCGAGCCGGTTATCTTTACAGAATCCATCTATGAAATGTTTGGCCAGGATCAAGATGTCATTGCCCCTTTCACGGAGGGGCGGCAGGGAGATCGGCAGACCGATCAACCGATAGTAAAGGTCCTCGCGGAACGTCTTGTTTTTTACCTCGTCCAACAGATTTTTATGCGTGGCGACTACTATTCGCACGTCGATCTTGGTCACGGCATTGCTGCCGATACGTGTGATCTCACGTTCCTGGAGCACGCGTAAGAGCTTGGCTTGCAGATTAATATCGAGTTCTCCTATCTCATCGAGGAAAAGCGTGCCTTTATCGGCCTCCTCGAATTTTCCAATCCTTCGGGTCACCGCTCCCGTGAATGCTCCTTTTTCGTGGCCAAAGAGCTCGCTTTCGATCAGATCGCGGGGAATAGCCGCTACGTTGACCGCGACATAGGGCAATTTGTGCCGATCAGAATTATAGTGTATTGCCTTGGCAATCATCTCTTTACCAGAACCTGTCTCCCCCGTGACCGAGACGGTGATATTGGTCTTCGAAGCCTTTTCGATCATGGAGAACACTTTCTGGATCTGCTCGCTTTTGCCAATGATCATCTGGGAGAAGTCATATTTCCGGCTGACCTGGCTTTTGAGCGTTTCCACCTCCTGTTTCAGAGAGCTGATCTCGCGCAGGTGCAGGATACTGTTCCAAAGCCGGTCCTTGGTATCGTCATCCTTTACAATGTAGTCGAATGCACCATTCTTGAGCAGATTGATAGCCGTAGCAACGTCTTCCTGGCCGGAGATGACGATGACCCGGATATCCGGGTTGTGTTCCTTGATCTTTTTCAATACCTCCGCCCCGTCGCAGTCCGGCAGCGAATAGTCGAGGGTCACCACTTCGGGGTTCTCGTGCAGCTGAGCAAAAAAATCGCGGGGGGATTCAAACCTTTTTACCTCGTATTCCGGGTTGAGGGAGAGATAGTGCTGGAGCATCGAGCCATACCAGACGTCATCTTCTACTATAAAGACCTTGAAAGACTGATGGTTTTTCATAAACTACGATTATATAGGATAAGAATCTAAACGTTGAATTGACGAATTTATTCCCATATTAAGACATTTTCCAATCCAATATTCTTCTTTTCATCGAATAAGGACGAAAAAGCGACGAATTGTTACCTTTATACCATGTCGATAAGCCACGAGAAGCTGAGACAGCACTTCCAGGAAGAATACCAGCAATTAAATGAGCAGCAACGTCTTGCCGTAGATACTACGGAGGGCCCCGTCATGGTCATCGCCGGACCCGGAACCGGCAAGACGCAGATCCTGGCAGCCCGGATAGGAAAGATCCTCCTGGATACGGACGCGTTCCCCGGGAACATTCTCTGCCTGACCTACACCGATGCCGGAGCGATCGCGATGCGCCGGAGATTGCTATCCTTTATAGGGCCGGATGCCTATAAAGTGCATATTCACACTTTTCATTCTTTCTGCAACGAGATCATCCAGGAAAACCTGTCTCTTTTTGAAAAGACCAGTCTCGATCCCATTTCCGAGCTCGAAAGGATCCAGCTATTCAAGAAATTGATCGACCGGTTCCCGAAGAACCACCCGCTGAAGCGCTATCGCGGGGACGTCTATTTTGAGATGAATAACCTGCAGAACCTTTTCTCAACTATGAAAAGGGAAGGTTGGAGCCCGGTCTTCATCCATGGGAAAATAGACCAGTACCTGGAGTCGTTGCCGGGCAGGGAAGAATACATTGCCAAAAGAGCCACTGCAGCATTCAAAAAGGGAGAAGTTAGAACCGATAAGATAGAAGAAGAAAAGGAAAGGATGGAAAGGTTGCGGGCAGCCGTGGACGAATTCGATCGCTACCAGGAGCTGATGCGGGTAAGCAACCGGTATGACTTCGACGATATGATCAACTGGGTCATACGCGCATTCGAAGAGAACAAAACTCTTTTATCGGGTTACCAGGAACGTAATCAGTATGTCCTTGTAGATGAATACCAGGACACCAGCGGTATACAGAACCGGCTTGTGGCCCTCCTGATCAACTACTGGGATCAGCCGAACGTATTCGTAGTAGGCGATGATGACCAAAGCATTTACCGGTTCCAGGGGGCAAACGTGGAGAATATGCTGGACTTCGCCCACCAGTACCAGAAAGACCTGCTGACCGTCGTTTTAACGAATAACTACCGGTCGACCCAACCCATACTGGATGTTTCAAGAACGCTGATAGAGCGGAACCAGGAACGCCTGGTCCGCCAGATACCCGGGCTATCGAAACACCTGCTCGCGAGCCATCCCCGGACGAGTCAGCTGCGCTATCCGCCCCGGCTGCTGGAATATCTGAGCCCAAGACAGGAAATGACGGGAATCACGCTTCAGGTTGAGCGGCTTCTGGCCGGGGGAACGCCACCCGGTCGTATCGCCATCATATATAAGGAGAACAAATACGGAGAGGAGCTTGCACGTTTTCTTCAGTTGAAAAATATACCGGTATACAGCAAACGGAGCCTGGACCTGTTCACCGTCCCGTTGGTACAGCAGATCATCCTGTTGCTGCGCTATCTGGCCGCCGAGCATGACGCTCCTTATGGCGGAGATGAAATGCTGTTCGAGATCCTGCATTTCCATTTCTTCGGCATCGCTCCTATGGAGATCGCCAGGCTATCGGTCGAAGTGGCCGATAAACAGTTCAGCGATCAGCGTACGTCGATCCGTCGCCTGTTATATGAAAAGGCCATGAGACCTGCACGGGATCTGTTCGACGCGGGATTGCCCGAAGAGTTGAGGAAAGCTTCGCTTTCGCTGGAAAAACTGATAGGAGACGCGCCCAATTCGACCCTGCAAACCCTTTTCGAGAATGTCATTCGGGATACCGGCATTCTTGCCTCGATCATCAGGAGCCCCGACAGGATCTGGCTGATGCAGGTGCTGACCGCGCTGTTCGATTTTATAAAGGAAGAGACGAGACGAAACCCCGAAATCGATCTGGAGCAGATGATCCAGGTGATCGAGCTGATGAAGACCAACGGGATACCGTTGCCATTGGTGAGGGTATCGGGGAGCGACAAGGCGGTCAACCTCCTGACCGCGCATGGATCGAAAGGCCTGGAGTTCGAATATGTCTTTTTTGCAGGCGTCAATTCCGCTACCTGGGAAAAGAAGCGAAAACCGGGAGGAGGATATAAATACCCGGACAACCTGTTCAGTGGCGGGACCGGGGCAAACGGGGGTCCGGGGGCAGACGGGGGTTCGGCCGAAGAAGAGCTGCGCCGTCTGTTCTACGTGGCGCTTACGCGGGTAGAACAGCATTTGTTCCTATCCTATTCCCGGTTCCGCGACGACGGGAAAGAGCTGGAACCCTCCGTTTTCATTGCGGAGATCCTGCAGGATCATCAGCTGCCTTTCGAAAAGGTGACGATCCCGGCCGAAGAGCAGGCCGCCTTTGATGCCCTGCCGTTCGCCGATGCGATCGCGCCAGAGATCCAAGCGGATGAAAATGAGTTTATCGGCCGGATGCTGGACAAGTTCGTGATGAACGTGACGGCGTTGAACAACTATCTGAAATGTCCGCTGGAATTCTACTATCGCAACCTGCTGCGTATCCCTTCGCCGAAGAACGAGGCCACGGAATTCGGGAGCGCGGTGCATTTCGCGCTGCAGCGTCTGTTTGAGAAAATGAAGGCGCATCCTTCTGAACGATTTCCCGGCATGGAAGAGGTGCTGGAGGACTTCCAATGGTATATGCGCCGGCACCGCGAGGTATTTACCAGGGAGGCATTCGACAGACGCATGGAATACGGTCTCGAAGTGCTGGCGAATTATTATGACAAATATTTGCTCCAGTGGAACAAGATCGTAGCGGTGGAAAGGAATATCCGCAATGTCATCGTACGGGGAGTGCCGCTGAAAGGCAAACTGGACAAACTGGAGTTTCATGGAAAAGAGGTGAATGTGGTCGATTATAAGACCGGGGACGTGGATAAGGCCAAAGACAAGCTGTCCCCTCCCGGCGAGAAGGACCCTAACGGCGGAGACTACTGGCGGCAGGCGGTCTTTTACAAGCTGCTGGTCGACGGTTATGAGCAAAAGGACTGGAAGGTAGTGAGTACGGAATTCGACTTCGTGGAACCCGATAAAAAAAAGGAATACCGGAAAGTGAAGATCATGATCGGGCCCGAAGACGCTACCACCGTTACACAGCAGATCGTCCAGACCTGGCAAAAGATACAAAACCGCGAGTTCTATACCGGCTGCGGCAAACCGGATTGCCATTGGTGCAATTTCGTGAAGACGAATAACCTGGCCGTCGCGCTTCATGAGATCGCGGAAGAGGAAGCAGAGGAGTGGTAGCGCGCCCCGTCGAATGCCGACGGGCAAGGTTTAGCGGAATATTAGGGAAAGCCGGAGCGTGCTTATGCCTAAACGAATTATGTTTGCAAAATGCATCGTCTGAATTTTCTCGTCTTTTTTTCACTGGTCCTTTTCGGCGCCATCGGTCACCTGGGGTGCGCCAATATCATGGCGCCAACCGGCGGGCCCAGGGACACGATCCCTCCACGGCTGGTATCTGCCCTGCCGGCCGACTCGGTCAAACGTTTCACCGGAAAAAAGATCGTCCTCAATTTCAACGAATACATCGAGGGGAAAGACATTCGGACAGAATTGCTGGTAAATCCGGTTCCAAAGACGGATCCGATAGTAGACACCAAGCTGCGGACGGTAACCGTGCGGATCAAGGATACGCTGCAAGACAATACGACCTATTCGCTGCAATTCGGGAAAGGGATCAAAGACTTCAACGAAGGCAATATCCTTCGCAATTTTACCTATGTCTTTTCCACCGGCGACACGATCGATGAGGGTGAATTGGAGGGGCATGTGGTGATAGCCAACACCGGCAGGCCCGACAGTACGCTCATTGCCATGCTGTATACGAAATTCGACGATTCGGCCGTCATCAAGGATCGTCCGCGGTACATCGCCAGGCTGGACAGCACCGGCAGGTTCCAATTCCGATATGTCAAGCCGGGAAAATACGCTCTTTATGCGCTGAAGGACGAAGGCGGAAGCCATAGGTATCTTTCAAAAGCGCAGCTGTTCGCCTTTCGCGGCGCCCCGGTCGACATCGGAGAATTTAACGGATCGGCGATTGCTTCCCAGGAAACCCTCTATGCCTATGCGGAGACCGCCTCCGAGACCAAAAAGAGCACGGGCACAGGGACCGCTCCCGGCCCGGCCCCAAAGAAACCCAAAAATCAGGACACCAGGTTACAGGTACAGGCGAACGCAACCAATGGGATCCTTGACGTCCTGGACACGTTCAGACTGACGTTTTCAAGCGGGCTGAAGGTATTCGATTCCACGCAGCTGCGATTCACCGACAACGATTTCAGGGACATCGGGAGCAGGCAATACCGTTACGTCCGGGACAGCACCAGCAAGATCGTTTCCCTGCTGTACGCCTGGCCCACGGATACCCGGTTTCACCTCATCATTCCCAGGACATTCGGCCAGGATTCGCTGGGCAGGAAGCTGCTCAGGGACGACACGCTTAGCTTCCACACCAAAAAGGATATCGATTATGGAGAGGTCCAGGTCCGGGTGAAAAATCTGCCTTCTACACTGAACCCGGTCCTGCAGTTCGTCCAGTCGGACAAGGTGAGATTTTCTTTCCCTTTCAACAGAGGGGTTGTACGAAAGGTGCTGTTCCCGCCGGGAGAGTACGAGCTGAGGATCCTCTATGACACGAACCACAACGGCGTCTGGGACCCGGGCTCGTTCTTCGGCGAAGACAAACGGCAGCCAGAAAAAGTGATCACTATCCGTAAGAAAATGAACGTCAAAGCCAATTGGGATAACGACTGGGATACCACGTTGTGACGGACCAGGTCCTTGCCGGAGGCTTGCCGCCCCACAATTGGGAACGGCCGCCGGCGTAGCTATTGCCGGTGTTTCGTATCTGCGTGTGACTGGTGTTTCGTACCTTTACCGGATGCAATTCTCTTCCTCTTTGCTGGAGTCGGCCGTGGGTGAATTTGCCAGGCTTCCCGGCATCGGTAAGAAGACCGCGTTGCGGCTCGTATTACACCTGTTGAAGCAGGATGCGGGTCAGGTCCAGGGATTGGGTGAGACGCTGATCCGGATGCGCAATGAGATCAAGTTCTGTCAACGGTGTCACAATGTGGCGGACGCCGACATCTGTTCGATCTGCGCCAATTCGCTTCGCAAACAGGAGCTGATCTGTGTAGTGGAAAGTCTCCGCGAGGTGATCGCCATCGAAAGCACGCAGCAATACAGTGGCACCTATCATGTATTGGGCGGGAGCATCTCGCCGCTGGACGGGATCGGGCCGGACCAGCTGAACATCGAAACCCTGGTCCACCGGGTCCGGAAAGAGCATACGCAGGAGCTGATCTTCGCGCTGAACCCTACGATCCAGGGAGATACGACCATCTACTATATCCAGAAAAAGCTGCACGATATCCCGGTCCGGATCACGACGATAGCCCGGGGCATCGCGTTTGGAGGCGAGTTGGAATATGCGGACGAAATGACACTGGCGAGATCGATCACCAACCGTTTGCCGGTGGAGAGCTACCGGTCGGGAAGCTGATCGCTTGCATCGAATCGATTTTTTGCCTATCTTTGCGCTCACACAGGCAGATTTGTTTATTGTTCGGCCTGCGGTGAATTATAGACGGCCCACGCGACCGTGGCCCAAACTGAACTAATAAACGTTTGAAATATCCCACCTCTCTCCGGTTATTTCCCTCGTTTTGGCCGTTCAGAACATACTTTGCCTCAGGGTAAAAAAGGAGGAATAACACATGGAGACTACACGAACAGCGCTGGAGCGCGCATTAAAAAAAAGAATTCTCGTCATCGATGGGGCCATGGGTACCATGATCCAGCGGCACAAGCTGGAGGAAAAGGATTATCGGGGCAAGCGTTTTGCCGATTGGCCTTCGGATCTGAAAGGCAATAACGACCTGTTGTGCCTGACCCAACCCGACATTATCGAAGACATTCACCGGCAATACCTGGAGGCCGGAGCCGATATCATCGAGACGAATACCTTCAACTCGCAACGCGTGAGCATGGCCGACTATCATATGGAGGATCTTGCATTCGAGATCAATATAGCGGCGGCCACCATCGCCAAACGAGCGGCTGCGGACTATACCGCGCGCGATCCTGCGAAGCCCCGGTTCGTTGCAGGCGCCATCGGACCTATGAATAAGACGTTGTCGCTATCTCCGGATGTCAACAACCCCGGTTTTCGGTCGGTAAGCTTCGATGAGGTAGCATCGGCGTACTACGAGCAGGTGAAAGGGTTGGTAGAAGGCGGTGTCGATCTCCTGCTGATCGAGACGATATTCGATACCCTCAATGCCAAAGCAGCGATCTACGCCATTAAAAAGTACTTCCGGGATACCCATCGATCCGAATTGCCCATATCGGTCAGCGGTACGATTACCGATGCGAGCGGACGCACGCTTAGCGGGCAGACGCTGGAGGCATTCTATGTATCGGTCATGCACGCCCGCCCGCTGAGCATCGGTCTGAATTGCGCTCTCGGCGCCCGGGAGATGCGGGCGCATATCGAAGAGCTGAGCCAGATAGCGTCCTGTTTCATATCGGCCTACCCCAATGCCGGCCTGCCGAACGCCATGGGCGAATACGACGAACAACCCGAAGAGACTGCTCATTTTATCGAAGAATGGGCAGAAAAGGGATTCGTCAATATCGTCGGCGGTTGCTGCGGGACCACACCGGATCACATCCGGCATATCGCCGAACATGTCGCGACTATACAGCCACGTCCATTACCCGTGTGTTTGTCGGAAATGTCCCCATGAATAAAATAGGACATTTCGTCCCATGAGAAAGAACTTGTATAAGGAATATTAAAAGCCTCTGATAAAAAGATGACTGTTACCATAAAACCGTTTCTCCGTCTTTCGGGTCTGGAACCCCTGGTCTTACGACCCCAAATGAATTTCGTCAACGTAGGCGAGCGTACCAATGTCACCGGTTCGAAAAAATTCGCCCGCCTGGTCCGCGAAAACAAGTATGAAGAGGCCCTCAGCGTTGCACGTCAACAGGTCGAGAACGGGGCGCAGATACTCGATGTGAACATGGACGATGCCCTGCTCGACGGAGAAAAGGCCATGCAAACCTTCCTCAACCTGCTGCAGGCCGAACCGGATATCGCAAAGATCCCGATCATGATCGACTCTTCCAAGTTCACGATCATCGAAGCGGGCCTGAAATGCGTACAGGGGAAATGCATCGTCAATTCCATCTCGTTGAAGGAAGGGGAAGAAAAGTTCATCGAGCAGGCTATCGTCTGCAGGAGCTATGGTGCCGCCGTCATCGTTATGGCCTTCGATGAGAATGGTCAGGCGGACACGTTGCGCAAAAAAGTGGACATCTGCGAACGCGCCTATAAGATCCTCACGGAAAGGGTTGGCTACGATCCGCAGGATATCATCTTCGATCCGAATATTTTCGCAATCGCCACGGGCATCGAAGAACATAACAACTATGGCGTGGATTTCATCGAGGCCATCAAAGAGATTAAACAAAAGATGCCGCTCACCCGGATCAGCGGCGGCGTCAGCAATGTTTCGTTCTCTTTCAGGGGCAACGAGCCGGTGCGCGAAGCCATGCACAGCGTTTTTCTCTACCACGCCATCAGGGCTGGTATGGACATGGGCATCGTCAACGCGGGCCAACTGGTCGTTTACGATGAGATCGAGCCGAAATTGCGGCAACTATGCGAGGATGTGATACTGAACAGGAACCCGGAGGCAACGGACCGCCTTCTGGCGTTTGCGGAAACGGTGAAAGCCCGCGGCAAGGAGGAAGTTAAAGACGAGGCATGGCGGCGCGGGACCGTGGAAGAGCGGCTGAAACATGCCCTCATCAACGGCATCACCGACTATATCGACGCCGATACGGAAGAAGCCCGTCTGAAATATCCAAAGCCGCTGGATGTGATCGAAGGACCGCTGATGGCGGGCATGGATGTGGTCGGAGACCTGTTCGGCAGCGGGAAGATGTTCCTTCCCCAGGTGGTAAAAAGCGCCCGCGTGATGAAGAAATCGGTAGCCGTGCTGACCCCGTATATCGAGCTGGAAAAGGAAGAGCGTAAAAAGAACGCAGGCGCCGATGCGGTTGAAACGGCAGGCGCTGCCAGGATACTGCTGGCCACGGTGAAAGGAGATGTACACGATATAGGCAAGAATATTGTGGGCGTGGTGCTGGGCTGTAACGGCTATGATGTCATCGATCTGGGCGTGATGGTGCCTGCGGATAAGATACTGGAGACCGCCAGAAAAGAAAAAGTGGATGTGATCGGTCTCAGCGGGCTTATCACGCCATCGCTGGATGAGATGGTGCATGTCGCAAGGGAGATGAAAAGACAGGATTTCCAGATACCCTTGCTCATAGGAGGTGCGACGACATCGAGGATGCACACCGCGGTAAAGATCGCTCCCGAATTCGGGAATGGGGTGGTCCATGTGTTGGACGCCTCGCGGAGCGTCACGGTTGTCGGCTCCCTGCTGAATGCCGGGCAAAAACCGGCATTCCTTGCGACGATAAAAAAAGAATACCAGAAGCTAAAAGAGGATTTTGCGGCAAAGCGAACGGTAAAACAATTCCTGTCGTTCGGGCAAGCACAGGAGAACAAGGTACCTATCGACTGGGATGCCTTCCGGCCCGTGACGCCGGCCTTTATCGGCACAAAGACCTTTGACGGATATGATCTGGCAGAGATAGTCAGATACATTGACTGGGGTCCATTTTTTATCGCGTGGGAGCTTCACGGGAAATTTCCGCAGATATTGGAAGACGCCAGGGTCGGCACAGAAGCGACCCATCTGTATAACGATGCACGGCAGTTGCTGGCTACGATCGTCCGGGAAAAATGGCTGAAACCGAAGGCCGTCATCGGTTTCTGGCCCGCGAATTCGGATGGAAAGGATACTGTGGTCGTCGGACAGGCGGAAGCCGGACGCGCGCCCGAGGCAAAGGGACGCGAGTGGTCCGGCGGGAGCAGTGGCGAAGTTCACCTGGAATTCCTGCGGCAGCAGATCAAAAAGGCGCCGGGTCAGCCCAATATTTCGCTGGCCGACTTTATCGCACCAGCCGCCACGGGAAAACAGGATCACATCGGGGCCTTCGTCGTGAGCATCGAAGGCATCGAGCCGCACATTCAACGATTCCAGGCTGCACACGACGATTATAACAAGATCATGCTCCAGGCCATGGCGGACAGGCTGGCGGAGGCGTTCACCGAATTGCTGCATGAAAGGGTCCGTAAGGAATTCTGGGGTTATGCACGGCAAGAACGCCTGGCCAATGACCAGCTGATCCGCGAGGAATATGCGGGCATCCGTCCCGCACCCGGCTATCCTGCCTGTCCCGATCACACGGAAAAGCGCAAGCTCTTTGCCATGCTGGACGCCACCCGGCAGACCGGAACGATCCTTACGGAATCTTTGGCCATGTATCCCGCATCCTCCGTCAGCGGCTGGTATATCGCGCATCCCGAAAGTAAATATTTCGGTGTCGGCAAGATCGAAAGGGACCAGGTGGCCGACTACGCCGCCCGTAAGGGAATGTCCGTCGAAGAAGCCGAGAAATGGCTGAGACCGGTGCTGGAATACGACGTTTAGGCTTGTACGGGATATCGGAAAAATTCTGTATTTTTGCCCCGCTAAAGCAATATCTTACTACAAGTACAATCGAACGGTATGAGATCCAACCGAGTGGCGTACCCTAAAACCGCCATAAGCCTCTTTATGCTGGCCCTGCCTGTTTTCGGCCTCGCGCAGCCGCAGCCTCCCAGGAAAAAAAAGAAGTTCATCAAAGAAGTGTATTTGTCATGGGGATACAACAAGGAGTGGTATACCCACAGCAGCCTGCAGGTCAGCCAGGAGGCGCTCGGCAACGACTATACGCTGGAACATGTAAAAGCACACGATCACCCGGGTTGGAATGAGGCTATCATGACGAAACAGCTGACTATTCCGCAGTACAATTACCGCCTTGGCTTCCTCCTCGACGAGCAAACGGGCTGGGGCTTCGAGATCAATTTCGATCATACCAAGTATATTATAGCCGACCAGGATGTCCGCATCAAAGGAATGCTGGACAACCATCCCGTGGACAGTTCGATCGCCTTCAATTCCGCGAATGGTTTTTATTATTTTCTCAACAACGGGGCGAATTTCCTGCTTTTCAATGTGACGAAACGCTACCCTATCCTGGAGACGCGGAGCGAGAAAGTAAAGCTCGACTTCTATGGGAAATTGGGGATCGGCCCTGTGATACCACACACGCAGAATAGCCTTTTCGGCAAGGCCAACCACCAGGGGTTTCAATTCGGCGGCTGGAATACAGGCGCCGAAGGTGTGATCCGCGCCACCTTTTTCCGGTATATCTACCTGGAATATTCCAATAAATTCGATTATGCCCGGTATTCGGGAGTGAATGTTTACCTGGGGAAAGCGCGGCAGGCGTTCGGCACCTATGAGATGATCCTGAGCCTGGGCATCGACATCCCGACTAGCCGGAAATAGCGGGAGCCGCCGGTTTCCGTTCGAACAACCACCATTTGCGTTTGCGCGGTTCTTTCGGATAATTCTTTTTGATGAATGTGTCGATGTGCCGGATGGCTTCGGCAATGCTGTCGGTCAATAGCACGAGCGAGAGGTCTTCCGTCGAAATAGTGCCTTCGCGCGCCATGCCCTCCATATATTCGAACAGCGGCCGGTAATATTCCGCACCGAACAAGACCAGGGGAAACTGCAGCAGGCTCTTTGTCTGAACCAGGGTAAGCGTTCCAAAGAATTCATCCATCGTACCGAAACCGCCCGGCATGATCACGAAAGCATACGAGTATTTGATCAGCATGACCTTCCGGACAAAAAAGTGATCGAAGGTGATCGAAGTTTGTACATAGGGGTTAGGCTTTTGCTCGAAGGGCAGCTTGATGTTGCAGCCTACGGATCTTCCGCCCTGTTCGAATGCGCCGCGGTTGGCAGCTTCCATTATTCCCGGCCCACCGCCCGTCATTGTTGTAAAGCCCAGCGCGGCGATCTGGCGGCCCATCTCGCGCGCCGACTGGTAATGCGGATGATCTTCTTTGAAACGCGCCGATCCGAAGACGGTGATACAAGGTCCTACGAAATGAAGGGTACGGAATCCCCGGATGAGCTCGCGGAATATTCCCCAGGCGAAGCCGAGTTCATAGATGCGGCTCTTGGGGCCTTCGATGTAACCGGTCTCCCTGGAGGGGATGATGCGATCTGTGTTGTGGTCCATCTTATCTGAATTGCGGCCACAATATAGCGCTTAGAATAGTATCTTTATCCATGAACCAGGAACCGCTGCATGGAAACCATTCTTATCTTTTTATTTATCGTCCTTATAGTACTGTTGGTATGGATGCGCGCCACCCTACTCGATCGGCTTGACCGGTTGGAGCGGGAGATCCAACGATTGCATAACGAAAGAACAGTCATTCAACCAGCGCCCGCTGAGCCACATCATCGGACGGCCGCCGAGCCACATCATCCGCCTCCCGCGCGACAACGCGAAGCTCCCGCGTCGAGGCCACCCCGGGACATGCCGGCCCCTCAACCGGGCTTTTTCGAGCGTCATCCCGACCTGGAAAAATTCATCGGCGAGAATCTAATGAGCAAGATCGGCATTGCCATCCTGGTACTCGCTATCGGATTTTTTGTAAAATATGCCATAGATAACGATTGGATAGGACCGGTGGGACGGGTTGGCGTAGGCATCCTTTGCGGCGGCATCCTGATCTCCATTGCGCACTGGTTGCGCAATCAGTACAAGGCCTTCAGCTCTGTGCTGGTCGGAGGAGGCCTGGCAGTCCTGTATTGCACGATCGCCCTGGCGTATCACCAGTATCAACTCTTCGGTCAAGCCACCGCCTTCATTATCATGCTTGTCATTACGGCCTTTTCCGTGCTATTGTCGCTGCTGTATGACCGGCAGGAATTGGCGATCATCGCGCTGGCCGGCGGTCTCATCACACCTTTCCTGGTCAGCAACGGACGAGGCGATTATGCGATCCTGTTCTCCTACCTGCTGATCCTGAACACGGGTTTGCTTGTCATCGCCTATAACAAAGCCTGGCGGCTACTCAACGTCCTTGCGTTCGGGTTTACGGCCTTGTTGTATTTTTCATGGCTGGTAAGTCTGCCTTATGATGCTGCGGCGTCGGTATACAGGGGCGGATGGGAGTTTGCAACAGCTTTTTATCTGCTGTTTTTCGCCATCAATATCGCGCATACCGTCCGGAAGGACAAACCGTTCATTGCTTCGGATTTCGTTATCCTGCTGTCCAACACGTGTTTATACTTTGCTGCCAGTCTTTACCTGATCGAACAACTCGGGCTCGACCGGTATAAAGGTTTGTTCTGCGCCGCTATGGGCGTTTTCCATCTGGCCGCCACCTGGTTCCTTTTTCGCCGGAAGACGGTGGACAAGAATATTCTCTACCTGCTGGTCGGCATTACCCTCTCTTACGTGTCGCTGACGGCCCCGTTGCAATTACACGGTCATTATATCACCCTGTTCTGGGCTTCCGAAAGCGTATTGCTCTACTGGCTGTTCGTACGGTCGCAGATACGGCTCATCCGGCTGGTGTCTGTATTGATATGGATCGCGATGCTGATCAGCCTGGTGATGGACTGGTTCAAAGTATATGCGCCCGCGCGATCCGTTTTACCCATCGTCTTCAATAAAGGTTTCATGACAGGCTTGTATGCTGCGCTATGCAGCGGGGCCTTGTACTATTTGCGTCGTGGAACGTCCATGGGAAAGGCGGCGATGATCACGGGGGCGATCCTTCTTTTTGCCGACGGGGCGCTGGAGATCAATTACCAGTTCAGATCCTATTTCCCCGGAATCGATCTGACGCCAGCCTACCTCCTGCTTTACACCTACGCTTTTATCATCTTATTCGGGGCCGTTACCGATCGCCTGCAAAAGCGGGATTTTCGGTTACTGAACGCGGGATTGCACTTCGCGGCAATATTGCTCTACCTGGTTTCGCTGACTTATGTATTCGGCCTGCAGGAGACGATCCTGTACGGGAACCGGTATGCTTCGCATTTTATCGCGCATTGGACCGGTGATATACTGATCGTCCTGATATTATGGCGGTTGGCCGGACGGATGCGATCGGGAGTATTGGGAATTGAACCGGCCCTGTTCACCTGGATGATCTGTACCATAACGGTGATCCTGCTTAGCGCGGAGGGACAGCTACTGGTGAATGCCCTATTTTATTCGAGGGAAAATGATCTGACGGAACTGTCCCGGGTCTATAACAAGACCGCTCTTCCGATCCTTTGGGGGCTGTGCTCTTTTGGGTTCATGTGGCTCGGGATGAAACACAAATTCAAGCCATTGCGGATCGTCTCGCTGGTATTGTTCTCCGTCACCCTTTTTAAATTGTTCTTTTTCGATATCCGGAATATCCCCATTGCGGGAAAGATCGCGGCATTCTTCTGTCTTGGCGTGCTCCTTTTGGTGGTTTCATTCATGTATCAGCGGTTGAAAAAAATCATTATCGAGGATGAAGAAAAGAAGATGGTCTGACGGGTGGTTTGCGGCCGCGTTGGTGCTGACGGCGCTTCACTGCGCCGCACAGGACAGCTTTCGTTACCGGGCACAAGTGGATACTCCGCATGAAACGGATTTTTACAGGATTGTGCTTTCGCCGGAGGTGGTAGCGCGATCGAAAACGGACCTTTCCGATCTGAGGATATTGGGCGCCGACGGACGGTTCATACCTTACGTACTGAAAGAGGAAGCAGCCGACAGCGGCGGTGCTTATCAGGCTATCCCCGATGCAGCGATCCTGCAGAAAGATAGCAGCAATCGTCATTCGTATGTTACCCTGACCTGGCATGCAAACTACCGGATAGACCGGCTATCCCTGAAGATCGGCTATCCGACTCTTTATAAACGACATGCCCGGATCTATAGTCAAATGCCGGACGGCAGTTGGTCACCTGTTGCGCAGGTCAGTATCGATCCCCGGGATACTGTTTTCCATATCCCCGGCGTCAGGACCCGCGGTGTACGGATCGATATCGATAATGCGGACAATGCGCCACTCAGGATCGTCGGGGTCTCCGCCATGCAGGCCGGGATCTTCCTGCTGACCTGGCTGCAGAACGGCTCCTCGTATTTGTTGCTCACCGGGGATCCGAAAGCCGGCGCTCCGCAATATGATCCTGGATATTTTACGGACAGCCTGACGCGACGACCCCGAGAGGTCGGCATCGGCCCCGGACAGGAATCGGTCGTCATGGCCGGAGGCCCGTCCTCACCGCAAAGAGGACCAACAGCCAAACCCGGCGGCGGATTCCTGCTTTGGAGCATCCTCTCCACCGTCCTTCTTCTGTTAATCTATTTCAGCGTGAAGATGGTCGGCGCCATCGGAGCCAAAAAGAGTCCCCATGATCGTGTATAACATTTCCAGCAAGGTTCGGTGGGAAATACTCGAGGACTGGCTGAGCTGGCAGCTGGAGGAACAGGTACCCGCTGTTCTGACCACCGGTTCATTCGATTCCTATCGATTCTTTAGGCTGCTGGAGCAGGATGAAGAGGAAGGGCCGACTTTCATTACCCAGTATTTCACTACTTCCCTTGAACGATACCGGCAGTTCATTGCGGGTTTTGCCGTGACGTTCCGGCAGGCGGGGCAAGAGAAATGGGGGGACGCTTTCATCTCTTTCTACACGCTGATGGAGTCTGTCGAATGACTGTGGAACAACCGTCGGACGTGGTTTAGCGCGTGTTTCACACTCGGCGGTAAGCGTAAAAAAATTTTGTCGGATGCAAAAAGCGGGTATATTTGTTGCTGCTAATTAAATAAAATATTACACTATGAACAAAGCTGAATTAATCGCAAAGATTGCCGATGACGCAGGCATTACAAAGACTCAGGCAAACGCTTCCCTGGATTCTTTCGTAGAAGCAGTCACCAAAACGCTGAAAGGTAATGGAAAGGTAACCCTGGTTGGTTTCGGAACTTTTTCGGTTTCCAAGAGAGCTGCCCGTAATGGCCGCAATCCTCAAACCGGTGCCGTTATCAAGATCAAGGCGAAGAAAGTAGCTAAGTTCAAAGCGGGGAAAGAATTGTCGGCGAAAATATAAAATTGTCCTGAAGGACGGGCCACTACCAGCGGCCTGGATGAAATTGTCCTGACGGGCGGGCCACTAAACTTAACATAATATGGGAAGGGGAGATAAAAAAACAAAAAAAGGAAAGATATTCAGGGGATCGTTTGGCAAGAGCCGTCCCGCCAAACCTGCAAAGAAATCGGCTTCTGCTGCCGCTAAGGGCAAATAACCAACGACTCGCGCCTACGGCGCGAGTCGTTCGATCTTCCACTGCCCGGTGTCCTGCAAACTATAAAGAAATCTATCATGCAGGCGGCTGGGGCGACCCTGCCAAAACTCTATCCTGACAGGCTTCAGCACATAACCGCCCCAATGCGGAGGACGTGCGATCGTCTTACCCATCCATAGCTGCCGGTACCTATTTTCGTTTTCTTCGAGCCAATCGCGACCGGCGATGGGTTCGCTCTGGGGTGAAGCCCAGGCGCCGATGCGGCTCCCTTCGGGCCGGCTATCGAAGTATTCATCACTCATCCTTGCAGGCGCCAGGTTGACGAGGCCCCCGACGCGGACCTGCCGTTCGAGCTCCTTCCAGAAAAATACTACGGCGGCTCGCGGGTTTTCCAGGAGCTGCATTCCCTTGGTGCTATTGTAGTTGGTATAGAAAGTAAATCCTCTCTCATCGAAGCCCTTCATCAGGACGATGCGGGCATCGGGCATCCCGTCGGCGGTGGCTGTTGCCAGTGTCATGGCATTCGGTTCTTCGATGCCGGCATTCAGCGCCTCCTGCCACCATTTGCCAAATTGAGCAAAAGGATCCCTCAGGATCTCATTTTCCGAAAGCGTCTGCAATTTGTATTCTTTGCGGATATCGGCGATAGTAGCCACAAGCGACAATTTTGGAGGATAAATGTACGTCAAATACCGAATTCACTCCATGCCCTGCGCAAGGTCGTTGATCGTGCCGGGGCCGGTGATCCTGGCGAGGAGGTTTTCCATGTCGGTGACACGGCGAAGCTGGCTTTCTATCTTTTTGTTGTGCTCGGCGATCTCCTGCAGATCGTGGTTCAGCTCTTCGAGGAATGCGGACCGTTTCTGGTATTGAAGACGCTGGAAATTGGCTTCCTTTAACTTCTCTTCGGTGTCTCCGAGAATACGAGTGAGCCGTTGGTTCTCTTCGCGGATAGAGATGTACTTGAGCTTCATCTCATCATGTTCCTTGCCAAGTTTGAAATAGGATTCTTTCAATCCTTCGTAGTCTGTGCCGCGGTTATAAGGTTGCGTCAGATAGGCCTGCAATTTCTGCAACTTATCCTGGAGCGTATTGTATTCTTCGTAGACTTTGTCGAGACGCTGGCTCATTTCTTCCGACAGCTTTTGCTGATGCCGGAGATTGCTGATCTCCGATTCCCTCTCAACCAGCAGCTGACCGGCTTCGCGGAGCCGGGAATTGAGCTCTTCGTTCAGGTGAGCGAGTTCGCGGTTCTTTTTCTCTGATTCTTCTACCAGCTGTGTCTGATCGAGCAGCCGTTGGATCTGGCTGTTGTGTTCGACGAGCTTTTGCTGCGCCGCCTTCAGCTGAAAAAGATAGTTGCCTGCATAATCGGGTTCAACCTGGACATTTTCCCCTGTGACGCCGTTTTCCTCTTCGGCAGGCGCCAGCTTTAATTCCACTTCTTCCAGCTGGGCACGGACGATATCCAGTTCGTGCCGTACGCTATCCAGCTCTTTGCGGGTTTCTTCGATCTCGATGTTGAGTATCTGCTCGTTCTCCTGCGATTGGGAAAGGCGTTCACGCAGCTGTTGCTGGGACCTTTCCTGCATATCCATATCGTTGTAATATTTCAGCTTCCAGTTATCGTCTTCGCTGATCCCGGCGGCTTGAGAAGGGTCTTGGATGTGAAGGCTCTTTTTCGAATTCCAGACAAAATGGATGGTAAAGCCGAGAATAAGAGCCCCCAGTTCGCAGATGATGATCACGGGTAAACTCATCGTCAACTGAAGTCCCAATATGATGTTCAAGTTGTTTAAGGTGTTCATAATGGTTCGGAACAAGATTTAACCAAACAGACTACTTTACAATTATGGCCGAAAGAGCGGAAGCCCTTTCCCTAATTTTTTTCGTGGGATGATCGGGAACAACAAGGCGCTTTTCATGGAATATTGAGAGGGAGGAAGCTGTGGGAACTACTCGCGTGAAAGTAGTCGGTGGTGATCAAGTGCCCAAATTACTATGCTTTGGGCAGATAAGCAAACATTTGGCGAAATACTATTATAGGAGTAGTAAGTGGTTAGTAATCAATCCTTTACTAATGTTCCAACTTTTTCACCCCGGACTACGCGCAGGAGGTTTCCGGGCTTGTTCATATCGAAAACGATGATCGGCAGCTGGTTTTCCATGCAAAGCGTAAAGGCCGTCATATCCATCACTCGCAGGTTCCTGGAGATACATTCCTGGAACGTGATGGCCTCGAATTTTTGTGCATTGGGTACTTTCTCCGGATCGGCAGTATAGATGCCATCGACGCGCGTGCCTTTAAGAATGACTTCCGCATTGATCTCGATGGCTCTCAGCGAACCGGCGGTATCGGTTGTAAAATACGGGTTACCGGTTCCCGCACCGAAGATGACGACCCGGCCTTTCTCCACGTGGCGGATAGCCCTGCGGCGGATATAGGGCTCGGCGATCTGTTCCATTTTGATGGCGCTCTGCAAGCGGGTATAAACGCCGATCTTCTCCAGGCCGGCTTGCATTGCCATGCCGTTTATAACGGTAGCCAGCATTCCCATATAGTCGCCATGCGCCCGTTCTATCCCGGTTTCGGCCTCGTTAGTCCCCCTGTAGATGTTGCCGCCGCCGATGACGATAGCTACCTGAACCCCCAGTTCGACGATACCTTTGATATCCCTGGCATATTGCGCGATGACCTCGTTATCGAAACCAAAACTCTTGTCCCCCATCAGGGCCTCTCCGGATAGCTTGAGCAGAATGCGCTTATACTTAGGGATCATGTCGCGAAGGTATAAAAAAAAAGGGCTGAGCCCTTTTTTATCACTATCCTAACTGTACTCTTTTGAACTGGGTCACCTTAACGGCGGGATCCACGCCCTTGAGATAATCTCCTACCGTCTTCGAAGCATCCTTGACGAAGGCCTGAGCGGTGAGCGTATTTTCCTTGAAAAAGGCGTTCAATTTCCCTACGGCGATCTTGTCGATCATTTCATCTGGCTTGCCGGCCATTTTCGGATCGTTCCTGATCTGCTCGGTAACGATGGCTTTCTCGCGTGCTATGACATCGGCGGGCACCGAATCGGGGTCTACGGCTACCGGGTTCATAGCTGCGATCTGCATGGCGATATCCTTACCGGCCTCGAGGACGGCAGGGGTATTCTTCGACAGGCCTACCAATACGCCCATGCGATAAGCGCCATGGATGTATGCGGCTACGCCTTCTGCATCGATGCGTTCGAAACGCGCCAGCTGTATCTTCTCGCCGATGCGGGCGACCTGGTCATTGATCCTGTCGGCAATCGTGGCGCCGTCCAGCTGGGCGGCCTGCAATTCTTCCAGCGTCTTTATGTTCCCCTTCAGCGCAACGTTCACGATGCTTTGCGCAAAAGCGACAAAATCTGCGTTCTTGGCCACGAAATCCGTTTCACAGGCCACGGTAACGATATAACCGGTCTTGTTGTCCGGGGTTGTCGTTGCGATCACTACGCCTTCCCTGGCTTCCCGGTCGCTGCGGAGCGCGGCAACCTTCTGGCCTTTTTTGCGCAGATAATCGATGGCCTTTTCAAAATCCCCGTCGCTTTCTACGAGCGCCTTACGACAATCCATCATACCGGCGCCGGTAGTCTGGCGCAGCCGGTTGATCTCTGCTGCTGTTATAGTTGCGGTTGACATATATTAAGTTTAATAAGGTTGAATAGTATGGATTACAGTTTTCGGTCTGCGGCCCGGTGCTGCGGCCATGTTGCCTTTTAACGGGAGCTGCCGGCGCGACGTGGACCCGAATTAGGTATCCTGCGTTTGGGCTGGCTGGTCCCTTTCACTTTCTCTCCGCGACTGCGCGAAGCCTCGCTTTCCGCTTCGGCCTGCAAACGGGCCGCTTTTCTTTCATTCTCGTCGTTTCCGGAATCTTCGACATCCTCTTCCTTGGCAGCCTGTCTTTCTGCAAGACCTTCGGCGATGGCTGCGGTGACATAGTTGACGATGATGGCGATCGATTTGGTCGCGTCGTCATTGGCTGGGATGGCGAAGTCCACCTTGTTCGGGTCACAGTTGGTATCTACCATACCGAAGGTGGTTATACCAAGGCGTTTGGCTTCAGCCAGTGCGATATGCTCATGTCCGATGTCGACGATGAACAGGGCTGCGGGAACACGTCCCAGCTGTGCGATGCCGCCGAGGACCTTCTCCTTTTTATCTTTCTCGCGGCTGAGGGTCAGCCGTTCCTTTTTGGTAATGCTGTCGAACGTACCGTCGTTGAGCATCTTTTCGATACTTTGCATCTGCTTGACGCTTTTACGGACGGTGTTGAAGTTGGTCAGCATGCCGCCGAGCCAGCGTTCCGTTACGAAAGGCATGTTCACCTTGCGGGCGCATTCGGTCACGATCTCTTTCGCCTGCTTCTTGGTTCCGACGAACATGACCTTCTTGCCGCTCTTAGCGATCTGTTTTAGCGCGGCAGCCGCTTCCTGCAGGCTTTCCGTCGTTTTATTCAGATCGATGATATGGATGCCTTTCTTCTCGGCGAAGATATAAGGCAGCATTTTGGGGTTCCACTTCTTACGCAGGTGACCGAAATGTACACCGGCTTCGAGGAGTTGCTGTTGTAATGAAGTGTTATTTTCCATTGTATTTTTTTAAAATAAAGTTAGAATGGGGATTTATCTCTTACTGAACTGGTAGCTCCTTCTGGCTTTCTTGCGACCGGGTTTCTTCCTTTCCACAGAACGCGGGTCACGGCGCAGCAGACCGGCAGCCTTCAGGGCGGGGCGGAACTCCGCATTCACTGCCAGCAACGCCCGGGCGATCCCCAGTTTCGCGGCTTCGGCCTGTCCTTTGACGCCTCCGCCGGTGGCATTGATCTTGACGTCGTATTTATCGAGACCTTCTACCGTCTTGAGAGGAAGCTCGACCTGGTTCTGCAGATAGACCAGCGAGAAATATTGTTTGTAATCCTTGTCGTTGATCGTGATCTTGCCTTCGCCCCTGCTGAGGAACACCCGGGTTACGGCCTCTTTACGGCGGCCAACTGCATTTTTTTGCTTTTCCATTTATCTGAAAAATTAGAAGGTTAATGTTTTGGGTTGCTGTGCGGTATGCGGATGTTCGGTACCGGCATAGACGAATAATTTCTTGTACATCTTGCGGCCCAGGCGGTTTTTCGGCAGCATGCCTTTGACAGCCCTTTCGATAACGGCATCGGGACGGCGACGGAGAAGGTTCTTGGCGATCTCTTCTTTTTTACCGCCGGGATAACCCGAGAAATTGATGTAGATCTTATCCTCCGATTTGTTCCCGGTGAAAACGACCTTGTCCGCATTGATGACGATGATGAAATCGCCGCAGTCCACATGGGGGGTGTAATAGGCCTTGTTCTTGCCGCGCAGTATGGCGGCTATCTTTGAACACATGCGTCCTACGGTTTGATTAGTACCGTCCACGACATACCAGTCGCGTTTAACGGTAGCCTCGTTCGCATGTTTGGTAGTGAAATGTAATTTGCTCATTTTCTTGTGTTTTTGAGTGAAACCGTCGCTATCCCGACGGCGCTTGAATTGTTCGTCCTTCCATGGGCGGGGTCGTCCCGCTTTTGAAAGGAGTGCAAAGGTAGATTTATTTCATGCGATGTTCCAAGAAGTTGGACGGGTATTTTAAAGAGGTGCTCACAATGTGTTGATTTACAATAAAATTTTTGATCTTATCAAAATGCAGCAAAAACACAACATATTTGTTGTAATCATGCGAAAAGCCTATCTGACTTATGAGGAGTTCGTATCGCATTTCGGAACGAATCCCCGTAGAATGGAACAGATCAAAAATGCATTGAAGTACTTCAGTATCCTTTACTCCTGCGGTTGCCAATTCGTATACATAGACGGCAGCCTCGCGAGTACGAAAAAGAATCCGGAGGATATTGTCATGCTATTTGATGTTACTGGTATCGATATGATCAGGTTAAAAAAAGAGTTCCCGCAAATCTTTGATGTCAACCAAGTCGGTAAAATACGTCGAGATGAATTGTGTCATATATTCACTTTTACGCGAAGAAGAACTAAATTCTTGGATATGCTCAGTGTGGATCGCGAAAACAACCCCAAAGGACTTGTAATACTAAAACTTAAAGACATCCCTTTCTATGATCAAAAATGAAAAACAATATTGGATCACCAGGAAAAAGCTCCAGGAGCTTTATGATGAAATAAACCTGATCGAGCGAGATGAAAAGACTGATCCGACGGACGAACTGACCCTCGTTTCCTTATTAGTCCTTAAGGAACAAATGGAAGCGGAAATAGGGACTTATGACCAGTCAAAGGCAGAGCCATTGCTCCTCTTGCAAGAAAGAAGCATTGATGAACTTCCTGAATTACTGATAGAATTCAAAATTCAATTGGGCTTAACCCAAAAGCAGTTCTCCCAGAAGATCGGGATGAAAGAACAACAGCTTCAACGATATGAGGCGGAAAACTATAACAGCATATCATTTAAAAATCTGCTGAAAATATTGCACGCCGCCGGCCTCGAAGTCACCGTCAGAGGAACTGTTTCAGGAGCCAACCCATCCTCGGCCAGATTCCCCGTTCACTAAAAATCTCCGAAGCACACTAAAATTCCAGGCGATCAAATACCTTCGCGAAAAATATCTCCATGTCCACACCCGTCCTTGCGCTCGGGCGCAGCACTTTCGGCGATCCTGCCAATAAAGACCGTCTCATGACCCGCGACGAAGCCTACGCCTTATTGGCGGAATGGGTACCCAACGATCGCCTGCGGCTGCATATGAAGCAAGTAGCGGCAGTCATGCGGGCATGGGCGCTGGAACGCGAGGGAGCCGATGAGCCGACTGCCTTAAAATGGGAACTCGCCGGTCTGCTGCATGATGCCGATTGGGAAAAACATCCCGATGCGCATTGCCGTGTCATCATCGAGCACCTGGAATCGTTGCAGGTCGATCCGGAAGTGATCCATTGTATCGCCTCGCACGGGCCTAAGCATTTCGGTGTAGAACCGGAGAATACGATGGACAAAATGATCTATGTATTCGACGAGCTATCGGGTTTTATCCATGCCGCGGCGCTGATCCGGCCGACACGCTATGAGGGCATGGACGTAAAAAGCATTACAAAAAAGCTCAAGACCCCGTCTTTCGCCGCGCAGGTCAGCCGGGACGATATAAACGACGCACTCAGCCGCGTCAATATCCCATTGGAGGAGATCGTTCAATTCATCATCGAACATCAGCGCGATGTGGGTTAGTCCCTAATTTAATGTAGAACCAGGAAAGGTAAATGGGTTGTCCCGCGGCTGGTGATCAGTTCGAGGATATAATATCCGTTTGGAATGCCCATGGGATCAACCGGCAATTGATTGGCGGGAAGGCTATAGGTGCCTGCGGTTCGGCTACCGAGATCGACTGCGCCCAGGCGTTTGCCGCTGATCGAATATACGGCCAGGCTCACCGAGGCGGCGCCTGGCAGATTGTAGGTCACCGTGGTAGCGCCACTGACGACGGGGTCGGGGTAGATCTCCAGGCTTAGCGATGCGGATGGTGGCTGAGGGTTAGCCGTCGTATCATGCTTTGAGGTGTCTGAGCTATTCAGGTTTCGGTTCGTAAACACATGATATTCCCCCGGAGCCAGGCTAAGGCTGAGGGAACCCCCGGTTGCGCGCAAGGAATCCTGCGACAGGTAGTCATACCAGGTACCTGCAGCGGGGAACGGTATGGAAGCGGTGGCCGTTACCACATCGAAATTGCCGACGACCATTACGCTTAGCGAGTCGGTCCCCACGCCGAGGTATTTGACATTGCCGCCGAGAGAATAGTTGGTGGCGCCCGTGGCGAGGGCCGGGTAGTGGGCGCGAAGGCCCAGGAGCGAGGCGGATACGTCGTGCAGCTTTCTACGTGCCGGGACCTGGAGATAATCCCAGCGGATCGGTTTGGATACGAGACGGCAGGAACCCGACGGATCGACTGTGCCGTTCGTACACCAGTTGATGGAATAGTCGAAACCGAGCTCGCTGAATTCCGTCAGCATCTTGGGTCCGGGCGCCAGAGCCCAGAAAGCCGTTGCCATGGCGTCGCGAGCCAGGCCCGTCGCAGTATCCCTGATGGCATAGCTGCCGCTGCTGTTGCCGTATTGTTCATTGTTATACTGAAGCCGTTCGTCGTCATGACTGTCCTGGTAGACGACGAGGCCGGGAGCATTCCATCCGCCCAGCGATGTGTAGACGCTACCGCTGAGATCCCAGGTGGCGCCGCCGGGAGAAGGCGAATTGTAACCCATCGTCGCCTGGTTATAGTTGGCGCTAAGGTCTTCTCCCCACAGCAGCATCCCGTAATTGGCTTCCACCTGTTGCTCGCTGTTGTCGGCAAACATTTCCAGGATGCAATAGCTTCCCGGTGCGGCTGCCTGCATCTGGTTGTAGATCGTATCCCAGGTGGCGACGCGGGCGGCATCGTAGTGTCCCCAGGAAGCGACGTCGCAGTTGTTTCCCTGCGCATCACAGGTCCGTGTCTGCGTAAACCCTTTGGCAAGGTCCCACCGGAAGCCGTCGAGGCGATAGTTGGTGAGCCAGTAATCGATCACGCGTTGCGTAAACCGGATCGTAGCAGGGCTCTGATGATTGAACTGATAGCCGACATTGAAAGCGTGCGTAGGATATTGATTGAACCAGGGATTATTGGCCGCCGGCACACCATGGACGTTGTCCCAATACATCTGTACCATGGGCGAGCTGCCGAAGGAATGGTTCATGACCAGATCCATGATTACCGCCATGCCCTGCCGGTGACAGGCATCTACGAACCGACGGATGTCATTCGCGGTACCGTATACTTTTTCGGGCGCGAAATAAAAATTGGGATTATAGCCCCAGCTGACGCCACCCTCGAAATTCGTGAAGGGTTCCACCTCGATGGCATTGACTCCCAGCCGTTTCAGATAACCCAATGTGTCGATCAGACCCTGCCAGTCACCCGCAGCCGTGAAATCGGCCAGCCATAGCTCATAGATCAGCAGGTTCTTCTTGTCGGGCCGCTGGAAATTGGTCACCTGCCAGCTATAAGCGGGTTGAGCAGTCTGGATAATGCTTGCAAGACTGCCCGCTGCGCCGGCAGGGAAAGCCTTCAGGCCGGGATAAGTGGATGCGGAGATCTGCGGGTCAACATTCTTATCGAGCACCTTCTCCGTGTTGTAATCGGCCAGCTGGAGCGAATCGTCGATCACATATTGGTAGGCATATTCCTTACCGGGGATAAGACCGTTGATCTGCAGCCAGAAATAATTGCTGTCCGGCGTTTCGTTCATCTGGTAGGCCGACTGCTGGGTCCAGCTGTTGAAATCTCCGACCACGACGATCTTATGTTTGAGCGGAGCATTGAGGACCAGCAAGACCGAAGTGTCCCCCGGAAGATAATTGATCCCTTCCTTAGCACCCGATGGCAGGGACGCGATAGTGGTTGCGCCGCCGACATAGAAGTTAATGGTGTCGGCGAGACTCGTGACGCCGTCGGTTGCCGTGGCGATGATCCGTTGGCTGCCGGTGGCCGTGAGATGAAGCGTAGTTAGGAGGGAATCCGCAGCCGTTGCCGAACCTGCTGCCACTCCATTAAAGGATAGGCCGATCGTGGCTGGTTTGTTGGTGACAAACCGGATGGGAAGAGAGTCGCCCACCGACTTGGTAATGGGCTCCGGAATTGGGGTATAGTGAGGTTGAAAAGGGGGCGCCAGGAATCTGGCGGCGAGCGTACCGGCTGGATAGACCATTACAAACATGTCGCCGCCATCGGTATTGCGTTGCGCCTGCGACCCCGAACCATTGCGGAACAGGATTGCCACTGCCAAAATGGTTTCGCCGGCAGGCACGTTGAAAAAACTGCGGATGCCGTTAATAGTGTATAGGTATTTGTTATTCCCGAGGTAAGTAGCCTGTGCAGCCGGGTTGGTAGTTCCCCAGGTGAAAGGTACATATCGCCAATTGGATGGGCTGGTACTCAAGCTCGTGATAACGCCGACATGGACATAAACATCATTGGGATTGGAATAATTGTACAATCCCTGATTACCCCTGGAACAATCCACAGTGATGGCGACAGTACCCGTGTCCTGTGGGAATTGCGGTACGGAGGCCAGTTCCTGCCCGCTCACCTTTGAACCGCAGAACAACAAAACAAGGATCGCAGTGGCAAGCTTTCTCATCGGGCCTGAGGCTTATTGGATCGTGTACGTATAATAACCGGGGACGGATAGACTCATCGATATTGTATGCGTACCTGCCGTGATCGGGATATTGCCGCCGCCGGCCGACATGCTGCCTGCATTGCCGCCCGTACCATAATTCAGGTTCCAGTTGCCATTGGCCCGCATTTTAAAGCCACCCGCCGAGCCTGGTGAAATGGTTCCTGTCCATGTCTGGCTGCCGGAATTGTACGTCATGGGTACATCCGTGCTCCAGCCATTGAAATCGCCGATGAGCCCCCATCCGGTAATTGCGGTAGCCGACCAGGTGAGGCCGGTACTGTTCACCTGGAGGAAGTAATACCCGGCCGTGGCAATGTTCAGGTTATTGCCTCCGCCGGCATTCAGGATGCCTGATTCTCCGTTTGCCGCGGTATCGCCATAGTTCGTGCCATTCCACGTCGGCTGGTCGGTGAATTTGAACCCGCCGGTCGTAGAAATGTTGACGTATCCCTCATACATACCATCGGATTTGATGGACGCAAGCGTCGGCGCACTAGAGGGCGACCAGCCCTGGTAATCGCCGGGGACATAAAGCAAGCTGTATAGCTGGACCGGTGACACGCTAAATATACCCGTCTGAAAATTTACCGTGATCTGGTAGATACCGCTTTTAGCAGGGCCGGGGATATCCGAGCCGGGACCGGTGGAATACTGGAAGCTGCCGCCCTGCGAGAGTCCCTGTACTGCAGTGCTGGCCACATTGTACTTGGCAGCCCAGCTTCCGTTCAAGGGCAGGAAATCGTAAGCGTCGCCGCCATTCAAGTAGAACGTCCCCTGGTAGGTCACAGAGTCCATCCTGGTAAATTGCTGGGTCGGTACCGGAACGGGGTTGTTCCATCCGTCCGCCGTGGCGCTGCCGACGATATAGAGCTGGTCAGTGGAAGGAGGCTGTACCCTGGGCGGAACTTTGTAGGGAGTATAAGTGATCGTTATAACATTGGATGTCAGCCGTTCGTTGTTATTGGCATAGGAGGAGATGACGCGAACATCCATTTTATACGCGACGTTGAACGAAAACCCGAATCCCAGCGCGATGTCGTTCAACCGTTTTGCCATGATGGAATCGGAGAGCGCACCTGAAACCTGCATACTGGCAGCTTTCGAAAAGTTCCGGCCGGAGGAATCGATCTGGATGGTATACAGTTCCGAGGCTGAGTCCGTCGCATAGTGCGGATTTGTCCAGCTGAGGGCCAGTACTTTCTTGAGCGAGTCGGAAGTCGGCGGGGTGAGAGTCGTTGTAGTGATCGTCAGAATGGGCGTTTTCCCGTTTGCGAAATATTGATTGGTCATTTTCTTTTCGCATGCAAAGAATCCCGTGGAGACTACGCATATGACGAAAAGTAGTATGGAGCTATTTTTTTTCATACCCAGGATTATTGAGTGATGGTATATTGACCCGATTGAAAATTGAAGGTAACCGTATACGTACCGCTTGCAGCGGGGCCGTTAAAGTTATTTGCCGAATTATACTGGAAGGTCCCCCCGGTCGGTGATGAATTGGCATTCGAGGTAGCATATTTGTTGCTCCAGTCTCCGGCGACAGGAACCAGCAGGAATTGCTGCCCGCCAATGAGGGGGAGGGTGATAGTCCATAAGGTAGGCTTGATCCTTTTCAATCCCTGTCCCGATACCGAAGCGGGGTTTCCGCCCGACATCCAGCCATCCGATGTCGCGCTGCCGGTGATATAGAGCGTGTCGGAACTCGGCGGAGGCACGGCCGGCGGAAGTGCATATGGGGTCACATGAAAACTCAGGGTGTTGGAATTCATCTGGCCCACCGGCTGAGCGCCGGCGGTGTAGGTCGGGATAAAGGACTGAACTCTCACGTCCACGGTATGGGGTTGCCCGGTAGACAAACCCATGCTGTTGGAAACGATCGCGTTGAATTGAGCAACCGTATAGGTCGCGCTGAGACCATTGCTGAGACCAACGGTCTGCAGATTGGCACTGTTGAAGTTGGCGGTCGTGTCGAACTGCAGGTAATAGTTGACGTTCATGGAACTGATCCCGTCGCTGTACTGATAGTCGGGGTTGGTCCAGTTGAAGGTGACCGCCGTGGCGGTGGTATCGCTGAGCGGCAACGGGATCGAATCCGATGCGGTTGCGGTTAGGGCCGGCGCCGTCCCGCCGTTGAAGGTAACCTCCGAGAGGTCCTTTTTACAGGAGGCCAGCAGCATAAGTCCTGCCGCTGCCGCGAGGAGTATATTGTGCATGTTTTTTTTCATATACCAATTACTTTAAGCATTCGTTCTTAATAACCGGTGTTTTGTACAAGGTTGGGGTTGGCGTTCAGGTCGGTAGAGGGTATCGGGAATAGGTTGAAATGCGCATCTACGCCGGTGCCCGAAGAGACCCCTCCCTTCCATGGCCAGAGATAGTTCTGCGAGGTGAAGAGGCCAAAGCGGATCAGGTCCGTGCGGCGGAAGCATTCCCAATATAGCTCGCGAGCCCTTTCATTCACGATGTCCTGTAAAGTGATCGAGGCGACGTCGCCGTTAGTATTGCCGTATGCCCTGTTCCGCAAGGCGTTGAAATAGGCGACGGCTTGTGTCATCGATCCGCCGTTGCCCCCCCGAAGCACTGCTTCGGCATAGATCAGGTATTGCTCCGCAAGCCGGAAAAGCGGGAAGTCGGTGCTGGCGTAAACGCTTGCGCCCGCAGGTACGGCATTACTGGAGGTCACATTCTGGAACTTGATGGCGGGATAGCCATTTTGAAAAGTGCCGATGCTGGCGATGCTTTCCGTTTGGCCGTTGGTATAGAACAGCGAGCGCTTGTCGGCAGTGCCCGTAAGGTCCGGGAAGAGATTAGGCAGGTTGGCAGTGGCCCGGTTGCCGCCCCACCCGCCACCGGGAACGCCGTATTGCGAGGGGACCATCGAACCGCCGATCTCGGCGTTGATGATGAAGGTGGTTCCCCCGTAATTTTGGGTATTGATGCCGTCGTACGCGATGGAAAAGATCTGTTCCGGGTTGTTCTTGTCATTGTCGGCCAGGAACAGGTCATGGTACACGGGGTGGAGCTGGTAGCCCGCATTGATGACCTTCGTGGCATAGGTGATGGCGTCTGTATACCGGCCGTTGCCCGCGCCAAGGTAGACTTCTGCATTCAGGTACATCCGCGCCAGGAGCGCCCAGACGCATGCCTGGTCCGCGCGCGCATATTCGTTCTTATGAGGAGCGACCAGGGCGCCGGCGCTATCCAGGCTTTTCAGTTCAGACTCAACGTAGGTGAACAGGTTGGCACGGCTAATCTGTTTGGGGGTATAGCCGGCCTGGCCTATGGGGTCCTTATCGGTGACGAAGGGCGGGTTGCCGAAGAGGTCCATCAGCTCCCAATATTGGAAGGCCCGCAGAAAGCGCGCTTCGGCCACGTAGTGGGCCAGATCGGTTGCATCCTGCCCGGTGAACTTCACATTAGCGGCCTGGGCGATGAAGGAATTGGCAACGGTGATCTGGTATATACAGCGTGCATACAGACCGAGCAGGATGGTATTGCTCGAATTCCAGTCCATGTTGTGGAAATCCGGAACACCCGGGTCATTCCAGGCGCAAACCGCCTCATCGGTGCTGAGCTCGCTGGCGTCCCAGAGCAAACGGACGAAGTCTGAGGTACCCGCATCGATGCCGCCAAGGTCGGAGCTGCCGCTTCCAGTGCTGCCTGTCAGAGCGAAAGCTCCATATACTTTGGCCAGCGCTTGCTTGGCACCGGATGGAGTGCCGAAGGCCTGAGCGGCCGTGATGGTATTGGGTGGTTCCCTATTCAGATTTTTCGAACAGGACACCAAACTCAACAGGGGAAGGCTCAACAGGCTAGAGATCGTCAAAAAATGGGTTTTCATCCGCACATAATGTCTTCTTAATGGCCGGATGGAGCCTCGCAGTTCATCCCCATGTGCGTCAAAAATTGTCATGCTCGGTTTCATATGCAAATGCTTTGGATGTTTGATTAACGAAAATTAGAATCCCAGGGTTGCCGCGAGGGTATAGTTCCTGGGTCTTGGATACAGGTTGTTATCGATTCCGTTATATACTTCCGGATCGATGCCGGAATATTTGGTGATCACGAAGACGTTCTGGCAATAAGCGCTCACGCGCAGGTTTGCATTCCGTGATATCCGTCCAAAATTGTAGGTCAGCCCAAGGTTGTCCAGCTTGAGGAAAGATGCATTCTCGACATAGACATCCGAAAAATACTGCGGGGCGAAAAAATGCGTCCTGTTAATGTCGGTGGAAGCATTCTGCAGATAAGCCAGGGGGTTCATGATGTATTGAGTTACCCCGAGGCCTGCGTTTACATTGTTGTAGACATAATTCCCGATGTTGGCGCGGGCGACCATGCTGAGACTCCACTTGTCGTAGGTAAGCGTAGAGGAAAAGCCCATGCTGACCGGAGCAAACGGGGAATGATAATGATACTGATCGCTGCTGGGTTCTGTGATGACCCCGTCCCGGTTGCGGTCGAGATAAGCGCCTTCGATCGGTTTGCCGTTCTTGTCATACACCTGCTGGAGGACGAAGAAGGAATTGGCCGCGTAACCGACCGTTTGCATCTGGATCATATTACCGGTGCCTCCGCCGATGGGGCCGACCTGGTCGCCGAGGAAGTTTGCCTGTTTTGAATTATTGGTCAGTTGGGTGATCTTGTTCTTGTTGTAAGTGAAATTGAAATTCAGGTCCCAGGAGAATCGGTTGGTCCTGACCGGCGTTGCATTGAGGTTGAACTCGATACCTTTGTCGTTCATCGTCCCTACGTTGACGTTCAGCAGGTTGGTGTAGTTGCCGCCCACGGGGATGAACACCGTGTTGAAAAGATTCGAGATGTTCTTGTTATACAGATCGATGCTACCACTGATGCGGTTATTAAAAAGACCGAAATCGAGCCCAATATTCGTGGATGTCGTCTGTTCCCATTTATATGCGGTATTGAAAGCAGAGGGCGTCAGCATATTGTAAAAGGTAGAGCCGAATTCATACCTGGAAGTGTTACCGCTCAGGTAGTAGCTGGGGATATAGTTGTAATCCGTGAGGCCGTCCTGGTTGCCCGTGACCCCATAGCTGCCCCTCACCTTCAGATCGGTGAGCCAGCTGACATTCTTTAGGAAATCCTCGTGGTTGATCCTCCAGGCCAGCGCTACCGCGGGGAAGATGCCCCAACGGTTTTTCGGAGAAAAACGGGAAGAGCCGTCATCCCGGATAGAGGCGGTAAGGACATATTTTTGGTCGTATGTGTAGATCAACCGGCCTACATAGGAGATGAGGGTGTTTTCCATCGGCGAAGTAAGATAGACCGGCGCGGAACCGCTGATCGTATCCCCTTTGGAATCGAATTGAGGGTAATTGTACTGGGTGATCAATGTATTGGCATAGCTGTACAGGCCAAGGACGTTGATATTGCTTTTAATCGAGGGAATATCCTTTACATAGTTGAGGCTGTATTCTTGCAGAACATAGGTGTTGTTCGTCTTGTATTGCGAATTCAGGCCTGGTCCGGGAGAGTTGTTGATGGATCGTGCAGCATCCGGGGGGACAACCTGCCTGCCGTGGCCGTCGGTAACGTCATAGGCCAGATTGGCAATGGCATGGAGGCCGGGGACCCAGGGCAGACTATAGTCTCCTTTGATGTTTCCGACGCTATTGTAGGCATAACCGATGTTGTTGTTTTGCTCGAGGTAGGCAAGCGGGTTTTTGGTTGCAAGCGCGTTGAGCTTGCCGGTCGATCTGTTCGTCCACTCGAAATAACCACCGAAGGGGCTGCCCTTAACATAAGGCGACTGGGTGGGGTCGAATGCAATGGCATCCCCTATGGCGCCCTGATCGGCGAATCGCGACTTGGTTGCCGCACCGGTCAGGTTGATCTCGAGATTCAGGTGATCATCCAGCAGGTGAGGGGTAATATGGATGCCCAGTGTCCCTCTTTGCAGGTAGTCGGTCTTGAGGAGACCTTGCTGATTGAGATAGCCTCCCGAGATACGATAGGGAACGTTGCCCGCGGTACCCGACACGCTTAGGTTATCATTCGTGGTCAGCGCTGTTTGGTAGATGAGCTTTTGCCAGTCGGTATTGGCGGTCCCCATCAGGTTGGCGTAAGTGGAGTCGCCGGGATTGATAGCTACCTGGGAATTGATATAGCTCCTGAACTGAGCCGCCGACAGAACGGAAACATCTTTGGCTACGGTGCCCACTGTATTGGCAGTATTGAAATTGAACTGTGGTTTTCCGCCGCGGCCCTTCTTTGTCGTGATGATGATGACCCCGGCGGAAGCGCGGGAGCCGTAAATAGCAGCAGCGGAAGCGTCCTTGAGGATGGTCACGTTCTCGATATCATCAGGATTCAGCAGATCGAGCGGACTGGCCACGCCTGCGATTGAGGAGTTCGGATCCGATGTACCGCTGGTGGTATTTGGCTGTGTGGTGGATGGCAGTACGACCCCATCGATCACGATGAGGGGAGCGTTATTCGAGTTAAGGGATGAGATTCCACGGATACGAATGGTGCTCGATGCGCCCGGTGCACCGCCATGTGACGTCACCTGGACGCCGGCTACCTTACCGGCAATGAGCTGGTCGGGACTGGTGATAGCTCCTTTCTGGAAGTCTTTGACGCCGATGGAAGAGATGGAGCCCGTTAGGTCTTTCTTTTGGATGGAACCATAGCCGATCACAATGACCTCATTTTGGATCGTGCTGGTGCCGACCAGGCTGATCTGGAGGTCCAATCGTGTGATCGGTACCCGCCGGGTCGCAAAACCCACGGAAGAGATTATTAATGTATTAACATCCCGGCCTACCGGGATATGGAAAACGCCATTCGCATCCGTAGCGGTTCCGGTGGCGGAGCCGAGCGGAACAACCGATGCGCCGGCTACCGGTGCACCCGTAGAGTCGGTGACCTTTCCTGAAACTACTCTGTTCTGCGCCAGGACGGGCAGGGTAAGGAGGATGGATAACAAGCATACTACTCCTTTTCTCGCAAGCAATAGTTTTTTTCGCATGTGTGCAATCGTTATTGGTTGTATGTATTAACTACACAATATTTGATCGTGTAAATAATACACAATATAGCAGGAAATATAATCTCCTCAAAAAAAAGTTTAGCGATTTTTCTGCCGATCTCTGTTAATGTCCGATCCGATGTCCTAAACTTTTAAAAATCAATCCCAAACCACTTTTTCCTTTCTTTCTTCTTGTATTTGTCATAGTTGAACTTATAGAGCTTGCCCGGCCGATGGGGGACATCGGTCTCAAGTTCCCCGGTATCTTCGAGCAAGTCCATGGAAAAGAACTTCTTGCGAAAATTGCGGCGGTCCAGCTTGACGTCCAGAATAGCCTCATAGAGATTTTGAAGCTCACGGAGCGAAAACTTTTTCGGCAGCAGGCTAAAGCCCAGGGGATGCTCCTGGATCCTTTTCTGGAGCCATTCATAGCAGACATCGAGGATCTTGCGGTGGTCGAAGGCCATTTCGGAAAGCGTCGTCACGCGATGCCAATGCAGTTCGTTATCCAGTATTTTCAGCTGGTGATGTTCGATATTTATCAGGGAGCAGTAGGCGATCGTGACGACACGGGCGGCAGGGTGACGGCCAAGCTCTCCAAAAGCCTTCACCTGTTCGAGGTATACATCGTCCATGCCTGTCCGTTCGCGTAAGATGCGGTACGCCGCTTCATCAAGTTCCTCATGATTGTTAACGAGATCGCCGAGCAGAGACCATTTATTATCATATTTTTCCAGATCGGATTTGATCAGCAGCACTTTCAGTTCGTTGTCGTCGAATCCAAAGATGACGCAATCGACGGAGATACCGATGATCCCGTCGCTTTCCAGCTGCTTGAGGATCGTTTTGATGTTTTTCTGACCGGCGGAGGCTCTGCCGGCAGCAGTTTCCTTATGGAGCGTTTCATGGTTCATTCAACTACTAAGGTAGTCATTTCGTATACTCTTTACTTAACTTTATACCCTTAAACGATAATTTATGTATTCCGCAGGGCAAACGCAAAAGCTCCAAAACATGACCGCAGGTCTCCTGTCCGACCTGAAAAAAAGCACGCTGCCGGCCAGGCACCTGGAAGATTTGCGTGATGTCCTGCGCTTCCATGAATACCGCTACGCCATCCTGAACGACCCGCTGATCTCGGATTTCGAATACGATATATTGTACAAGGCGCTCGAGAAGATAGAAGCGGAGCACCCCGGCCTGGTGACGCCCGATTCGCCGACACAGCGGGTAGCCAGCGGGTTGACGGACGAATTTCCGAAGGTAGGACATATGGTGCCGATGTTGTCGCTGGAGAATTCCTATAACGAGGACGACCTGGTGGACTGGGACCGGAAAGCAAGGGAATTGACGGGCCTGGGGGAGCTGGAATATTGTATCGAGCCGAAATTCGACGGGGCCAGCATTTCCCTTATCTATGAGAACGACCGGCTACTGAGAGGCATCACCCGTGGCGATGGTGTGACAGGCGATGAGATCACGACCAATATCAGGCAGATACGTTCGGTTCCCTTATCGGCGGCTTTTTCCCGGTACGGTATACAGGTGATCGAGATCCGCGGCGAAGTACTCATGAATAAGAATAGCTTCAAGAAGTACAATGATGGGCTGCTGGCACAGGGTCTGGCCCCGCTGGCCAATCCACGCAACGCCGCGGCAGGATCTTTGCGTATAAAAGATCCGAAGGAAGTCAGCCGGCGCAACCTGGAAGCTTTTCTGTATCACGTCAGTTATTTTGCCACTATCGAAGGCTGGCAGATCACGGACGGCCATGTTGAAAAGCCGGATAATATCAGAGATGGGAAGGTATCGATACATCCGGCATTGAGCACGCATAGCGGCAGCCTGCAGATGCTATGGGACCTTGGTTTCCGCAGCCCGCAAAAAGAAAAAAAGATCGTCAGGGGAATACAGGCGGTGATCGATCACTGCCGGGAATTCGAACAGCATCGCGACGAACTTCCTTATGAAATAGACGGGATGGTCATCAAGGTCGATCAGATCGCACTGCAGGACCGCATGGGAATGACCACCCATCACCCCCGTTGGGCCATCGCCTTTAAATTCACGGCGCGGCAGGCTACCAGCACCCTGCGGAAGGTAGAGTTCCAGGTAGGGCGAACCGGCAGCATTACTCCGGTAGCCAAGATCGACCCCGTACCGCTAAGCGGCGTTACTATCGGATCGATCTCCCTTTTTAATGAAGACGTGGTTCGGGAAAAGGACCTGCGTATCGGCGATAAAGTGCTCGTGGAGCGCGCAGGAGATGTCATCCCCTATATCGTTAAACCCCTGACCGATGTTCGCACCGGTGATGAGACATCTATTGTTTTCCCGACCCACTGCCCGGTATGCGGCGACCCGCTGGTAAAGCCGGAGGGTGAGGCGGTATGGCGCTGCGTAAACATCAACTGTCCTGCGCAGGTGGTCGAGCGGATCATCCACTTCTCGAGCAAGGATGCTATGGATATCCGGAGTTTGGGTGATGCCAATATCCGGAAATTTTACGAGTTGGGTTGGCTGACAGATATCCCGGGCATTTACCGGCTGCCTTACGACAAGATCAGGGAGCGGGAAGGCTTCGGAGAGAAAAGTGTCGCCAATCTGCGAGCGGCGGTCGAGACCTCCAAACAACAGCCTTTGCACCGCCTGATCTTCGGATTGGGTATCCGTTATGTTGGAGAAACTACAGCCAAGACGCTGGCGGCAGCCATCAACAACCTGTCGGATTTCTTTGGGTATTCGCTGGAAGACCTTCAAAATCTGGAAGATGTGGGACCGAAAGTGGCCTCCAGCGTATTTGCCTTTTTTCATAATGCAGACAACCAGCGTCTGTTGAAAGACCTGGAAGAGCTCGGTCTCAATCTGAAAAGCCTGAAATCCGCCGCCAAACCGGGAGGCAACCTGAATGGGCAAACGTTCCTGTTCACCGGCACCCTTAACCGGCTGAAGCGATCGGACGCGGAGGAGGCGGTAGAGGCGGGCGGCGGAAAGATACTGAGCGGCGTCAGCAGCAAGCTGAACTTTCTCATCGTAGGCGAAGATGCGGGCAGCAAGCTGGAAAAGGCCAAAAAAATACCTTCTATTCAAATACTCACGGAGGACGAGTTTATCACGCTGCTGTCGAAGGGCTAGACGGACCGCGGGTCAGACCTTCGTTCCGCCTCGGCTACCTGAATCGTCATCTTCATATAAAGATATTTTCTTACGTCAGCGGTAAATCGAAATTCTTTTTTCGTAACTTTAAGAAAATTGACAGGCATGATCAAGAAACTCACCGGCGAAGTGTGGAAACCTTTGCAGTTTCCCGGCTGGAAACAACTTCGAAAAAAATACGCGCTTTCTTCCCTGGGTCGCGTTGCCAGCTACTCGGAAGATGTGCAAGCCGACGGCAAATTGCTGAACGGCAGCCTGACGACCGGTTACAAGACGCTCAATCTCCACCGGCCAGGCAACAATGGCACGCTTTATATCCATCGCGAAATTGCCCGCCTGTTCCTTCCCAAAGGATCACCCAAACATCGGTATGTGATCCATGCGAACCATAACAAGCTGGACAATGCTGCAAGAAACCTGAAATGGGCGACGCTGGAAGAAATGATCGATCACCAGCAAAAAAGCCCCGCCAAGATCGCTTACAAAAAAGTGCAGGCCAATCGAACCGTCGGACTAAAATTGACCGCATCGCAGGTAAAGACCATCAAGAAAACACTCTCCAGCAAGAACCGGCAACTAACGATCAAGAAGCTGGCCGAAAAATATAAGGTCAGTGAAATGACAATGTACCGCATCAAGAGCGGAGAAAACTGGGGTAGAATAAAATAGCCATGCCGAAAACCTCCACGCTCAAATTCCTGAAAGATATTAAGAAGAATAATAACAAGCCGTGGTTCGAAAAAAATAAGTCTGCTTACCTGGATGCAAAAGAGGATGTCGAGCGCTTTGCAGAGAAGGTGATCGAAGGACTCGCGAAGATCGATCCGGAGATCGCGGCCCTCCAACCCAAAGACTGTACCTTCCGCATTTACCGCGACGTCCGCTTCTCGAAGGATAAGTCGCCTTATAAGACGAACATGGGCGCCTATCTGAACAAAGGAGGCAAGAAATCGCCTACGGCCGGTTATTATGTGCATTTCGAACCTGGCCGCTGTTTTGCCGCCGGTGGTCTTTGGATGCCGATGTCTCCCGACCTGAATAAGGTCCGGCAGGAGATCGATTATAATTTCAGGGAATGGCAAGGTATCCTCGGTAGCCGCGCGTTCAAAAAATATTTCCCCGGAGGCATGTCGCGTGAAGACATCCTCTCACGACCGCCGAAGGGATACACCGAAGAAGATCCCGCGATCGAATACCTCAAACTGAAGAGCTTCATCGTCACCCGGAAGTTCACGGATGCCGAAGTGCTCTCGCCTTCTTTTTTGAAAGTGCTGCTCAAGACCTACGGACCGCTGAAAGACCTCGTTTATTTTCTCAACCGGTCGATAGAGTAACAGGCATTTGCCCGGACCGCCGCAGTCCCATGCGCCTTCAGGACAACAACCCCTTATCCGCCAGATATTCGGCGATCTGCACGGCATTCGTCGCAGCGCCCTTCCTTAGGTTGTCGCTCACCACCCACATATTCAGCGTCCTTTCCTGTGTCTCATCCCTTCGCAACCTTCCGACGAACACTTCATCGCGCTCATGCGCATCCCTGGGCATCGGGTATTGCTGCGTCGCAGGGTCATCGACCACGACGACACCGGGCGCCTTACAAAGAAGGGAACGCACCTCGCCGAGATCGAATTCGCTGGCGAACTCCACATTGACCGATTCGCTATGGCCTCCCATCACGGGAATGCGGACAGTGGTTGCCGTTACCCGTATGGATTCGTCGCGCATGATCTTCCTGGTCTCGTTGACCATCTTCATTTCTTCCTTCGTGTAACCGTTGTCGAGAAACACATCTATCTGCGGAATGACATTGAGGTCAATAGGGTATTTATAAGCCATTTCGCCGCTAACCCCCTTTCTTTCGTTCGAAAGTTGTGTCACCGCCTTTACCCCGGTGCCGGTCACGCTTTGGTAGGTTGAAACCACGATCCTTTTCACTTTGTATTTCTTATGCAGCGGGTTCAATGCCACTACCATCTGAATGGTCGAGCAATTCGGGTTGGCGATGATCTTGTCTTCGGCAGTAAGGACATCGGCGTTCAGTTCCGGGACGATCAGCTTTTTGGTGGGGTCCATCCGCCAGGCCGACGAGTTGTCTATGACGGTAATGCCGGCGGCCGCAAATTTCGGCGCCCATTCCAGCGAGGTGCTGCCCCCGGCGGAAAACAAGGCCACTGCAGGCTTTGCCGCAATTGCATCGTCCGCGCTGACCACGGAATACTTCTTCCCCTTGAACTCGACCTGTTTACCGACCGATTTCTGGGATGCGACCGGGATCAATTCGGTAACCGGAAAATTCCTTTCAGCGAGTACCTGCAACATTTTGGTGCCCACCAGTCCGGTGGCGCCGACGACTGCAACTTTCATTTGTGTTATTGTTTTGGATCGGGGATTGGTTAGCCTGAAAAATACCCATCCCCGATCCACGGTTTATGATGGGCCTTCGGCCAGCGGATCCGTGATCCGCTCTGAAATTAAAAAGCCTTCCCATTTCTGCGGGAAGGCTTTGACTATTTTGACATACAAAAAGATCAGACCTTTTCCCGCGATGGGAGCATCTTCTTGATCTGCTTTGTATTTGTAATCTTTTGCATTGCGGGCGTAAAAATAATCAGGAACCCTGGTCCGTCCAAATTTATTTACCATGTCGCGGTCCGGGCGCCGTCCAACCGAACCATTTTTGCCCCGGCTGCACATCGAATGCCGTATCGATTCCTGCACAGGTTCCTAGACCAGCTCGATATCGAAGTTGACGAGGTCTACGAATTGCCGGATGCGGACGTCGATGTCTTCGCGGGTGATCTCCTTGAGCCGGGTCGGGCCGAACTTCTCTACGCAGAACGACGCCATGGCAGAGCCGACGATGATGGCCGTCTTCATATTTTCAAAAGAGATATCCTTGGTGTGCGCCAGATGCCCGATAAACCCGCCGGCAAATGTGTCGCCTGCGCCGGTGGGGTCGAAGACCTCTTCCAGCGGAAGGGCTGGTGCGACAAAGACCTTATCCTCATGGAAAAGCAGGGCCCCGTGTTCTCCTTTCTTGATGATCAGGAACCGCGGTCCCATCTTCATGATCGCGCGGGCGGCTTTTACCAGGGAATACTGGCAGCTCAGCTGGCGGGCCTCGCTGTCATTGATCATCAGCACGTCCACCATGGTCAGCAGGCGCCGCAGATCGTCCATGGCGTTATCCATCCAGAAGTTCATCGTGTCCATGGCGATGAGACGCGGGCGTTGCTTCATCTGCTGTACGACGCTGATCTGGAGACCGGGACTGACATTGCCAAGCATCAGGAACTCACTGCCCTGGTAGCTCTCGGGGATCACCGGGTTAAAATCGAGCAACACATTGAGATCGGTGACCAGAGTGTCCCGGCTATTCATATCCATATGGTACCGGCCGCTCCAAAAGAAGGATTTCTTGTCGTTGACCACTTTCACGCCTTCCAGGTTGACGCCGCGTTTGCTAAGCTGATCCATCTCTTCTTTGGCGAAATCATATCCGACGATCGAAACCTGGTTGATGGGCCGGACAAAATTGCTGGCAGCATAAGCGACATAAG